>TARA_R110002096_G_scaffold434832_1_pt1 | contig 170948 bp, 137 predicted proteins | sample TARA_R110002096 | Tara Oceans TARA_R110002096 (sample SAMEA4397295) | marine metagenome | biome: Polar Biome; feature: [DCM] deep chlorophyll maximum layer (ENVO:01000326); material: water (ENVO:00002006), including particulate matter (ENVO:01000060) such as... | depth 35 m
CCTCGTTTGATTCTAAGATTGCTCTGAGACTCCCACTACTTCGCGTAGTGGTAATCGTGCGTTTCTCGCACTGAGTCCGAGTGGATAGAACTGCGACGTTCGCACCTTTGGTGTGGGATTGCTCGTAGCCCTGTCCGTCCACAGTTCCACATGCGCCATAGATGGCTTGGTTGCCATTTACGACACCCATGGACGTTGGCCAAGCGCTTGTCGGGCCCTCGTCATAACTCTTGATCCTAGGTAAAATTCGTATGCATAAATTCACAACATCTGTCCTTATTGCTCTCACCAGCACAGCTCTTGGCTTTGCCGCTTGCTCCAAAGAAGAGAAGAAGGAGCCTGCCACCCCTTCCACAACGGCTCCAGCGCCCGCCACAACGGCTCCAGAGGCAAAACCCACCGAGAAACCTGCCGCGTCCGAGTCTTTTGCAAAGGGCATGATGGACTCCTACGAAGTCTGTCGAGCGTTGCTAGCAGGCGATTCAACCGATGGTATTGCCGAGTGCGCCAATGGCATCGGCGCCGCTGCCAAGGCATCTCATGGAGCGGCACCGGACGCGGCTCATGCGCATATTAGCGCGTTGGAGAAGGCTGCTTCGGCACTTGCGGCGGCACCAGCTGATGACATCGAGGCCACCCGCCTTGCCTTCGGAGTCGTTAGCGAGTCTATCGTTGCATTGCTGACTTCGGCCCCCGAGGCGGCAAAGGCGTATCACGTCTTTGAGTGCCCGATGGCTAAGGGCTACAAGCGCTGGGCTCAGCCAAGTGCCGAGTTGCAGAACCCTTACATGGGCGCGGCAATGCTCACGTGCGGTTCCGAGGTTCACGACCATCATACGGGCATGGCCAAAGAGCCTGCTCACGAAACTGGTCACAAGCACTAGGCCACGCAATGGAATATCTCCTACCAGGTTTGGATTCGGCAGTGAAGCTGCACCCCATGCTCGTGCACTTTCCCATCGCGTTTTGGGTCGCGGGATGTGTCGTGTGGTGCTACGCGGCGCTGTTTGCAAAAGAGGCCAGCTGGAACGCCGGACTCTTGCTTTACACCGCTGGCGCGCTTACAGCGCTGGCGGCGGGGATGGCTGGATATCTCGGCACCTGGATCATGGGGCACGATGCCCCTGGCCACGGAGCGGTACACATTCATCGCGATCTTATGCTCTGGGCAACAGGCCTCTCGATTGTGCTTACCGGGCTTGCTTGGTGGCGCTTGCGATCGGGACGCCGTTGGCGCTTGGGGATACTACTACTTTCTCTTATTCAGATCGTTGTTATGGCAATTGGGGCCGATCGAGGTGCCATGCTCGTATACAAAATGGGCGTTGGCGTCGATACATCTGCACCCGCAAGTGAGCACGCACACGAATGACCCTTCGAAAGGCCGCTGTGTCTAATTCTTTACTACGTACCTTACTGGTGATCCTTCCGGCGCTTGGCGCCTGTCACAAGACTGTGCATGTGAAAGCGACCTCGCCGCATCCTGTACTCTCGTTTGCCATGGTTGGAACTCCGCATGCCATCGAGCTAAGCGAGTCGATCGACGATTCATTTAGACTCCCAAGAGGCGATGGTCTTGGCCCAATACAGGTTGATGGCTGGAGGACGACGATTCAGCGCGGCTTCGAAGCGAGCTTTGACACGCATGTCAATCGAATCGCGCCCACGGCAAACTCAACAGCCACACTGCGTCTCTCCGGTGCCCGCTTAAGTTTCACCGCTTCTATCGAGTTGCCAAAGCAAAGCAAGGCAACTCTCCAAAGTGACTCGCACGGTCTTCTTGCACATTCTTCGATGGGCCACCAAGCATCGCGCCCACCGCAAGCCACCATCTACGCTCGCATCGACTTTACGGCGACCGTTTCTAATGCCACCGAGCAAACGCGCTCGATGTCTAGAATCGTGTTTTCCGAATTCGCAGTTTCAAAATCCGTAACACCATCCGTGGCAGCCAAAAGTGCTGTTGAGGCCATGTACACGGCAATCGCCCTGCAGTTCTTTGTAGGCCCTCCAACAGAGGCACGCGCTCTATGACCAACGTATCAATCGCTCCGACGCAAACGTATTCTTGTACGTCCAAGACCAACATAGCCCTTGCAATGTTGGTCTCCGTATCCGTTGCTGCCTGTGGTGGCGAAGAACTCCGCTGTGAGCCCGGAGCTACCCAATCGCGCGAAGCGAGTGCTCCGCCCGAATTTAGGTCGCACAAAATCTCCGCATCGATGCCAGCAAACTTTGGTTTTGCCGACGGCGCTGCGATTCGCCTCGAGTTTGATGTCGCGATCGATAGCACTCAAGAACTCCATGTCATGGGCGAGAACAGCGGCCCGGTTTCTGGAACCCTTGCCATCGATGGGAACTCGCTCACCTTCACACCAGAGCGAAGCTTTATGGCGGGCGAGCGAGTTACGGCCCTGCTTCCAACGTCTGCTCTCGCGTTGGACGGTGAACTCCTGGCTCCGCACGGCTACGCTTGGCAATTCTACGTGTCTGTGGCGCCTTCTCTTAGGCCGCTATCCGAAGAGAGCTTAACCGAGGTCGAACGTCACAGTACGCAAGGTGTTGCTGGGAGTTTTTCTCAGACGTACGGCGGCGTGGCAGTGGATTTGGATCGCAACGGATTTGCGGATCTCGCCTTGGTTAACGAGTACAGCGACGATGTTGTGACCTTTAAGAATGCAAGCGATGGAAGTATTGGCATGCAGCGTCTTCCCGGAACCATTCCCACCGGCCATGGTCCAAGCCCCAGCCACGCAGCCGACCTCGATGGCGATGGCTACGTAGACCTGGCGGTTGCCAATACCAGGGACGATGTGGTCAGCCTGTATCGAGGGGGGCCAGATGGCCAGCTTTCGAGTTGGCAGGACTTGCCGACTGGCTGCCAGCCACGCGGCATTGCACTTGTCGACGTCAATGCCGATGGTTTCGAGGACATCGTCACCGCAGATTATATAGACGACTCCATTTCTATCCATATCAACCAAGGCGGCGGAGCCTTTGCGATTCGAACAATTCTTAAAACGCCGAATGTACAGGGCGACTACGCCATTGCGGCTGGTGACCTTGATAACGATGGGCTAATGGATTTGGTCGTTGGCGGGCATGACGACGGATCGATTGTCGGATTTCTTGCTAGGGGCGAGGGACACTTTGTGCGCGGACCCAGCGTCATCACTCCAAAGGGCCTGTGGCACGTAAACATTGCCGATCTAAGTGGTGACGGGATTGCCGATGTCGCAGTTGCCGGCGGTCACTCGGGCAAGGGTAGCTTGATCGTTTCAACCGCTGCCGGGGAGTTTGGCGAGGCAACCATCTACACAACTGATCCAGGAAACGCCTCGACCGACATTGGTGATCTTGATGGCGATGGCGACCTCGATTGGGTCCTCTCAAGTTTCTCGGGGGCCGATAGTGATTGGAGCTTCTTTGAGAACCTGGGCAACGGCGAATTTCGCCGGTTCCTCGAGTTTGACTCGCCGAAAGATGCCTCCTGCTGCCTCCTGGTGGATTTTGATCGGGATGGCGACCTCGACGCGGCACTTATCGACGAAGCAGACGACGTTCTCATCATGTTAGAGAACCGTTAGAAAGACTGATGATGACCATCATGAAACGAACATTAAACCTCGATTCCACTGCAAGGCGTTGGCCCTTGCGCACGCTTGGGACGCTTGCGGTACTTGCCTTGCTTTCCGGCTGCGTTCGAGTGAAGCCCTACGAGAGAGAGGCTCATGCGCGCAAAACCATGCAGGACCGAGATCCGAGTGATACCAAGCTGGAGGGGCACGTTCACGAGTATCGCGAAGGTTCCATTGGCGGCAGCGGAGTAGGAGGTGGCGGATGTGGTTGCAACTAGGAATTGTTCTTGTCGTCTCGCTTAGCGCCGCTAGTGCGCTAGCCCAGGAGAGCGGTGATGGTCATGCCGACTCTAGAATCTTGGTTTACGACGATGACGATGCGACGACCGTCGTGACCAGCATCGCGTCTGCAGAGACGATCCTGCCCAAGGAGGTTACCGTTGGCGCCTATGCGGTCCTCGATGCGGTCTCATCGGCTTCGGTGGACGTCGTATCCGCCGCAACAGGGCGCTGGACAGAAAACCGCGTTGAGGTAGGCGCCACGGTGGCGGTGCCCATTGCTGGAACCACGCTTTCCATGGGAGCGAATCGGTCGCAAGAAAACGATTGGCTTAGCCACACCGTTTCTACTGGCGTTTCTCGCGAATTCTTCGAGCGCAATACCATCGTGACGGCGGCCTATGCCTTTACTCGCAACAAGGTTGGGCGCGCCATGGATCCAAACTTTGAAGAATCGCTACGGGCTCACTCGGCCGAGATTTCTGTCGGGCAGTTGCTCGATCGCCAAACTCGTGCTGGAGTGGCCTATACGTTTCAAGCGCTCAACGGCTTTCAATCGAGCCCCTATCGCTACGTTGCGGCCACCGACGGTGCAAGCACCCCTGAGATTCATCCCGAGACCCGCAAGCGTCACGCACTCTCGGCCTTTGCCTTGCGTTCTCTAACGCCTTGGCTCTCTTCACGCCTCGCGTACCGGCTCTATCGGGATGACTGGGGCATATGGTCACATACCGGTTCGGTGCGCCTCGCGATGGAAGCATCAAAGCACATTCGACTCGCTCTGGATGCGCGAATGTACAATCAGAGTCGGGCCGAGTTTTATCGGGGAAGCTATTCGACAAGCTTCACGTACATGAGCCGTGATCGCGAACTGGCATCGTTTTGGGACGCCGGTGGGAGTGGTGAAATCACCGCAGAACTCGGTCCTGTCACACTGGATGCTCGCCTCGGCGCGATTCGCTATCGATTTAGAAATTTCCCTAGTCTTCCCAAGCGAATTGCCATACTCGCTGGGGCCGGCGCAAAGGTTACGTGGTAATGATACTCAAGGAAAATGCTGTGTTGCTTGTGCTCGTCGGCGCGTTAACGGGCTGCGTTCAAGAAGGTATCGACCAACCAGAAGAGTTCGTTTCACTTGATGAGAATTTCTTTCGTTGCAACGTACAGCCTGTCATTGCCGCCCGTTGTAGCTTTATGGCGTGCCATGGCAACGACGAGCGCCCGCTCAAGCTCTATGCAGAACAGCGGTATCGTCTTGGCATCTCTTGGGATGACTATGAAACTCCCCTAACCGAAGACGAGCTTGCGGCAAACTTTCGCATGGTCGGTGGCTTTATTGGGCGAGACGGATCAGATCAAAATCTGTTCTTAGAGAAGCCGCTTGATACTCGAGTCGGTGGGCTTTTTCATCGAGGCAAAGACCTGTACGGCGACGACGATGTCTTTCTCGATCGGCAAGATGTTGGCTATCAGGCAATTCGTGCGTTTTCAGGCGGCGCGGTGGCACAGCCCGACTGCGCTGCAACCGAGGAGGTAGGGCAATGATGCGTTGGTTAATCGCACTGGCAATTTTGGCAGCGCCGTCGTCGGCGCTGGCTTTCCACCAAGTCTCTTCGTTTTCGCGAACGGCAAATAGCGGCGGCGGCAACGCTCAGTACTTTACTGGTTCGAAGCGCTTTAAGGGCTACGACTGCAGCGCGTGTCACGTTGGTGCCGAAGGGCGAATTTCGGTCGCCTTCGATTCTGCGCTCTCAGCAGGTGTCTACACGCCTGGCCTCATCTATCCAATAACGGTTCGCATGATTGGCGAGCATCGAGGTCTTGAGTCCGCGTTTAATCCCAATACCTTTACCGTCGATTTCACGGATTCCGAAGGCAACCCCGTTGGGCTTGTCTCCGGCGGCGCTCCGCAGATTGTTTTAGCGGCGGAGCGAACGGTCGCTGTTGCCGAAGGTTTGGGCGAGGGCGAAACCTCGTGGGACTTCTCTTGGTGGGCGCCTGACGTGGCGGTGCCCATGACAATCCACATTGCGATGCTGGATGGCGACGGTGCCGACGACGCCATTCGGCGGTTTATTGACCCGCTAAACGACGATATCGCAACGTTCTCGCTCGATGTGTGCCCGGAAGACGAGGGCTGCGAAACCGATGGAACGGCGAACGGCGATGCGGAAGAGGTTGCTCCGATGGGATGCTCTTCCAGCGGCCGTGGGCCGGTTTCAGGCGCTCTAGCTCTACTACTTATTCTATTTGTAGGGAGGCGCAGGCAATGGCTGCGATGATATCAATCGTCGTTCGTACTCGAGTTCTGCCTTGGCTTGCCCTTGGGGCTCTTGCCGGATGCGCAGGCGCAGCGAATGTTCCCTCTCAGATGCCCGCGTCCATGCCTGGTAGCCAAGCGCCGGCATCCAGTGCCGCTGTGTCTGCGTCGCAAGCCGCAGATACGCCGTCAGACTTTGGCGAGATCAAAGGCAGTCTCCACGAGTATCTCGCCTACGCGCTCGCCAACAGCCCCGAGACTCGAGCGAGCTTTGAGCTATGGCGTGCGGCGCGCTTTCGCATTAGCCGGGCAGGGCGTCTGCCAGAGCCCACGATCGCCTTTGGCTACTTTCTTCGCACCGTTGAGACTCGCGTCGGGCCGCAGCGATACAAGCTTGGCGTCTCCCAAGCATTTCCGTGGCCAACCAAGCTGAGTGCTGGTGAAGATGCTGCCGCAGAGCGTGCGAAGGCGGCTGCACGGGTCGTCGATGCCAACGTGCTCGCTGTGCGCAAGAGCGTTGCCGAAGTGTATTGGACGCTGTGGCTCATCGGTGAAGAGCATCGGCTCAAGACCCAACACGATGCGGTTCTCGAATCGTTGGCAGGAGCTGTGCGCGGTCGGCTGCAAGTGGGGGCGGCTACTCTTGCCGACCTAAGCTTAGTTGACCTCAACATCGCGCGACATCACGATCACCTCGGCCAGCACGAGCAGGCGGCTCGTAGGGCCTCGTCAATGCTTCGTGCGCTCGTTGGCAGCAGCGCTAGCAACGAAGTTCTTACGGTTTCCGATGTTCCACAATCGGGAGCGCCGGTTGCGAGCGACGAGGAGCTTGCCGAGCTTGCCGCACAGCACCCAATGATTGAGAAATTTTCGCACTTGGCTGCCAGCGAAGAGCATGTGGGCCGCGCCGAACGAGCCGACCGATATCCGAAATTTAAAATCGGGCTCGACATTATTGGGACAGGTGAGGCTGCGATGGCTGGCGTCGAGGACAGTGGCAAGGATGCCGTGGTTCTATCTGCTGCACTCTCGATTCCGCTGTGGGCAGGCTCGTACTCGGATGCTGCTGATGCTGCAGAGGCCAACCGCAACGCCCATGATGCGATGCGAGAGGCCAGCCTGCGCCAACTCGAAGCGATGCTTGGCGAGGCTCTGGCAAACGTGCGCAACGCCCAAAGACGCATCGAACTCTATCAAAAGACGCTGGTTCCACAGGCCGAGACCACCTTTCAGGCCGTGCTCGGCGGGTACCAAGCCGGTCGAGCAACCGTTGCTGCAGTGATCCTCGCGCAGCGTGACCTCATCGACCTACAGGTGGAATACGCAGGAGCGCGTGCAGACTACGCCAAGTCTTGGGCTGCCCTCGAATTTGTCGCGGGAACACAGCTTGAGGCCAAAGGAGAACTAAATGACTGATCCCATCAAACAAGAAACTACGAGTTTTGCTAAGCGGCTGGTGGTTCCAGTGGCGATCATCATTGCCTTTGCTGCTGGGGCTCTGCTCTTTAGTGGCGGCGGAGAATCCAAAGGCGTAAGCGGCGCGGCAGCAGAGCACGAGGGCCACGACGAAGCCGAACTTTGGACCTGCTCGATGCATCCTCAAATTCGCGCTACCGAACCTGGTGACTGCCCAATTTGCGGGATGGACCTTATTCCCGTAGAGAATGGCGGTGGCGGCGACGACAGCAGGCCCGAGCGAATCGCGCTCTCTGAAAGTGCGAAGATTCGAGCACAGATCAGAACAACTCCGGTTAAACGACTTTCGTCTGCGGGCGTCGAGAGGCGACTTCTTGGTCGCGTTGACTACGACGAGACGCGGCTGCGGACTGTGACATCTTGGATTGGTGGACGAATCGACAAACTCCAGATTCGCACAACCGGGCAGCGTGTAAAACGCGGGCAGGTCATAGCGACTCTGTACAGCCCTGAGGTCTTTGGAGCACATCAGGACCTACTGGTTGCCAAGCAGCAACTCGTGAAACTTAAGGGAGCGACCGAGGCTGCGCGACTTGGAGCGGAACTCGCGCTCAACGCCTCTAGGGACCGGCTCCGCCTCCTTGGAGTTCCCGCTAGCGAAATCACAACGATGGAATCTGCCAAGCGCCCCTCGGAGCAAGTGCGAATTCGCTCGCCGTTTTCGGGAACCGTACTGGAGCGCCTTGCCACCGAGGGCAGTTACGTAAAAACCGGAACTGGGCTCTTTCAAATCGCCGACCTCTCGAGTCTTTGGGTTCAGCTTGATGCCTACGAGAGTGATTTGCCGCTTTTGAGTATTGGGCAAGAGGTATCCCTGCGGGTTGAGGCATTGCCGAACGAGCAGTTTAGCGGCCGCGTTACCTTTGTGGATCCGGTGCTTAACCAGCGAACACGCACTACGCGAGTTCGCATCGAAGTAAAGAATCCCGACGGGCAGCTGCGGCCCAATATGTTTGCCGAGGCTATCGTTACGAGCGGAACAACTGAAGGCAAGGAGCCGGCAAGTGACCTTGTGATTCCCGAGACTGCGCCTCTATTCACCGGACGTCGCTCGGTGGTCTATGTAGAAGTCCCCAATGCTGAAAGTCCAACCTACGATGCACGGGTTGTTCGTCTCGGTCCAAAAACTGGGGCTGTGTACCCGATTATCGCCGGACTGCGGGAGGGCGAGAGGGTCGTGACCCACGGCGCCTTCACGTTAGACGCAGACTTGCAGATTCGAGGCGGGCGCTCGATGATGACACTTCCTGATGATACCGGTGCTAGTCCGTTTGATCAGATTGTCGAAGTGTCGGATGCCGACAAACTCAAACTCGGTGGCGTGCTCACAAGCTACCTTGAGCTGCACGAAGCTCTGGCTTCAGACAATCTCGCGAGTGCAAAAGCGGCGTCGGAAGCCCTGCACAGCGCCGCTGAGACGATCGTGCCCAATAACCCACCCGACTTTCGCGACGCCTGGATGCCAATTCAACGTCAACTCCTGGCGCACGCCGAACACCTTGGAGGCGTTGCTACGCTTGATGAAGCACGCGTACCCTTTCGGGAACTATCCCAGCAAATTGCAACGATTCTAAGAGTTTTTGGCAATCCAAGCCACGAAACGGTTCGCCTTGCCTTTTGTCCGATGGCACTCAATGGCCAAGGGGCCGAGTGGGTTCAGCGCGCAAGCGAAATTCAGAACCCGTACTTCGGCTCATCGATGCACAGCTGTGGTGATATCCACGAATCGGTAGAGCATGGGACGTTTCTACCTTTGAAGGCGGGCAAGGCCGAGGTTGTTCCTTCGGCGGCTCCTGCTGGAGGGCATAACCATTGAGTGAGAGAGATGAAGATAGCGAAGAACGCAACGAGAGCGAAGCGCCGCAGAACGCTGTTGTCGTTGTTTCACCGCTGTGGGAGAGCTTTCTAGGGTTCTTTGTTAACAACAAACTCGTTGTATTTGTCTTGGTCGCCATGCTCGTTGGCGCTGGGCTATCGTACTCACCCTTTGGTTGGGATCTGGGGAATCTTCCTAGAGACCGAGTGCCCGTCGATGCGATTCCAGATATTGGCGAGAACCAACAAATTGTCTTCACCGAATGGCCGGGCAGGTCGCCTCGCGACATTGAGGACCAACTTACCTATCCGCTCACAACTTCGCTTTTGGGGATTCCGGGAGTGCGAACGGTTCGGAGTTCGTCAATGCTGGGGTTCTCTAGCATTCTGGTGATCTTCGAGGAAGATATCGAATTTTATTGGTCGCGCTCACGCGTCTTAGAAAAACTCTCATCGCTGCCGCCCGGCACCATTCCCGAAGGCGTCTCGCCTGCTCTTGGACCCGACGCAACCGCGCTTGGCCAGGTGTACTGGTATACGCTGGAAGGGCGTGACCCGGACGGCAAGCTTGTCGGTGGCTGGGATTTGCAAGAACTGCGCTCCATCCAGGATTGGACGATTCGCTACGGTTTGCAGGGCGTCTCAGGTGTTTCCGATGTCGCCTCGGTGGGTGGCTTCGTACAGGAGTACCAGATTGACGTGGACCCAGAATCGCTACTGGCCTACGACGTTAGCCTTGAGCAAGTTGCAAGCGCGGTTCGTGAATCCAATCTCGATGTCGGCGCTCGTACACTGGAGATCAATCGGGCCGAGTATCTAATTCGCAGTCTTGGATTTATTCAGACGGCTCAAGATTTAGAAGAAACTGTGATTGTCAGCCGCGGGCACACGCCCATTCGCATTCGCGATGTCGCGCGGGTGAGCCGTGGTCCTGCGCAGCGGCGCGGTGTACTGGACGACTCTGGTGTCGAGGCGGTTGGTGGCGTTGTGATTGCTCGCTACGGCGCAAATCCCATGGAAGTGATTCAGAACGTCAAAGCAAAGATCGCGGCGATCGCACCTGGATTGCCAAAGCGCACGCTTGACGATGGAACCATCTCTCAGGTCACCATTCGGCCTTTCTACGATCGAAGTGGCCTAATCGACGAGACCCTCGATACCTTATCAAATGCACTCCTTCAGCAGATTCTAGTCACGATCATCGTGGTCTTGGTGATGCTGCGAAATCTTCGTAGTTCGATCTTGATTTCATCCGTGTTGCCGCTGGCTGTACTTGGCGCATTCGTCGTTATGAAGTGGACAAACGTGGATGCCAATATCATGGCGCTTGCGGGAATCGCGATTGCGATAGGGACGATGGTGGACATGAGTATTGTCTTTACCGAAAATATCGTCGAGCACTTGCAGGCGGCCAAGCCCGGCGACGACCGGGCGAGAATTGTTGCGCACGCCGCTGCAGAGGTTGCACCGGCCGTTCTAACGAGTGTGCTCACAACTGTGGTTAGCTTCTTGCCGGTGTTTGCGCTTACCGCTGCCGAAGGCAAGCTCTTTACACCGCTCGCCTTTACAAAGTCGTTCGCGATGGTCGCAGCTCTGCTGCTATCGATGGTGGTACTGCCAGCGCTTGCTCACCTGCTAATCACACCGGAAGAGAATGTTAAGGTCACCAGCTTTCAAGGGTTTGTCAAAGCTGTGCAGGTGCGTTGGCGCGATTCCATACTCATCGCATTGGGTATTGTTCTTATCCGCTGGACGGTTGTCGGTGGCCTTTTTGTCATCATGTTGGGAGGCTTTCGCATCCTCCAAGATCTATTACCAACCCGCTACAAGCGCTACGTTGGCTGGACCGAGAATACGATTGCCATCGTTACCGTAAGTCTACTTTTGACGGCGGATTGGATGCCGCTCGGTGTCGATCGAAGCGGAGTTGTAAATCTGCTCTTTGTTGTCCTGGTCATCATGGGGCTCCTAGGGCTCTTCATGCTCTTTGAGCGCGTTTACAAACCAGCTCTGCGCTGGGCGCTGCACAACAAGCCGCTCGCCCTTGTCGTGCCTGTCTTCGTGGTCCTCTTTGGCTTCACAACCTGGCTTGGATTCGACAAAGTGTTCGACTTCCTGCCCAAAGAGGTTCGAACATCAAAGCCCGTATCAAACATCGCCCATGCGATGCCCGGATTTGGCAGCGAGTTCATGCCGCCATTCGACGAGGGTTCGTTCCTGTACATGCCCACAACGATGCCGCACGCATCGATCGGCCAATCGTTAGAGACGTTGCAGAACATGGACCGCGCCATCGCGGCCATTCCCGAAGTTGATAGTGCCGTCGGAAAACTTGGCAGGGCGGAAACCCCTCTCGACCCAGCGCCAGTCTCCATGTTTGAGACGATGATCAACTACAAATCTGAGTACGGCGTCGACGAAGACGGCAATCGAGTGCGGCAGTGGCGCGACCACATTCAAACGCCCGACGATATCTGGAATGAAATCGTCAAGGCTGCTGGGGCTCCCGGGCTAACAAGCGCGCCAATGCTGATGCCCATCAATACCCGAATCATCATGCTTCAAAGCGGCATGCGGGCGCCGATGGGAATCAAAGTAAAAGGCCCGGATCTCGAGACCATTGAAGCGTTTGGACTCGTGTTAGAGAAACACCTAAAAGACGTATCAATGATTCGCCCCGAGACGGTCTTTGCCGATCGAGTGGTTGGCAAACCCTATCTCGAAATTCATATTGATAGAGAAGCCATCGGCCGCTACGGGCTATCGATTCGCAAAGTGCAGAACGTAATCCAAGTTGCCTTGGGTGGTCGCATGCTCACGCGTACCGTCGAGGGCCGAGAGCGGTATCCTGTTCGCGTCCGCTACATGCGAGAAGAACGCGATAGCGTCGATGCGATTGGCCGGATCTTTGTTCCAACGCCTGGAGGCGAGCAAATTCCGCTCGAGCAGTTGTCGGAAATTCGCTACGTAAAAGGGCCGCAGGTCATTAAATCAGAAGATACCTTTCTCACTAGCTACGTCCTATTTGACAAGGTTGGCACCGCCGCCGAAGTGAGTGTTGTCGAGGCCGCGGATGCGTATCTTAAGGAACTCATTGCGAGTAACGTCATCGATGTGCCTGCTGGCGTTCAGTACGAGTTTGCGGGTGCCTATCAAAATCAGAAACGTTCTGAAGACAAGCTGCGTGTTCTTGTGCCTCTGGCGATGCTTATCGTCTTTCTCATTCTCTACTTGCAGTTTAGGCGAGTTAGCACCGCGCTTATCATTTTCTCAGGAGTCGCTCTCTGTGTTGCCGGTGGCTTCTCGCTAATCTGGCTCTACGGGCGGCCGTGGTTCTTGGACTTCAGCGTCTTTGGCGTGGAGATGAGAGACCTATTTCAGGTCGGCACGATCAATCTCTCGGTTGCAGTGTGGATTGGTTTTATCGCCTTGTTGGGAATTGCAACAGACGCCGGCGTTGTCATGGCGACCTACCTCGCTCAGCGATTTCGGGCCGAGCCTCCAACAAGCCGTGAGGAAGTGTTTGAGCGTGCGATGGAGGCCGGCGCTAGGCGCGTTCGCCCTTGCCTAATGACAACAGCAACCACCGCTTTGGCACTCCTGCCGGTGGTGAGTTCGCAAGGCCGCGGCTCGGACGTCATGGTCCCGATGGCTCTGCCGAGTATTGGCGGAATGGGAACAATTCTGTTGACACTCTTTACGGTGCCTCTGCTTTACGCATGGGTCGAAGAGTTTCGTCTAAACCAACGCTTGGCGGTCGTAGCGTTAGCCGAAGAAGCGAAGGAAGAAGCGAAGGAAGAAGCGAAGGAAGAAGCGAAGGACAAGGAAGACGGCTAGCGGGCTGGAGCGCCTGTGCAGGTTCGCCTGTGCAGGCTTCTCATCTACTGGCAGGCCATGCCCTCTTCAACACAAGCTGTGCCATCAAGAATGCTCGCGCAACTTGCGGTCGCAGCGCATCGAATTGCCAAATTGCACGTGGGTGCAACGGCTCTGCATTGCTCAAAGGATGTAGGGATATCAATGTCGCAGTCTTCGTAGTGGTCGCAGAGGTCGCAGAGGTCATCACATTCGAGTTTCGGACACCGGTGGAGTTGTCACGCCGTCAACCTCGCTGCCTCCTGCTGCTCCGCAACCGGAGCTCGCCGGTAGGCCTTGGCCCGAGAGGGCTGGCAGGCCCCGTACCAAGCTCGGAATGCCGGCGAGGGATGTAGTTGTCGGATAAGAGGTCCTTAGTAGAATAAGTATGAGATGCCAGTCCCACCCAAGAGGTCGGTGCCAAGGCCAACTGCATCGACATCAAGGCTTTGCAGTGCAACTCCAAACGTCGTCGACATGACAACTGCTGGGGTTAGAAAAACTCGTATCTGGCCGACGGCTTCGAAGTGCAGCACGTCGATATCTACGTCGTTGATGTGTGTGAAACCAAGTCCAGCACCGAACGAGAAGTCGGCTCTCTCCGAGCGATTAAAATGATAAAAGTAGCGACCGCCTAGGCTTATCGTGGTGTTGACTTCGTCAAAGAAGGAAACCAAACCGTCGATGTGGAACGTGTCAGTATTGTAGACAACTTGCACGCCGCCAAAACCGGAGAGAGCAAGTTGGCCACCAATACCGAAGGCTGTTGCCTGCGGCTCCGCGACTTCGAGCGTGGACGCAACGGGTGCAGGGGCGGTGTCCGGACTCTTGCTTCGGGAGCCCCCTACCAATTGGATGCCATTAACATCTTCAATGACACAGTACCAGATGGTTCAGTGTGAGCTTGGCCCAAAAGTTGAACGGTCATTGCCGCCTACTTTTCTAGTCTAAGCAGCCATCTGCATTTCTTCGTACGCCACCGGGCACTTGTAGTACCTTCTGCGCGGTCGGCGAAATCGGCGCGAGCTTAGCGCGGATTGGAGTTCTGCTGTTTTTGCGATAAGCACTGGCGATGCGACTCTCGATGGCCTAAAGCGGCAGTACGCAACAGCGTTTCAGGATGCACTTCGGCTTGCCAGCGGCCAACTCTCGCCGCGCCAGCGCACACTCATGCGGCTGCGTTTTTCCCACGGAGTGACCGTTGACGAAATCGCGACGACCTACGTGATACACCGAGTAACTGCCTGGCGTTGGTTACAAGGAGCCCAAGAGGCACTTTGGGGGAACGTCATAACGCAGCTTAAGCTCGCGATTCCCAATGATGAAATTGGCCTAAATTCGCTGATGCAGTTGGGTGAAAGCCAAATTGCGGGCAATCGCAACGCTCTTGCTCGCCAATGGTGCCGACCCCAACTTGTACAAAACCACAAGCCCACTGCACATGGCCGCAGAGCGCCCGGCCACCGATGTGCTTGAAGCGCTTCTTAAAGCCGGGGCGGATCCCAATGTGCTTGAGGGTGGCATCACCGCTATAGGAACTTTACTTAGGACGCTGCGCAGCGCGATAGGTCGCGACGAAGACGACGACGATGGAAGCGCCGACATCGCCAAGAGCTTTGTGCCCGCGAGCCTTAAACTCTTGCTTGCCCACGGGTGCGACTCGAGGATTGCCGCGAACAAAGGCGGCAACTCACCGCTGATGCTTGCGATTGCCACCAAAGGCTGCCCCGACGAAGTGGTCCAAATGCTGTGCGAGGCTGGGCCCGATACCTCAGAGAAGTTTCGAGTGAATGACAACGAGGATATCGATATCCTATGCTACGCGGTATTGAGCAAGCATCCGCCCAGGCAAGTGCTCGCCTTGGTTCGAGCGGGGTTCCCACTACACACACCGTACGAGATTCTCTCTGGGCGCCAGACGCTCTCCGAGATTGCCCAAAAGAACGGCAAGCTCTGCGAGCTGCTTTGGGCCGAAGCTGGGCCCGAATTTAGGAAGGCGCTCATCGAGTTTCGCAATACAAAGGGCGTTAACTCCTTGGTGCTTTGCGCGGCAGCGGGAAGCGAGATGCTTGTTCGGGCACTGCATGCCGAGGGAGTCTCGGCGAGTGAGACCTTTGAAAGCGGCAAGAGCATTGCTTTTTTAGTTGAGAAGCACGCCCCGGCAATGCTGCCGCTTATCACCGAGTTGGCGGCAAAAGAGGCGAAGTAGGGGCTGCCTTGTGCCCGGTAAACGGCCCAGCAAACCGGGTGAGCTGCGCCAGCTTGGCCTTTGTGCTAGACGATAGGCAGAGCGGCTGATGAGATTACTTGCTGAATACAAGACCGAGAACGAAGCCAGTGCGCTGGCCGACTTCATGGAAGTTGAGGGCATCGAGGTAAGCCTTCGCAGCGGCGCGCAATTTGCCGTCTGGGTTATCGAGGACGACGAAGTCGAACGCGCCTCGGAGCTGCTCGCGGGCTTTACGCCAGATGCAAGTCTCGCTTCCAAAGCGGCAAAGATTCGCAAGGAGCGCGAGCTTGCTGCCAAGCCCTTGCCTGTGGCGCTTCCCAAGCGAAGCAGTGGCGCGGACTCTCGCGGTGCGCTCACAATGGTTCTCATCGGCATCTCGATCTTGGTTGGGCTGGCCACCAAGATGGGCGACCGGGAAACCGAGCTGCTTCACAAGCTCCTAGTTGTGCCTGTCTTTCGCCAAGGCGGCGAACTGATGGTGTGGACCGTGATCCAGTGGGATGAGCCATGGCGCTTGCTCACGCCGATGTTTATCCATTTTGGCCTCGTGCACCTGGCCTTCAACATGATGTGGCTTCATCGATTTGGCAATCAAATCGAAGCCAACCACGGCATCGTTCGCTTCATCCTTCTAATCTGCGTAGCGCAAATCGCCGGTAGCCTCGCCCAGTTCTCCATAAGCGGCCCTTTCTTCGGAGGCATGTCGGGCGTCAACTACGCGCTCTTCGGATTTGTTTGGATGCAATCGACGTACGGCAAGAGCGGCTACGGCATAGAGCCTCTGACCACCAAGCTACTCATGGGCTGGCTTGTAATCTGTGCATTCGGACTCTTCGGCCCAGTGGCCAACGCCTGCCACGCCGTGGGCTTGATTACCGGCTTGCTCGCAGGGCTTCCCGTCTACGTACAATTCCGAAAGTCGCACGCTCCCAGAGCTGCCATCGAAGAAGGTAGCTGGGCGGCACTAAACCTCACTCCATGGCAGCGCTTTGAAAGAACCTACGTAGCGCCCTTCGTCCCCTTGTGGTTTATGGCGGTCGCCATCGGCGTCCTGCTTTTTGACTTGTAGGTGCGCTCGCTCGTGTTTGCTAAGGTTCTCTCAATGCGCTTCCTTGCTTTGATACTCGTGGTGGTTGCTGGTTGCAGCGGCGGCGTTGATGACGATTTCGTGATCGGCTCTGCCGAATTTGAAGTAGTCGGCCACAAGCTCGACGGCGCGCTGCTTAGGCTCGATGTGCGCTACTCGGGAGGCTGCGAGGAGCACGACTTTCGCGTCTGTTGGGGCGGCATTCTGGCTCCCTCCGACCCGCCGCAGATTCCCATCGAAGTAAATCACTACAATCACGGCGACTCGTGCGAAGCCCTTATCACCGAGTCTCTCTACATCGATCTATCGGAGATTGACGATGTGGCAGCTGGCGGTGCCGATGTGAGCATCGTCTTGCCTGTCGGCGGTATTGGCATTCGCAGCCTCTACGGGTTTTTCTACGAGCCCGGCGACGACTTTGGGACAAGCCCCGAGGAGCCGCTCGTCATTGATCGAAGTTGTGGTGTTATCGAGGCCTAGGTTCTCTCGAGGCCAAAAAGAAAGACGTACCCATCCATGTCCAAGCCAACGTTAAGCAAAGCCAATCCCGGAACCCTAACCGCCGGCGAAACCGGCTTCTCAAGCGGTGAGCGCTCGTGGAGCGCCCGCTTCAACATGGTCGAGCATGCGGCCACAGCACTTCGCAATGCGAAGCACGAGGTGCAGTGCCATGAGGACTCTTGGCTTACCCTAGGCACAAGCGGCTACATTCTTCAGCCGCGGCTTGTCGAAACCCTTCCGCAAGACGATGGCAGTGTGCAGACAATTTCCACGATGGAGGTCTCGCACCCAACCCACTTGCCATTTCCGCTCTTCGAGTTTCAACACTCCATGGGAAGCTCGATCGAAGAGTCGGCCATTCGCGGTTTTGAACAGTGGGCCGCCGTCGACTTGCCGGTCTTCTTAGAACTGCCAGCGTCCAAACCCGAGGCCTGTATGGAGTTTATGCAAGAACTCTCGAGCAAGAATGGCACCGGTAGCCGCACGCGAAGGCTCCTGCTTGGCCCTTTGCAATACGATCAGGCCGAAGCTGCGCAAGTGGCCACCGAGACCGAGCACGGCACTTCTTGCCCTTGCTGCCTGCTCTTTAAGAACGTCGAGTTCTTTGCGCCCCTGCTTGAAGGCGACGACTTCATCGCAATTCGGCTTTACGCTTTGCGCTCCGAGGATGGCCAAGCCTTGGCCGATTGCCGTGTGAACGGTGTGCCTTGGCAGCCGGGCAGGGAAGCTTTGCAGCGCTACGTCGCCAGCTGGCCCGGAAGCGGCTTTGCGTATCGCAGGCAGTATGTCGTTGCACATACGAAGACGGCTGCTGGCTAAACGCGTGTTCGCCTAAGAAGAGTACGTAGCCCTCAAGCCCTCAAGCGAGCTCCAAGTCACCAAAGGCGTCGCTGTTTCGGCTACGCTCTTGCTCATGAAACTCGGAGCCTTTTCAACAAGCCTTTCGGTCCAAGACCTCGCCGTCTCCAAAGCGTTCTACGCCAAGCTCGGCTTCGAGCCAATTGCCGGCGATGGCGTGAGCTACCAAATTCTTCGCAATGGGAGCACCGTCGTTGGGCTCTTTCAGAAGATGTTTGAAGGCAACATCCTCACCTTTAATCCAGGCTGGGACGCAGATTGCAACACGCTTGACGAGTACGAAGACGTCCGGGCAATTCGCGATTCTCTCATTGCCGATGGCATCGAACTCACCTCCGACACCACGCAAGATACGCCAAAAGGCCCAGCCAGCATCACCCTAGTTGACCCGGATGGCAACGCCATCATGTTCGACCAGCACGTTTGATAGCCGGTAGACCGCTAGAGCCGCTGCAGCTGAGGTGTCTTGTCGCAGTGGCACCTCAGCGGCATACGAGGCACGGGTATCGTGCTCTACTTGCATAGGAACAACGCCGAGTTCGAAACGGCGGAAACAACCTACTGTGGATGATCTAGTATTTGCGCGAATGACGATGGCCTTCTCGCTGGGCTTTCACATCATTTTCGCTGCAATTGGCATGGCGATGCCGTTCTTTATGAGCGTGGCGCATCGCAAGTGGCTGCGAACCGGTGATGAGGCTGCCTACCGGCTCACTCGGGCCTGGGGCAGGGGAGTGGCGATTGTCTTCGCCGTTGGCGCTGTTTCGGGCACGGTTCTATCGTTTGAGCTCGGGCTTTTGTGGCCGGGTTTTATGGAACACGCCGGGCCGATTATTGGCATGCCGTTTTCCCTCGAGGGAGCAGCATTTTTCTTAGAGGCAATCTTCTTTGGGCTCTACCTCTACGGCTGGAAGCGCTTCTCGGCAAAGGTGCATTGGTGGATGAGTGTTGCCGTTGGTGTGTGCGGCGTAGCAAGTGGCATCTTGGTGGTCGCTGCCAATGGCTGGATGAATAGCCCTTCGGGCTTTACCTGGAATGGCAGCTCGGCCTCCAACATCGATCCGTGGGCCGCGATGTGGAACGAGGCGTGGCTTATGCAAGCTGGCCACATGGTGATTGCGGCCTTCGAAGCGGTGGCCTTCATGGTGGCGGGCATTCACGCATTTTTAATCCTTCGGGGCAGTAAAGACGCGATGCACAAGGTCGCGCTTAAAATCGCCTTAGTCATTGGCGCCTTTGCTGCGCTCGCCCAACCAATCCATGGGCACTTCAGTGCGCAGAGTGTCGCCGAGCGCCAACCGGCAAAACTCGCGGCGATGGAAGCGCACTTCGTAACCGGGCCAAAGGCTCCTCTTCGCATTGGCGGCATTCCCAATGTAGAGACCCGCGAAGTTCCCTACAGCATCAACATTCCCGGCGGTCTTAGCTTTCTCGCTCACGATGATTTTGGAGCCACGGTAATCGGGCTCGATCAATTCCCCGAAGAAGAGTGGCCACCGGTTGCGATCGTTCACTTCGCTTTCCAGATCATGGTCGGCATCGGCTCGCTCCTCGCTCTTGTCGGAGTGCTTGCGCTGTGGGCGATGCGCAAGCAGACCCTCTTTGACAAGCGATGGCTGCTCATCGTCATTGCCCTGTGCACGCCGCTTGGCATGATCGCAATTGAAGCCGGCTGGATTGTCACCGAAGTGGGCAGGCAGCCTTGGATTATCTACGGCATCATGAAGACGAAAGACGCCGTCACACCGGTGCCCGGTCAAGTTTGGCACTTCGTGCTCTTTGTGGCGCTCTACGGCTTTCTGGCCATCACGACCGCGTGGATGTGGCGTCGCCAAGTGGTGGCAGCAAAGCGCATTGTGCCGCCCGATAGTGAACTTCGTGCCTGGGCCTTTGGCGAGGACAAAGAGCCGTGACACTGCTCTTTATTCTCGTGGTGCTCTTTGTGGCGCTTGTGGCCTACTGCGTCGCTGGCGGCGCCGACTTTGGTGTTGGCATTGTCGAGATGCTTAGCCCAACGTCCGAGCGAAGGCGTGTTCGACAACTTAGCGAAAAGGCGATTGGTCCCATTTGGGAAGCGAACCACGTGTGGATCGTGCTCATCATCGTCATCCTCTTTGTCGCATTTCCAACTGTGCACACGCAGCTCACAACCTCGATGCATGTGCCGCTTCTGATAATGCTCGTAGGAATTGTTCTTAGGGGCACTGCCTTTACATTTCGCTACTACGATCTCGCCGAAGATGTGCACAGTGATCGCCTCTGGACCTGGCTCTTTCGCCTGGGCAGCCTTCTTGTCCCCATCTCGTTTGGAGCGATCGCTGCCACCTTGCACGCAGAGACCATTCCCAGCACGGTGACGACCGTCTGGGGCAGCTACATGGCGCCATGGCTCACTTGGTATGCCCTTGCTACTGGGCTCTTTGTCGCTGCACTCTTTGCTTGGACAGCTTCGGTCTTTCTGTGCAGCGAACTCGAGGCCGAAGACGACCTGCAAGCGTGGATTCGCCGCGCTCACGTCTTTGGCATCGCCTGCGCTGTACTTGGCGCCGTTGCCAGCGCGGCCGCTGTACTCGAAGGCGTCCTTGAGCTTGACGAGCTAGGGCAGCCGATTGCCGCTGCAAGCCTCCTCACAGCGACGGCCGCAGCGGGCTTTGTCGCGCGCTACGTTGGCCGCAAGGTGTGGCCAACGCGCATTGCGGTAAGTGTCGCTACGGCGTCGATTCTCGGCGGCTACTGGGGTGCTCACTTCCCGACTGCGGTTGCGCTCGATGGCCAAGCGCTAAGCTGGCGAGAGGCTGCTGCGCCGGATGCCAGCCTCAATGCTCTGAGCTTGGCTCTAGTCGTTGGGCTTGCACTCATTGGGCCCGGTTTGATTGTGCTCTATCGCGTATTTAAGCCGGCGCAACGTCGTTAGGCGGCAGCGCGAACTTGCTTGAAGAAACTGCCCTCTCACGATCATGAGAGGGCAGGTCGTCGCTAGCCGCCCTGTGGAGGGTAGCCGCCTGGTGGTGGCGTCCCAGGTTGTTGAGGAGCAGCAGGCTGCTGATAGGCCGCTTGCTGTTGTTGTTGCTGTTGTTGTTGTTGCTGCTGTTGCTGTTGTTGCTGATAAGCCGCTTGCTGCTGCTGGTATTGCTGCTGCTGTTGCTGCATATCAGCCTGTTGCTGGTAGCCACCCGCCTGGGGGTGTCCACCACCGCCTTGCGGATACGAGCCTGCAGCAGGCCCTTGTGGCATAAGCCCTTCGCTTCGGAACCACTGCACACTTAGCAGCACCCAAGCGCCGCCAAAGGTCATGACATAGGGAAAGACGATGCGCAGAATATCCCCTTTGTCGATCGGGAGTTCTGCAAAGGTCACGACGGATAGGATCACAAAGGAGCCAAATCCAGGTATTGCGGTGATGAGCATATTCCAGCCCTGAAACATGCGTCGCACACTTGGGAAACTCTCGGTATTTGTCTTAGCGGAAAGATTCTTGTGAATAAAGAACACACCAGCAGCGGGCAACCCGATGCCAATGGCAATGCGAATAAACTCTGTCGTCGGTATTTCCGAGATGACCGCGAGCAGGAACAAGAACACCGCGAGTAGACCCAGTTGAAATCCGACTACCTGCAGCATGTAGAGCGCGACCTTAAGACCGATTTGCGGGTCTCGCTGTTCGGCCACCGCTTGCTCGTTTCGCCAACGTGCAACCAGATAAATTAGTAGGGGAATCGCAAGCCCCATCATCATGAACGGAAGCACTAAAACCAGGCTTCCAACGCTACCAACCATACCCATCATCTCCATACTCGCTCCTCCTTCTTTGGGGATGCGCCTGCGGCCATTGCCAACTCGACGCCCAATGCGAGGTCACGGTAGCGCAACGGGCTCCGAATATGTAGTAACGGCGAGTACTGAAAGCCTTCCAGCGATTTCCTACTCGTAACCGCCTACTTCGGAAGCATGGTCAGCATGACATTTGCCTGCTCGGCCTCACGAGAACCATCAAAGCGCTTTATAATCTCAGAGTAGAGCGTTCTGGACTCCTTGATTTTGCCACTGAGCCGGTAGAGGCTTGCTGCTTGGCTGAGCGACTCCCGCTCCGGTGTGTTTCCCGTTGGAAACGTGCGAGCGTTGCGTAGAAATAGGTCGGCGGCCTCTCGCCATTGGTCGGCCTTGGACAGTGCATGGGCAAGCTCGTGCTGAACTCGGGACTCAACCTCTTCCGCCTCTATGCCAGTCGAGATTCCCTGTACGTCTTTGAAGAATCTAGACTTGATGGCATCTACGCCAACTGCGCGTTGCCAGCGAGCCAGCGCGCGCTCTCCCTCGGCTCGGTCGCCCGCAGCCTCGGCGTGATTTACCGCCTTGCCATTGAGCTCTTGGCTGGTAGGGAATGTACCTAGGGCCGCGTCTAGCATCTTCTTCGCTTCTTGGCGTCTCCCGGCATCGAAAAGCGCGCCAGCCGCATCGGCAAGCTCACGTGGCAAATTGCGCTGATGGCTTGCCAATTTCGACTTATAGCCGTCGACCAGCCGCGAGAGCTGTGTGCTCGTGCTCTTGCCTGCGCGAGCTCGTGAACTGTTAAAGGTGTCTGCAATACTCTGAGCTGTGCGAACGTCGCCTTGGTCCAACGCAAGCTTGACCAACACTTCGCTTAGGCCCACTTCGTTGGGATATTTTCCGATCACCGACGCAACGAATCGCTTGGCATCGTGTGCGCGTCCCGCCTCCCAAAGGTCCCTCGCAATGTTCTTAGCTGTGCCCGAGTGCCTTGGCGTCGCCTTGGCGGCCGCATCTCCGCTCGATTTGCGGGCCGAAGCACTGCGTCGCAGGGATTCAATGCGTTCCTTCACCCGTGTCTCGGCGGCAAGCCCGGCTGCGGCTGTGGCAAGGAAGTCAGCCGTGGATTGCATCTCGGCTGCGCTGTAGCCTGGGGCACTGGCCTCGCTCGCCGCATCTTTGATTGCATAGGCGAGGTCTTTCTCGGCAAGTGATTTCGAGAGTCGAACGCGCTTGAGACATGCGGGGAGTCGAAACGTGCGCTGTGGATGCTGGCGGCAGGTAATCTTCTGAATCTCTGCCGGTGCCCGGTCAGCATCCCGCTGTTCGCGCTCGGCATAGGAAGTAAGCGAGTCGAGGGCGGTTAGCACATCTCGGTCTTGCGAGACGCTGCGAATCGTCTTTTGGGCGAGGGCTAGGGATGCAGCCGTAGGCGTCTTCTTAACTGTGTGAATCAAATCTTCAATGCCATCTTCAAGGCGCTCGGCCTTTTTCTCCGCTGTCTTGCTCGCGGCAATGCGCTTTACAAACTCGGCACAATCTCGAACTCGTTGCGTTCGGTCTCGCCGGCTCTGGCACAAGAGTTCCAAGCGTCTCACGTTGGCGGCCTGGTGCAGAGCGGGCACCGTCTGTAGGCCGATTCGAGCTTTGCTCAAGTCGGAGACCGTCTTGTTAACGATGCTCTCCACCGCGCGAAAGTAACTTGCTCGCGGGTACCGCTTCATAAATGCTTGCCCGTAGCTAACGACATCGGAGTGATCCTGCAGGTGAAACGAAGCCATGAAGTATGTGCTCATGGCCCAGCTATTCACCGAACGCCTATAGCCAACGGCTCCGAACTGCACCGAATCGGGAACCTTTAGATCCATCACAAGCTTGGTGATTTCCCGTGCCTGGCGTGCAGCCGCAGGAAGAGACGACTCGACCGAGCTAAAGTCGACAATGTTAAGTACTTGCTCCCGAGAACCCTTCTTTCGCTTGAGCTTCTTAAGAGCCTTTATGATCGACACAGCGTCGGAGACCAGCATGGCATGTCGCCTAGACGATAGATCCTCGGTCGTTGACTTGAGTGTGCCAAGAAGCTTGGCCGCTGGACCAAATCCGCTATCGCTCTCAAGGGCCTTGTCCAGGGCGCGACGAGCAACTTCGATTTGCCCTCGGTCCATGGCCTCAAGGCCTTTTGACCAAGCGCTAAACGCTTCAAAGGAGTCGGTAGCCACGCGCCCGAGTTTTGCATTCTCCTTTGCGGAGAGCTTGATGCCAATTCCCTCGGTGAGGGTTAGCGCCAGTTCTTTTTCGAGTAAGAAAAACTCGGACACCGGACCTTCCACTTGTGCCGAGTGAACGATCTTGCCTGTGGTCACGTCGATGATGCGGGCATCAATGCGCATCTTCGGCTCCATCGATACGAAGGAGCCGGTAATAATGTAGCGAGCTCCGAGCCCGCGCCCCATTTTTACTGCTGTGGCAGGGTCGATAAATGGGCTCTTGCTAAGCTCGATCTCGTCGAGTAGCAGATTGAGTTTCGCTCGTTCGACAATCTGGGCACCCGCAATGCTCGAGAGGTCGGTGATGAGCATATCGGCGAGGCCGCGAGCGAGAGGCGAGTACTGGTCATCACCAGTATTGTTCTCAAAATACGAGACAGCGATGGTCGGCTTTGGCGTTGCGTTGGCGGGTATCGGTACCAGCAGTGCACAAGCCATAAGGGCGACTACAAGGGCAGTCGGTATCACGCGGGCAAGCTGCATCTAGCGATACTCTGCCCGGCTAAGCGAGCGAAGTCGACCCATTTCGCATCCTGCTTTTTCGGAGGATTCTTCGGTGAATAAAGGGGTTGGTTCCACGTCGAAAGGCCCAATATATGCGGTTTGCAGCGCTTTTGTGGCCATACCGGCTTCATCGGTGGCGAGGCGGCGTTCGCATGGATGCCTGTAGCGCGCATCCTGCTGGTAGATTCTCACTGTGCCGCGCCCAGCTCTCGCCTCCGTATTGCTTCTTGGACTTCCTCTTGTGGGAGCCTGCAGCGGCGATACAAATTCTTCCGTCGAAATTGATGCAGCTGCCGCATGCGGCGGAGCAACGCCCGCAGAGTTGATGCCTTGCGTGGAGACCACGCGCCTGGCGGAGGACATCGAAGTGGTCGCTATTGAGCGTGTTCCGCAATCGGCTGGCTGGCAGTCTGTGCAAGACCTTTGCAAAAACCGACTCGAGCAATACGGCTACCAAGTTGAGTTGGTGAGCTACGCGACCGGCATCAATGTGCTTGGTCGACAAGCGGGAACGGACGCTACTGCAGGCGAAGTCATTGTCTCCTCGCACTACGATCACATCGAGGGTTGTGCAGGGGCCGACGACAACGCCAGTGGCATTGCTGCCACACTCGAGATTGCGCGCTTGCTAGCAAATCGCACAAGCCGGCATCCGCTCGTCATTGCCTGTTGGGATGAGGAGGAAAGTGGGCTAATCGGATCGCGCGCCTATGCAGATGCCGCAAAGGCTTCGAGCACCAGCATCAGCGCCGTCTTCTCCTTTGATGGCATTGGCTTTGTCTCAAGCGAGCCCAATAGCCAAACCGTACCTGCGGGATTCGAAATCCTCTTTCCCGATCAAGTCGCCGAACTCGAAGCGCGTCAGTTTCGCGGCGACTACATCTCGCTCATCGCCGATGAAGCCTCTAGCAGTGTTGCCGAATCGTTTGCAATGCACGGCGATTCGCTTGGGCTCATCACCTCGGTGCTCGGTGTTCCCGAAGCCTTCAAGCTCGCCAACCAAACTTCCGATCTTAGACGATCGGATCACGCGAGCTTTTGGGTGAACGACTACCCAGGCGTCATGGTTACCGATAGCGCAAACTTTCGAAATCCAAACTACCACTGCTTTGGCGGCATGGACCTGCCTGGCACCTTGGACATGAGCTTTGTTAGCCAAGTGACGCAGGCAACCTTGGGCGCGACCATGGATGCCCTGGACGCGCCGTAAGGCTTTCACTCATGCAAGCTTGGCTAGAGAATTGGAGTAACTCTTAGTACGAGCAGCGGTTGCCGAGCGCTTGATACGGAGCCGTGAAGAAGGCGCCGATTCGCGAGTAGTAGGTTGGAATGCTGTGATCGGCAAGTGCGCCCGAGTTCTCGGCCGTATCGCCAGGATCTTGCTCTACGGGATCAAAGTCGAAGTTCCCTTCTCCGCGCAGGTGCATCAAATAGCCGGTTTGGCGAAAGCCCATCCATTGCCAAGGTACTTGCGTGACGATGTCATCGCCATTGCGAAAGCGCATGGCGCGAACATCGTGGCTGACATAGCCAAGCTCGACCTGTTCTGCGTATTCGTCGTTGCCAACTCGTGGCATGCCGTAGGTGTAGACGCCGCGAAGGTTGTAGCTCGGATCTTCGTCGATGTGATCCATCACTGTGGTGGTGGCAAGGCTTGCAAGGGCACCTCCAAGGCTATGGCCGGTTATCCAAATCTGCAGCCCGCGTCCGCTCTCCGCTCGGAGTTTTTCTTTAAGGATAGATTCGACGCCGTCGTAAGCGCCCTGAAACCCGGCATGTGCTGCGCCGTAGCCTGCGCGATCTTTCTTCCAAGCAACCAAGTCGGCTGCAATATCTGAGTACTCATCGGGCTCGGTTCCGCGAAAGGCGATGATGACGACGGGCTCCGTTCGGTGTTCGGCCCAGAGCATTTGCGTGCTCTCGTCGTTAAAGAATTTAAATCCTTCGTCGTCGGTCTCAATGGTTCCAGCGGCAAAGAATTGAATCTTTTTTCCGGGCACAATCTTTTGAATCACATCTTGCTCGAAAGCAGCCGAACCTCCGTTGGGAATGTTCCCGGACTCCTCTTCGCTGCGCGTGATTAATACATTGCGGGCCTGGTTTACCCAGTCGGCTCCTTCGCCTTCGACGCCAAAGCCCATCTCTTCAAGCACCGGAGCAAAGTGCGCATAATGCGCATACTCATTCGCGGAGAAGAACGAGAGCCACTTCGCGGCATTGAGGTCAACGCCATATCCGGCGCTGGGTAGCGTGTCTTCTTCCTCGAAGAAGCACATGTCGAAAGGCTCGATCAGAGGAAGTACGAGTGGATTGTTCTTATATCCATTCGACTCGTAGAGAAGGTCGCGTTCGTCTTCTTTATCTTGATTGATTCCGCCGTCGTCAACGGACGAGCAACCGACGGTTGTGAGGCTTAGAAAGAGCAGGATGAGAGCAGAGGAAGATGTAGCCGAGGAAGATGTAGCGGAGGAGAGGTGGAGCATGAGGGACCTTTAGGGGGAGAGGGGAAACGAGCAGAAAGACAATTGCACAGAATCGAGCGTCTGCTTTTTGCGTTTTTAAGAGTGCAATTTGCAGTGCTGCAATCGGCGCAGTACGTAGTTTGCGGCATCTTGGCCAAACGCGAGTGTTGTCTATTGGGCAACAAGTGCTGCCAAAGCGCGTAGCCTTTACAACACGCGCAAACGCGTTCACGGTGTGCGCGCCGGATTGCCATTTAAAGCGCTCGACAGTTCGTCGTACCAATCGTCACATTCGAGTGCCTACGTCATGCCCTATGTAGGTTGATATGCGGAGGAGGAACGCTTGAACAAGCCTGTTCGCCAGATCTAGCTTGTGCGAAGGATAGATCATTTTCGAGAAGGCCCATATTCTTGCGGCGCAACCGTATGCCAATCGAAGTTGAAGGAAAAAATGTCGTGGTCACGGGAGCACTCTCCGACCTCACTCGAGAGCAGGCAACTGACCAGTTGGAAGCGCTGGGAGCTGTGGTTACGAAAGCCGTCACGAAGAAGACCGATATGCTCTTTTGTGGCGCTCGTGCTGGCATGAAACTCGAGAAGGCCGAGGCCCTTGGCGTATCCATTTACCAGGAAGCCGACCTCGTCGAACTTCTTAGCGACGAAGCAGCAAAGACTCGGGTCGCAGCCGCTGCGGCGCCGGATCCCGATGTTGTGGTGAAGCAGGAAATTGCCGACGGCGAAACGGTCTTTGTTACTGGCTCGGCAGCCAAGCCCTACGAGCTTCGAAATACCGGTGGCGTCTACTCCTGCAGTTGTCCTGCATGGCGAAATCAATCGGCTCCCATCGATCTTCGCTCGTGTAAGCATATTGCTTCGGTTCGCGGAGCTGCAGCGGAGACCGCACGCGTCGGTCGCAAAGTTACGAGTGTAAAAGCCTCCAAGTCGAGTTCGCCAAAGCTGCTACTCGCTCAGAAATGGGAGCCCCATGTCGACCCAACGGGTTGGTGGATGAGCGAGAAGCTCGACGGGGTGCGAGCGCTGTGGACTGGCGAAGGCTTTGTCTCGCGACTCGGAAACATCTATCACGCACCGGATTGGTTTATCGAAGATTTTCCCAGCGTCCCACTGGACGGAGAACTGTGGATGGGACGTGGGCTCTTTCAAAAGACCGTGAGTGTTGCTCGTAGGCAAGATAAGAGTGACCACTGGAAGGAAATCCGCTTTGTGATGTTCGATGCTCCCGACGCGAAAGGGCTCTTCGAAGAACGCATGGACTACATGCACTCAGAGTTTTCCTCATCGCTAAAGTACGCAAGTGTTCTTGAGCATGTTGTCTGCAAAGGGCCAGACCATCTAGAAGAAGAGCTTCGCCGCGTAGAGGCACTTTCCGGCGAAGGCCTCATGCTTCGCGAGCCGGCCTCCGAGTACATTCGCAGTCGCTCGACGACCCTGCTTAAGGTCAAAACGTTTCACGATGCAGAAGCCAAGGTGATTGGCTACAAAGGCGGGCAGGGGCGTCACCGCGATAGGGTTGGCGCGCTCGAACTCATCACGCCAAAGGGCGTAACGTTCTTTGCCGGCACCGGGCTCTCGGATGCGGAACGCGAGAATCCGCCCGAGATTGGCGCCCTTGTTACCTATCGCTATCAGGAACTCACCGACGCAGGAGTTCCACGCTTTCCCACCTATGTTGGCGTGCGCCTTGATGGCACCTGGGATGGGCCGGAGGTGCCGGCAACGAAGGTTGCCAAGAAGAGCAAGGCTGCCAAGCCCAAGCCGGCCAAGGCTAAGGCGGCCGAGCCCGCAGCATCGGCTGAGCCCGCAGAGCCGGGAGATGCACAGCGCTTTGAACACGGCGGCACGAAGTTTTGGGAAATCACGGTAGCAGGCAACTCACACACCGTTCGCTATGGAAAAGTTGGTGCGAATGGAGCGTCAAAGACTAAGAGTTTTGATGACGCGGCTGCTGCGCAAAAAGATGCCGAGAAACTGATTCGTCAGAAGACTGGCAAAGGATATGAACCCGCATAGAAAGCGTGGGCCAAGCTTATTTGGCCCAAGGCAACTGCTGCGGCAATAGGAAGCGGAGTTACGAGCAATGGCAAGACAAATCAATGTCATCAAAGACGGTACAGAATCCATCTTTGACTTTAAGAAAGTAGACCGAGCCAAATTGTATGGGAAGCGCAAACGCGTGGTCCTGGACGAGGATGGCGAGAACTGCGTTAAGGCGGAGTTAAGCGAGGATGGTTCTTCGATCATTCGCTCAGGCATGACGATGCAGGCCTACTTCGATCCCGATGGCGAGTGGGTCGAGAGTAGCCGCATTGTGGGCTTGGACGAGCAGGGCAATCCGGTAGAGAAGGTTGCTTCGACCCTTGGAGTTGGACAGGAGCTCGAAGAAGTCGACCCTGGCGCACTCTCACAAAATCAAACCATTGCGGTCTATCACCTAAGCCCAGTGGAACTTGATGAAACGCTAAAGAAGCAGTTGGATGACGGAGGTATCTTTCGCTTCCCTTTCAATTACCGCGCCGACTACAGCGCGGAGACCGGCTTCTTGCTTAGCAATGATGCGGGGATTTTTGTCCTTGTGACAAAGCCTGCAACCAATGGTGCCAGCTCAAAGCCGTCGCGGTTGAGAGTTTTACTGATGACTCCGAGATTGACGACGATCTCGACTTCGAGATGTTTTAGGAGACCCCATGCGCAAATTACACATTAGTAACGAGAAACAACGTGATGCGACGGTTGGCATGCTCACGCTTAAACCCGATCCAACGCCTCATATGGGGCTTCCTGGCGTCGATCTTGAGTACAAGAGATACATTGGCGCTGCCGAATCCGGCTTGCACGATAGCCTCGTGGAAGCTCTTGGCGAAGACTACGCCCAGGCGCTCGTCGACGGCGATCCGGAAATTGATATGGAGTATGTGGGGCAGCACATTGGCCGCTCCGATCGCATTTACCTATCTCACGGCGGCAAGGTCTTGCATCACGCCCCCGAAGAACTCGAACTCATCATCAATCCCGACGGAAGCGAGCGCGAACGCCGCGCTCCCAAAGATGTTCTTGCAAACGTCACTGAAGAGATACCGGCACGGTGGACTGGCAAGCGCATCAAAAAGCGCGATGTTGTGCGACGCTTTGTACTGACACGCTCGGTGCCTTTGCAGCACGTTGATGGCCTCACCTACGACTTTCTCTATGGCATGGCTAAGGACCTTCACGACAGTGACGAGATGATGCTTATGGGCGGCGGAGAGTCTGGCAAGCAGCCTCTTATCCTCATTCCAAACGGCTCGCCCTATCGCGGCTTACTCGAAGGCCGAGTGGATGGGGACCGCTACATTCTGCTTCTGCATCTCAGCAACATGGAACTCAAGCTGCCCTCTGAGGGCGAGAAGAAAGCGTAGGCGTCATGGCATTATTTTCAACGAACAGAGCTGAGGCGCTAGGCAAAGGGGAACTCTCCCCCGAGGGTAGCGTTACCGATGCAGACCTCGCCGCCCTCCTTCTCAACTACAAGCGTGGCGTCGCAAGCCGCTACATCGCTGCAACAGCGCAAGAGATTGAGGACCTGGTTCCCCGCGGCGAATTGCATGTTTCCAAAAAGGTCGATGGCCAGATTTGGTACGCGGTCTTAGATGCGGGTGAAGCCTTTCTCGCGAGTCCAAAGGGCAAAGTGATAAGCGGCGCGCACCCAGTCGTTGACGAGCTAAAGAAGCACGCCAAGGATGTGAAGGGGCGCCTAGTGATTCCCGGCGAGCTCTACGCGGTTGGCGATAACGATCGCATTCGCTGCGGTGATATTGCCAATGCGATGGGCGGCGGCAAGAAGGCTCAAGTGGCGCGTATGCGCTTTGCGGCCTTCGACTACATCGCTGAGCTAAAAGAAGATTCTGAAGAGGCAAGCGATGCCGCGCAGGATCCCTTTGCCTACGCGCCGCGCCTTGAAGCGCTTCAAGGGCTCTTTGGCGATGGAGAACTTGTCACTTGCGCTACGACCGAAGTGGTGAAAGGTGCCGCACAGGTTCGCGAACTGTACGAGAGCTGGGTTGCCAATGGAAATGAGGAAGGCTTGGTGGTGCGCAGCGCCAAACAACGCCCAATCAAAATCAAACCCGACATTCACATAGATGCGGTTGTCATTGGCTACACGATTCGACGCGAGGACCCAGAGCAATGCAGCTCGATGCTGCTTGGATTGATGCGCCCCGATGGCAAGATTCAAGAGCTTGGTTCCTGCGGGAATCTTGGCGAGGCCGACAGGCGCAAAGAGTTTCTAGCCATGCTCTCGGCACTAAACGTGGACAGTGGGTATCGGCGAGCAAGTTCGAGCGGAGCGCTCTACCAGTTCATCAAGCCGACGATTGTTGTCGAGATTAAGGCGACAGACATTCAACCCGAGAACTCGAGTGGCGATCCGATTCGTCGAATGGTCTTGGAGTACGGCGAGGAGCCAGGCTGGAAGCGGCTGCGAAAAATGCCGGTTGCAAGCATGCTGCATCCCGTCTTTGTTCGTATCCGAGAAGATAAGAGTGTCAACGAGACTGACATTCGCATGAGCCAACTTGATGAGCATATCTATGTGAGCGAGAGCGCCGCTCATGTCGAAGAAGTGACCTTTGATAAAAGTTCTATCATTCGGCGCGAGGTCTACACCAAGGCGTCCAAGGGCAAGACCATGGTTCGCAAGTTGGTGATGTGGAAGAGCAACAAGGAGGAGGTCGATGGTGCCTATGCTCCGTATGTGGTGCACTTCACCGACTACAGCGTCGGGCGCAAAGACCCGCTAAAGCGCGAAGTTCGACTTGCTGGGACCGAAGCGAAGGCGATGGCCATTGGCGACCGCATGATTGAGGACAACATTAAGAAGGGCTGGGCGCAGGTCGAGTCCTAGTTACGACATGGCAAGCGGGCCATAACAAAACGCGCCGCAAGCTTTGGGCTTGACGGCGCGTGCAGCTGCAATCTGCAGCAAATCGTAGATGCTCTGCTACAGGGCGAGTCCTAAGACTCCAACAAGCGTGTCTTGCTTCTTGGTCTTGTAGATTCTCTTTGGCATTGGGACCGAGTCGCCACGTGGCCTGGTGAAGACAAGGAACTGCCCAGCCTTAAGGTGCGAGGCGTGACGTGCTGGAAATTCGACAGGCTGTTCGTGGTGCTTGATCGTTTTCGAGCCGGTCTTCTTACAGTTTTGCCGGTAGACGAGTTTGCCGTTCTTGATGCCATCAATCTTGTTGGTCTCACGGCAGTTGTAGATTGGCTCCTGCCAAGATTCCTTCTTAAAGGTTACTTTGACGACGTCACCAGATGCCTTAACGCTTTGGATGACGCCGCGCTTCTCTTCGCGTGAACCGGTTCGCCAATCTGGGAATTTGAAGCCTCGCGAGTACGATGACAGGTCGCGTGCTCCTTCGATTTCACCACTGTTTTTGGCCATTGAGGCCGTTGCGGCTTTGCGCGCAGCATCTCGGGGACCGAGTGCAAGTGAATAGCTAACGGCCGAGTCTCGATAGATTGCCGCGATGTCTTCGCGCTTCTGGGCAGCTTCGCAAAACACGTAGGATGCCGCTGCAAGCCCGTTTACAGGTTTGCTTAGCGCGTCCTTAAAATCATCTTCGCTCTTAGCGCCAGACTTTTTGGCGATGCCCTGAAGGCGCTCAAAGTACTTACCAGAACAGTCGCCAACCTTTTTCATTAGGTACTTGTTGTCGCCGTGAGAAAGGATGTAGTTCATCTCATTTAGAAGCTTCTTGTTGGTGTTGTAGTTCTCGTACCAAGCCGAGTACGCCGCAAGTGGAGCCGTGTAGATGAACTCTTGGTAGACTTCATCTTTCTTTCCAAGCTTCTGAAAAATCGGATCGTAAATCTTCTTATTTCGATCGATGCTCGTGAGAAGTGCGATGAAATCGGCCTTTGCTACGAAACTAAAGGAGTCGTTTCCACGAACGGCCGCGATGCTTGCATTTACGTCGATGCCTTGTGACATCGCGTTGCATTCGGAATAGGTCAGCATGTTGTATGGCCTTGGCGTTGAAGTTCCGCCGTACATGGTGTCGTTGAGTGCGGCGAAGCAGCCTCCAACATCGAGGCTTCGCGTTACCAAATCCTGATCGGGCCAATCGTAAGAAGAGGCACCCATGCCGCCGTTGCAGGAAGCAGCGGCGGAAATCACGCTGAGGTAGGCTTTCTCCTTGTTCGTCGCCAAATCCTCGTCTTCAACCTTGAGGGTTGAACAGAAGGCTTCCTTCTGTTCCATCGCGCCTCGCTTGTCGATGTAGATCGAGAAGAGTTGCATCGCCTCGGGATCGGTAAGCCCCATCCAGGCTTTAAATTTTGTCATGTGCGCATCGATGCGAGCTTGTTTCTCGGGCTTGGCGCCCTCGCAAGTGCTTAGCGCAAGCTCATGCATGGCTTCGAAGGAGTGGTAGGGGCGCTTGTAGCGCTCGATTTGATCATCGACGCCACTGATGTACGTCTTGTTTGGCTTGCAGTAGCTTGGCAGCCCATTGGCCTCCACGACAGGAACTGGAGTTTGTTCCATCGCTGGAAGAGCGACAGCAGGCGCGGGCTGATCGCTACTTGATTGCGCAGGGCTGGCTTGGCTCGAAGCCGGAGAGGAGGAGGAGCCAGGAGTCTTGCCGTTCACGGTGAGGCCCGCTTTGCCCATCAAGGCGCATCCGGCGACTGGGAGGACGCATGCGATTGCGAGGGTAGTTGCTATTCGTCTCATGCCTCCTTGAGAGTGTAGGTCGCTACAGGTCGCAGGTTATTTTCAACCAAACGGTCAAACCCTTGTTTGCTATGGGAACCACAAGAGCTTGAGAGTGGAAGCGTTCTTGTTACTAGTCGCTAGTAAGTTGCTTTGTTGCGCTGGGGGCAGAATGGGCAAGCGAGCCCATCACTCAGCGTCTTCGGAACCCTCGGCATCGTCGGCGCTCTCTGGGCTCTTCGTTAATCTGACCTCAATGGTGCGCTCGGGGCTGTGCTCGGAGAGATTGACCGGCATCGGCTCGTATCCTGGAACCTCTAAGAGAATCTCCTTAATGCTTTCGTTGATTTGTTTCTTCGCGGTCCCATCGGCCAGGATGTGCAGAGTTGACGTAGTCGAAGAATCTCCAACCTGGTATTGAATATAGGCGCCGACCAAAAACTCATTCTCGGTGCTGAGGATGCGAAAGCGCCAGAGCTTTGCGCTTTCGCCATCGACCTTTACTTCCACATCGGTGAGCAGCTGCCCAGGAGCGAGTGTGACGGTCTCTGATTCGAAGGTTACGGGGCCCGCCATCCAGTCGGTTTTATTGTGAAGAATGTAGGTTCCAGATTGCAGCCCAACAATTTCAAAGCGCCCATCGGGATAGCAGTGTGCAAGAGCAAATACCCCAGCCGCATCGGCGCGCTCCGCTCCAAGTCTTGAACAAGACATTTGGTCTACCACCATTGGAGCGCCGGTATCACTCTTCACAAAGCGGCCTCGTATGCTGGCGCTCCCGAGTTGAAAGTCGGCGCGAACTTCCCCCTCTTCAGGAATGTTCACGTAGCCAAGCTCTTGCCAGTCCTCATCCTCGTTGAGCCTATAGATAATCCGGTAGCCAGCTTTGGCCGGGATGTTCGCAACTTTGTAGTTGCCACCCGCGTCGGTGATTGCCTTCGTTGGAAAGGTTTGATGGCCGCGATTGTTCTTCCAGCCATTGGTATTCATAAGCGAGACGTTGACGCCCGCCACCGGCTTTCCTTTGGAATCGCGAATTGTGCCAACGAGGTTGGCATCGCTCATCTCTAAGAAAAAATCGATTCGCACTTGGGCTGCGTGGTCTTGCGCATCAACCCACTCCAGAGGGCGGGCCGAGCGATTTTCGGGGTAGGAGTGAATTGCCAATCCTTTTGGCGACCCTGGGTAGGAGACAACATAGGCTTCGGGGGTCTCTTCTAGCGGTACGATAAGTTCGTAGTCGCCAGTCGCGCTTGTTTGTGCTGTATCGCCAGCGCCCTCGACGACCGCGCTTGCGACCGGAGTCTTCTCCTTGCCTTTCACAACACGTCCGTAGATGCGCACTACACCGCTAAGGCGAATGGTTATGTGTTGTCCCGGCTCATCGCCTTCCCCTGGCGCTTCGTCTGGCTCAGCCGAATGAAGATTGCTTGAGGTCGCAAAGCCGTAGCGATCGTGCTTTGCGTAGAGTGAGAATGTCTCCTCTTCGGGCAGCTTATCGATGACGAAGCGCCCTTGAGTGTCACTAGAGACCAGATTGCAGCCAGCTTCGGGTTTGTCGCTTGCCTTGCCTTGGAGACAGCTCGCAAGCCCAATCTTCGCACCTGCTACCGGACGCCCTTGCCAATCGATTACGCGGCCACTGAGTTTGGCACCGGTAGACGAAAGAGGAATCACAAGGTATGGCGAGGCACGGAGGTCTGCGATTTCCAACGTCTGAATGACAGGGGCATAGCCTTCGCGAGTCGCGGTGATGCGCCAGGTGCCAATACCGAGCCCGCCCAGTACAAAACGCCCTTCGACGAGACTGTCGAAACTCTCTGTAATGGCCTTTCGCTGGTTAAAATCACCGGACTCGAGAAGGCCGGCGGTGAGCTCAAAACCCTCCAGTGGGTGTCCAGTGTCGGCGTCAAAGGCTTCGCCTCGAATGCGGAATTGTACAACTTGCTCGGCATCACTCCAGTACGCGCCCGATGCCTCCGAGTCGTCTTCGTCGGCATCGCTTTCGGCATTCGCGAGCGCAACGCCATTGGCAAGAGCTGCAAGTTCGTTGGCAGCATTGCCCTGTTTCGTCGGGTCGAAGGAATGCGTCTCGCCCTCTCCATCGACATAGAGCCCTGCTGGAGCCGTGATGGTTTCCTCCGAGTCGCCGCTTGTGATGGTGGCATATCCGGAATACAGCACGACGGCCGCAACAGCGGTGACGGCGAGAACTTTGTGACGTTTTAGAAGTTTCATAGGAGTGGTTCCTGGCAGGTGTTCAACGATGGCGTGGCCGCGCAGAGTGAGCGTGGGCAGTGCATTGCTGGTGAGTTGGATGGGGTTGAGTGAGGTTTGCGAAGTGTTGGGGCGCTCGTTACTAATTTCGACGATTCCGTGGTCAAGGCCCAGTGCCCCGGTATCGCGAAGCGTTAGGCGTGTGTTTGGGGCAACGTTGATCGTTGCCTTTGCCATGCGTAGGGTGGCGTCTTGCTTCTCGCGCGTCGCAAGCGTTAGGGGCAGATCAAGACCGATAGTCTTGCCCTTTACAACTCGAACGCCACCGCTCTTAACAAGCTCGGCACCGCGCGGCGCATCAAGACTCACAGCCTGCGGCGATGTTCCGCTCGGCCACTGCCAAAAGGCCAGGAGAAGGCCTGCAAAGGCCGCTACAAGCGCAAAGCGAAGTCGCCAAGGCTTTGCTTCTTGTTCTTCTATGGTCTTTAGCAGCCGGGCGCTAAGGTCAATTCCGCGCAACTCTTCGTCGCCCAAGCGCTTAAGTCGCGTGATGCTTTCGCCAAGTGCACTCGCTTGTCGCGCAGCCTTTTCACAAGATGGGCAGGCTTCGCAGTGCACTTGCGACGAGGCGCTTAGGTTCGTGAGAGAACTCGCAAGTTCCATCGCCACGGTTTCGCAATTACTCGCCATCGTCGAGCTCCATTCGCAACGCTGCCATCGCTCGGTGCAGTCGCGACTTGATCGTGCCAAGCCGCAAACCGGTTATCGATTGAATCTCTGCCATGTCAAAGCCTTGAAAATGCCTTAGAACAATGAGGTCCCGATGCTCACTTCGAATGCGCGTTAGTGCGGTCTGCACCGCCGCATCGCTCGCGTACGCTGGCGTGGCTTTGTCGACCCGCATCGCATAGGCGCGTTCGCGCAAGCGCTTGTCGGCTCGAGTCTTTTTTAGTAGCGCCAGCGAGCGCAGGCGCGCGATCCGAATAAGATAGTGTGTAAGCTTTCCCTGCTCGGTGTAATTCTTACGCTGCTTCCAGAGCGTGAGAAACACTTCTTGCGCGATATCCTGCGCCGAGCCCGCGTCGGTGGTGAGGCGGTAGCAATAGGCCATGACATTGTGTTGATGCCGGCGCACCACACGCTGAAATGCTTGCTCGTCACCGCTGCACAGCGCTCGCATGTCGGCCGCGTCGGCGCTGAGCATCTCAGTTCGGCTCCGATCGGCGGAGGCACATGCCATCGCCGAAATTCGCTGTAGGGTTGCGCTCATTGCACCCCACTAGTGCCAAACTCTTGCTTTGGTTCCCAGGAAAATTGTCTATCTCTTAACCTGCCAAAACTAAAGAGCATTTTCGTTGTTAACGACGCCGGCCGAAGACTCGACCCAGCGCCTAGTTACCCGCCGGGCGCACCGGCTGTGGCGCAGCTGCATAGGTCGTTGCCACGCCGCCACCGTCAAAGCGCAGAACTCCGAGGCTTGACCCTGTGTGAATGGCCTTGTCGAGGTCGAGCGGTTCAAAGAGGTCACCGCCAATCCAACTCAGAAGGTCGTGCACCAGATACGAGAAGGTTCCAACGTCCCGAGTCCGAAGCGTACCCAAGCCGGGAAAGAGCATATAGGCGGTGTATGCCAAAGGCGTGCACGGGGCGATGGGCATTGTTAAGTCCAACAACCAGTCGCGGATCTTCACACCACTTCCAGGCATGGTCAAAGTCACTGTGGTGCACGCTCGCCCATTCGGGCGCTAAGTAAAACTCTGATTCTGCGTGTGGCGAGCAGCCGGCCGGCGAGTATGGCAGCGGTTCTGCATCGTCAGCCCTCGCCTCAGAACTGAGCATGGCGAGGAGCGCGACGAGTAGGAGGGGCTTCATCCCACCACGCTAACACTCCAAGCTGTCGCTCACGCAAAGATTCGAAAGAGATTGCCACGAGTCATGTGATTCGCGTGCAAGTTGCTACAGTGGCTTCTGATGAAGCGCCTAGAACTTGTGAAGGTTATTGCTGCCCCCATCGAGACGGTCTGGGAGGCGATTACCGATCACGAGAGCATGAGCGAGTGGTCACCGGTAAAACGCGTAGTGCTCGACCCGATAGGCAAGCCTGACCGAAATGGACTTGGGGCCGTTCGACATATGAAAAGCGCAGGCCCGACGATCGTCGAAGAGGTAATCGAATGGTCGCCTCCAAACCAGTACGCCTATCGCCTGAAAGCCGGTGCTCCAATTCGCGATCACCGCGGCGTTGTCCATCTCACCAGCGAAGGCAGTGCAACTCGGGTGTGCTGGACCATCGAATTTCGTCCAAAGATTCCTGGCTCGGGCTTTATCCTTGTAGGAGTTCTTCGCAAGGCTGTCGGCGGCATGCTATCGAGGCTTAAGCGCAGGCTCGAACCAGCATAGTTGCCAGCGTTAGAGAAACTTGGGCCGACGCCGTAGAACGTAGGTGTCGAGCACAGCCGCAGGGCGCGCAAGAGCTTCGCGAATTTGGTTCCAGCGATGGCCCCGATATCGAAGGCGGTCCGCCACAACTCCGTGGGCATCAATTCCCGCTCTTCGCGCCAAAAACACAGAGCGATCCAAGTGAAAGCGCTGGGTGCAGACAATCGCGCGCTGGATGCCAAATACCTCGCGCGCTCGAATCATCGTATCTAGCGTTCGAAACCCTGCGTGGTCTAAGACAATGTCTTGGCTTGCAACCCCCTGCGCTAGCAACCAGTGTTGCATCGCGCCAACTTCATCGTAGTGCGGTCGGCCATGGTCGCCACTCACAAGGATTCTCGAGACCGTTCCACTCTCGTAAAGTTCCAGCGCGGTTTGTAGACGATCTTGAAGCACTGGTGATGGCCGCATGCCTCGGACGGCGGCGCCAGGAACAATCGCGACAGTCTCTGCCGCATTTTCTGTGCTCGGCTGGTACGGGCGCTCGTGCACATAGCCTTGTGCGTAGCGCACGACCCAGAGATTACTTACAAGCACAAAGAGCAGCAGAAGGCCGGCGAACCCACCTCCCCAGAGTACGACTCGTCGCACGAAGGCGCGCAGCTTTGGTCGGTTCATTCGCCCCATAACGCGCAGCCTTGGTGTCTTGTTCCCATCGACCCAAAACGCTTTTTTGGCACTATTCGTACTCGCTCTTGTCGATCGAGAGTTTCTTGATTCGAGATGCCAGCGTTGTGGCCTTGATGCCAAGAATCGCTGCTGCCCCAAGCTTGCCCGAAACCACGCCAGCGGTTTGCCTAAGCGCCGCAACCAGATTTGCCCGAACGCGCTCCTGCATCTCGGCTTCGGTGAGGACGCTGGCGTTTGCAGCCACCTCAGTGGGCTGGGCGGCGCTTGGCACCGAGGGAAGCAGGCCATCGATGCGAATTCTTCGGCCAGCGGCCATGATGACGCCGCGCTCGATGGTGTTTTCCAACTCGCGAATGTTGCCAGGCCAGTCGTGGCCTTCAAGGGCGCGCACTTGGGCAACGGTGAGGCGCATCGGGCCCCGGTTCATTCTCGTGGTCGTTTTGTCTAAGAAGTGTTGTGCGAGCTCGGCTACATCGCCTTTGCGTTCGCGCAATGCGGGCAACTCAAGAGGAAAGACGCTAAGCCGGTAATAGAGGTCTTCGCGAAACCGGCCCTTGCGCACTTCGTTCTTAAGATCGCGATTGGTGGCAGCAATCACGCGCACGTCTACCTTGGTAGTTTTCTCATCGCCGACCCGCTCGAAGGTGCCCTCTTGCAGGACTCGCAAGAGCTTGCTTTGTAGGTCGAGTGGGATTTCACCAATCTCATCGAGAAAGAGCGTGCCGCCATCGGCGAGTTGAAACCGTCCTAGCCGATCGCGCAGCGCTCCGCTAAACGAACCTTTTACATGGCCGAAGAACTCGCTCTCAAAGAGTTCTCGCGGAATGGAGGCACAGTTCACACGAACCAGCGTGCGCTCGCTTCTGGGGCTTTGCTGGTGGATGGCGCACGCCGCCAACTCTTTGCCGGTACCCGATTCTCCATGCAGCAAAACGCTGGTATCGGTTGGAGCAACCATCGCAATTTTCTCTAGAAGCGCTTTGAGAGCGTGGCTTGTGCCAATGATGTTTGAGAAGGCTTGGGACTGTTGAACCTCCTCGCGCAAGTAATCTCGCTCGGCTTCAAGATGGCTTCGCAGCTTGGCAATTTCGTCAAAGGCGCGAGCGTTGATGATCGAGACAGCTGCTCGGTCGGCGAAGGTTCGCAGCCAACCAAGTTCGCGCTCTTTTAGCGGGCTTCGGCTAAAGACGCACAGGGCTCCAAGGGTCTCTCCCGAGGAGACCAGCGGTTGTGCCGCAAAGCTCACGATCTTCTCGCGCCGAATCCACTCAGGCCGCACAACCCATTTTTCGTCAGCTCGAATTTGCGGAATGAGGATTGGCTCGGCGTGTGTCGCCACGTAGCCGACCTTGCGAATTTCACCTAGAGGGATGCGAGCGAAGTCGCCGTCAAGATGTGTCCACGTTTCACCTGGGCTACAACGCGAAAGCCCCTGGCTTGCCGATAAGTGAAGGCACCGCTCGCGATTGATGCAGACCGGAGCTTGCGAGCAGCCATCACATCGATCCCCTTTGCCAACGAGCCATATTCTCGCCAGGGCAATGGCACCCGATTTGGCGAGGCCTTGCACGATCGCATCGAGAGCTTGCTCAAGCGTTCGGCTGTTGGCGACCTGCAGCGCGGCCTCTTGGAGTGCATCTGGAGTCACCTCGGTAGGTTACGATAGTTCGTATAGGGCTTAGGAAATTTCGTTCTTTACGAGATTTCGTTACAGCAAGATCACTCGGAACTCTTTGATAACGGCGTGTTACGTGAAGTCGAACTCTGGCCCCAAAACTGCTCTACCTATGAGCATCGTGAATAACGTCGACGTAATTGTGATTGGTGCCGGCAATGCTGGCTTGGCTGCAGCCTCGGTTGCCAAGGAGGCCGGATGGAGCGTGTTGGTCGTGGAGTCCCGCGACGCCGGCGGCACCTGTCCGATTCGGGGCTGCGTGCCAAAGAAAGTCTTGGTGGCCGCGGCCGAGGCTTTGGATGTAATCAACAACGCCGCCGGCCATGGCATTGAGGTTTCCAAACCCAAGCTCAATTGGAGTGCGCTCATCGAACGCGAGCAGGGCTTTGTCGAAGGGGTGAGCGAAAGTATCGAGGCCAGCCTAAAGCGACGTGAGATTGGCTACGTGAAGGGCCATGCTCGCTTCGTCGATCGGCACATAGTTGCTGTTGGCGACGAGCGCTACGAGGGCAGAAAAATTCTGGTGGCCACGGGCTCAACGCCTCGAACGCTTGCTATCCCCGGCGCGGAGTTTCTAATCACAAGCGAGCACCTTCTCTCGTCGCCAGAGCTTCCCGAGTCGATCGTCTTTATTGGCGGCGGCGTCATCGCGATGGAACTCGCTCACGTACTGGTGCGAGCGGGCACCAAGGTGACAATTTTGGAACGTGGCGAGAGGCCGCTTCCCGCTCTCGATGCGGATGCAGTCGAGCACCTGGTAACTCACTCCGAAGCACTCGGAATAAAATTCCTTCGCAACGCCGTGCTCACCGCGGTCACAAAGAGCGACGCCGGCCTTGTTGTGCAGTACGAGCAAGCTGGCGTATCGCACGAACTGATCGCCGAGGCGGTCGCCAATACCTCGGGTCGCGTCGCTAACATCGAGGGGCTTGGGCTCGATTGTGCGCAAGTGGAGAGCGATGGCAATCGAGTCATGCTCGACGAGCAGGGGCGCAGTACTAGCAATCCCTCGATCTTCTTTGCGGGCGATGTGCTCCCCAGTACGCCGCAGCTCTCGCCTCTGGCGACCCGCGAAGGGCGCGTGGTCGGGCGACAAATTGTTGGCCTCGATGCGGCTCCGCTAAACTACATGGCAAATCCTAGTGCGGTCTTTACGCTGCCGGCGCTTGCTCAAGTGGGGCGTACCGAGGCGATGGCCAAGAGCGAGGGCCTCGACTTCCGGGTTGTCGAAAACGATATGAGTACTTGGAGGTCGGCTCGAACGTATTTGGAGAAGACGACCTACGCAAAAGTCTTGATTGAAAACGGCTCAAACCGGATCCTGGGAGCTCACTTGCTTGGCCACGGCAGCCAAGAGACGATTCACGCCTTTGCCTTTGCGATCCAACATGGGCTGGCTAGCGAATCGCTTGCCGATGCCGCCTACGCCTATCCAACATTTCACTCCGACCTAAAGTACCTACTCTAAGAAGATTACCGTGAAACGAATTCGAGCATTACTGCGCGAAACTTGGTGGCTGTGGATCTTGCTGTACGGCGGATGTTGGGCTCTGGCGCGCTATGTCGAGCCCGATAGCATCGTCACCCTGCCGATACTAACGGTCGTCTTCTTCTACTTCGCATTCGTGCGCTTTGATGAAGACGGCGTTAGTCGGGACCCATAACGTGGGCGAACTAGCTATACAAGGTTAGTACCAGCTGGCGCCGACGTTAAGCCCGATGTTCTTTACCGAGTACGCGTCGTCTGCGCGCTGGGTGGAGGCGGCGCGCAATTGAACTTCTGCGACAAAAGAACGACTGTGGCCAACTTCCCATCCAATGGCTGCGAAATAGGATGCGCCGGGACCTGGGATATTTTCTAGCGGCCCGCTCTCGGGAGATCTCTGAGCCGCATTGGCGTCTGTGGTGACGGCCTGGGTTTGGGCCGCAGGTCCGCTTTGCTTGGCATACGCTCCGTCCGAGACGTGCCAGCCAACACCGACACCGGTTCGAATCCAAAATGACTTGCCCAAGAAAATCTGGGCGCCCACGCTTGAAATGTGTTGGGCCACAAGGTGCGCTGCGTTGTCGTTAAAGAGTTCGCCGCCTCGCTCGTTGTAGCGAATGGTCCAGTACTCACCGATGAGCGCGAGTTGCGGCATGATCATGTAGCCCACGTGGCCCTCTAGGCTAAGAGCCTCCTTGAGCATTCCATTGCCACTGGCGCAATCACCGCAGTCAACCTCGATGCTTCCGCGGCCAAACGATAGGCCGCCAAAGAGACCGTCGCGGTCCACGGGGGCTGTGTCGAAGGTGTCTCTCGAGTGCGAAGCCGAGCCGTTCATGGATTGCGCTTCCACCTCGCCTGCCAAGCTCAAACCAACCAGAGCACCAACCATCATGAATATCGGTTTCTTCATCACCACTGCACGCTAACAAAGAGAGTGCCCAAGGCAATCGTGTTATTTCTGGCAAAGACCAACACGATGGCGTCCAGACGCCGCTACTTGGAGCTCGCAGCTGGCATTTTGCGACTTCGGCTAAGCATTCGGAGCACTTCCGCGACTGGACTATGGAGAACTCCGAGGTTCGGCGATCGCGCGCAGTCGGGCCAGAGCCTTCATTCCATGGGCTAACCGTCGTATGCTTCTAGAATGGAGGGACGAGCGCATCCAGATGTCGGAACCGTAGTTGCCGGTAAATACGAGCTTTGCGAGTTGGCGGGCGAGGGCGGTATGGCAACCGTTTGGAAGGGCAAGATGCTCGGTGCCGCCGGCTTCTCGCGCCCTGTCGCAATCAAGAAGATGAAAGCGCAGTTTGGAACCCTGCGGGAATACATCGATATGTTTGTGGAAGAGGCCCGAGTTGGAGCCGCCATTCAACATCCCAATATCGTGCAGGTGATTGATTTCTTGCAGGATGACTTTGGCAGCTACTACCTGGTCCTCGAGTGGATTGATGGCATCGACCTGCATCACCTGGTCACGACCTTTCGCAAAGCGAATCATCCGCTGCCGTGGGGCCTGGTTGCAGCGGTTGGCATCGGAGGATTGCGAGGGTTAAGCGTTGCCCACGAGCGCGTCGATGAGGCTGGGAGCCCGGCACCAATCATTCACCGAGACGTCTCACCGCAGAATTTGCTGCTCTCAAGCCGGGGCGAGGTAAAGCTCGCCGACTTTGGTCTCGCGCTGGCCAAAGATCGAATCGCGATGGCAACCATGCAAGGCATGGTTAAGGGCAAGCTCTCCTACCTCTCGCCGGAAGGTGTTAGTGGGCAACAGGCGAGTCCGCGCTCAGACATTTTCGCAATGGGCACGGTGCTGTGGGAAGCGCTCTCGGGGCGAAGGCTTTTTGAGGGCAGCGATGACGTCGAAGTCTTTAAGAAAGTGAAACGCGCGCATGTTCCCCCATTGGGTGAGGTGCGTCGCGGTTTGCCTGAAGGCTTGATTCAAGCGATTCACAAAGCACTGGCTGTCGACCCGGCAAACCGATTTGTAAGTGCGCGTCAATTTGCCATGGTGCTCTCAGAACTTCTCGGAGGCGCAAGAAATGCCGAGAAGGCGCAGGGGCTGCTAAGCCAAGCCGTTGGCGAGGTGAAGCGTTGGCGAAGCGAGGAAGCTGCGCTTCGAGCAGCTGGCCCGGCCGCCGGCGCGAGCAGCGCTTCGCAAGCATCGACATCTTGGGAGGACGTCGACGTTGAGTTCTCTGAAATCGCTGCTCTTCCGCGGGTCGAAAACTCGCGGGAAAGCCTCGACTTCTGGTTCTCGAAAATCGAGAACAAGCTTCCCGAGTAGGCCGTTCGCCTGCGTGGCCCTTCGCTGCCGGCGAAGCCCTTCGCTGCCGGCGAAGCCCTTCGCTGCCGGAGAACCCCTTGCCGAGAAATTCGTCGCGCACAGCTTCCATGTGGGCTTGGTCGCCAAGAGCGAGCCGGGCGCCGTGCATCTCTTTGGCATCTGCACCGGCAACGTAGCGAAGAGTTTTCTTTCCGTCGGTGGCTGCCTCGTAGACAACATCTGCAATTTGCTCGGCACTCGATGCTCGGTCAGCTCGGCTCGGATCCATAAAGACGGAGAGCGCCTGATCCAAACTTGCTTGGTAGGCGGGGTGCGGAACCAATTCGAGCGAGCGCCCTGCGAAATCGGTTTTGATGCCACCTGGAGAGACGGTCTTCACGCCGATGCCAAACTGAGCGACTTCGTACCAGAGGCTCTCCGACCAGCCTTCAAGGGCCCACTTGGTTGCGTGATACACCGAGTTGAAGGGCAGGGTGATGAGCCCGCCAATCGATGTTGTGGTGATAAAGAGGCCTGCGCTTTTGTTGCGAAAGTGCGGAAGAAACTCTCGAGTTGTGCGCATAACGCCAAGCAGATTTGTGGAGAGTTGTCGCTCTAGTTGAGCGTCGCTAAACGCCTCGTGCGGGCCGGCGAGGCCGTAGCCTGCATTGTTAAAGACCACGTCGATGGTGCCGAACGTCTCGATTGCCTTCGCTGCGGTGGCCTGGATTTGCTCGGGACTTGTTACGTCCAGGGCGGAGACCTCGACCCCATCTAGGCCGGCGAGTTCGACTCCGCCGGCTCCGTCCGGGTTGCGCATGGTGGCAGCGACCTGCCAACCCTTCTGATGAAAGAGCTTGGCTGTTGCGTGCCCAAGTCCTGTGGATGCTCGGAACTCGGCTTTGATGGCACGACAGTCTCGGCGATTGCCGCGCGAGTCGAAGTTTCGGAGCGAACCTTCTATCGATACTTTGAATCCAAAGAAGCCGTGCTCTTTGGCTCGTGGCGCGAGCAACTCGATGAGTTTGAGTTGTTTATTCGCGCAAGACCTAAGGCCGAAACGATCTTGGTATCACTGCAGGAGTTTAGCCGCGCGTGGGCGCTGGTTCATCAGGCCGGCCTGGTGCGAGGTCGCCAGATACGAGCCATTGCCAACGAATCGGCAACGGTTCGCGACTACGAGCGAACGCATATCGTCGAAACGCTTCGTGAGCGCATTCTCTTGGTGATTGCCGATAGACTCGGTGTTTTACCTAATGACGATTTTCGAGTGCCGCTACTAACTGGGCTCTTCATCGAGATTCTGATGTCTGCCAAAAGCAAATGGCTTGAACAAGGCGGCAGCCTGCTGGCGCAAATTGATGCCGCGTGGGACGCGGCTCGCGCACTCGAACTTCGAGGCAAGAGCTAGGGCGCGCAGCAGCGCTTAAACTTTTTCCCGGAGCCGCATGGACACGGCTCGTTGCGTCCAACTTTGGGAGCGGCTCTGGTGACCGGAACCTGTGGCGCATGCCCGTGGTTGCAGCCTGGACCATGTACGTGCTCGCCCTCGTTCTCTGGGGCGGTCTCATTCTCGCTCATGAGCCAACGATCCTATTTGTGGGCGCCAAGGGCAAGCAGTGTTCTGCGGCAAAACGATCGTTAGCGAATTAATGGCCCAAGCGAGCGCCGACGCTGCAAGTAGTGCCAAACGCCGATTCCCAGCAGAGGCAGGCTCGCGGCGATAAAGCCCCAACCAGCGTATCTAGACGCCTCTTCATCAAAGAAATGCAGCAGAGCTGCCCCGGCGCCGAGCATGGCGAGGGTTGTGCGAACGTAGCCAAGCAATGTGCGTTCATTGGCGACGATGGTTCGATCGATGGCCAGCACATCGCGAAGCGTGAGTTCATCTTGTTCGAAGCGAGCGTAAGTCTTACGTTTCATGATTTTTGTTTCTAGTTGCCGGTGCGCTTTAGAACAAAGAGGCCGCGAAGTGTATCGCTCACGAGGATCGTGCCGCTCTCGAAGAACGGGTAGGTGCTCCACGCACCGTTATAGGACGCCTCGCCACAGTTGCCCGGAGTCTGGCAATCTGCATCGTCGTTTGGATTTGTATCGTAGTAGGCAACCTCTGGCGATACACCGCTTTCGAGGTCGCTCACATCGACAAGGCGCAAGCCGCTTGTGTAGTTGGCCTGATACGCGATCGAATCTGCGATGTACGTGTTGTGACCAATTGCCGTGCTTGGGTTCTCAATCAAACTCACAAGCTGTGGATCGTCGATGTCGAGCATGTCCCAAACGTAGGAGCGGGTTTTGATCGAGAGGGTGAACTCGTCGAATTCATCGTTCACGATGAAGTAGCGGTGGTCTTCGGTAAGCCAACCTTGGTGGGTGTAGCCAACTCCATCGTAGGTCATTCGCACAATCTGCGCAGGGTTTGCGAGGTCGGTAAAATCGGCGACGGCAATCGTTTGCTCGTCAGAGGAGAAGCACAGTTCACGGCCTGTGTAGTCGGCGTCTGGCCCAGCATAGGTCACACACTGCACATCGTGGGTTTGGACATCCGTCGGATACGATGGTCCACCAGGTTGGCCATTGGTTGTTCCGCCGGAAAAACACGAGATGGATACCGGAGCGGTTGGCGTCGTGATGTCGTAGACCAGTATGCCGCCGTTGCAACCCGGAAAGTCGCTTGCAACGACGTAGGCGGTTCCCGTCTCTTCATTGATCGCGATGTTGTGCGCGTTGCCAAACTCATCGACGTGGGCCGTTGCTGCAAAGACTTCGTTCTCGGTTGCAGTGCGCAGCTGCGTTAAGTCAAAAATCTGCATGCCGTGGTTATCTGCTTCACTGACAATAAAGGCATGATCTTGGTACACCTTGATGTCTCGCCAGGTGCTTGAGAATGTGTGCGTTGGAAGGTAGCCAAGCACTACAGGGCTTTCGGGCACCGATACGTCTACAAAGGCGGTGTTGGAGCTTGTTCCCATAATCGCGATTTCCGCGCCGGTCATCGGATCGGTCCAGCCCCAAATATCGTTGCCAGATTCATCAACTGCGCCAAGCTCGGGCAGCGAGACGTGCGAGGCGAGTGCAAGGCCATCCGCTTGCGGCTCAACGATCAGTGAGTCGTAGTACGCGACGCGAGAAACGTCTCCGCTCTGTGCTGCGACGACAATGCTCGTGGACCCAAACTCGGCCGATTCGGGGATGTGAAAGAGCAGGGCGCCGGCCTCTAGATCTGCGGGCACAGTGACTGGATCTGCGTCGATGTCACCGACGCTTCCGCTTAGCGCAAGCTCGCCTTGGAGGCCACCCACGCGGCGGGCCTCGGTAACCGCAACTTCGGTAAACTGCCTTGCGAGGGCTTCTGGGACCCTTCTGCGTGGGTTTAGGACAAGCGCTGGCGCGGGCAATTCTGCCCCATAGGTGACGTCGAGGGACCACGAGAGCAGCGTGCCCGGAACTGCATCGGGGTTGTTGCTGAAGTTAAAGATCAGCAGCTGCCAAACTCCTGCCGAGGGCTCACCGAGTAAATACTCTAGCGGGTCGGCTGGGCGATACGCGGTCTCGGGAAAGGCGGGCTGCGTAGGGTCGTTGCCGCCTCTGGCATTGGTGACAATGTCGAATGTAGCGCTATCGGCGAACGTGACCTTGATGTCGGAGAGTCTGGAGCGCGGATTGTTCACGAGGTTTATGAACGTTCCAGTGTCCACGTGTTGTAGGTAGACCCCTAGACTTGAGACATCGGTCTGCTCAATGTCGAGCGTCACGCGAATGTCGTGAACAAATCCTTCGGCTTCTACAAGAAGTCCGTCTTCCAATACTCCATCAAGGGTTCGTCCCGATTGGCTCTGAAAGCGCTTGGTCTCGGTGCGGAGTGTGCGAGAGAGCAGCCGGTCAACGACATGAATGATTCCGTTGTCAGCGACGATTGGTGTCGTGCCCACAACAGAGCCGTCGTTCAGAAGAATTCCGTTTAGGCCATTTCGGACATGGATCTCTGTGCCCTCAAGGGTCGTGGCCGCCGTGACGAATCGCATACCGTCTAGGGTTAGTTCGCCTTCGTGGATGTGGTACTTGACCAACTCGCTAAGCTCTTCTCCGTCAAAATCGCCGACCTCGAAGTCGTCATTGGGAAAGGCAAAGACCGTATAGGGCCCGGGGCCATCCAACGTCTTGAGAACATCGGCTTCGCGAAGTGCCGATTCCATGGAGGCAAACTGGCTCCCCGCGCGAATGTGGTCACCGACGGTGCTTAGTGGCGCATCGTCGTCGCCGCAACTTGCCAGCATTCCGAGTAAGAAGATTGCTAGAACTACAAGCCTGTTGTGACGCATGCGTGTTGGTACCAGGACCAAGCAAAGAGCGTCAATTGACGAAAGCTAACATTGCCCACTTCGTCAAACGGTTTGGGGGATATCGCACGCATCCGCCAACGACTGCCGATCTTAGTGCTCGCTGCCAAGCAATCGTTGCATGTAGGCAGGTTTGTTCTCGGTGGTTCGTGCCTTCTGCGCACGCAATCGAGCAACAAGCCGTGGTAAAACGTGAGTGGACCTGGATGCACATTTGTAGCCAATGCAAGGCAGTTCTCGGCAATCAACACCAAGTTTGCCCTAACGATGGAGCCGCCACACACGCGGCAACCGAGCTGCCCGAAGGGGCGGTTCTCGGCGGGTATCGCATTCTAGGCGAGATTGGCGATGGTGGCATGGGCTTCGTGTACGAAGCGACCCATGAAGTGTTGGGCCGCCGCTGTGCCGTCAAACTCCTTCGCCCCGAATATTCCACCAATCAGCAGGTGGTGACCCGGTTTCTGCAGGAAGCCAAGGCGGTCAACCTTGTAAACAATAAGCACATCGTCAACGTCTACGACTACGGAGACGACATCGACGGTCTCGTGTACTTCGTCATGGAGTACTTGGATGGGGACACGCTCTCGGGGTTGATGCGGCAATACGCGCCCATGCCACCGGCGCTATTCGCTCATATTTTTTCTCAAGTGCTGCAGGGGCTGGCAGCGGCCCACGAGAATCAGATCATTCATCGCGACTTAAAGTTTGAAAACATCTTTGTCATTGCAAAGGGCAACAACCCGCTCTTTGTGAAGCTCCTAGATTTTGGCGTTGCAAAACTCAAGGGCGAGCACGAAGTCGAGGGCCTCACACGAGTGGGCCAACTCATCGGAACTCCCAAGTTCATGAGTCCCGAGCAGTTTCGCGGAAAATCCGTCGACGCCCGATCCGATGTCTTCTCTTTGGGCATTCTGATGTACGCCGCCGCCACTGGCAAAATGCCGTTTGCGGGCAAAGAACTCGCTGACCTCGCAGTCGGCATCATCAAAGAGAAGCAGATACCGGTAATCGAGAGGCGCCCTTCGTTTCCCCAAAGTCTTTCCGACCTGGTCGAGCGGGCGCTTGAGAAGAAACCCGAGGACCGCTTTGCCGACGCGAAGGAGTTTCAATCAGCGCTGCTTGCTGCTTGGAAAGAGCTAGACCCCGAGTCTGCACAGATTACTGCGTTCCTGCGCGAGCACGTGGGCGATCCAAACGCCGAAGTTGGGCTCGCGGTGTTCACGCCGCCGCCGCCCGCAGATGTCATTCCAAGCCAAGCGTCCGTCTCGCCCGCCGAGCAACGTTCGGCAAACTCTGTGGGGAAGCGAACCTCATCAAGAACACTTGGTATCGGCATCGCCGCGTCTCTTGCCTTAGCAGGAGGCATCGGATATGTCGCGCTTTCCGGTGATTCTAAGACATCTTCTGAAGAGCACGCCGCGGAGACATCGCCTGTGGGCGAGTCTGTGAATACGTCGGAAGCTACGGAGAACGCCATCGCCACGAGTCTGGGCGGGCCGCCTTCCGAGACCCGCGCGCTTGCTAGCGAGGCGATGTTGGCTGCCTGGACGGACGCCACGAAGTCGCAACGCAAAGCGCTTGTCGAGGCATTGGCGACGGTCGGCAGCAAGGCATCGTCCCAAATCTTGGTGCTAGCGTTAAACGAAGAGCCACCAACTGCACTGCTGGCAGCTGCGGCGTTGGAAGAGCATGGCGAGGCCAGTGCAAACGCTCTCTTTGATGCGTTGGAAGGAGCAGGGCCGCAAATGACCATTGCCGCGGCGACGGCGCTTGCCAACATCGGAGACCCGCGGGCAAACCCTGCGCTGCTTTCTCTGATGAAGAAAGCCCGATACAAAACCGCTGCCGCTGCCGTTCTTGCAAGCTACACAAAATCGCCAGAGGCCAAGCAAGTGCTCACCGATGTCTTTGTAGAGACTCCTGCGTTTAAAGGGGGCTGGCTCGATGCAGCGACAGGCTTGCTACGATCCGGCGATGCCAAGGCGAGGGCCGCGTTGATCGCCGGACTGCAGAGCGACACCGAAGAGCATCGCATGGCCGCCGCTTCTGCTCTGGCGCTCGCCGGCAACAGCGTTGGTCAGGAGTTTTTGAGCGACATCGTAGCGGATGCCCGCGCTGAGAATCGCGAAAAGGCCGCCGTGGTTCTCGCTCGAATTGGCCACGCAGACGCCAAACTCTTTGTGCCCGTTGGGCTTATGAGTGATGACGTTGAAGCGCAGATCGCAGCCATTGCCATTCTCTCAAGGCTCGGGGGCGAGGACTTGCAGAAGCAATCTGAGCGCCTCACTACGTTCGCCGAATCCTCGCAACCAGCGCTTTCAATGGCGGCGCTTGCTGCCCTCGCAAATCTTCCCGACTAGACCAACTCGAAACGACGAGCCCACATCATGAGTGACGACAAAGACGATCCATTTCACAGCTCGCGAAACCACACCCAAATGGGGATTGGTTTGAAGCCAGCGTCGCCGCGAGCGGTTGCCGACCCAGATACACCGGTCGCAAATCTCGCCGAGTACGATGCGGTGCGCCCCCTTGTCCCCGAAAGCGAGTTCGACGATACCCTCGAGACCAACCCTGGATTCACGTTGCCGGAGTCGCTTCGGGAGCCCGAAGAGGAATCGAGCCAGACGCTAATTGCAGCCTCACCTCCGCCACCAGAACTTCTCGCAAGACTGGCCGAAGAGAAAGCTGCTCGGCAACAGCAAGCGTTTGACGAAGCGGCGAAGCAAACCGGTTCGACGACCAGTGTCAAAGGCAGCACGGTCATACTGGGGCAAGGGCCCAATCTGGCTGCGCAAGCGTCGGTCGCCGACGCTCGAGTAGGCGGCGACCTCGGTGGCTACCATGTGATCCGCAAGCTCGCGGAAGGCGGCATGGGAGTGGTGTACGAAGCCGAACACCGCAAGATTGGCCGTAAAGGCGCAATTAAGGTGCTTAAGGCCGAGTTCTGCCAAGATCCCAAAATCGTCGAGCGCTTCTACCAAGAGGCTAGGGCGGTCAATGAGATTGGCCACGACAACATCGTCGACATTTTTGACTTCGGCCAGACGCCTGAGGGCGGCGTCTTTTTTGTCATGGAATATCTCGAGGGTATGGCGCTCTCGGATCGCCTGCGCAGCTCGACGCTTCGTTGGAGCGAATCGCTCGCAATCCTGCGTCAAACCATTGCCGCGCTGAAAGCAGCACACGCCAAAGGCTTTGTGCATCGCGACCTTAAACCCGACAACATCTTTATCGAGATGAAAGATGGCACAAGCCGGGTCAAGCTTCTCGACTTCGGGATTGCCAAGCTCGTCGGATTGGATGGAGCCGAAGATAAGCTAACCCAGACCGGCTCGATGATCGGTACCCCTCACTACATGTCGCCCGAGCAGATCAACGGATCCGCTGCGATTGATCACCGGACCGATATCTACTCGCTCGGCATTATTATGTTTGAGATGTTTAGCGGGGCGACTCCGTTTCAGGGAAATACCCTAGGGGAAATTATTACCGGGCACTTGCTCGAGGAACCGCCACGCCTAACCGACTTGCCGGTCGACCTTGGAGTTCCAAAGCCCATTGCCGACATCATTCACCGCATGTTGGCCAAGAAACCAGAAGAGCGCTACGACTCGCTGGAAGACGTGCTTTCGGACCTTGCCGATGTCGACAAGAATCGCGCGCCAGAGACGGCCATTGCATTACAACAATCTCGGCCGATGACGGCTGCGGCAGTAACCCGCGCCAATGCACCGGTGGTGCCAGCAGCGCCACCCGCCAAGTCGTCACGCGCCTGGATCCCGATTGCTGGTGTTGGTGTGGCTGCTATTGCCGCCAGCGCCATTTGGTTTGCTCGAAGCGATTCTGCACCGGCCGGCGAGCCGACTCCTGTGGTCGCGCAAACCGTCGATACTCCAACCGACGAAACTCCAGCAGCAGAAGCGGCCTTTGACTACGATGCAATTCGCGCCGACTCTCAAGAGCTCATTCGATCGGCATTGGAGCAGGCCGCGCCGGGAATTCGCGTTCGAGGAAGCGATGCTGCTGGCGATACCCTCGACCCTGGAAGTGCTGCTGTACTCTTTGGCTTGGCACAGAGCGATCCGAGCGCCGAGGTTCGCGCACACGCTGCAAGCGCGCTTGGCAAGATCGGCCACGCCGATGCCTTGGCAGCGTTTCGCACTCTTGAGAAGAAGGCTCCGGCCCCGCTGCAGCCCTGGTATGCGCAGGCTCTGCACGGGATGGGAGACACTAAGGCTCGCAAGCGCCTTGTAAAATACGCAGAGTCAAACGAACTGGCGGTTGCCTTTAAGGCCGCCCTGATTCTCGCTGAAGTTAGTGAACCAGGCGACGAGGACGCGATAGCGGCGCTTACAAAGCTGGCAAGTCGCGAGGCCGAACTCAATGCGGTTGTTCCGTACGCGGGGGCTCTACTACTTAGTAAATTGGCAGCTCTTCGCTCACCTGGTGCGCGAGGCATTCTCTATTCAATTCTCGAACAAGACGACGAGCAAGCCCAGCTTGCTGCGGCGGAAGGGTTGGCGCGCCTTGGCGACGACGGTGGATCAGAGTTTCTCGTAGGAGTTGTTGGTGAGGAGGATTCTCCCAGCCGTTTACGGGCTGCCGTCACTCTTGTGCTTCTCGGCGACTACAGTGGGTACAAAGTGCTTGCTGAGAACCTAGGAAGTGAGGACGCTGTCGTTCGAAGCCAGGCAGCCCAGGGCATGGGCTACCTAGGAGAAGCTCGTAGCCTCAAGGCATTGGTGCCGCTTCTGGAAGACAAAGATTGGAACGTTCGGGTTGCCACCGCCGTGGCTCTCATTGCCATTGTAGGCCTCGATCCAGCGCTTCTAGCGCAAGCATCGGTGGACTGGACGCGGAGCGCACTTGGCTCGGAAGATTGGAGCAAGCGCCAAGAAGCCGCTGGCGTACTGGGTGAACTACCCGAGAAGGACGCTATTCCACTGCTCGCGCAAGCAATTGCCGATGCCAGTCCAAAGGTTCGGACCGCTGCTGCTCGCAGTGCTCGAAAGCTCCGAAGCAAAGAAGCGGCACGTCACGTGGCTGTAGCAGCACTGGCGGAGAAGGACCCCATCGCCCAGGAAGAACAGGTCAAGGCTCTTGGTGCCATCGGCCAGGCGGAATCTGCCGAGACACTGCGTACGTTGACGAAGGATACTGGTCGCGTCGGCGTTTTTGCCGCCGGTTCGCTTATTGCGGTCGGTGATACCTCGGGCAAAGCCCGTCTCGTTGAAGCCGTCTCCGACAAGCGCACAACGATTCGACTTGCGGCTGTAGAAGCCGCTGCCAATGCGAAGAACGATACGGTGGTGCCAGTGCTAACAACAGGCATTACCGACTCGGTTTTCGAGGTGCGCTTTACGGCCTCTGAGGGCTTGGCCTTCTACGGCGCCGAAAAGGCTCTTGCGGTTCCGGTGCTTGAGTCGGGGCTGCTCTCCGATTCGGTACGCGTCAAGGCTCGAGCACAGGTTGGTCTCCTTAAGTTTGGAGAAGCAAACGTCGATGCGCTTTCGACCGAGGAACTTCTCGATTCGGCGGACCCCGAAAGCCGCTTGGCTGCCATTGAAGTCTTAAAAGCTCAGTCGTGGCAAGAAGCACGGCCAAAGGTGATGAGGCTGGTTGCCGATACCGACTTGCAGGTTCGCCGAGCGTCTGTAGACCTGCTTGATACCTTCGTTGCGAAAAACACCGATGGAGTGAAAACCATCTACAAGTCGCTCACAACCGATAGTGATCAAGTTACGCGATCGAAGGCGCAAGCTCGGCTCTCGCTCTTGGTTGATCCAGTTGTCCCCAACGTTCCAGAAACCGCCGCTGTTGTCGCACCGACAGTTGACGCTGGTGTCGTGGCAGCAGTGGTCTCACCCGAAGACATGGCCGCCTTTAGCGCCGGTGTCGAGAGCCTTGAGACCACCCTTGCAAAACAGCAAACGCAGCTGACCTCGATGGAGAAAGAAGCCCGTGCAATGGAGAAGCTGGTTGCGAAGGCATCGGTGAAAGAGAGCGATCTTGCCAAGGCCAGACGAGGTGCTCGGGGGTTGCAAACTGCTGCCGGCGAGATGGCGAACCCTGTCGCTGCTGCAACCGAGACTCTCGCCACGCTCGAAGCTATTGCGCTGGCAGCAGGAGAGCCGCTCGCGGAACAGTGGACTGCAGCAGGGGCACTTCACACCCAGATTCTCGCCACCCAGGCATCGGCAGCAAAACTCGCAGAGGATGCTCAGAATTCCTCTGATGCCTTGGCTGCAGCTGCGGAGAAAACGCCAGACGCTCCAGTGGATACGGCTCCAAAAGAACCTGCGGTCGTACTTGCAAGTGCTGCCGCTGCGCTGGACGCAGGGAAAACTAGCGAAGCGCGCGCGCTTGCCCGCGAAGCACGTGCCCTCTACAAGAAACGAGGTACCCAGCCCGAGCCGCTATTGATGTTCGTCGAAGGCATGCTCTTCCGAAAAGCATCCGATGGCGTAAAGAACAACGAGAAGCGGACCCGCTTGCTGCGAAAATCTCAGGAGAGTTTCTTTGTCTTTCTTCGCAACGGAACCGGGCCAAACGTCGCGCGAGCACGCACCCAGTTGGGGGAAATTGGGCCAATGCTTTCCGACTTGCTCATGGCGCCCGACGGTGCCGGCGACGATGAAATCTTGCTAACGCCCTAGCGTGCTTCGTGTTGCTCTTGCGGGAGTGCGAGCTGCACAGCCGCAAGAGCATGCAAGACTGCCGAGTCGTAGAGTGGCAAACGCCGCTGGATGATGGCTGTATCGGTTGCGCCGTAGGCCAGCCCAAAGTCGGTGCAGGCCAACAAGACGGCGGAGCAGCCCTGGTCTGCTAGATACGCGATTGCTGGATCCATCTTCGGGGCAGCGGCTTCTGGGGTCTCGCCCGAGGTGAGGTCGGTTTCGATGATGCTTGCGAGATCGAGACGAAGCTCTTTGCTGGGAAGGACAACGTCGAGCCCGTGCATTGTAGACAAGCGCTCTCGATAGAAGGGGGACTGCATGGTGGCCATGGTTCCGAGGAGCCCAATGCGCGTGTGCCCATCTTGCGAGAGAATCTTCCCAGAGACGTCGGCAATGTGCAGGAGCGGAATGTCTACAGCGTCGCGAGCTGAATCTGCAAAGCGATGCACGGTATTGCATGCGATGACCAAGAGCTCGGCGCCTGCGCCCTCAAGTCGCCTGGCAGAAGCAACAAGAGTCGCTCGAATTGCTTCGTAGTCTGCTTTGCAGTTGGCTGTCGTGAGCGGATGCAAATCGAGCGAGTCGAGGACGATGCGGGCCGAGTGCCAACCGCCAAGCTGATTGCGGACTTCTCGGTTCATGATGCGGTAGTACGCGGCGGATGCTTCCCACCCCCATCCTCCGATAAGCCCAATGGTCTTCATCGGGGCGAGAGTCTCACCACAATGCACACGACTTCAATGCGCAACCGTGCAATGCGCAACCGTGCAATGCCACGCGTTGACAGGCCCACCGCAAATGCGCAAGCGTTGGGGAATATGAGCGAGCAAGAGCCCGAAGTGGCGGATGACGAGCCCCTAAGTCCTTGGGAGCAAGACGTGGCGACTTCGCTCGAGGCACTTGGTTTGCCCCCGTGGGACCACAAGGCAAAAGCTGCAACGTTTGTGCAGGGCCATCGCGGGCTTCTCGATCTCGATCTCGATTTTCCAGCCGAGTACCTAAAAGGGCCGGCGCCACTTAGCTACGTTTGGAAGCGTGCCGTCGAAGAGGGCGTTCGGGTGCACGTCTACGCCGACATTGACGGCAAACAATTTCACTTGAAGTGGGAGCAAGAGTCGGAGACCGGCCCACAAAACCAGCCCGTGCATGCAGACGGGACTTGTGGCGATGCCGACTGCGATGCCTGCAAGGCTGCCTTGCACCTTAGCAAGGCGCTCGAGAGTTAACCTTCGCTGCCGTAGTTTGGTTGTTACCGCGCTGGTCGCTACTGGTGTTGGCTACAGCGCTTCGGCGGCGATCGAAAACTCAATCGCTCCGTTTGCCCAGATTAGGGCGGAGTTCTCGCCTCGAGCTAGGTAGATTTCGTAGGCGACATCATCAAGTGCAATGCTTGCGGTCTCGCCATCACCAAGGTTTGGTTCGCTAAGAATTTTTCTCTTCGTGCCATCCTCTGCAACTTCGTGAACCGAGAAGCGGAGGTCGTCGTTCGGAATGAGTGTTTCCTCGATCGTAAGTCGAAAATCGAGGCCGCCGTGGCCATCTTCCATGAGAGCTCGCACTTGCTCTTGGGAGACGTGAAACCATGCAACCTCACTCCACTTCGAAGGGCAGTCGATGTTGATGGTGCCATCCTCGTCGGTCTCAGATGGGTTGCAGTGACCATAGGCGATGGATTGGCCAAACTCAGTCACGCTACTTGAGCTGCCAAAGTCCACATCGGTTGCGGCTTCAGGGATCCGAAATTCGATGACTTCGGTGGTGTCGGCCTGCTCGTCATTGGGAGCGGAGCCCTCCTCGGCGGCACATGCGCCGAGTCCGATAAGGGTGGTGAGGGCGAAGCTGGTAGCGAGACGTAACACGAGGGCTCGTAGAGCAAGCCTCGTGCCTGATCGAATCGGGGATCTTCTCGTTAAAATTCAGTTGCTTGAGCGATGGAATCGGTGGCTCGCAGGTTCTGTGAGGCCAGGAGACTCCAGCTGGCGGGGCTTTGAATCGCCCTCGGCGACGAAGTAGCAATGCCGAGTTTAAAGGGGTGACTACGTAGTAGCCAACGAGGACTGCAGAACTCCGCCAGCGGTCCCGTCGCCGTCACAGCGTAAGCTCCGCATGCTTCTCACGTCGCTTCCACTGGCCAACGCTTCGAACCCCGATGCCAGCAATGAGAGGGAGCGCGCTGGCAACGAGCGCAACGGCTAGCGGTTCGCGACTAAGGGGCACCAAGGAGAGAATGCGAGCCGCTGGTGGCCAGTACATCGCAGCTGTGAGAAGTAGGAGGCACAGAGCGAGTGCGCCCCACACGAGGCCATTGCGTACTACTTGATTGCGCAGAACGCCCGCGCCTGGTGGCGCCATGTTGAAGACGTGCCAAAGCTGACCCAGCGCAAGGCTGAGGAAGGCTACGCTAACCGCTGTTGCGATTGAGGTTTCAAGCTCGTAGAGCGTATAGAAAAACGCTGAGAGAACCGCAACAGTGATCACACAGCCATAACCCAAGATTCTGCGCCACTCGCTGCGTCCCAGTACGCTTTGTTCCGGAGGCCTTGGAGGTCGCCGCATCACACTTTCTTCGGTTTCGGTAGCTCCGAGAGCAAGTGCGGGAAACACATCTGTGACGAGATTGAGAAAGAGGATTTGCAGTGGAAGAAGTGGCAGTGGAGCCTTTACTGCGGTCGCCAGGCCGACCACTAGAATTTCACTTAGGTTGCATGAGAGTAAGTAGACGACGAAGTTGCGAATGTTGGCAAAGACACCTCGGCCTTCGCGAATCGCCATGACGATGGTCGAAAACGCGTCGTTTAACAGCACCACTTCCGAGGCTTCTCTGGCAACTTCGGTACCGCGAAGACCCATGGCTACACCAATGTCGGCCTTGCGAAGGGCAGGGGCGTCGTTTACGCCATCACCCGTCATTGCCACAACGTGGCCCTCCTTCTGATAAAACTGGATTAGCGAAAGCTTTTGTTCGGGAGAGACCCTTGCAAAGACGGTTGCCTCGCGAATGATTTGCAGATCCGCTTCGGACTCTAGCGAGAGTTCTGCGAGTTCCGAGCCGGTGAGTACTGAAACCCGATCGGAAATTCTCAGTCGCTTCGCAATATGAGCCGCGGTTTGCGGATGGTCGCCGGTCATCATTCGCAGCGAAATACCTGCCTGGCGGCATGCCGAAATCGCATCGGCAACATCAGGCCTCGGTGGGTCGAGGAGGCCAATCAGGGCAATCGGCTCTAATGCCTTGTACGGGTCGTCTTTAAGATTAGGCAAGGTGCGCTGAGCAATCGCGATAACTCGCAAACCGTTGCTTGCCATGGTTGTCGCGCGAGCGAGCCAGGCATCAGAGTTTGTCGTAGATCTAGAGACTCCCAAAACTGCCTCCGGCGCCCCTTTCACAATCGCGACTCGCTCCCCATCAACCTCGTGAATGGTTGCCATCATGCGAGTGCGCGGGTCAAAGGCGACTTCCCGAAGACGCTTTGGCGCCGTTGGCACATCGCTCTCTGCTGCGGCTTGCAGGAGGGCAATCTCAAGTGGGTCGCCAGTGGCTTCCTCGCCGTGCACACCGAGCGAGGCGTTGTTGCACCAAGCGCCTAGGGAGACCGCCCGAAGATACGCTTCATCGCTCGTCGAAAGCACCCCATCGGGGGGTTCGACTGCATCGACGGTCATACGATTTTCTGTAAGAGTTCCGGTCTTATCGGTGCAGATAATGCCGGTCGCTCCAAGGGTTTCGACGGCAGATAGCTTTTGAACAAGAGCGTCGTTCTTTGCCATTCGGTGCACGCCTCGCGCGAGAATCATCGTGGCCAATACGGGCAGGCCCTCGGGAACCGAGGCGACCGCAAGGGCAATCGCGGTTTCCAGCACAAGCGACACAGGCTTGCCCGCGGCGATGCCAATGAGCGCGACAATCGCGGCGATAGCAAGAGTGAACCAAAGCAGTGTTTGCGCCAGCTTGTTTAGGCGTTTTTCTAATGGCGTCGTCTCATCGGGCTGGGCTCCTGCAACCATTGTTGCGATCTTGCCAACCTCTGCATCGTGCCCAGTTGCGCACACCACGCCTTTCCCTGTCCCTGCCGTAACCGTTGTACCGCTGTGCAACATGCAGCTGCGGTCCCCTACAAAGTCCGCGCGCTCGAGCGCTGCACTCGACTTGCCCACCGGAAGAGACTCTCCGGTCAACGAGGATTCATCAACCTGGAGCTGCGCGCTTTGAGTCACCCGAACGTCTGCCCCCAGCCGATCGCCTGCCTCAACAATAACGATATCACCGGGTACTAGTGTTGATGACGCAACCTGCCCCTGCTTCCCATCGCGAACAACGCGGCTTGTTGGTGCTCCCAAGCCACGCAGCGCTTCCATAGAGCGAACAGCGCGAAGCTCGGTTGCAAATCCGAGAGCCGCATTGATGACAAGCACGCTAAGGATCGCCAGGGCCTCGACCCAGTCACCGAGGGCAAAGGAGATTCCGGCAGCAATTGCGAGCAAGAGAACTAGCACGCCACGAAATTGCGCGATGAGAAGATCGATTGAATGAGCAGTTTTTGGGGCCCTTAGCTCGTTTGCCCCAAACGCTTCGAGTCGCGATTGGACTTGCTGCGTCGACAAGCCTTTGGTCGAGTCGACCTCAAGCGCACTGAGTACACGTTCGACGGGCTTCGTCCAAGGTTGATCTGCGAGCTCGCTTGAGGCAAGGAGTTGTGGAGTTGCCTCAAGAGGGCGTTCTGCGGAGCTTTGAGCTGTTTGCATCGGGGGCGGCCGACAAAAGATGCACGCCAGGGGCCAGCTCCATCGCTTGGCTGTCGCAGGTTTTGCGGCCCAAAGGTCTTGCGTCGGGAGCCGGCAAGGCACTTGCATATGAAGACTCTAGGCTTCTAGCGCATGGCCGCAAAGAGGCTCCACAACCGCGCTAGAAAAGCGCGAGTCGACAGAAGAAACGGGTACGTATGAACATCGAATTTTATGGAGCCGCTGGCGAAGTCACAGGCTCTCTTCACCGTCTAACGGTCGGCGATAGCACAATCCTTCTAGATTGCGGCCTCTTCCAAGGTCGTCGCGCCGACGCGAATCGGCTCAATCGCAATTTGCCCAAGTGGGCGGCCGAAGCTGATGTGCTTGTATTAAGTCACGCGCACATTGATCACAGCGGCAACATTCCCAGCCTTGTGAAGGAAGGATTTTCCGGAAATATTTACTGCACCCCCGCAACGCGCGACTTGTGCAGCGTCATGCTTCGCGATTCGGCAATGATTCAAGAGCAGGATGCCCGATACCTCAATCGTCGGCGCGAGAGTGGCGAGCCTCCAATCGAGCCGCTCTACACCGCAGAAGATGCGCAGCTGGCGATCAAGCAGATGATCTCCCTACCGCTTCATCGCAAACTCCCAATCGCCCCTGGTGTGACTTTGCAGTTTTTCGACTCGGGCCACGTGCTCGGGTCCGCACTCGTCGTCTTGGATCTGGAAGAGAAAGGCGTTCATCGGCGCTTGCTCTTCACTGGAGACCTCGGCCGTGAAGAACTCCCACTTCTGCGCAGCCCGGAGATTATTGAAGATGTCAATGTACTTCTCATGGAGTCGACCTATGGCGATCGCGAGCATCCCAGCATCTCCGAGCTAGATAACGAACTCGCGGAAATCGTCAACTCAACTCTCGAGCGAAAAGGACGAGTCTTGATTCCAACGTTCGCGCTAGAGCGAGCGCAAGAGGTGCTCTTTGCCCTTTCTCGGCTTGCTGAAGCGGGTCGCATTAAGCCGGTTCCCATCTATATTGATAGCCCGCTCGCGACTTCGATCACTGAAATCTACAAGCTGCACCCAGAGAGCCTTGATCCGAAGATTACCAAGATGATGTTGGACAGGGAAGCGCCGTTTTCTCCGCCCGGCCTTCGATATGTTAGCGATGTAGAGGAGAGCAAGGCTCTTCAGAATAGTTCTGAGCCTTGTGTTGTGATTGCCGGCGCTGGCATGTGCGAAGGCGGGCGAATCCTCTTCCACTTTGTGAGTGCTTTGGAGAACTCCAATAACAGCGTGGTCATTGTTGGCTTTATGGCGCAGCACACTCTTGGGCGCCGCATCGTGGAGAAGCGCAAGAGTGTGAAAGTTCTTGGCGTGATGCGCGATTTGCGGGCGCACGTTCATGTCCTGGGAGGGCTCTCGGCACACGCGGATAAGACGGATTTGCTGGATTTCGCAACTCAGACCCACCGAGCGGGCAATTTGCTAACGCTGGCTCTTGTCCACGGTGAGCCCGAGTCCCGGGAGACGTTGGCCAATGCGATTCACGAGCAAATTGGAATGAAGGTGCACACACCCATGCGAGGTGAGATTCTCGCGTTGTAGCGCGCAAAGCGCATGCCCTAATCGCGTCTGCGAAAGGGAAGTGCCAACAAGCGCCACAGGTTCATCTGGCGCTCTTGGTATTCGGGCAGCCCAATCGTCAACGCCGTTTTGCCGTCCTGCGATACCGCGCAGTAGGTGCCAAAGAGCCGGTCCCACCAGGGCAGGTTAAAGCCGTAGTTGCTATTGGTTTCTTCGCGCCGCGCCGAATGATGCACGCGGTGCATATCGGGTGTGACAATCACAAGACGCGTGAGGCGATCGAGTTTGTCTCCGAGTGAGATGTTGGCGTGGTTAAACATGGCCGCGCCGTTGAGAATCACTTCAAAGAGCAGCACGGCGAGGGGAGGCGCACCAAGTGCGTAGATGGCACCGAGCTTAATGGCCAGCGAGAGGGCAATTTCGACCGGATGAAAGCGAAGTGCCGTGGTCGCGTCGAAGTCGCGATCCGCGTGGTGCACTTGGTGAAGCCGCCAGAGGATTGGCACCTTGTGGAAGGTCCAATGCTGAACGTAGATAGCAAAGTCGAGCGCTATCATCGCAACAACAATGTGCACTGCAACGGGCAGGTCGAATTGGTTGAGAAGCCCGATGTCGTTGGTCGCCGCGTGATGCGCTGCCGCAATGGCTCCGATTGGCGCCACTACGCGAGAGGCAGCCGCGCCAAGCACCACGAGGGTGAAGTTGGAGAGCCATCGCAACCCGCGTCGGTTTCGCAAGCGAAGCAAGGGGCGCCCCAATTCCCAGGCGAGCATGACGAGCAGCAGGGAGCCAAAGACGCCCAGCCGGAAGACAGCTTCGTTTTCGAGCAGCCAGTGGTTCACCGACTCGTACAATTATGTATCGTCGCCACATGCGCAACCTACTATTGAGCTGCTTTCTCATCTTCTCGGCGCTTGGGTGTTCCAACGCAGGTCCGCCGCCCAAGAAGGACGTGATTGCCGAAGCCCTTGCGGTTCCGGGCCATCTCATCGTCGATGTGCGCTCCTCGGATGAGTTTGCTGGCGGCCACGTCGATGGCGCAATTCATGTTCCGGTGAGCCAAGTTGCTGAGCGCATGCCCACCATTGCACCCGAGAAGGACCAACAAATTGTCCTCTACTGCGCCGTCGGAGGGCGCGCAGCCAAGGCCGAGAGCACCTTGCGGTCGATGGGCTACACCAAGATCCTTAACGCCAAGACACCCGACGCTGTGGCCAGTGCAATGGGCAAGGATCTGGTGAAGTAGCTAGCCTAGGGTTTCGGAATACGCATCGTCGCTAAAGCCGACAAGCAGAGTCTTGCCGCGCCGAAGCGTTGGTGCCCGCAAGGTTCCGCTGCGGCCGAGCATTACCTTGAGCAGTTCGTCGTCTTCGGGAGCCTCGGTCTTCATCTTAAACGTGAGAACCTTCTTGCCCCGTGCAACCACAACCGTTGTGGCCTCGTGCGCTAACGCAAGAGCTGCTGGCCCATCGAGCTTATCTTTGCTCGCGTTCTGTTCTTCTTTGGTCTCGTAGTCGTTTTGCGCGAAAAACTCCCGCGCTTTTTTACAACTCGTTCAACCACCGCGCTGGTAGTACCAGTCAATCTTCTTTGCCATGCGGCGGAGGCTACCATGATGATTGCGAAGCGTGGCACCCCGGACTAGCATGCGAGCATGCGCATACTCCTCTTCTGTCTACTTGCCTTTGCCACGGCAATTCCCACGTCTTCCTGCAAGAAAGAGTCGAAAGACAAAGGGGCGGAGCTAGTTGGCAAAGCCGCCAAGAGCGGCGCATCTCGGCCCATCGCAATGTCGAGCGTTGTGATGGCCACGGTGCAAATGCCGACGGGCACAAAACTCGAAGGCCTGGCCAAGGCGATCGACAACATTCAGCCTGGCGCTTCGGCGGCAATTGTTCCAAGTGTCTCGATGCTCCTGGCCAAGACCATGGGAATGGACCTCTCGGGCGCCGACCTCGGGGCGCCGATTGCGCTTCTCGTCGTAAATCCCCAAACCTATAGCAAGCCGATCGCAATGCTGGTTTCTGCAGCGGATAAAGCCAAGCTCGAATCGGCGGCCAAGGCTGCGGGGCTCGCCGTTGCCAGCAAGAAAGACCTAGTCCTCATTGGTGAGGCCTCGGTGGTTGAAGCTGTGCGTGACGTTGCTTTCCAAACTCTCTCACAAACGTCGCAAGAACTTGTTGTGCGAATCTTTCCTGGCTCGGTCTTGGCGGGCTTTAAGGACGATCTTCACGAGGCATTTCAAACCATGACCACGCTCATGACAAAGACCAGCGGCCAAGCTTCGGGCGTCTCTGCCATGCTCTTGGCATACGAGGAAATGATTGTCGCCATCGGCGACCAAACCGATGTTATCGAGATGCGCGTCGCTGCAAGCGACGGAGCCTCGGACTTTCTCTTTCGCATGCAGCCAAAGGCCGGCACCACAATGGCGGCGCTTGCCCAGGCTCAAATTCCTTCGAAGCATGCGCTGCTGGGGAAACTTCCTCAGAATACTTCTGGTTCGATTTTGTTCTCGGGGGATATGAGGGCCGGCAAGGCTCGTCAGCCGATGATTGATTTCTCGATGAAAGTGATGAGCGTGATGATGCCTGCCAAAGGCAATGAAGTGCTTACAAAGGCGCTTACAACCTGGTTTGAGTCCTTTGATGGCCAAATGGCCGTCAATATGAATATGGACATGGGGAATACCCAGGTGCCAAAGTTTGAGGCGACCTATCTAATGGGAGCCACCGACGCTGCGGTTATGCGCAAGGGGTGGCGCGAGATGATGGTCCACATGTCGTCTGAAAATGGCGGAACGACCGAGATGATGGGAATGAAATTCGACATCGAGTTTGAGGAGAAGGTTCTTGAAGTCGACGGCGTCGAAGTGGATCGGTATCAGACCAAGCTAAATACCGATGGCATGAGCAAAGAGGACCAAGCGTTGTCGATTGCTCCTGGTGTCGAGCAGAAAATGCACATGGCAACCTTTGACGACCTTGCCGTCATGTCCCTATCCGACAATTCTGAGGCCGCTGTCTCGTCGGCCATTGCCGCAGCGCGGGGCAAGGCGCCTGGCTACAAGCCTGAGGGAGCGACTGCCAAAGCTCTGGCCCGAAGCAAGTCGCTAAATGAGAGCCTCATCTTTACGTTGGACATCGGACGCCTTGCTCCCACCGGTGTCGCGATCCCATTTGGCACGATCGCGATGGGCTTTGGCCAAGACAAGGGCGCGCTCACCATGCGCATCTCGGTTCGCAAGTAACCCAAGAGTTCGCTGCGAAGAACCGCTTCGCAGCAACCTATAGGAACTCTTCTGTTTGGCTGCAAGGCCGAAGGTCTTAGGCGACGCCGAGGAAGCTTGGCAAGAAGGCCTCGGCCCGCTCGCGGTACACCTTGTCAAAGCTGCTCTCCTGCTGCTCTACCCCAAGGTTTATCAGTATCGTCTCGGCCCGGGCGTAGCGCGCCGAGCGGACAAAATTGGCCGCGGGAAAGACGTTGCCCGAGGTGCCAATTGCGATAAAGAGGTCGCAGTCGCGAAGCGCTCGCTTTGCGAGGTGTTCAGGGCTAGGTGGCAGAAGCTCGTCAAAGAGAACGACGTCAGGGCGCACCGGAGCGCCACAGTCCACGCACTTGGTCGGCGATTCTGGAGCACCGCGAGCTTCAATTGAAGGCGCTTTGCAGCGAGTGCACCGAATGCGATGCACGCTCCCATGCAGCTCGAGAACATTGCAGCTGCCGGCTCTTTGGTGCAGCCCGTCGACGTTCTGCGTAATGAGGGTAAACGCGCCTGAGGCCCGCTGTTCTGCCTCAGCGAGGGCTAGATGAGCAGCATTGGGCTCGGCTGCCAGCGCCTTTTGTCGCAAGCCCATTGAGAAGCTCCAAACCTCGCTTGGCTTCTCGCGCAACCCTTTGGCCGAGACCACCTCACTAAGAGACCTATCGTTCCACAGGCCTCCGTCTCCTCGATAGGTGGGAAGTCCGGACGCCACGGAAATGCCCGCTCCGGTGAGAATGACGATGTTCTGGTAGCTTGAAATGTTGATTCGCATGCTACGGGAACTGCGAGAGCACAAACTCGCGGCGTCGCTTGGCAAAGTCCATCAAGTTGTAGCCTTCTTGCAGGCTAAACTGATGGCGCGTATCGCCAAGTGAATCGCGGTAGCGCTGGACCGAGTTGGGATAGTTCGGATCATCACCAATGAGCGGGCCGATAAGCGCATCAAACTCATTGATCCACTGTTGTTGCTTGGCCTCGGCAAGGTGAATCTCGGCCACCTCTTTTACGTATTGCATGTAGGTATCGTGAAACTGTGGAACGGCCATAATGCGGTCAGAGAGCGGGATATCGCCGGCATCGCTGCATTTGGGGGTGTCGATGTCAAAGGAGATCATGCTCCCGTTGCGACAGCCGTAGAGGCCATAGGTCATATTTAGATCCCAGGGAATCATCATAAATTTGTCGGTGTCGGGGCGGTGATAGAGATAGAAATTGTTCACTCGCCCAAAGTAACTATCGAAACTCGAGAGCACGACGTTGGTTGCCGCAAGCCTTAGAAAGCTATCGACGTCAAACACTTGCTCGATGGCATCAGCGAAGTCTTGGTCAGGCGTGTTATTGAGAATGTCTAAGAATTGCACCAAGTCCTGGTAGTCATTCTTTAGTGGGTCGTCTTGGTTTGTCTTAAGAACAATCCCACACTCCTCGTAGCCTTCGTTGCAGCTGTGCGTGTGGTGGTACGTCGATGGGTCGCCGCCCTTCCACGTCAGGGTGCAGGTATCCGATTCATTTGGGACACACTTGTAGAGATTGCCTTTAAAGGCATCGCTTTCCTCGCCAAAGTGTTGGCGCAGAAAGCGCGAGTCAACTTGCTGATTCATCGTGTACACGCCGAGGTACTGCTCGTCGACGGTGACATTTGCAAAGGCCGCCCGCGCGACGGGAACTCCCATCGCCGCAAAGACTCGCGAGCCAAGTCGCTCGCGCATGTAGCTGGCATCAAAAACGTTATTGCCCAGATTGAGCCTATCGACTCGCTGAAAGCGCTCGCCCCCAAACTTGTTGAAGTTGAGTTTGAGGGGCCACTTTGCCCCTGGATCGGTTGAACCAAACTGGCCGCCCGCGCCGAAGAGGAGAGACGAGTAGCCTTTGAGACGAACCCCAATGTTTGGCAGCCGTTCGGCATCGTGGGCAAACGCCGAAGGGTAGTAGCTCTTGGTGCGCTGCGAGGTCCACTCCTCCAGCATTGCCACCCAATCGCCATCCGCTAGGTCGAGCTCGATTTCGACAACGTGGTCGTCGGGCAAGACCTCTTCAAAGGTGGCATTCCAATCGGTGGCATCGGGGCCGAGCGGACCGGCATCTCCTGTGATGTCTGGGCCTGCGTCGCCGTCGGTTCCCAGGCCTCCATCGTCGTCATCACCCGCCGAGCATGCTGTCACTAGGAAAACACTGAGAATGACACCGCAAGCGCGCAAGGAGACCATGGGCATAGTCTCGTACAGCAAGGCCGACGATAGTAGGACTATCTTGGCGACCGAAACGAAAACAGCCTTGGCGGCCGAAACGAAAACAGCCCTGGTGCCCGAAACGACAACAGCCCTGGTTGCCGAAACGACAACAGCCTTGGTGCCGAAACGAAAACAGCCGAGATACAAAATCCCGGCTGCCAGTGTGACCTATGTAGTTCGTTGCTTAGCAGGTCTTGCTGCAAAGCTCTTCAGCTTTGCCAACGCAGATTCCGTCCCATGCTGTGCTGCAGCAGTAGTCGTCAGCTTCGCAAACCGTTGCTACGCAGGTATCGCTGCAATCAGCGGCGTTAAGATTGCCACCTTCTTCACAGACGTCATGCGCGCAGCTCGCAGGCTCTGGGTTGGTGGGGTTGCCACCACCGTTTGCACCACTGTTCTCTGCGGTAACGACCCATGGAGTATCGCCACAAGTCTCTGAGTACTGGCCATCTGCAGGTGTCTCACAGACGATTGCTGCCGATGGAATCGGTACGTGAACAACAACGTTGTTGCCGTATTTTGCTCGGCAGCGCTCTTTAACATCGGCGGCACCAGCGAGAACGTCGTTGCCAGTAAGGTCGCAAGTTACAAGAGTCTGGCCGTCGTCGCCGGTGTTGGCGTAGTTACAGCCAGCGGGAAGCTCGCCTGCACCTGTCCAAGTTCCCAGTGGGAATCCGCGAAGAGTCGTTTCACCCGATTGAAGGGGCTGACGTGGGATCAGGATTCGAGAGATTTCTTTTGGGTCGGTGATGTCTGCAATGCCGTCGGCGTCTGTATCAACACCACAGCCGCACTGAGTCATGCGTCCACCGGCAACACAAACCGCAGAATCGGAGCGACGCCACTCGGTTTGAAAGAGCTCGAACGCCTTCATGCAACCGCGGGTGTAGTTGTCGTGTAGTGGATCGTCTGGGTTCTCAGCGTCGCCACTAAGAGGCTCGGTCATGCAGCGCTCTGCGAGGTCGGCGGCGGCACCATTCGAGTTGAAGCTAACCTTCATCTTGAGGTTCCGAGAGTTCATCTTCATACCGGTTGTTCCGGTAACCCAACTGGCAACAGCAGAACCTTCGGGGAAGGCAAGCTCTGGACAGCCCGAGTCGGAACCGTTGCAGACTGCCATTGGCTCGCTGATGTCGTTGTGCCAAGAAGTGAAGACGCACTGGCCAACGATGGCGTCGGGCTCGTCTTCAAGGGCGAAAATTTGGTCTTCGGTGAGGTCGAGGGTTGAGGAACTTGTTCCACCACCATCTTGGTTAAGACCCAGTAGTGCTCGGTTTGGAGCAGCTTCGCCTTCCGTCTCTGGAGGTGGAACGACAACGGCGAAATATTCTGTGTATTCCTGACCGCGGTCGTCGCGGCCGTTTTGATTGACACCCTCGACGTCGGCAGCTGCCCAACGGATGGCGTCTTTTACAAAGGCTTGCTGAGAACTCTCGAGAGCGTCTGCGCGACGAGCTTCACAGTGGCCATAGGCTTTGTCTTCTCGGCACTCGGCTTGTGCATCTCGGTCACCGGGAAAAGCGGCGGCGCACTCGGCGCCGGCAGCGCTACCTGGGGTATCGCATTGGCCATCGCTGCAATCGACTTCTTGCCGCGCATCCGTAGCATCGTCGCCACTGCAGGCTGGTGCGACCAGGAGGGACACAGCGAGCAGGGAAGCTGAGAGAGCGGAGGCGGAGAAAAGGGACGAGGAAACGCGGGTGGAGGAAAGGCGGGAGGTGAGTGATAGAATTTTATTCATAGTGGAGTCCGTGCGGACTGTGACAGAGCAATGGCTGTGCCATCAAGTACGAGTCAAGATACCGCTATATCAGTAGAATTTTACAGATCTTAGTCAGACCACAACCCGCCGCGAATGGCTAAGTCTGGAGGATCTGACGAGCGGGGCCTTAGAGGATGCTCTCGATCACTGGCAACCAAAGAAGCCGCTGGCGCCAAAAGTCCCTAGTACTTAAGTCGCCGCCAGCACTAGCTTGAGAGTGCCGGGCCCAATCGGGGCGAAATGCGATCCCTAGAACGGGCGCGTGCTTGCGAGCACGATAATTCCAAGCGCGACGATCTCGACCGCGGGAATTAGCCAACCCGGTTCGGCAGTCACAGTGCCGCGCTTGAACTTGCCAACGCGCATGCGTTGAAAGCCGTGCAAGGCGATGAGGCCGACGACAAGAAGAAGTTTGGCGTGCATCCATCCTTGGCCCTTTAGAGGCGAGGGCGTGAGGCTAAAGAGCATGGCTAGACCACAGGCGATGGTGACTGTTGCGCCAATGTCCATTGCCATCGCTGTGCCTTTTTCAAGCTCGATGAAGTCCTTGTAGGCAGCCTCGCTCGCTTTGGCGTGCTGCTTCAAGATGAACGAGAGGCCAACTAGGCCGCCGACCCAAGTCAGCATGCCGTAGAGGTGAATCATCCGAATCCATTTGAGGGTTTCGTAGTCCATGGCCGGATGCTAGGCCACAGGTGCGGCGTTTCGATAGCGAGAAGGGCACGAAACGCGACGGTGCAGGTTGTAGGGGCGTTTGTTGCGCAGCGAAATCGCAAATCCGCGGCTTCTAGGTCTGCGGATGAAGGCGGAACGTAACAATGGCTCCTCTCAATTCGAACCAAGCTTGGAGCCGAGAGGCAAAGCCTCGCTACAGGCGTTTTCTCCGTCGTGCCAAAGCGAATGCGAAGAGAAGCAGCCAGGGCGCGAGAGAGCCGAGGGGCTGCTTCGTCGCATGGCAGCCGCAGCCGCTTGTCTCGGGATTCTTCGGATCCTCGGGTTCGCTTAGATCTGGCACCTCGTCGGGGACAAGGCGCAAGCTTGTGAGGACGACGCCCATCAGGTTTGCGCGTTCAGATTCACCGACGATGGTTTCAAAGGGGAATGCCAGCAGTGCCGAGTTGCTTGCTGTGATCAAGGCTGTGCCTTCGTCCTGGTAGTAGAGCAGGGCTTGGCCCTGGGCGGTTGGCGTGAGTTTGTCGGCGCCTTCGGCAAGGTAGCCGTGCTCGGCGTCATCGTCAAAGCGCATTTCTACGAGCGACGCTGGCGCGCCTTCTGCCGGCGTAAGCGAAAAACTCTGCCCGCCTGGTTCGACGCCATCAACAGCGAGCGTGTCTCGCAGAAGCGCTGCAGCAGCTTCATCGCCGGCGCCAAGCGACTCGGCAATGTGGCTCCCGCTCATTACCAAAATTCCGCCTCCTGCATGGTAGCGGGCCAAGCGAGCGACGTCGCTACTCGCTAGCAAATCATCCTTGGTTTCACCTGCGGCCCAAAGCACAAGCGTGTAGTCCTCTAAGTTCACGTCGCCAGCTCTCAGTGCTTGGGCACTGATCGAGGCAAAGCTAATTCCTGCCGCATCGATGGCCCGGCCGTAGCGAGCTACGTGGCTGTAGTCGTTCATGCGGCCAAGCAACATGCGCTTGACGGTATCGAGGCTAAAATCGCTTAGGTCTTCGTGGATGAGCTGGCCTGCGTCGAGGCGAGCGTAGTCGTTTACAATCAGCACTTGCGGCGTACCAAGGTTTGAGGCACGGGCGCCGACGATGGCCGAGGGAAATGACTCCCCACCGGCGTTGAGAGCGGTTATGCGGGCAAATCTGGCAGTTTGACCATCGATTTCAAAGGAGGTTCCAACCACGTCCTGGCCGTCGTCAAACGAGAGGCCGTCGGCGCTAAGATAAATTCTGTATCGCGTAGCTGCTTCGCCTCCGCCCGGTTCAATGGCGGGATCCGTCCAATGAAAGCGCAGGGCCGTCTCTACTTGCTCCACGCCCACGAGCCGAGGTTCGTCGGGCGGTAGCGTTAGTGCTTCGCCATCGCGATCGGCAAAGTAGCGCGCAACGCCTTGGGCCATTGCGCGCCCAGCAATGCGTCGGAAGCGTGGGTCGGCAAGTGCCGCTGCATCCTCGGCTGTGTCGTGAAACGCAATCTCAAAGAGCCCCGATGGCATCTCAGAATTATTCGAAGGATTCACTTCGCCAAAGTAGGCCGCGTAAAGGCCATTGCCAAACTCTGGCCACTCGCTATCCCATCCTTCTCGCAAGTCGGCGACAAGCTCATCATGCACTGCAGTGAGCAGCTCGACCGAGCCATCAACACCGCTAAAGGTATCGATATTGCCAAACGAGGTTGGACCGTAGGCAAACGAGGACGTTCCCCGCGCTGTGCCATTGGCGGCATTTGTATGCCAAGCAATGTACACGGCGTCTTCGCCATCTTCGTGATCCCAAGCGGCAAAGCGCGAGCGGGCTTGCACATCGTTGACGAGCACGTGGTCGGGAGCACCCGCCGATTGCAGGTAGTTTAGTGCGCTATCTTCAAATGCCGGGCGGCCATGGCTAACGCCTCCGCGAGCCGCTTGGCTGTGCCCGCCACCAATTCGAGCAATGTCGGCTGAAAGCGTCGAGCCCTCGTCTGCGCTCTCTGTGCTTAGCTCTAGGGCTCCGAGTTCATCGGATGCGCCGCGCTTAAAATAGAAGTTTCCCAAGAAGACCCAAGTGTTGCCATGACGTCGCTGGTCAACGTGGAAGACACTTTGGCCTCCTGCATGCTTTACCGTGTACTTGGCATCGCTTGCGCGATCCGGCCCCTGAACGTAGCCGATATAGACATGGTAGTTGCCATCCTCTGGTACATCGAAGGTCCAACGCACGCCGCGGCCGGCTTCGCCACCTGTATCAAAAACCTTTGAGCTGCCGGCGCGAAACGGTCGGTGATCTGCTTCGTAGGTTGCATCTGGGATGGCGTAGCCCTTGGCTTCATCGCGAAGTTCCAGCGCACCCAAGACTGCAAACGACGCGGAGGCATCGTCTGTGAGGGCGATGTTTGAATTGAGATCGTTCTCGCGAAGCGTCACCACATGCGCGCCCATGTTGCGTAGGTATTTTACCAAGTACTGGGTCGCAACCTCGGTCGAAATGAGGTCCTCGACAATACCGTGGGTATTGCCACGCTGGCTCCTCCACGCATCGTTGCTCCAGTTCCAACCGTGACCAGGTGAGACGTAGACAGTTTTGCCTAGGAGTGCGCCTTCGGTGATGGCACGGGCATGCATCACCGGCGGAAGACCGCTGGCGCCGAGGCCTGGCACTTCGTCTTCCTTCGGAAGAACTCGTAGCGGGGGGGGCGTATTCTGCGGATCTTCCAAGCCGCAACGCTCGAGGTGGGGCACCTTGTCTCGCGATTGCACGGGCGTTTGTGCGACCGAGTTTGCCGGCGCGCACAGAGCGAGTAGCATCGGCGCGACGAGTTGGATTCGGAGGGGCGTTAGCTGTGACCGGGAGGCAAAGAACGACACGGCCCGAGACTACATGGCGCGGCTCCTGGGGATTGCGATACTCGAAAACACCTAGTTATCACAGTGGTTTAGCGAGCCGCTTGCTTAAGGGGATGCGTCAAAGGCAAAGACTTCGCCACGAAACGAGCTGACCAAGAGCGTCGTCGCATCTTTCCAGGAGAACTGGTTGGGCCCCGAGTCTATATTTCCCAAAAGGGCGGGCGGCCCGAGCGAGCTTTCATCACACCAAGCCGGCGCACCTCCCAGATCGTGGCAATGAAGTTGGTGGCCTTCCATGTAGAAAAGCATCGTGCGATCGGGGCTAAAGGTAAAATTATCAATTCCGAATGGAGCCGAACCCCACAACGTGCCGAGAGTCGAGAGCGCTGGAGACGTAGGCGAAGTGAGGTAGCGAATCGCATTCTGCTCGGTAAAGTAGAGCCTATCTTCAGCGGCCCGGTATGCAATCCAACAGTCGCCACCATTATAGTGACAACTCTCGGCTAGGCTGGCGGAAACTGCAGTGCCCGGCGTAGGTCTATCGGCTGAGACTCCATTTGGTGACGCGCCGATGGCGCTGCGGACGACGCCGTTGGCAAAGTCCAAAACTTTCATGACTGCAGTACTCGATGTTGATTCGAACGAACCCGTTAGAAACGCACTATGTCCTTTTAGCGCCAAGTTGTGTTGGGTGCCGTACGGCCAAAGATCTGCGTCATAGGGGTCGCTATCATCGGCTGCGAATTCCCAATCCGTAGTGCCGCCTTGAAGCTCGACAATGTTTCGATTTGCATCTACGCGAATGAGCACACTGCGATTCTTTGAAGGTCCGTAGCGAACCCAAGGAAGCCCATCGTCATCGAACGCCAGTGTCTCCATGTTGCCGCCTGCGTAGGCCACTCCCAATCCCACCGTTGGGCCAATGGGATCGCCAGTTTGATGATCTACGGGCGTTCCGCTTTGATTCCCCCAGAGAATTGAGACTTCTTCTGAGTCAGCATCTGCGTAGCCAAGGATTTGTGCACCAGAATCTACAAAGTAGAGCCCTTCGGGAAACGCCGCCTGATTTGGCTCTGTGGCCAACTTGTAGTGGATGCCACTAATGGCCCCGCGCGCCAACGAGGCTGTGCCGCCTTCGCCAGAAAATGCTCTGGCGCCAATGTACGTTTGCACGCGGTTTTGCTGGTCGAGAAAGCGCACTCGATACGGGCGCTTCTCGTTTAGTGCGACTCCATCGGCGAAGTAGAGCGTCCCATTGTTGCCAACGTGCATGGAGAATTGCGTGTGAACGCAGGCTTCCAGAGCGGGCACTCCATTGCGAGTGCAGTCGCCAACTCCGGTATTTGATACCACCGTTTCAACGAGCGCATCGCCATCCGCTCCAAGCAGATTTGGCTGGTAGCGAGTGATTTTACTGTCTGCTGCCAAAAGTGTGGATGTCGTTGGATCGTAGGCGAGTGCCTCGGCGCCACCAATGTTGAGGTCTGAGGAGTACTGCACGCCATCGATGATCTTCCAAGTGCCATCGTTGTAGCCGCCGTAGTAGATGCGGCGCCCTTCATCCCAAACGGTGATGTTCATAATCGACGCATAGGTAACCCCAAAAGGTTCTGCCAGCGGATCGCTCTCCCCGCTTGGAGGGCTTCCCGAGGTGCAGTTGCCAGCGATAACCTCAAAGTCGCCCGCCGAACCATCTGCACGTTGCGTGACCTTCATAAGACGCTGTGAACCGCCACCTTCGCAGCGACTCAAGAAATACATCGAGCCGACCTCGTCGATAGCAAAGTGCCAGGCGTATGCAAAGACGGTTTCAGGCGTCGCCGTCTCGTCGGAAATTGTGCCTCCACCGATGTAATGGCGAATGTTCCGCGTTGAAGGATCGTACTGATAGACGTGAGACGAGACCGAGATGCTCTCGAGACCGACACCGATGTAGAGCTTTGCGTCGGCGCCCATCGCAAGAGAAACCGTGCGAGAGACCGTCGCGTCACTCTCAAGTGGACCATCATCGGGAAGGTTCACAGTGCCGTTTCGCATTAGCTGTTCAACTTCGCCGGTGGCGCCGTCCATGCGTACCACGCCATTTCTATCGTCAGCTGCGTAGACATCGCCAGTGCTCTCGTCGACGGCGAAGTGGCCTTGTGAGTTTTGCCCATGCAGCAAATGCACGCTGGATGCCGCTCCGCGATGCAGTCGATCGCTTGAGCCCAAGAGCACAGACCAAGCCCCGGTGTTCTGAACCTGGGAGAGGGCGGCGATACTCGCGTTGCCGGCTGCATCGCGCGCGACGAGACGCATGCGAAACGGTTCGCTTGTGGGAGCGGTGAGCTCAAGATACGAACCTGCGTTAAGGGTTTGCGAGTTGCCAGAGCCGCCAATGCCCGATGCCAATACCTGCCAATTGTCTTCGTCGGGGTTGCCTTCTGTGACGTACAAGTCGATGGGGTTTTCGGCAAGGCCTTCGCGGTCTGAGATGTTCCAGTCCACTCGTAGTGCGTCGCCTGCCTGGTGGACGAAGCCGCCGGTCTCGGCATTACTCACTGCAAATGCGTGCACAACGGGAATATTCTCAGCAGAAAAAAGGATGCTATCGGCGTCGATGCCATCGGTGCCGCGAGAAGGAGCGATCAACGTGACGTTGCCCGCCGAGTCCTTGGCCCACGCACAGAGCTTCTTTTCGCCATCACTTGGCTCGACCACGACATCGAGCGTTGTCGTTTGGCTTGGCGTTGTCGTTTGGCCTGGCGTTGTGGTTGGAAGGGCAATCCAGTCGGAGTCTGCGAACTGGGATTGGCAGTCACCGTCGGCCGCTGGTGTCACGCGAACTTCGATTGGCGGCACTCCACCTACAACGGTGACGCCAACCGAGAGTCTTGGCCCGCGTGCGAATTCGCTCTGGCTGTTAATCGATGTGGTTGCGACTTGCAGGCCATCGCAGTCGCCGCCGCCCACACATAGGTTTGGGCTCTCGTAGCCTATTCGCCCACATGATGTTGCCATCACGATGAGGATTGCGAGACGAGACATAAGAGCATCATAGCGCATTCTAGGAATTTCCCTAGTGTCGAGCCAACACCAAAAATGTGACGTAGCTCGGCCTGAGAATTCCCCTGAGAAGGACACAGGCCGGATGCCGCCGCTATACTCCTCGCCAATGAGCGAGCAGACCTATCGACTCGGCGATGAAATTGGCCGAGGTGCTCTTGGTCGCGTTGTTCGCGTACATGGTGAGGGAAAAATCTACGCAGGCAAGATCCTCCATGCGTCACATCGAGGTGACGCAAAAGCCGCAGCACGATTCGAGAGTGAGGCTCAAACGCTTGCCAGCATTCACCACGAGAACATCGTAAAGGTCTATGGAATCGATACGATCGAGGGCGAGATGGTCATGCGGATGGAATTGGTCGATGGCCCAGACCTTGCGAAATTGCTCGCGATCGAGGGGCCGCTGGCACCAGAGAAGCTCGTAAGAATTGCACTGCGAGTGGTTGCAGGGCTTCGTGCAGCGCATCTCGCTGGGCTCGTTCATCGCGACCTAAAACCTCAGAACATTCTACTCACGACCGACGAGGTGCCAAAGATCGCCGATTTTGGAATGGCTCGGGCGGCGTCGTTCGCCGGAGTGGATGAGACCGCCTTTGCTGTTGCCGGCACACCTGACTACATGTCACCCGAATGTGTGGACCCACTTGCTGTCGATGTTCGGAGCGACCTCTACTCTCTTGGATGCATTCTTTTCGAGTTGGCAACAGGGCGTCCGCCGTTTGCTGCGGCGACATCATTTGCTGTCCTAGAAGCGCATCGCAATGCTGAAATTCCCACGGTCGGGCGCGAGATGCCAGAGGCGCTCATCGCACTAATACACGCGCTCTTGGCTAAGTCTCCTGCCGATCGTCCCCAGTCGGCCGCCGCAGTAGAGCGCATCTTGAAAGCTGTGAGCGAGGGCAGTTCTACAGCGCTTGCGGTCGTTGATACGAAGACACTTGCGGTGAGCGGGCGATGTGTTTCGTGTGGCCACTCGCTGCTCTCCGCTGTAGTGATTTGCTTCGCCTGTGGTCTTGCAAGGGTCACGCTCGAGCGAGGGAAATACAGTCTCCTTATTGTTGGGCCAGGCGAAGTTGGCGACAAACTCGACGCGAAGCTCCGTGAAGCGCTACTGGGCTGGTTAAAGGCGAGCCCTTCACTGGGGCTTGGTACCGAGTCACTCGCAAAAACGGTTCCGCGGGTTCCCTTTGTCGTCGTTACCAAAGTGAGCGAGGTTTCCGCAAACGCCCTCGCCGAGGCCATCAAACCACTTGGTCTCGAGTGTGCCGTGCAACAGGGAAGCGCCTATCGATTTCCTGCGATTCGCAAGAAAGGCTGGCTGTTAAGCGGTCGTCTGCTGGCGATTGGCGCCGCCTCCTTTGCTGGCCTCTACAGTAGCTTTGGTGTCCTTCTAGTGCCGGTCTTCGGGGGAGGGGTTGCAGCAGGAGTCGCAAGCGGATGGGTGTTGGCGGGTAAAGGAGTGACAACCAAGGCAAAGCATACGAGCGTGAAGCTCCCTGCTGCTGTCGCAACCTCGCTTGATGGTGTCGCGCTTGTGGTGCAGGCGATGACATTGCGAAGGCACAGAGAAAGTCTTAGGGGAGTTGTCGAGCGAGTGCTTTTATTGTGCGAGAAACTTCCGGCCGAGACCCTGGCCGAGTGCGAACTTGATCTTGCACGGCTGGTCGATATCGCGCTGGTTGCCAGTGCTCGAATTGACGAAATTGAAGTTTCGATCGCGGATGCAGATTTGCGAAACACCAGCCCCGAGACGCTGACGCTGATGCGCGAGCGCGACCGCTTGGCAGGCCAGTTGCTCGACGTAACGGCTTTTCTCGATTCTCTTCGAGCGCGAACCGCGGCCGTCAAACTCGGCGGGCAAGGGCGCAAGACGTCCGAGCAAATTGACGACCTACGGGCGCACATCGCAGCATTGGAAGAGGTGCAGAGTCTATGAGTGAGGCACCAAAGACTGGCTACCAACTGGAAATCCAATCGCAAGCGGAAGTGATTCGGAACGAGCAGCGTTGGCGCGCGCGTACTGCTGAGGGTCACGACGTTGTGCTCGCCCAGTTATTGCCCGGTCTCGCCAGCGATGAAGCCGTGCGGCGACGGTATGTATACGAGGCCGAGCGATTGGCGGCGACGAAGTGCGCTTGCCTTGCCGAGACACTCGCCATTGGTCCTCTGCCCGATCCTCGAGACTCGGCCCAAGAGCCTCCGTGGCGATTGCGGCGTCAGCCTGAAGGTACCCGGCTTGACAAGTGGCTCAGCGAGCGCGCACCTGTTCCTATCGATGAGGCGATTGACCTTCTGAGGCGGCTGTGTCGCGTTGTTCACGAACTCAACGTGGCGGGCTTGGTGCTGCGAGACCTCGAGCCCCGAAGCATCGTGCTAAGCCCGTCTGGCGAGCTGGTTGTCACCGACGTTGGCTTGGCCCGAATCGATATTCTCTCAAGTCGCACCGCATCCAGCCTAATGCTTGAGAGCTCTGCGTATGCGGCACCCGAGCACCTTTGCGCAACTGTGGTCGATGCGCGTGCCGATGTCTACACCTTGGGCGCCATTGCTTGGCAAGCGCTCTGCGGCGTCTTGCCGTACGACGAGGGCTCGCCGTTTTTGCGAGAGTACTCGTCGTTGGCAACGCTGGAGGATATGCGTAGCGATGCGCCAAAAGGTCTTGGTGCTTTGCTGCACTCTTGCCTTCGCGAGCATCCAGACGACCGCCCGAACTCTTCTGAAGAACTGCTTCACATCTTGGAAGGCAATCCCTCCGAAGGCCGAAACGCCATTGAACGAGTGCGCTGCCAAGCTTGTGGTGAGAATTTGCGATTGGGGCTTAGGCTCTGTCTGCATTGCGGAAAGACCGCTGTGCAGTTTGAGCGCGAAACCGAAGGCCCTGGCTACAACATCGTCTTGCGAAAAGCCAAAGAGGATCAATCATTTTACGAGAAACTCCGGCGCTTCTTTGAAGACGTTGGTGAAGGCCCGCCACCCGAACTTAACTTTCTCATTGGCGATGCTCGCATGTACTCAAAGGCCGAACGCAAGGCGCGTATCCGCTTGCCCGTTGTACTGCTGCGAGGGCTATCGATGGAAACCACAGTCGCTTTGGTGAAACGACTGCGCCGCGACGGATTTGATGTAAAGAGCAAGAAGGCGATTGTTGCTTCCACGCGTCTTACGCTGGGAAAACGTCTGATGTGGTCCAGTGGAATTGTTGCCGGTGGCTCCATTGCTCTCGCCATCGGCATCGGGCTTTGGCCAGTGGCACTTGTAGGCGTTCTCGGTGGCGGCCTAATGCTGGGCGTGGGTGCTTCCGAGCGCAGTCGCGCACGCCGAGAGCTGATTGCGCCGCTTCTAGAGCTGCGCGCCGGCCCCGTCGCGCTGCCGGCTTCCGACCCGTTTGTGGCACGCATCGCGGCACTGCTTAGCAACGACCTTGCCTCGGATGTTCGCGAGCAGGTTAGCGAATTGGCTCTGCTGGTCCAGCGTTTGTGTGACCACCGAGCCGAGGTTCGAGACGAGACGGGTGCACTCGCCATGTTGACCGAGCCACTCTCGGACTTGGTTCGCCTGGTTTGCGAAGAAGTGGAATCGATTCGAAGTATCGACGCCGAACTTGGTGATCTTGACGAAGGCGTGCTGATTCGCGCGGTTGCGGCAAGTGAGGCTAGGGGCGAAGAGCGCGCATCGCGACTGCACGTTCTCGATGGGCTCGACCGCTTGCGCGATCTTGAGGACCGACGAGCGAGCCATATGGGAGCGCTTCTGCAGGCCGGCGCTTTGCTTGAGCGCACGGTTGGCTTGGGGCTCGCCGAGACCGATGGACGGCTCTTGGAGAGCAATCGCATCACCTCGGCGCTGGCAACTCTCGGGCAACACTAGCGGGCGCCACTAGCCAAACCCCTTAGAAGTCTTCTAAGGGCAAAGCGTCGCTGCGCTCGCCGGGCACGCCTCGGTCTCGAGCCACGCAACGGTAAGCGCCTCGATCTCTGCGCTGCTGCCCTTGCTCTTAAGCAGCTCCACAAGCTCGCGCATGCGAGCCGCTTTGCCAACGTTGGCTTTGTAAAACTCTGCCAGCGCTTGGTCCACAACATCAACACCAAGAACGCCCGAGACCTCGCGAAAGTACTGAGCGCCTTTTTGATACGGGGTGCTCGACCAAAGCTCGTGGTTAATCAAATCGATCTCGCCGCACGTATCGAGCAGGGCGGTGGTGTTCTCGCTGCTATTGCAAATGCTCTTTAGCTGGCAGTCGTATTGCGACCAAAGGTCAACGCCACTCTCTTCGAGGGCGCGGGCAGCCAAGTAGGTCACAACGCCTTCCGAGAGCACAAAGTCCTCCCAGCAAGCGATGCGAACGCCATTGCCGTACCAACCGTGCGCTGCTTCGTGGGCATTGGTTTCTTCGTCGCTAAGAGAACCACTCGAGATGTGCCACAGCGGATGATGCTCCATGCCACCAAAGTCGCCGCCGCCCCAGTCTGCCGAGACGGTTCCAACTTTGTTGCCAAAGGTGTAGTCGCCGTAGGTGGTTTCAAGAAACTCAAAAACGTCGACTAAGTTTACCGTTCCGGCAATGGCGTTGGCTTCTTGGCCAGGCTCGTACCAAACGCTCACCTCAGTACCCGCCGGTGTGGTGCCAAGCGCCATTTCCGTGTAGTCGCCAACCGCGATGGCGGGCATATAGGTTGGCGCCTCGCCTGGAATGCTCTCGGGATAAATTGCGGTCCCTGTGGCACCGGTAACGTTGAGAGCAAAGGTTGCGCCGTCGGCAGGATCTGGGTTGCAGGGGTAGAGGTTGCCGCAAAACGCCGGCCACAAGAAGGTCACTTCTTGCTCTTCCATCCAACCGTTAAAGTCGCTGTGGCTGGTAAATGCGTAGGTAATCGTGAAAGTACGGCTTTCGCCACCGGCGGGCACACCGATGTTTAGTTGGCTTCCGAGGTCGATGTGCTCAAGCGCGCCGTAGTCGTCGCTAACGGTATCGATCACAAGGTTGCCAACGTGGAGCGTTAGCCCTGTGCTCTCGTCGCCAGCAACTTCGATGGTCACGCTTGCAGTCTTCTCGGCAAGGTCAATCGCAAGATCGTAGTTAAGAATATCTCGTAGCCAATTTTCTGAGGCCGGAGGCCGGGCCGCAGGATCGGGGCCGGCATCGACTTGGGTATCGGCAGACGAGCCTTTATCACAGGCCAAGAGAACGAGAGCGCACAGCGCTAAGTAGGAGGTACGCATAGTCTTAAAGGCTCATGAATTCTTGCAAAGGGCGAAAGACGCGAGCGGCCCAAGCCGCCTCGTTGTGAGCGGCTCCTGGCTCATGCCAGTGCCAAAGGTCGATGTCGTATTGGTAGCCGAGCCCAACCAGGGTGCTCTCCATTTGGCGAGTCTCACAATAGTTGTCGCTGGCGGTCTCATCATCATCGTTTGTGCCATCTCCATCGCTATCGGCACAGGTGGTGCCATTTCCGCCCGAGTCGATGTAGAGCGCGGTGTCTCGGTGCCCAGCCGCCGCATAGCGGGCAATCATTGTATCGGTGCCCTGGCCATCGATTGAGCCCCATCCAAGGGTTCCCGAAAGGCTGCCCGCAAAGTCGTATTGGCCTGGATAGCGGTCGGCAATGTGCAGCGAGATAAGGCCACCCAGCGATGAGCCAAGGGTTCCGAGTTTTTCTGGTTCGCCGTAGTGCGAGCGAATGAGAGGCCGAATCACATCGTGCACATAGTCTGCGTAGGCATCGCCTTTGCTCGTTGCTCCAACGTCGTCGACGTGGCTGTACTCGGCAAGCCTCTCGGCACCAGCGTTATCGATGCCGACAATGGCGAGCCCAGCTGGAGCGACCGCATTGAGTTTCCAACCGCCAAAGCTTGCGCCCGGATCAAAAAGATTCTGTCCATCGTGGGCGTAGAGAAGGTGCGTCGCGCTCGCGCTTGGAAGCCACACGCGAATGGTTCGCTCCGCGATGGCATTGCCAACATCCCCAACAGCGAAGTGTCGCTCGAGGTGCGCGCTGCTCGGCGCGCGCATGCTCATTAGGCCCTGGTCGTCGTATTGGTACGCTCGCGACCAAGGATCGGGGCGGTAGTCTGTGTTGCCATCGGTAAATTTGTAGCGAGCGCCAGGGGCTGCATCGATAACGGCCCAATAGAAGTCATCTTCTTGGGTCATGACCGTGCCGGCCCAATCGTCGTGGTCACCGGCAACCCGTTGCAGGCCTTCGGTCGAGACAACGAGGTAACCCGATTCAACCGCTGCGGGCCAACCACCGTCTCGGCTTTGGCTCAGCATGGCGCCGTCGCGATCGGCTCGCAGCTCTGCAAGTAGGCCTTCGAGATTTGCAATTTGCGTCATGCCATCTGCCTCGCCACTGATTCTTGCGTCGGCAATTTTGGGATCTGCATCGCCAGCGACCCCCGCATCGGCAGACTTCTCGGATCCCGCGCCGCAAGCCAAGAGACCGAGGGAAAGTAGTGAAAGGGCGAGTGCGGCGTGCATGGGGCGAATGTAGGGAGACTTTCGCTTGCTTAGCAAGGCACATTTCCGCTGGCCTCTCCACCTGCTGGCGCTGCGCTATCTGCCTGTAGTAAAAGAGCTAGGTGGGGCAACTGAGCAACAGCAGCGAAGAAACGAAGGCCAACGGCAGCGTTGGCAAAGGCCTAAGGCGAGTTGATGGTGACGCCAAAGTTCGTGGGACGGCGCGCTATGTCGATGATCTCAAGTTTCCTGGCATGCATCACGGGCTCACGAAGCGCTCCGAAGTCCCGCACGGGATTCTCAAAGGCATTCACAAGCGCGAAGGCTTTGATTGGTCGCAGGTTGTCGTTGTAACCGCCGAAGACATTCCGGGCCGCAACACGATCATGCTAATCGAAGAAGACCAACCTGCCTTGGTCGCCATCGGTGCCCACGTTCGCCACGTCGACGAAGCGGTCGCGCTTATCGCTGCACCAACTCGAGCCATCGCTCGCGAGGCGCACTCCTTTCTCGAGCTTGAGATCGAAGAAATCGCCGCGGTATTTGATTGCGAAGAGGCGCTTACCTCAAGCGTCAAAGTCTATGGTGAAGACAACATCTTAAAGTCGTACCTTATCGAGAAGGGCGACGCGGACATCGAAGAAAAACTCGCAGCGTGCGATCACGTCGTCGAAGGCTTGTATCGCACGCAAGCCCAAGAGCAGATGTACATCGAGCCCCAGGGCATGATTGCTTCTTGGAGCGAAGAGGGCGTTTGCCACATTATTGGATCGCTGCAGTGTCCTTTCTATGTGCAAAAGGCGATGCGCACACTGCTGGCACTTGAGGATGAGAACTTGGTTGTCGAGCAAGCCGTTACGGGCGGCGGCTTTGGCGGCAAAGAAGAATACCCATCGATGATCGCTGGCCATGCAGCCTTGCTCGCTCGCAAAGCAGGCGTGCCAGTAAAGCTTATCTACGAGCGCGACGAAGACATCGCAGCGACCACCAAGCGCCATCCATCGGTGGTTCGCCATCGGCTTGGCTTTGATATGGACGGAACAATTCGCGCCATCGATGTCGATGTGATTTTTGATGGCGGCGCCTATCTCACGCTCACCCAGGTGGTCTTGTCTCGTGGCGTCTTGCACGCCGCTGGCCCCTACAACTGCGAGCACACTCGGGTGCGGGGAAGGGCGGTAGCTACCAATACGCCGCCACACGGCGCGTTTCGAGGCTTTGGCGCTCCACAGACAACCTTCGCCTACGAGCGGCAAACTCAAAAGGCCGCGCAGCTCTTGGGCATGTCGCCCTTTGAGTTTCGCGAGCGCAACATGCTTAAAGATGGCGACCGCACCTCGACCTCTCAGCTTTTAGAGGGCTCGGTAGGAAGTGAAGATGTTCTTCGCGCGGTCAAAGAAGTTGCCGAGGCAAATCCGCTTCCAAAAGATGACCCTGCATCGTCCATTCGCCATGGTCGCGGTTTGGCTTTTTACTTTCACGGAGCGGGCTTTACGGGCAGTGGGGAAGCGCGGCTTGCGGGCCGAGCTACCGTCGCTCTCACCGAAGGTGGTCACTTCGAAGTGCGCTCTTCGTCGACTGACATCGGCCAGGGCGTGCAAACCATGTTTACCCAGCTTTGCGCGACAGGGCTTGGCGTCGACCCAGACGCGGTCCGCGTGCCAACCCCGGCAACTGACCGAGTTCCCGATAGCGGGCCAACCGTTGCCTCGCGAACCTGTATGGTTGTTGGCAGCGTTGTTAAGCAAGCCTCGCAAGCGCTACGAAAGCGCATCGAAGCTTGGGCTTCGGAAAATGGCTTTGGCGATATGGCTCTGCGAGATGCTGCGACGGCGATGGCCAAGGTCGAAGGGGAAATTTCTGAGACGGTGCAATACGCGCCTCCGCCAGGCGTGGTTTGGGACGACGATACCTATACCGGAGCTGCCTACCCTTGCTACGGCTGGGCAGCGTGTCTGGTCGACGTTCGCGTTGATACCGATACCTATGAGGTGACGATTGATCGCTGCGTGCATGCGGTCGATTGCGGCAAGGCCATTAATCCGGTTGTCGTCAAAGGCCAAATCGAGGGCGGAACTCTGCAGTCTCTCGGTTGGGCTCTTTGGGAAGACGTCATTTATCGCAACGGCAAAGTTGCAAACGATCGCATGACCAACTGCATCGTGCCGACGTTTGCAGACGCACCTGAGATGCACACCATCATTGTCGAAGAGCCCTTCGCCAATGGCCCGTACGGCGCCAAAGGCGTCGGTGAAATTCCTATGGATGGCCCTTGTGCCGCCGTCGTGGGCGCCGTGGAAGACGCTCTCGGAGCCTTCGCGCGGAGCGAGGGCTTTGACACCTTACCCGTATCCCCAGAAGCTATTCAGCGAGCGATGAGGTTAGATTCGTGAACATCGAAGTCACCATTAACGGCGAGAGCCACAGTATTGAAACCGAGGGGCATCGGCGCCTACTCGATGTGCTCCGCGAGGAGCTTGGCCTTGTTGGCACCAAAGAAGGGTGCGGCGAGGGCGAGTGCGGCGCATGCACCGTTCTCATCAACGGCGAGCCTGTCAACTCGTGTCTTGTGCCCGTTGGGCAGATTCAGGGCACGACCATGACAACCATCGAGGGCATGGCTGACAGCGACAACCTGCACATCATTCAAGATACGCTGGTTCGCTACGGCGGCGCCCAATGCGGCATCTGCACGCCCGGAGTCGCTCTCTGTGCAAAGTGGGCCGTCGAGAAAGAGCCAAAGGCCAGCAAAGAGCGCATTCGCGAGCTTTTGGCCGGCAATATTTGTCGCTGCACCGGGTACCAGGCGATTGTCGACGCCGTTGTTGCAGCTCAGAACTCTTCGGAGGCTGGCCATGAGTGAGTTTCTCGCACCAAAGAACTTGGCAGAGGCGCTTGCTGATCGAGCAGCGCATCCCGAGTACATCGCAGTCGCCGGTGGCACCGATTACATGGTTGCCTCCAAGGACCGCATTGCTCCTCCGGGCATCATAAACCTCTTTGGTCTTAGCGATCTTACCGAGGTGAGCGAGGTTGATGGGGGCGCGCTGCGCATCGGCGCTTGCGCCACCTATGCAACGCTCTTGGGCGATGCTCGAGTCGCCGAGAAGTACCCGGTCTTGCGCGATGCCTGCCGCGAAGTTGGTGCCTCGCAAATTCAGGCCCGCGGCACACTTGGTGGCAACATCGCCACCTCCTCGCCGGTTGGCGATAGTCTCCCGCCTTTGCTCGCACTAGACGCCACAATTTGCGTGGCGAGCACCAAAGGCGAGCGGCGCATTGCCTACGAAGACTTCTTGGTTGGCTACCGCAAAGTGGACCTCGCAGCCGACGAGCTTATCGTCGCCATCGAGTTGCCCGCTCTTGCCAAGGGGGCAAAGCAGCACTGGCGCAAGGTGGGAACCCGACGCGCCCAGTCCATTTCCAAAGTCATGATGGCAGCCATCGCCCATCTTGAAGATGGCAAGATTGCCGACATCCGAATTGCTTTGGGCGCTGTTGCCGATCGCACTATTCGCGCCAAGGCGGCCGAGGCTGCGGTTCGTGGCCTAGCACCGGGCGATGACGCTGCCCAAAAGGCGGTGGACGCACTTGCTGGTGAGATAACGCCCATCGATGACCTGCGTTCCAATGCCGACTACCGGTTGGGGGTTGCGCAAAACCTCGTTCGTCGCTTCATTTTGAGCCTGTGAGATCGTGGGCGAGGCCAAGCCAAAGCGGCGCTGGAGAAAGCGAATCATCGCGGTGGTGGTTCTCGCTGGCATTGCCCTCTTCCTCTTTCTAAACGGCAGCTACTTTGACGAGCATTACGGGTATCAGAAGGAGAGCGCGAAGATTTTTAAGCAGCTCACAAGCGGTACCGACGGCGCTACAGCGGTCTACGAGGAATCCTCGATCCTTTTGCAAGAGAGCCGCTTGCTCGCAAGCGAGATTGATCGCGCCGAGAGAATGACAAAGACCTTAGGTGCATTTCAAGGCATTGAAAGTGTCGAGGAAATTGAGGTGCACGACTCGATTCGCGGCAAGACGGTTCGAGTCGAATACGAGTTGCGCTTCGCGAATGGAATTGTCACACCGGGCGAGATAAGTTACTTGCTCGATGCCGATGGCAAAGAGCGACTCTTGGCGTACGACGTGCGAGTTCCCATGATGCTGGCCGGCAAGGTTGAGCTAATTGATGCGGAGACCAAGCGAATCGTAGCACCGGCAAAAGTAAGAGCTCTTCTGGTTTCGATTCTTGAGGACACCGCAGCTGGCAAGGGTGATGCTATTTACAATCAGGCGTCGCCACCATTTCAAGAGTCAAGTAGTAAGTCGCAGTTTCAAAATACCTTAACGGGGCTTGTGAAAGACCTTGGCCTGTTTCAGCATGTGGTCGAGTACACAAAGTCCGATCACAATGCAGGCAAGACGCGGGCGAAACTCACTGCGATTCTTCAATACGAGAAGGCTCGCACGACCGGTACCTTTGAGTTTATCCGCGTCGAAAACGAAGAGGCTTGGCAGCTGCTGCGGTTTAAGGTGCTAATTCCGGCGCCCCTCTTGCCAACCCTGCGACCGCGCCAAGCCGAGCTATAAAGGCATCCAGTCGCCCTGGGCCCACTTCGCCTACGGGACTGACGGCTGAGCAGTGGTGGCTGTGTTATCCGCAGGAGGTTGAGCCAGGGTTCAACACCCAGTTTTCAAGCTCAGTCACATCGCCTGTGAATGCAACATGCAAGAGATACCGCTTGTGCTCTGCGCAGAACGAAGTTTCTTCGGCGATAACTTCAAAGCCGGTGTCCACCCGGCGAATTGCGCCCTCCGACTTCGCGGTTGCGGACCACCAATAGCCATATGCGGCAACGAGCATGAACGCCTCAGTCTCGTTGTCGATGGTCCCGAGAAATGATCGCATGCTTGATTCTCGACCAACAATGGTAGCCATGCCGGCCTGAGTGACTGCGAGGTAGTGGAACTTATCTGAGGGATGATCAATTGGGTAGAACCCATCCGACACCGACCCCAGAAGCTCAGAAAACTGCGCTTGGCACTCACTAGCTTTCTCAGCGTTGGAACATATCTCTCCCGCGGTGCCGAGGACCTCGTACTCGTTTTGCCTCCCGAAGGCCAGTTGCTTGCGGAGTTCGACGTAGCCGCTTGCGGCGGTTGGGGAGAGCTTGGCGAGGTCTAGATCTGTGAAGGCCGTCGCCAATTCGAAGCTGTCAAGATCGATGCTATCTGGGACCGGGCTGGACTCGCAGCCGATGACGCTCAGGGCAAGGATTGTTAGGAATTTTGGAGTGTAGAGACTCATGTGAGGTTCTGGTCGCTGGGGAGCACGATTGGAACGATAGCAGGCGGTAGCCACCGCGTCCCACCAATTTCGAAGCCCCCGTACGGTGAATCGGAGAGCGCTAAAACTCGTGAGCCGCGAGGCCGCCAAAACTTAGAGCGTCGAAGTCGTAACGCGCACGGGCACGGTTTTGTGAAACGGAGTCTTGCTGATGGCATCGCAGTGGTCGGCGCTTGTGAGTTCGTTGATGCGAGGACCGGTCGCTACTCGAGTGCCAGCTTCGGGATACTCGAGGCCATATCCGTGCGGCAGGCTAAGCACTCCGGGCAAGATGCAGTCATCGTGCTGGACGATGGCCTCGATAGAGCCCGAGCGCGAGAGCACCTTGACCCGATCGCCTTCGGCAATTCCGAGGCGCTCGGCGTCGGTAGGGTGCATTCGCATGGCGCCTTCCCGATCGGTCTTTCGCCAGTTGGGATCGCGGTAGATAGTATTGGCATTGTACGAGCGTCGCTCGCCCGCCATCAGCACAAAGGGATACTCGTCCGAGACGATATCCGTGTCATCTCCTAGCTCCCCAAGTTGTTGCAGAAGTTCGGCAATGCCGAGGTGAATCTTTGCGCCAGGGTGCCGGATGAAGTCGAAGGTATCTTGGTAGCGATGCTCGCTAAAGTGCACTCCGCTTTTCTCGCCGATGAGCTTTGCAAAGAGGGCTTCGCCAAGATCTGCTCCATCAATGCCTGCACGCCGAACTGCTTCGGGATGACGCTTGGCGTAGAAGGCCGCCGATGCCCAGAGAATGGCCGCGCTTTGCAGCCCCTCGGGCAGAGTTTTCCCTAGCGTCTGATACAGCACCAGCGGAGCGTATTTGATGAGCTTTGGACGCAGGGCAAAGAAGGCTTTTAGCGCCAGGCCGAAGCCTCGCTTGCCACCCCATTTTGCCGCCGCTTCGAGCAGCGGAAATGTTTCGGGAAGCTCGCCCATCGCGACGCAGATTCGCCGATAGATCTCCGGCTCGGGCAGTGTGCCAGGCAACGGCGCCACAACCGGGGCCCGCAGGTGAAAGGCATTGCCGGGGAAGCGCAGATTGAAAAACGTCGCTTCGGCCTTTTCGTACTGCGAGCTTGCAGGAAGCACGTAGTCGGCCTGTGCAGCGGTTTCTGTCATCGCCACATCAATGACGACAACCAGGTCGAGGCGCGCAAAGGCTTGTCGGTAGGCTCCGGTATCGGCAGCCGATACCATCGGATTGGCGCTGTCCACAATGAGGGCGCGCAAGCGCTCTGGGTGCTCTCCTAAGACTTCGGCGGGCAAGATGTTTGGCGGGTAGAGCTTGCTGATCGGGGCCATCTTGGTAACCGCAGTGCGCACCACCGAGGAGTCCTCGTCGGCGTCGGGCGAGTGACCAATGAGAGGCACAAGGAAGGAGTGGAAGCTATTGCATCCTTCGCGGCCAAAATTCCCGGTAAGCAAAAAGAGTAGCTTCTCAAGATAGGAATTGAGGCTGCTGTGCAAACTTTGCTGAATGCCGAGGTCGGCTCGAATGGATGCCGAGGTTGCCTTTGCCAAGCCGCGCGCCACAGCGTGCACGGCTTCGCTTTCCAAGCCTGTCTTCTCGATGAAGGTTGCGATGGGGACTTGCGCAAGCTGGGCTAAAACGTCTTCGCTGCCTTCGCAATGGCGGAAAATAAACTCTTCGTCTAAGAGATTTTCCCCCGCCATAATCGCGAGCATCGCGCCTAGCAAGAACGCGTCGCTCCCGGGGCTAAGCTGCAAGTGCACGTCGGCCATTCGAGCGGTCTCGGTTCGCCGAGGATCGATCACAATCATGGTTCGCTTTGCATCCGCCTTTAGTGCTTGCAGCACTTTGCGGGCTCTTGGAAAGCCATGGGACTGCCACGGGTTGGTTCCCAGAAATACGACGAACTCGGCAGCTTCAACGTCCATGGTGACGTGGCAGGTTTGTCGGCCAAAGAGTTTGCCGTTCACCCAAAAGTCGCCGGTCTTCTCTTGTGCCAAAGCGGTGTACACAAAAGGGGTGCCGATTGCCTCGCGAAGGGAAGATGCGTAGACCCCACCGAGGTGGTTTCCCTGGCCTCCTCCGCCGTAGTAGGCAACGGTCTTGCCGCCGTGGGTGTCGCGAATTTGCAGGAGTCGCTTGGCAATGCCCGCAATCGCTTCATCCCACGAAATCGGTGCAAAGCTTCCATCGGCCTGCTTGGCAAGTGGCGTATCGAGCCTATCTCTGTGGCTTTGGTAGTGGCTAAGCCGCGCAGCTTTTTGGCAGATGTAGCCCTTCGATTCGGGATGCGCTTTATCGCCTCGAATCGCGACGAGTTCGCGCCCTTCAACTTGCACTTCCAAACCACAGTTTTCGCTGCAAAGAATGCAGGCGGTCTTCTTCCACTCAGACATTATTCAAACCTTTCGATCGCGGTTCCAAGAAAGCGGGCGACCACGGCAATTTCCTCGTCGCTATAGCCTTCGCACAGCATTGCTTGCAGCGTTGCCACATGGGCTTTGCCTTTTTGAACGACACGCTTGCCCTTGCGGGTGAGGCGCAGGCGCGTGGCGCGGCCATCGTCGGGGCAGGGTCGTCGCTCGGTGAGCCCCGCATCCTCCAAACGCTGGGCGAGTGAAGTAACAGCCGGCTTTGTGCAGGACAGCGCCTTTGCGAGCTCACTTTGGCGAAGATCGGGCGACTTCTCGATCACAAAGAGTGCGCCAAGCTGCGCTGCCGAGAGCCCAAGCTCTTGTTCTGCGCCGCGATTTGCGACGGTGGAGACCCGATGCTGAGCCACGCTGAGAAGGTAATAGAGCCGCGCCATGCACAATGGTTAACATCTAAACTATATTGGTTCAATGGTTAACTATTTGGGCCTTGCGTGCGGCCTAGCCAAAGCTGTCGCCTAGGCCGAGGGGCGAATCTGTAGGTCTAGCGGAGAACCTGCAGCTCGGGCATCGCCCTCGATGGCCTCGGCCAAGGCGACGACGACCTCAAGTTCGCTAACCGCGAGCAAGCTCTCGCCATCGTTATGGGTCTCAAGCATCATCGTTCGCGCAGCCTCGGGGGATACGGAGAGATGCTGGATGAGTAGCCGGGTGACTATCTCTTGGGTAGTGATTGAATCGTTGATGAGGAGCAGCTCGTACATCGCGTCGGGGTCATCTCCAAAGTTTCCGGTCGGCCAATGGTTGCGAACGTCCAAGGTGTTGTGGGCGGCCCAACGCAATAGTGGCATCGTGTCGAAGCCTGCTCGCTCTAGGAACTCTCGTGTTGGGAAAGACTGGCCCAATAATGCTCCTACAAGGCGCGCTACGGTGATTGGGGCGTCCTCCTCGCGCGAGGTGAACACGGCGATCGACACGGCCATCATCACTCCGTGATCACACAGAGCCTTTGGCTCGGCCGCAGTTTGCATGCGGGGATTCTCACGTTGGGTCTCCAGGGTTTGCCGGAAGCGATCTGCCTCTTGTGCTCCATAGGCTCGCTCCAGCGGCAACTGCGGGCAAAGCGCCAGCAGCAGGCTTGTGGTCGTGATGACCTCGCCGCGCTCGAGGGCGGCTTTGGCGATCGACTCGAGAGCAGCCTGGCAATCGGCATCCCAATTCGTCGCCTCGAACAGGTTCTGGATATAGTAAAGGCCACCAGCCCTGCGCCCGCGTAGCCAGCTCTTGATTCGCTGTAAGAGAGGTCCGGCCATGCGCAAGTGGACCACGTTTCTAGGCGGATGGCTCACAAGAAGTGAGCGTCGAAGATTGTTGCTGCAAACGATTGGCAGCCGTTCGGGATCAGGTCAGAATTTCGAGAATAGGCTCTTCCGCAGCAACCACCTTGAGCAGCGGCAAGGTGTGCCGGCGTCGGCGCTTATCCGAGTACATGGCCGCGTCCGAGAGTTCGAAAAGCTGTGGCAGGGAGTATCGGGCTTGGTCATCGACCACTAAGCCAATCGAAATGCTCACCGCGTGTTCGGAGCCCGGCACAACCGTCTTGCCGACTCGCTCTCGAAGCCGGTGTTTGATCTGCGTTGCCAAGGGCTCGGCAACTCCGGGAAGTGCGATAACAAATTCATCGCCTCCGAGTCGGCCAATAACATCGGTCATGCGAAGACACTCTTTTAAGGTTGTAGCGATTTCCATAAGCACCACGTCACCTGCAGCGTGGCCAAAGGTATCGTTGATGGCCTTAAAGCGGTCGGCATCAATGAGCATCACGCTCATCGGACTTTTGCTTCGATGGCATCGATCAATTTCGCGCTGCAGAGCTTCGATGGTGCCTCGCCGATTTAGGCATCCTGTTAGTGGATCAAAGCGGGCTTCTTTTCGGAGCTGTCGCAGCTCGGCGGTATTTCGCAAATGCATGCGCACGCGGGCCGCAAGCTCGGCGCCGTCGATGGGCTTTGAAAGGTAGTCAGCTGCACCTTGCTCAAGACAGGTCACTCTCTCTGCAACGGTGCCGGTGCCCGAGAGGATTAAGATTGGCACGTGACTCACGTGTTCAAGATTTCGGATTGCCTCTAGCAAGCCAAAGCCGTCAACCTCGGGCATTTGAAGGTCGGAGAGTATGAGGTCGGGGACCGTGCCGGCGTTCAGCACTTCCAATGCTTCCTCGCCGTTGCTGCGCTCGATAACTTCGAAGCCTTCGGCGCTTAGTCGTTTCTTGATGAACTTGGCAACGTACGGGTCGTCTTCAACAAGCAAGATGCTGTGGCGTACGCTTGGGGCCGGCTTGCTGGTTGCTTTCATTCCGTTGGACTTCACAGCCTCACCTAAGAGCAGCAATCGTGCCGGGTGCGTAAAATCCTAAGTCACTAGAATGCTTTGGTGGCGGCGCGAAAAATGGCGGGATTTCTGACGAGCCACGGAAAAGCCTGTCGGCGACTTTGACGCGGGTTCGCCGAAGGTCTTGATGTGGGCGAACGTGGGTCCTAGCGAGAAGCGAGCCCGAGCATGTCGGCGATCTCGGCTCGCATCGCAGGAGAGGGGGCAGGCGTCGCGCCAGTGCAAGAGGCCACAAAGCTGCCATAGCGATTGGCCGCTCGGGCGATGTTCGCAAGTGAGGCGCTCGCAAGTAGGCCATGGACGAGAACGGCGCTGAACGCATCGCCTGCGCCAACATTGTCGCCGCCTTTGCCCGCCACAAATCCTTCGTGAAACTGCCGAGCGCGTTTTGACTGCAAGATGGCACCTTTGGGTCCCAACGTCTTGGCCACAAGATCGACACCCATCTCTTCGAGCAGCCAGGTTGTGGCATCTGCACATCCGTAGGTGTCTTCAAAGGTCGAAGCTTCTTGCTCGTTAAGCTTCACCACCGTAGCGGCTCTCATGTGCTCGAGCACAAGCTCTGCATCGATTCGCCCGCCGCGAAGGTTGGGATCGCAGAAGCGAATGGCATCCTTTGGCAGATGGGCTTGTGCCTCTCGCCAACCGCCAAGACCTGCTTCGCTCTCTTGTGCGAGCGTGCCAAAACACAAGGCCCGAGTTGTTCTTAGTAGAGCCGTAGCTGCGTCGTCGCATAAAATGCGCTGCCAAGCGCCAGCGTGCAGAGTGTAGCGCGGCTCGTTGCCTTCTAGGGCAATCCCCACCCGCCCGGTTGCAAGCTCGGCATCAACTTGGATCCCTTGCGTATTTACTCCGCGGGCGAGTAGCTCTTGCTGTGCGTCATCGCCAAGCGCATCGCGACCAACACGCGTTACCAAGGCCGCGTCCACGCCGAGAGCTGCCAAGTGAACGGCTAGGTTCGACGGTGCGCCGCCGAGCAGAGCGCCAGTGGGAAAGAGATCCCACAGAACTTCTCCCCAACAAATGGCAGTAGTTGTAGAGCGCTCGAGCATCGGCTTTGATCATAGCGCCTTGCTCGCTACACTTGCGGCATCTTGAACCTCCCGCCACTTCTATTTGCCTCTCGGAGTTATCAACTGCTGGCGGCGCGACTGGCCGACGCATCCAACTTTGAAGTTGGTGAAGTGGAGGCGCGCGAGTTTCCCGATGGCGAGCAGTATCGGCGCATCACCACCAGTTGCCGGGGCCGCGATGTGATCCTCCTTGCCGGAACGATCTCCGATACCGATACGCTTGCGCTCTACGACATCGCTTGCGCCGCAGTCTACTACGGAGCGCGGAGGCTCACGATCCTACTGCCATTCTTTGGCTACTCAACCATGGAGAGAGCCACGAAAGCCGGCGAAGTTGTCACCGCAAAAACTCGGGCGCGTCTTCTCTCTTCGATTCCCGCCGCATCGATGGGCAACGAAATTATTATGCTCGACCTGCACGTCGAAGGCATTACGCATTACTTTGAAGGTTCGATGCGGCCGCGCCATGTTTCTGCGCGGCCGCTTATCGCGGATATCGCGCGCGGCTTGGTTGGCGACGACTTTGTACTCGCTTGCACTGATGCAGGCCGAGCCAAGTGGGTTGAAGGGTTGGCGAACGAGCTCGATGTCGCCTGCGCCTTTGCCTACAAGCGGCGACTCGATGGCAGTAGCACCGAAGTTGTTGGTGTGAGTGAACGGGTGGCTGGCAAGAAGGTCGTAATCTACGACGATATGATTCGCACAGGCTCCTCGCTGATCGGTGCTGCCGAGGCCTATACCAATGCTGGTGCTACCGAGGTTGCGGCCGTAACAACTCACGGTGTCTTTCCGCAAGACGCGCTAGAAACCTTGCGCGCTACCGGCTTGTTCTCGGCGATTGCGTGCACCGACTCCCACCCCCGAGCTTGCGAACTCCAAGGAGACTTCCTGCAGGTTCACTCGGTTTCCTCTCTACTCTCCAACGCCCTGCTCGATCAGGGAATGCAAGGCCAAAGTGACTAAGATAAACTCGGAAGAAGTGCTCGGCGAAGGCAAGTGGTTGCGTCTTCGCAAACAAGGCAAGTGGGAGTGGATCCAGCGCGTCAATACGACAGGGGTCTGCGGCCTTTACGCCTTTACCGATGCCGACGAAGTTGTTCTTGTCGAGCAGCCTCGGCCTCCTCTCGACAATGCCCGGGTGTTAGAAATTCCCGCCGGTCTGGTTGGCGATATCGTCGGTCAAGAGGACGAGGCGAATGAGCTGGCCGCACATCGCGAGCTCATCGAGGAGACCGGTTACGAGGCTGGTGTCTTGCGGCACATTGTCGAGGTGCCGAGTTGCGCTGGCATTACCGAGGAGACCATCATGCTCTACGTTGCACGCGAGCTTAAGAAAGTCGGCCCTGGCGGAGGCGATGATAGCGAGGACATCGAAGTGCACGTTGTACCCATGGCGGAGTTCGGCGCGTTCATCCAAGAGCGAATCAAGCGTGGCGTCTGGATCGATCCAAAGGTCTTCGCGGTTCCTTTCTTCCACGGTCTGTAACGAGAGCTAGGGCTCTGCGAACATGACGCGCCGAGACAACGTGTGGCGCGCTTCCATTCGTTTGCTCACGCCAAAAACTATATTGCTCAGGCCAAAAACGATTCCCGAATCCGGAGTGTTGGGGATCGTCCTTTAGAAAAATACCGGTCGCCAGATCTACTGCTTAGCAACACGTGGTTGCTAGGGTTCTCGCGATGGCGAGTAAGTTGAGAGTGAAACGTCGCGCGACTCGAACACGCTCCTCAAAGAACACGCCAGAGTTGACGTATGCAGACATCGTCCGCGCTCTAGAAGGGCGCGCACCCGATTTTGCCGAGCTTGTTTGTCGATACGTCGAACAATTCGATCCTGCCGAGAACAAGCCGGAGGAGCCCAGCCTGCGCGATCCAGCGCCTTTGGCAGAAGATGCCTGGACCATGCAGAAGCTTCGCATTGCGATTGCTCCGGCGAGTATGTGGGGCAAGACGCCAGACGAAGAGTGGGCGGTGCGCCGCGCATCTTGGCAGTCGCTAATGGCAGCGCCGTTCGCTCCGCCTCGCCTAAAACTTGCCGACATGATGGTTGGTCTCTACGAGGCTGACGATGCTTGGTCACGCTCTGCACTCGTCCATATTTTCACTCGCGCCAAGATTGGCTGGGGCTTGTGGAAAGGCATGAAGGATATCTTCAAGCTCGTCGAAGAGAATCACGACGCAGAGATGTTTGGTGTCATTGCTTGTCGCCTCGACATCTTTCGCGACTCGCCCAATACCCGCGAGATCGGTGGGGCGACAACATCCTACATGCGCCGCCGGGCCTGGCGCTTTTTGCGGCAGTTGGGGCAAGCGATGCCCGAGCAGTTTCCGGTTTTTGCCTGCCAAGTTCTGCGCCACTATCCGCGCGATTCGTATTTTTGGGGCAGCTGGGTCGCCAGTCATATCTGGAATCAGAAAAACCCTCACGGCGGGCCGCCCGACGACGTTAGCAAGCGATCCTACAATGACTCGTGGAAAGAGTCTGCAGAGCCTCTTCTGCGCCTACTTGAAGACGCCAGAAATGACGAAGTCTGCAAGTTTGCCATTGCCGGGCTCAAGGCCGACTTTCCCGATCGAGTCCGCAGTATTGAGGCCGCTTGGCTGGCGCGGATTGCCGGCAAAGAACTCTCCTATGTCGATGGCTTTATCGTCGAGATTCTCGAAGGTTCGCCAGAGTTTCACCAAAGCAAACTCGCCAAACTCGGCTTGCACGAGTTAGCAGTCGGTTTGCTCGCCAGTAGCAATGACAAGGCACTTCGCTACGCCATCGACTATTGCAATGCGCACGCACCATCGATCGACATCGATAGCTTGATCGACCTCATCGAAAACGGCGGCGAGCTACTTTCTAAGTTTGTTCTCGCGCGACTTGAGAAGGCTTCTGCCGCCGAGTTGAGTTTGCCTCGCTTGGTCCGGATGCTCAACATCTCGGCAACCGCAAAACTGGCAGCTACCAAGCTTAAAGCGGGCTATAGCGCGAAAGACATCGACGTCGAGACCTACGTGGCGTTGGCCACAGGCGGTCAAGAACGCTTCCTCGCGCAATTCTATAAAGACGCCAAGCTTGCGGTACCAACAAGCCATTTGCGTGGGCTTGTCGAATCCGACGACGTCTCCAACCGAGACCGGCGCACAACACTGCGCGAATTGGGCAAGCGCAAAGCCAGCGATATTGGCATCAAGTGGCTACAAGAAGGGCTCTTTGATACGCGCTTTGGCGATGCCATCACAAGCTGGCTAAAGAACGGCATGCTCAGAGGCAACGAGCTCGATGTCGACTGGCTTAAAGGGCTTGTCGCTCGGCCAAGTTGGCGCGGGCTCGCGCTTATGCTCATCGGCAACACAGCCTACGTAGCACCGCATCGCATTGGCTCGCAGTGGCTTCTCAAGGCCGCGCGCCACTCAGACTCGGGCGTTGCCAACTTCGCCCATAGCTACTTGCTGCACCACTTCTCGCCGGGCGACTTTGCCCTCGAGCAAGACTCCGACGATGTCTCTGTCGGCGTCGATCTTGTCTTTGCACTTTTAGGTGATGAGCACGAGGCGCCGGTTCGGCGATTTGCCGCAAGCTATTTGCTCTTGCACCACCCGGTGCTTGGGCCAAGGCTCGAGGCGAGTCGGTCGCTGGGCATTACGCCAAAGCTCACGAGCGAGGACTACAGCCTTGAGCGTCTGCGTGGTTTGCTCTTTGACGAACGGCTCGACGTGCGCACCTTTGCCACCACAGTCGCCCGCGCCGAGCTGATTGCTTGGAACAATCCGACCCTTGCCTACGATATGGCATCCAGCTTGTTTCGCGAGACTCGTCTCGTTGGTGCCGAAGCGGTTTTGGGAATTGGCGAAGAGCAGGGCGAGAAGACCCTTGCGCCCCCACTTGCATGGCTCGATTCGGATCGCGCATTTGCCATGGCCGAGAGCCCAACAAAGGCAACGCGCGAAATCGCTCTCACCTTGATTCGCCGCCACTACGCCGCCATTGGGAGCGCCGAGAAACTCGCGTGGCTCATGGATAGCCCCGACCGCGAAGTGCGGCTCTTTGCCGTGCGTCTGTTGTGGGAAAAGCATCGGCCACTCGTGGGCCCAGCCGACGAAGGGCAGCAGCGCTTTGACTCCGACGCAACGCTTCGAGAATTTGTCCGCACGGTGCTCTTTGGATTGCCTCCTGGGCGCATGGAGAGACGCGATGGCGACTCTGGCGCCGAGAAGCCACTGCCCGCGAGCGTTGCCAAGCGACATGTTGTCGAAGTGGTTCGCGACATGGGTGTCGAGAGCATCGGCTTCGCTCAGATTATTGCACCGGTCTTAGAAGAGTTCTTTGCATCCCGCGCGAAAGGCGAGTGGCACAGCTGTGTCGCGGCACTTGCTCGGATGCGGGCTGCTCATCCAAGCCTCGAAACCTCACTGTCGGACTTTAGTCCGAATTCTTCCCACGCTCAGGTGGTGGAGTAGCATCATGGCCGCCAATTTCTTACCTCATCTCGAACGACTTGAAGCGGTTGCGATTTCGCAAGCTGGGCTCATTGCCGTTGGCGGCCGCCGCGATGGCGATGCACCAACCTCGGTCCACGTTGCAACGCTCCCAAAAGTTGAGTCGCCAATCTCGCTTGAAACCGGCGAGGCAGTTCTCGCTCTCGCATTTGTTGGCGAGGTCTTGTGCGCCGGCGATAGCAAAGGTCATATCCATCTTTGGGATGGGGCAAAGAAGCTTAAATCGCTTGGCAGCGTCCAGCATCACAAGGGGGCCATTCGCGCTCTTATCGCGGTTGGCAATCAGCTTGGCAGTGTTGGCGATGACGGCGTCTTTCGCCTAGCCAAGCTCACTGCATCGGGCCTTGGTGCGGCAAGCGAGCTCGCGCTTTCCAAGCGAAGCCTTCGGGCAATCACCTTCGACGCAGGCGCTGGCGACGAAGACCTTGGCGCTGTTGCTGTTGCCGTTGGCGGCGATGACGGCATCGTTCGCTCGTTCTTTGCCAAGGCCGATGGCGCGCCTCGCGAGATGGATATGGGAGCGGCAGTTACTGCTCTCGCGTTTCTTGGCGATGGTCGCATTGCCGCAGGTTGTGCCGATGGCAGTTTGCGTTTCGCCTTTCTCGAGGGCGCAGCCGAGCCAGAGGAACGCTCAAAAGACGCAGCGCACGAAGGCGCAATCCGCTCTCTCATCTACTCAGCCCAGCTCTACGATGTCGCAAAGCGACCCCTGGGAAGACGGCTTCTCTCTGTCGCCGAAGATGGCGACATCAAAGCTTGGCAGGTCGATAGCAAGCGCAAGCCGCCGACCCTTAAGGTCTCTCAGAAGGCACTTACCGGCGCTGTGCTCATTCCTGGCAATCCCAAGGCCAAGGGCGATAAGCGCGGCGGCACGCTCGCTGTTGTCGATCGCCGCCGAACCCTCTCGCTTCTCACGGTTGATCAAGAGGGCAAGGTCTCGGACTCCATCAGCCGGGTACAGTCGCGCTTCGAAGAACTCGCAGGCCTGGTCAAGTCGCGGAAAGACGACGTTCGAATTGGTGCGCTTAGCGACCTTGGCAAACTTGCCGAAGACGAAGCGCGCAAGCAGCTTGACGCAACGCTGCTTGGTGACAACAAGCCAGCTGTGCGCCGCGCTGCCGCAGCTGCAATTGGATCCAGTGACCGTCGGCTTTCGCGTCCAGCGCTTCGCCAGGCTCTTAGCGATTCGGATCCAAAGGTTCGCGATGCTTCGCTGCGGGCTCTTGAGAAAATTGAGCACGAGACGCCGGTTGCTGCTGCCCGAGCAGCGCTTGGTTCAAGCAAGAGCGACATTCGCATTGCGGGCGTTCGCCGACTGCCCGCGCTTCGTGCCCAGTCCTCGCTGGTGCCCGCGCTCATTGCGCAAACCCTTTCCGACGATAGCGAGAAGGTTCGTGCCGCAGCGCTAGACGCACTCTATTCGCTCGAGTCCGATGCTTCGCTCGACGCCGCACGTATCGCCTTGGGGCGAGGCCCCGCCGATGTTCGCCGCGACGTACTTATTCGCATTGGCCAAGGGCGCCTCGCCTTGCTGCCCGAAGGCGCAGAAATCATCGAAGGTGCTCTTGATGACGAAGATGAGTCGGTTCGCAGCACGGCCTTTCTCACCTCGATTGCAGCCCGCGCCTCGCTTATGGCGAAGGTTCGCTCGGTGGATGCGCACACAAAGAAAGCCGTCGCCGATTTAGAGAGCCGCGGGCTCTTTGCAGATGCAAGTGACGCAACCGATATTGTAGAAGCGGATCTGCGCCCACTCTTTGCAGCGATGGCTTGCCGCTTCGCTGACACGGCTCTGCGCGCTGCCCGACTCTTGGGGATGCTCGGCGATCCGCGCGCTTCTGGCGTGCTTCTGCAGCTTAGTCGCGAGCCCGAGCCAAGCACTCGGCGCTACGTTATCGAAGCCTTAATGTCTGCTGCCCTGGCAATGCCATCCGACGGCCGCGTTACGGCTAGGCTTCGGTGGCTTATCGATGATGTCGATTCGACGGTACGACAAGCGGCCTTCGATGTTGTGCAGATGCTTGGCGAAGTTGGCGGTGCGGCAAGTGAGATCGATGTTGCGGCCTTGGCACTTCGCGCTGGCAATGCCGACATTCGCGTTCGCGCTTTGCAAATCCTTGTGAAGTTCGGAGGCTCGGGCCAATACGCCAAGCTCTCCGACCTGGCCGAGCAAGCCGACCTACTTCTCGGCGACGCGCTCGACGACGAGCACGATAAGGTTCGCGGAGAGGCCTTTCGAACGCTGTGGGCTTGGCACAATAAAGATCCGCGACGCGTGCTTGAGCGAGCGGCACTCTGTCGTCAGCCCGAGGTTCGCCGCAGGGTCATCAAAGAACTTCCCCATCAAAAACCCGATAAGAACGCCTGGGCCGACGCGCTCATGCTCTCGCTAATTGCCGACCATTCTTCGGCGGTAGGCGTGGATGCCTACGAGGCAGCTGTGAAGCCAAAGGACGGCGCTAAGCGGGTTGATGTGCATCAGCAAGCACTCAATTCGCCCTGTGCCGATGTGCGAGTTCTGGGCCTGCGCGGTGCTCCTAAGAAAAACTCGGAAGAGCTGGTTCCCCGCATGGTCGAGCTGGTTCGCGACGATAAGCCTGCGGTTCACATCGCGGCCATCGAAGCGCTTGACCGGGTTTCCCCAAAGAGTGCCGAAGGCTTTGCCCTCGCATTCGCAAGCATCTTTTACGAGTTGCGAGTTCGCGCCATGGAGCTTTGTGGCCGCCGCCGCGACGAGCGCTGCATTGTTCCAGCAAAAGAGTTTTTGGCGATTGTCGAGACCGACATCAATCGCCCAAGTGACGCGCTTCGCGCGCGGGCCGCTGCAGCACTCGCCGACGTTGGCGCCCGCTCGCTACTTGGCTACTACCAAAGCCTTCTCGAAGACGGCAATCCTGGTGTTCGCGAAATGGCATCCCGCGGAATGGCGACCGCTGCCGCTCCCGGTGACGAATCGATGCTCTCCTCGGTCTTAGGTCACGAGGACCTGCCGGTGCGCTCGTGGGTAGCCGAAGGCCTTGCACGGCTTGGTGATGTTCGGGCCCTGCCTGTTCTCGCCGGTACCTTGGCGCACGATCATCTGCCAATTCGCCGCGGCGCCATCATGGGCTTTGTCGCCCTTGGTCCCGATGGCGTCGGTGGGCTTCTAAAAGGGCTCGATGATCGTGAGCGCACAATTCAAGACTTGGTCTTTGCTGTGATTGTCGCCCGCGACCTCGCCCTAAGTAAGGCCGGGGAGGGTGCCGACCTGCTGCTCTCCGCGCTCTCTGCGCAGCACCCCGAAATTCGCTACGCCGCCGCTCAGCTTTTAGAGGTTCGGGGAACCGAAGCTCATACCAAGGCCGCCGCAGCGCTTGTGGGGCCGCAGCTCCTCGAGAAGGCCAGCGAGATGAAAGATTGGCCAACTGCCGAAGAGCAAGCCACTCGGCTGGCTGTTCTAGTCGATGCGCTGGCGAGTGATCACCCACTGCATCGCTATGCGGCAACCCAGGTTCTTGCCTTGCGCCCGCAAGCCAAAGCATTTTGGCGCGAGTCAAAGCTTCTCCTTGGGCCTTCGAGCAAGAGTCGGCCGCGCATCCCGTTTACAAATTGGGATAGCGAAGATCGCCTTCCGCGCAAGCGCAGCTGGATTCACGAACTCTTCCGCAAGGCATCGCAAGCGACGTCTACGGGCAACACCGAAACCGAGCGGCTTCTACAAGTCTTGGGCGTGGTGCCATCGAGCGTCGCCGAGACGCGCTTCGAAGAATCCAAGCTTGTCTTTGGAACCTACGCCGGGCTTGTGCGCTCGGCACCGGTGCACGGCGAATCCGACGAGAGCCATCGAGTTCGGCGCGATTCGGTGCAACGGCTGGCGGTAATCGCCTCGGATCCAGCAGTTGGTCTCGAAGCGGTGATGCCAGTATTGCGCAGTGGCCTAAGCGATCCGCACCACATGGTAAGGCGCTCGGCGGTTGCTGCAATTCGCAGCCTCTACCCACAGGGCTCGCTCGAGCCACTTCGCTTCGAACTCTCTTCGAGCGCGAGCGATGTCGGCCGAGGCGGCGTGAACGAGGTTGTGTCCAGGGCTGCAGAGTCTGCCGAGGCACTTGCCCTGGCAAAAGAAACCATCAACGCACCGGTTGCCGAAGTTCGTCGCTTCGGGCTCTCGCAACTGCCTCAGCTCTTTGAGACGGGAAGCACCGAGCCGTGGCTATTGGCGCTAGAGAGCCGGTATTCGGATATTCGCATCAACGTTGTCGACAGGCTTGTCGACTCCACCGACGAGCGTGTCCTGGTCGCCCTAGGACGGGCCATGGAGAGCGAGCACGAGGACTTGCGACTGCGAGCGGCCTCTGCGCTGGCGGCGCGCGGCGACGTTCGAACCGCCGATGTGCTTACCGGGCTCCTGTTCTCGGAAGACTGGGAAGATGAGGCCATCGACGCACTGATCGAACTCGCACACGCTAGGAATAATCCCGAGGCTAAACGCGCAGCAGCATTGGCCCTGGTGCATCGGCTCGAAAACGATCCAGATGAAACCGCGAGTCGCTACGGATTGTTCTCCGCACTCGCACGAGTTGGCGACGCAAGTGCGGCCGAGTTTCTCACCAAGACGATTTTGGATGAAGAGAGTCGCGATGATTCGTCCAGCGCTCTTGGTATCTTGGTCCAGTGTCTAACACTGAGCGATGCGCCGATTGTGCGAGATACCAATGGCGGCAAGGTGCCAGCCTTCGATGCGAGTATCGCACTTCCCATCGCGGCCCAGCTGGTTGCATCGAAAGACGTCGGGATTCGCCAGTCGACAACCGAGCAACTGCTTCGCTACCTGCCGGGGCAGGCTGCCGAAGAACTCTTAGATGTGCTCCTGCAAGACCGCGTTGCAGAGGTTCGCGTTGCAGCGTGCTTGGCGTTGGCATACCGCGCTGCAAATACCCCAGAGGCAAACATTGGTGCGCTGAGCTCGGCGCTTCGAGAAGGTCGTCGCGAGTTGGTTCTGCCCGCTGCCGAAGGCCTTGCAGCCCGCCAACAGCCCGAGGCGTTCCAGCCCTTGCTCTTGGTGTTTAAAGCCGGCGAGCAACAAGAGCGTGCAAGGGCGGTCATCGCCATGGGCGCGCTTGGCGATAGCCGAGTTCTGGAAGAACTTCTCCCGTTTGTCGAAGGTGCCAACGACCTTGAGCCCGAGGATGCGGAACTGGTTCCGGCGATCGTCGAGTCCCTTGGCCGAATGCTGCCAAGGCTAAAAGAGGCCGTCGCTACAAAAGTGCGCGGCTTGGTTGAGAATCTCGCGCGCGAAGGTGGGCACGACCTGCGAATCCGCGCGCTATGCGGTTTGCGCCATGCTGGTGATAAGCGCAGCCTGGCCTTTATCGAGGGTGTGGCCGCCGACTCACTGGAAGGCAGCGCGATTCGCGTAGCAGCCATTGGCGAGCTTGGTGCTCTGGCGAATCCTTCCTCCGAGACGGTGCTGGCAGATATTGTCGCCGAGGGCGGATACAACACGGGCTACGCCGCGCTCGAGGCTCTTAAGAAGATCTTCCCGGACGATAAGACGCGTACGCAGCTAATGGCGCTTCGCAGTGCCGACTCCAATCTAAGTGCACCGGCTGCAAGCTACTTATCTTGGTTTGGCGAGGTCGAGACCTTAATGGACCAACTGAGTTCGGTGACGGACCAGGGAATTCGCGCCCGGCTTCGGCAGGGGCTTATCAGGCGCGAGCTCTCCGATACCGCAGCTCTCGAAGCGAGGCTTGGAGATATGTTGGCCTCGAAGGTCGCGCTCGATAGAGCCGATGCATCGTGGGTGGTCGGCGCTGCCAAAATCGACAACCTGGCAACGGGGCTTTCCAAAGCGCTCAGCATTGCAGCTAAGGAATATTCTGAAGCATCGACAGTCGCGCAAGAGGATCATTGCCTTGAAGCGTGGACCGCGGGCCTTTGGGCTGCTCTGCAAATCTCGGCCGATGCGGACAAGGCTGCAAAGGCGGCGTTGGAAGCGAGCGAACTTCCAGGCCAGCTGCGCGTCATGGCAGCTCGCGTAATCGCGGCGGGCAAGGGCGACCAGAAACTGCTCGAGAGCCTGCTTACCGATCGCCAAGCCAGCGTTCGAACCACAGCGGCTTCGGCACTGGCCGCGCTCTTTCCAAAGAAGGTGGAAGCTGCGCTTACCAAGACGATCGTCGCCGATGGTGCCGCGCTTCGCCCGGTTATCCAAGCGGCCATCGAAGGTGGCTCGGACTTGCTTACCGACAGCACGACGCGCCGGCTCGCGACAAGTACGATGATGGGCAGGCGACGTGTGGGTGACTTTACGAAGGTTGCGCAAACCTCCAAAGACAAGACCGCGCGCTTGGCTGCAATTGCCGCCTTGGGGCGAATGGGTGGCGGTGAGGCCGAAGAGGCTTTGACCGGACTTGTAAAAGAGGAAGCTGCGGCCGACGAAGTGAAAGCCGCCAGCTACCGAGCACTGCGCAGATTGCAGCGCCGCGCAGCCAAACTAGCTAGTTATGAGGAGAGCCGATGAGCGACTCGACAACGCGACCTGAGTTTGCGCCGGTTACCGTGCGCTACTCGAACGCCGTCCGCCCAGAGAAGACCGGGGACGCACTGAGTCTGACGCTCTTTACCGATGGGGTGCGATCTGGTGCCGAGGCTGATATCGATCTTAAAGAACCCGGTGTGGTTCGCGATGCCATGCTCACGATGGCCGATATTCTTGCTAGCGATCTTCGCTTTAAGGCCACCGACCGTTCCGACTACTTGGCCTACCTACTCAAGCAAGGGCAGCGAGCGACCAAGGAGCTTTGGGATGCTCAGCAGAGTTTCTTGCAGCGGCGCTACGCGGAAGAGGCCGCCGAAGAAGCACCGCTCGATCCACTCTTAACCGTGGGCGACGACGAGATTGCTCTCGAAGTGTTCTCGGCAGATGAATCCGCGTATGCTCGCCTAACGCTCCGCTCGGGAGAAGCGTACGAAGCCAAGAAAACGAGCGCCGGCACAACGCAGATCGACTTAATTGCAGCCGTTGGCGGAATCACCGAGCTGCGCTCCTACCGCTCGGCGAAACTTCGCTTCGAACCATCCGATGCCAAGGCAGAGTCTCGCGAGATTCAGGTTCCGTACCGGTGGGTTCGCGCTCTTGGTCAGATGCAAGCAGCATCGACCTTGCCGGCGACCGAATTCGAAGTCGCGCCTATCGATCTCTACAACATGCTCTTCACGCTTCGCACTCAGCGCGCGAAGAAGTCTCCGCGAGCTCTGCGTTACGAACTTGTTCCGGGGCAGGCTCCGCGAATTGTTCTGGAGCCGTGGGAGCTTGTGATTGAGGGAAGTGGCGCGCCGTACCAGGGCGATCGCCCTGCGGTGGTGCGAACGTGGGGGCGTCGTCGACTAAGCTTGCTGGCGAGGATTTTGCCGCACTGCAAGTCGGTTCGAATTCGCCTTGTCGGCGCGGGAATGCCCGCCTTCTACATCTTTGACTTGGGGGTGGCCACACTCACTCTCGCCCTCTCCGGCTGGACCGATAGCGGTTGGGCTGGCATTGCTACTTTCGACCTCTTTGGCGGCGACGCCGATGCGAAGTTGGCAAAGAAGATCGAAGCATCGTTAGACAAGGGGCCAAAGTCGCTGGCAACGCTTGTAGCCGAAACCAAGGGCGAGGAAGCGCTTGTGCGCAATGCACTGCTCTCGGCCATGCAGACTGGCGACATTGTCCACGAGCTTAGCGATGGTCGCTTTCATCGTCGTCCGCTCTTCGAATCGCCAATCGATGTCGAAAACGTGCGCTACCGAGATGAGAACGAAGAGGCCGCGCATAGGCTTCTTGCGGTCAAGGGGCAGGTGCGCATTACGACCGTGCACGATCTTGGCGGCGAAGGCGTTCGCATCGAGGGCGAGATCGAAGATAAGCAGGCCCACCGAACATTTCTTACCTCGTTTACGATTGATCGCGAGGGTCGAACTGTCGACGCAAGTTGTACGAGCCCGCAGTTTAGACGCGCAGGCCTTCGCGAGGGGCCAACGGTGCCGATGATCGCACTGCGCTTGCAATACGCGAGGGAGCGAGCTGAGCTCGAACGAGCTCGCGGCACGCTTGCTGGGCGCAAGCTCATTCGAGCGGAAACCCGAATGCTAATTCGCCGCGAGAAAAACGAACTTACGTTAATGCGAGTTTCACTTAACGATAAGAAGGTGATCGTTCGTTGGGGCCCCGAGCCCGACAACATGCGAATGACGCAACAAGTCTTTAGTAGTTCGGATGAAGCGCGCGACGATTATTTTGGTCGTCTATCAAGCGCAGCTGGGCGCGGTTTTATTGACGCGAGTGCAGCGGAGACAATGTGATTGCTCTGATGCAAATTGATGTCGGCAGATTGATGCCAAGAGGCATAGACAAAGAGGGGGCAGCCACGTAGCGTCTTTTTAAGATTTAGGAGAAGGGACTGGACAGAGTTAGCCATAGAGCGGCGTAGCGCCGTTCAGGTATCGTCTTCGGACATTCGCCACAAGGTAGGCTATTCATGGTGTATCTCCCCCTAGGGGGTACCGTTACCACGGATAGCTGGACCAACCTCACAACTGCGGTTTATCCGTAGTAACGGTACCCCCTAGGGGGGATACACCGGTGAGCCTACCGTGTCCCGTGTAGGATAGTAGCTTCAGTCCCTTCTCCGCTTTTTTCTTAGACGCGCGGCCGCAGATCGTTATGACAGGCAGCGCAACCGATAAAACAGATAACGTTTCGTCTCGAGGTGTAGAGCCCGGTGATGCCGTTCCATGGACCGCAATCGCCGAAGCGGGTGGCATCTACGCTTGGGTTCATTCCGAACTGGGCAGGCTTGGGCTCATCGACGACGTTGATACAACGACGCTCTCTGCAAAGGAGCGCAAGGCCTACCGAGGCCGGCGTGATGAAGAACGCCGGGTACGGCGCCTGCTTAAGAAAGCCGCCTGGGAGAGCTACAAGACAAGCCACATCGTGCATGTCGGTCGTGGCGTTTTCTATCACGATACCGTCGACGTCGATACGTTTGACGTCGAAGACCCAGCGTCAAGGCTCGAAGCCAACAGCACGCCACCACTCGCGGATGCAAATAAACTCGCAGAGGTGCTTGGCCTCAGCATCTCAAAATTGCGATGGCTCTCGTTCAATCGCGAAGTTGATACAGGCTCGCACTATCACCTGTGGACGGTTCCAAAGCGCGATGGTGGCCAGCGGCTTATCAGCGCACCGAAGCCGGATCTCAAAGCCGCGCAAACTTGGATTGCTAGGAACATTACCGAGCACCTTCCAATTCACGGTGCGGCTCATGGCTTTGTGCCAGGGCGCAGTACGGTGACAAATGCCGCTGTTCACGCAGGCGCGACAATCGTCTTCAAGTTCGACATTCGGGATTTCTTTCCATCGGTAACCGTCAAGCGCGTCAAAGGCTTGCTGCGCAAGGCGGGCTACGGCGAGCAGGTCGCCACGCTCATGGCTTTGCTGTGCACCGAATTCCCACGGGAAGAACTCATGCTGCGTGGAACGCGGCATTACGTTGCAACGGGGCCACGCGGGCTTCCGCAAGGCGCTCCGACAAGCCCGTCGATTACCAACGCCTTGGCCATGCGACTCGATTGCAGGCTCGCTGGCTTGGCAAAATCACTCGATCTTAAATACAGCCGCTATGCCGACGACTTGACGTTTAGCTGGCACGGCGGAGCAACCGAGGCTCCGGTGCGCCGCATCAAAACCTCAGTCGCAAAGATCGTGGCCAACGAGGGCTTCGAGATTAAAGAGTCAAAGACTCGTATCTTGCGCCAAGGCCGTCGCCAACGGGTGACAGGGCTTGTCGTCAATAAGTGTGAGACTGGCGAGGCCGCTCGCATACCGAGATTTAAGATGCGCGAGTTGCGCACCGCAATCTACAAGCTCGAACGTGGGCAACCTACCTTGGAGAGCATTGAGCAACTCCGCGGTTGGGCAGCCTACGTCTACATGACTGATAAGAACCGCGGCGGAGCAATGCTGGAGCGCCTGGCGAAAATCTCGCAGGCAACCCCACAAACTTCAGATGCTGCAGCAAGTCCCGAAGGAGAAGAGCGATGAGTGATTGGACCGTGGAACTAGAATTCAATGACGGCTCCTCGAAGAAGTTCTGGCGCGGTCGCACCGATGGCAGTGACTTCATCGTCAACTACGGGCGCATTGGCACCGATGGCCAGAGCAAGACCAAGGGCATGGGCAGCGCCGAGAAGGCCACCGCCGAGCTCGATAAAGTCGCCAACTCGAAGCGCAAGAAGGGCTACAACGATGTGGAGGGCAGCAGTGCTCCCGATCCTGGTCCCGTTGTTGAAGCCGTACCCGAAGTTAAAAACAAGAAGGCCAAATACAAAGTGCAGCGCGCGGGCCAAACCATCGAGGTTGAAATCGAGACCGACGGCGCAAGTATCGAGACCGAGATCGAAGAGACTCACGCAAGCCCAGAGGCAGCAGCGGCGGCCTACGATGCAATCGTCGAGTCGCTTATCGCCTCGGGATACAAAAAAGCCTAGGTATTTTTCCTGCGTGATGACCAGCCCTGTGCCTTGCCGTGGACCCCGGCAAGGCTTGGCCGCTAGAGTCCTAGGTCTGCGTCCGTCGTGTCGGCGTCCGCAACGCCCGCATCGGCGATACCCGCATCGGGAACGCCAGCATCAAAGTCGGGTTGGTCCGCTGGGCATGCTGCGACCGGCTCGGGAAGGTCGTCGCCAACTGTGCCATCGGGAACGCTGATGGCGCCGAAGGTCGAGCCGTCGATCGAGATGGGAGTGCCGCTCACGTTGGCAACCCCGTTTACGAGACCGCAGTAGAAGTCGACGCTCTGCAAGTTGCCAAGCAGCTGCAGTTCGCCATCGATTTCGGCACCGCTGAGGGTGTTTGCCCCGCCGGGAATGATGATGCTCTCGATATTCGTTTCGAAGCCGCAGTCGCTGTTGACCTCAATGCCGGTTTCGAGGTGTGCCTCACCAATCGGTTGCCCAACGGTGCACTGGTTGGCCTGAGTGCAAAGCGGTTGAAACGAGAGAGATAAGAGCGCCGGCTCAACGGTCAAATCCAGCTCGGTGGTGACGATGAGTTTTAGAAGAGCCTCGGGCGCCAACGAGGGCGCGAGGGCGAGATAATATTCGCCGTCAAGCGCGGGAATCTCCCCGCCGTTGCAGCCTCCTGTGACGACTTGCTTTCCTGCGTCAAAGACACGCTCGTCAAAGTCGGTAAAGAGTTTATCTGGCTCGACGCAGCTGGTCACAACAGCAGCGGCACCACCGAGAAGAACAATGACAGTTCCGAGCAGACTTTTGCGGCTAGGCATCATGGTATATAGAGTAAAGCAAAAATCGGCCGAAGACGGTGTGAATCGGTCGCTACCTTACCTTCGCTCGGTTTGATTTTTTCCACGGGAATGATGACATGCAAAAAGCTCTAGGCGGTCTATTGGGATTTACAGTGGTTGCGGCGAGCGCGGGCTCGTCCTATGCAGGCGGATTTGCCTCGGCTCGTTTTGGTGGCGAGCACGGAAATCCCGTCACAGACAATGCCACAGCTGTGTATTACAACCCCGCGGGATTGGCCTTGGGAACAGGGACTCGGATCTTTGCCGAGGGCGTTCTCGCATACCGGTCCGCCGAGTATGAGCGGCCTGCGGGTGCCATTAACAATGTCGCCGATGGGGAAGGTGGAACGCCTCTCGATGCAGTGAGCGCAAACGCGGGCACCGCCACTGTGGGCAATGTCATTGCATCGCCGTTTCTCGGCATTGCCAGTGATCTCGGTGTGCCCAACCTCGGCGTTGGCTTTGCGATCTTTGCGCCTTTTGGAGGCCAAGCCTCTTGGGACAAAAACGATGAGTATCGGGACGATGAGAATTATCCCGGTGCCTACGATGGCGTTCAGCGTTGGGCGACAATGGATGGAACGGTTCGCGCGCTCTACTTCAGTGGAGCCGCTGCCTATCGCCTTCCCGACATTGGCCTGAGCTTTGGTGCTTCGGTGAGTGTGGTCTCTCAGGCCGTAAACACCATTCGCGCGCGCACAGCGCTTGGCAACGATGACCTTGTTACCGCCGACGGAAACTTGGTGGAAGGTCGAAGCCACGTCGACGTCTCGGGCGTATCGATGGCCGCCGGGCTTGGAGTGCTTTGGGAAGCCAACGATGACCTCAAATTCGGCCTGAGCTATCAGAGCCAACCTGGGTTTGGCGAGCAGAGCTTGGAGGGCGACCTCAACTTTAAATTCGGCAACAGCGCGTCGGATACGACGGCGATTAACTTCACGCAATCGCTGCCCGATGTTGTGCGCTTTGGCACCAGCTTTCGCGCTACCGAGCAAGTCGAGTTGCGCTTCTCGGCCGATTACACGCGTTGGTCCGTCATGACCAATCAGTGTCTGATGGATGCTTCTGCTGCTGATGCAAACTGCACGGTGGATGAGAATGGCGGCGCAGTGGACGAGACTCGGGCGGTCATCGTAAACATCGAGCGCAACTGGCAAGATACCTTCGGGCTTCGAGCGGGTGGCTCCTACTGGCTCAATGCAGACACCGAGCTTGCGGGCAGCCTTGGATTTGATTCGAATGCGGTTCCCGACGAGACCATGGATCCGGCATTCATCGATACCAATAAAGTGATCGGTGTCTTTGGAGGTCGCTTCCGGCTCACCGACTCGATGCTGCTAAACGTGAGTTACACCCATGTTTACTATCTCACTCGCGAGGTGGATCCGCGCGAGCGCGATGCCGATGGCAACGAGATTAGCTTCTCGGCACCCTCTGCAACGCCCGACCAAGCCGGCAAGTATTCGCAAAATATCGGGGTTCTAAACCTCGGTATGGAATACGCGTTCTAGAGAAAAACCCTGAAGTCTAGGGGAGAATTTATAGCGCTCACGGCGCTCATGATGTCGTTGGTGGCCATGGCCATCGACGCCATGCTCCCTGCACTTGGGGCAATCGGCGCCGATCTGGGTGTCGAAAATGCAAACGATACCCAGCTTGTAGTCTCGGTAATTTTCTTAGGCCTCGCGGTGGCGCAGTTGGTCTTTGGCCCACTTGCCGACAGTTGGGGACGTCGCCCTGCTGTTCACATTGGCTTTGCGCTCTTCTTGACGGGCTCGGCAGTCTCGCTTCTCGCCCCGAGCTTTGAAGTCATGCTGGTTGGGCGCTTCCTGCAGGGGATTGGGGCAGCGGGTCCTAAAATCGTCTCCGTAGCCATCGTTCGCGACAAGTTTAGTGGGCCGGTGATGGCACGCATCATGTCGACGATTATGGCGGTCTTTATCGTCGTGCCAGCCCTCGCTCCTGCCGCCGGGCAAGCGGTGCTCGCCTTTGCCGAATGGCGTGCAATCTTTGGGCTCCTGCTTGCCCAGGGCGCGATTGCTTGGATTTGGTTTGCCTTGCGCCAGCCCGAGACCCTCGCCAAAGAGGGCCGCATGCCACTCTCACTTGGGCGTGTTTGGCGCGCCATCTTTGAGACCTGCAGAAACCGCGTTGCCCTTGGGTTTACTATCGCCGCCGGCATCGTCTTTGGAGCGTTTCTCGGCTACCTCACGTCGGCGCAGCAAATCTTTCAAGAGCAGTACGGAGTGGGCGATGCCTTTCCCTTCTACTTTGGAAGTTTGGCCTTGGTGCTTGGCGCGGCATCCATCGTCAACGCAAAGATGGTGGTTCGGGTTGGAATGCTGGCAATGTCACTTCGCGCCCTTGGTGGGCTCGTCGTTGTCTCGGCAATCTTCTCGGTGGTGGCGACAATCTCCAATGGGCAGCCATCGCTCTTGCTCCTCATGGTCTTTCTATCGGCGGCGTTCTTCTGCATCGGCATGCTCTTCGGAAACTTCAATGCCTTGGCGATGGAACCCATGGGCCACATTGCCGGCACCGCTGCGGCGGTGATTGCCTCACTCTCTACCTTCATCTCTCTTGGGCTGGCCTCGATTATTGGCCGCTCCTTTGACGGCACTGTGCTGCCCTTGGTCTACGGCTTTCTCGCGCTCAGCGTGGTGGCCTTGGTCATTGTGCTGTGGCTTGCTCCCAGTGCTACAGCGCCAGCGGCTTCCGAAGCGAGGTAGGCCCATCGCCTGTCAATTTTGACGGAGGCTGCTCTCTAACGCCCGGCCAATATGCCTAATTTCAGCTGCTTGTAGTATCGCTGGGCTCGGTCTGGGCTTTGCACTTGCACTAGCAGCCATGAGTGCACTCGCCCAATCTACTCCCGCAGCCTACTCTCGCCTAGACGAAGTGCGGCGTCGGCTGCAGCGCTTTGCCGACCTTTGCGAGCAGGCCGTATCGGCTGCCGACCAAGGGCAAATCGAAGAGCTCTTTGAGCTGAGCTTTGCGGCCAGGCAGCTGCGCCATAGCATATCGACCAATCAGAATATTTCGCACACGCTCAATCCCGATGCCGACGATCTTGTTGGGCTCGCCGATTCTCTAACCGCCTCGCAGCGCGCCCAAGCCGGTGACGAACTGCTTAGGCAACTGCACGAGCGGGCGCTGCCAGAGGATGCAGCGCTCCTTGCCGATCCGATTGGCATCGTTGCGATCGTCGAGGCGCTGGTGCCCACGACCTGGGACTTTCACGAGGACTTGGTGATTCTCTTTGGCAACGGCCTGGATGCGCCCGCCGATGTACTTGGGCGAATCGGCCAAGATAGAATCTGCGTCTACCTTGCGGAGGGTGAGAGTGCCGAGCACTACCCAGCGAGTGTGCGCGTAATTCGCTCGGAGGCCGAACTCTATGCAGCGCTGGTTTCGTGGGCGCCAAGGCAGCCGGGACGCATCGTCTCTCGAAGCCTTGCCAACTGCAGCATTTCCGAGGAAGAGCAGCGCGAGGTTATCGAGGCCGCAAATCTTTACCTTGGCTACGTGCGGGTTGATCGCAATACCACAAGTGCCTTTGCAAACACCTGGCTTCGGCAGGGCATTGCCAACCTTGCCCAAACCGTCAACTGCCCATCGGTTGCGAACTTTGCAGGAGACTTTGCCGGCAAGCCGATGGTGATTGTGGCGCCAGGTCCGTCGCTAAGTAAAAATATCGAGGCGCTGCACAAGATTAAGGGCAAGGCGATTATTTGCACCTTTAGCCACACGCTCTCTGCGCTGGCGGCTGAGGGGATTGACCCGGATCTCGTCCTAACCGTAGATTCAAACTCTCTGCAGTACCATTTTAAGAATTTTCCCATGGAGCGGGTGGAAGCCATGATCAGTGGCGCCACGGTGCATCCCGACTTGCTGGACATGCCCGCAAAGCGCCAAATCACCATGGGTGCCAATGGCGCCTTTGATGTTTGGATTTCTGAACTCTTTGGCGAGGACCTGCTTGTACCCGCAGGAGGATCGGTCGCAACCACGGCATTGGCGCTTGGCCTAAAGTGGAAGTGCGACCCAATTATGTTTATGGGGCTCGACCTCTCGTTTCCCGATGGCAAGTACTACGTGAGTACCAGTTGCGACGGCAACTTAAAGGTGAGCACGAGCGAGAGCGGCGAGCTTGTAATGGATGGCTGGAGCGAAGACTGCAAGGAAATGCGAAAGCGCGGTGGCCCGATTAGCGCCGATGTTCAAAAGCCCTTCACCTTGCCTGGCTACTTTGGTGGAGAGGTGCCTACCACCCAAATGTTCTGGCTCTTCCACGACTGGTTCGTAAAGAAGACCGCAGAGGTTGGCGGCCACACACGCTTAATCAACTGCACCGAAGGTGGCTCGTACATCGAGGGCATGGAACACATCTCACTCGAAGAGGCGTATGCCGCTCACCTAGAACATGCACCAGCACTGTCGGTGGGAGATGTCTTAGACAAGCGAATTGGCGCCATCGATCCTCTGCGCCGCACGCGCGCGGTCCAAGGAATTGAAGCGATTGTCGCAAGTGTCGAGCGCTGCCTCTCGCTGGTCGGCCGCTGCGCCAAGACCGCCGAGCGGGTAGAGGCCGGCGAGGCGAGTCTCGACTCGTTGGGCGCCTTGGAAGAAGAGCTTGTGAAAGCTCTGCGCGCAACACGATTTATTGGCGGCAGTAAGCAGGAGCAAATCTCCAGAGCCTATGAGCGCGCAAATGCGGCAGAAGAAGTCTCAGAACTTCTCTCAGCGTCACAAGACCTCTACCGAGAGATTCGCGCAGCGGCGACCGAGGTCCTTCCCGGTTTGCGAGAAGTACTTCGTCAAATTCACTGTCAAATCTGACAGGCGTTGAGCAAAAGACGTTCTTCAACTAACTGGAATTACTTCCGTATCTCGATGATATGCGCTGGCATGAAGCTAGCAATGATGCAGGGCACACAGGGATTTGCGAGAGGACAAGCACATGGCACAGACAGCACAACTAGACGCATGGACCGGAAACTTTGGCGACGAGTACATCAAGCGATGTACCGCGAGCGAGGAAGCGATTCGAAATCGTGCCAAGGCATGGGCCGATATGATGAAGCCCATTGAGGCTCGAACTCCGAAGAGCATTCTCGAGGTTGGCTGCAACATTGGCATTAACCAGCGTGCGCTTCAGCGGCTTTTTGATGCCGAACTCTTTGCCGTCGAGCCAAATCCCACCGCTCGAAATGTCGTCTTGGAAGACAAGATTCTCGATAGTGAGCATCTGCGCGCAGCCAGCGCACTGGACCTTCCATTCGAGGACCAAAGCATGGAGATGTGTTTCACCTCAGGCGTTCTAATTCATATTTCTCCCGACGACCTCATGCAGGCGTGCAGTGAGATGTACCGGGTGAGCAGCCGATACATTTTATGCGCGGAGTACTTCTCTCGCGACCCTCAGGAAAGTACCTACCGAGGCGAAGAAGGGCTGCTCTTTAAACGCGACTTTGGTAGCTACTGGTTAGACAATTTTGACCTAGAACCTATTGCCCACGGATTTCACTGGCGCCGAACCACGGGCATTGATGATGTTACGTGGTGGCTCTTTGAAAAGAAGCTCACAGCCCACTAGGATTCGATATGGGAGCGTCGCTACTACTGCGCGCCAACGCTTCGGAAGAAATCGGAGCCGGGCACGTCATGCGCCTCATCGCACTTGCACAGGGAGCAAGGCGAGAGGGCTGTGATGTGCACTTTGTGCTTGGTGGCGATGCCAGCGTTTGTGCCGCCAAGGTTGCCGATGCCGGCTTTGGAGCCAGCGCTAGCGTTGGGCCGTTCGGCAGCACTGCTGACCTAGAGTCGCTGCAGGCGCTTGCCGTAGCAAAGCGCGCGACCGCAGTCGTCGTCGATGGCTACGACTTTAAGGCGCCCTACCTGGCGAAACTCGCCGAATCGCGAACGACGGCCGTTATCGATGATTTGGCCGAAGAGCATATTCCCGCGCACGTGATCGTCAATCCCAACTACGGCGCCGAACGATTGGCCTACTCAGTCGGTCGCGAAACTCGCGTTCTTGCGGGCAGCGACTATGCGCTTCTGCGTTCCGAGTTTGTGAACGTTCCACGCCCAACTCGCTCGGCATCCGAGCCTCGGTTGGTTGTCACCTTTGGTGGCAGCGATCCGGTGAATGCCAGCACGCGAATAATTAAGGTGCTTAGCTCGCTGCAACTCGCTTTTCCGGTGCGGGTGATTGTTGGTTCGGGGTTTCGCGGTGGCAAAGAACTTGGCGCGGCAATCGAATCAAGCGGATTACACATCGAAGTTGTGCGAGACCCAAGCGATATGGCGGCTTGCCTAGCTTGGGGGAATCTCGCAATTAGTGCCGCTGGTGGCACGCTCTGGGAGCTTTCCTATCTCCGGCTTGCAGTCGCAGCATTCTCGATTGTCGACAACCAAGATGAAACTGCTCGCTCGCTTGCCGAACGCTCGATGATCTTTGGCGGCCAGAGGCTAAGCAGCCTTGGTGATCGCGAACTGGCCTTGGTGTTGGAGGAATTCTTGTTCGATGCCGATAGACGACGTGCATGTGCGGACCGGTACCACCAGTTAATCGACGGGCGGGGAGCCGAGCGCGTCATGGCCGAGATTCTTTCGATATGAGAGGTGAGAAGCATGGCGGACTCTGAAGAAACGATTGTTGTCGGTGGCGGATTTGCCGGTCTTGTCTCGGCGTATCTGCTCGCGAAGGAGGGCAGTGCCGTTACCGTGGTAAGCCGTGCTCCGCTTGGCGGCATTGCGGGGGGCATTGCCTGGCGCGACTTCTCGCTGGATTTGGGCTGTCACATTTTTGGCAATAGCGATGACCAAACCACAGAGGTTCTTCTCGCGCTTCTCAAAGACGACGTTTTGCCGGTTCATATGCGGTTCGCCTCGCACTTTGGGGGCGAGCGTTTAGAAGGCTTTGAAATTCCCGATCTCGCCGCCGTCGAAGACTCGGCGCAAATGATTTTTGAGATCGCCCAAGCGGCCGCCATTGAACACACGCCTGCAGAGAACTTGAGCGAGCTCTTGGTGCAGCGCTTTGGGCCCACAGCTGCCAACGCCGCCGCGATGGCATTTGAGAAAATCTATCGAACCTCTCCGGCTAAGGTCGCGCCAGAGGCGATTGCCGCAACGTGCTTTAAGCGCATCCGCGTCGCCGAAGATGAGGTCGCTCGCATTCTTAAACAGTCGCCGGCGATGGATGCCGTGATTGCTGCCGGCTCCCAAGAGGATCCGATGAAGTTCTATCGCCAATGCGAGAGAGCCGCATACCGGGCGTTCTACCCTGCAAGCGGCGGCATGGCGGGATTTGTGCGAAGCGCAAAGCGCGTGCTTGAGTCGATGCAGGTGCGCTTTGCTGTTGGCTGTGCGATCGAAAGCATTGACCTTGGCGAGCGAGTCTCGGTTCGCACATCGAGCGATGTGTTCACGGCGGATTCTTGTGTTTGGACCGCCGGTTTGGAGGTTCTTGAGAAGACACTCTTGGGCACTAGAACTCTTGCCGGTACTAGCTATGGCGTGCCTATGGCGCTCTACTACTACGACATCGATCAGGCGCAGTCTGGCGAGTACTCGTATGTAAACAATTTTGACTCGCGAGACATGGTCTTTCGCGCCGCGCTTCCAGGCAGCTACGGGCAGGGCACAAATTGTCCTGAAGGTCGTAGGTACCTTTGTTGTGAGGTTCCAACCGATCTTGATTCACCAATCTTTGCGAGTCCCGACGCCTTTGCCGAGAAGGTTTGGAACGAAGCCTGCGCTTTGGGCGTTGTGCATGGCACCTACGAGAACTTCCGAACCCTCACAACCCCAGTTTCATACAAGGTTCCGATGGCGCACTACGCGGTCGCCGCAAAGCCGATTCGAGCGCAGCTTTCGGCCGATCCAAGGCTTGCGATCGCCGATGAGTGGGCCTTTACCAAGAACGGCATCATTGTCGACGTTGAGCGCCGAATTGGCGCCATGAAATCCACGAGGAGCGCTGCATGAGCGAAATGAAATACGAACTGGCAACCGCCGATGCGCGCGCGACAGACTACGAAGTTGTGCGAGACGAGCAGTACGGCTTTCGTCGCCTTTGCCCGGTTCCCACCATTGCGGCCATCGAAGAATTCTACGACGAGCAGTACTACGACCTCGTGCAAGAGGGGAAACGCGGGCCGGACATTGGTCGGCTCATGCAGGGCGGTGAGCCCGCCAAGAAACAGCGTGCGTGGCAAGAAGCGACCTTGTATGCGGATGTTTGTGATGCCTTGGATAGCCATGCCCCTGGCAAACGCGTCTTGGAAATTGGCTGTGGAACTGGGGACCTCTTACTGCATCTCGCCAGTAAAGGGCTTGAGGTAAGCGGCGTTGAAATCGCGAAAGCTGCAGCCGACTTTGCCAGTGCGCGAAACCTCGATGTGCAGCACGGTTCGTTCGAAGACTATGCAAAAGCCGACGGTATGGAAGAGAGCCTTGATGCGGTTCTCCTAATGAATGTACTTGAGCAAACTCGTGATCCAATTGATGTGATTCGCTGTTGCGAGCGTGTTCTCGCTCCAGGCGGTGCGCTCATCATTCGCTCGGGAAACGAGTTTAATGCGCTGCAGGAGGCTGCGTGTGAGTCTCTGCAAAAACGACAGTGGTGGGTCTCGACACCGGATCAAATCAACTACTTTAATTTTGAGTCGCTCGCGAAGTTACTCGAAGGAGAAGGCTTTGCTGTCGCCGATTCTCGCTCGGACTTCCCGATGGAAATGTTCTTACTAATGGGGGATGACTACGTCGACGAGCCAGGGGTTGGCAAAGAATGCCACGACCGCCGTGTGAAGTTTGAGATGTCGTTGCCGGCGGAAACCCGCAGACACATCTATCGCTCCTTCGCGTCTGCAGGCATTGGCCGCTGCGTATTTCTCGTGGCGACAAAGAGGGCCTAGGATGCGCGTTGCCATCATGCAGCCCACCTACGTGCCTTGGTGTGGCTACTTCGACCTAATCGACCAGGCAGACCTCTTTGTCTTTCTTGACGATGTGCCATTTCAAAAGCGCTCGTGGCAGCAGCGAAATCGCATTGTGCGCCCCGAAGGCCTTTCCTGGCTTACCTTGCCGGTCAAGTCCAAGGGCATGCGCGGACAGCGCATTTGTGATGTGGAACTAAGCGACGCCAGCGTGCTTGAGAAGCATCTCCGAACACTGGCGACGGTCTATGCCGGCGCTCCCTTTCTCGAAGCGCTGCTATGGGAATACGAATTGGTTGCCGAGTCGGCCGGAGTTTCTCTTAGTATGTGGAATGTCGGGCTTATCGAGGCGATGTGCAAGGCGCTCGATATCGACACGCCGTGGATCTTGGCCTCGGAGATTTGTGTTGGCGCGCACCGTGGGGAGCATTTAGCCCGAGTTTGCCAGGCGGTTGGCGCGACCGAATACTTAACGCCACCTGGCTCTGTGGAGTATCTGCAGGAAGATATCGCTAGCTTTGAGACGCGCGGAATCGCCGTGCGTGTCCAGGAGTATGAGCACCCAGCCTATGAGCAGCCCGGCCAAGAGTCGTTTTGCTCCCACGCCTCGGCCCTCGATTTGCTCGCGCGAACAGGCCCACAAGCGGGGGCCATTCTTCGTTCGGGACGACGAGCGAGCCGAACTTTGGACAGCTACGAAATCACTCACGAACCGCTAAAGGCAACTGCATGAAAAACATCGACGTGAAAATTGGAAATCGCAAGATAGGGCCGGGGAACGAACCGTTCGTGATTGCGGAAATGTCTGCCAATCATCTAGGCAATCTGGACCGAGCAATGCAGATCGTTGAGGCTGCTGCCAAGGCCGGCGCTCATGCTCTTAAGCTGCAAACCTATACGGCGGATACGTTAACCATCGAATCCGAGCGTGATGAGTTTCAGATTCACGGCGGCCTTTGGGATGGAGAGAGCCTGCACGGGCTCTACGGCAAGGCCTACACGCCTTGGGAGTGGCACGCTCCAATCTTTGCTCGCGCGGCAGAGCTTGGCATGCTGGCGTTTAGTTCGCCCTTCGACCTAAGCGCCGTGGAGTACCTAGAAGCGCTCGACGTACCTGCGTATAAGATTGCTTCCTTCGAACTTGTGGACCATGGGCTTATCGCTGCGTGCGCCCAGACGGGCAAGCCTGTGATTATGTCGACCGGGCTCGCCTCGCCAGACGAAATCACCGAGGCGGTTGCGGTTGCGCAGGCAAATGGCAATGGAGGCGTGGTTGTCTTGCACTGCTTAAGTGGCTATCCAACGCCTGCCTCAGAATTTAACTTACGGCGCATCGCTGCGTTGCGCGAACTTACCGGAGTTGCGGTTGGCATCTCGGATCACTCGCTTGGCACGGCAATTCCCATTGCTGCAACAGCACTCGGTGCATGCGTCATCGAAAAACACCTAACGCTGCGGCGAAGCGATGGAGGCCCGGACGGCGCCTTTAGCTTGGAACCCCAAGAACTTGCCGAATTGGTGACGGGGACCCGGACGATTTGGCAAGCGATGGGCACGGGAGAAGCGGAACGCGCCGAGAGTGAGTCGGCCAGCAAACGCTATCGTCGCTCGCTCTACGTGGTGCGAGACATCGCCATCGGTGAGGCGCTTACTCAAGAGAATGTGCGCTCCATTCGGCCAAGCCTTGGTCTTGCGCCAAAGCACTTGCCAGAAGTGTTGGGCAAGCGCGCTCTTTGTGCACTGCAAAAGGGGACTCCACTGGCATGGGACCTTGTCGCAGCATGAAGACCGCGGTGATTATTCAGGCGCGCATGGGCTCGTCGCGTCTTCCTGGTAAAGTTCTTAGTCTCGTCTGCGGCAAAAGTCTGCTTGCGCACTTAGTTGAACGTCTGCGGACCCAGCCGGTTGGCGAGATTGTGGTCGCGACCACCATTGCGCCTGCGGACATTGCAATCGTAAACGAGTGTGCCCACCTTGGCGTGCAAGTTGTGCGAGGCAGCGAGGATGATGTTCTATCCCGGTATTTGTACGCAGCGGAGATGGTGAAGGCCGAGCGCATTGTTCGCATCACAGCCGACTGTCCGCTCTTGGAGCCGGCGCTAATTCCTGCAATGCTCGAGCAGCTTGAAGCCGAGCAGCTTGACTACCTGACAAACTCGCCAGAGGAAGGCTTGCCACTTGGGCAGAGCGTAGAAGTCTTTACCCGCGACGCCCTAGAACATGCGGGCAAGATGGCAACCGAGCGCTATCAGCGCGAGCACGTGACGCCGTACCTCTACGAGGATCCAACGCGCTGTCGATCGGCACAGATTGGTTGGCCTGCCTCGATGGAGCGAACCTGGCCCAACGATTTAAGTCATCATCGCTGGACCGTCGACACGCCCGAAGACCTCGACCTGGTTACGAGAATTCTCGAAGCGCTCTATCGGCCAGGCAAACTCTTTGGCATCCAAGATGTGGTCGACGTTTTGGCTGCGCATCCTGCTTGGATGGCGATTAACGCCGACGTGCGTCAGAAAACCTACTTAGAGGCCGGTTAGCGCGCGCCCACAGCCGTGCCGAGTTGCTGGGGTGCTTCCCCCTTGAGGTTGTGCCCCGCTTTGCGGTAGACCGGGGCGGTCATGAAGACGATCTGCGCAGAAGCCCTAAATCTGGGCAGTTTCGATGAAATTATCGACGTCCGGGCTCCTGTCGAGTTTGCGGAGGACCATCTTCCAGGCGCCATCAACTTGCCTGTTCTCAGCGATGAAGAGCGCGTCATCGTGGGCACGATTTACAAGCAGGAATCGGTCTTTGAGGCCCGCAAAATTGGCGCCTCGTTCGTGAGCGCAAATCTCTCTAGGTATTTAGCCGGCGAGTTGCGCGACCGCCCGGGTGGCTACAAGCCGCTCATCTACTGCTGGCGCGGTGGCCAACGCTCGCGCTCGATGGCAACCGTCTTTACCGAGGTAGGCTGGCCCGTCACCTTGCTTGAAGGCGGTTACAAAGCATTTCGTGGGCGAGTGCTTGAAAGCCTAAAAACACTTCCTAAGCGTTTTACCTACCGGGTATTGGCTGGACTCACCGGCACTGGCAAGACGAAGATTCTCATGGATTTGCGCGCTCGCGGCGAGCAAGTTCTGGACCTCGAAGGGCTCGCAAACCATCAGGGCTCGCTGCTCGGGGAACCCGAGGGTGGACAGAACATGACTCAAAAGCACTTTGAGTCCCGTCTGTGGCACGCGCTCTCCGAGTTCGACCCAGCCAAGCCGGTTTGGACCGAAGCCGAGAGCGCGAAAATCGGCCAGGTCTTTTGCCCAAAAGCCTTGCTGCAAATGTTGCGTGCCAGCATTCGCATTGAGGTGGAAGTCCCCATCGAAGATCGAGTTTTGTATTTGCATGCAAACTACTCGGGCTGGGAGAAACGTCGCGACGTTTTGATGGGCAAGCTAAAGTGGCTCAAGCGTCGGCACGGGCAAGATGAGATCGATGCTTGGAGTGAACTTGCCGATGCCGGCGAGTGGGAGCAATTTGTGCGTCGCCTTCTGGAAGTTCACTACGACCCTGCCTACCGCTCGGCGCTGGAGAAGAACGCCCTTGGCCCGACCCGAAGCATTCGCACCGAAGGGCTCTTGGACGATGGCTGCGAGCGGGCTGCGAACGAGCTGCTTGGCATGGATTTTGGTCTGTTGACGCCAATTCTCGATGGCGCTTAGCCGTTGGGCTGTGGCGTGCCTAGAGATCTAGGTGAAGGCGGGCCAAAGGTGTGGTACGCGTGTGGCATGAAGCGATGTAGCCTCCTTTTCCCACTGGTGTCGGCCCTTCTATTCGCAGGAGCGTGCGAGAAGAGCGAGACTTCGAAGACCGAGCCTGCGAAAACCGAGCCTGCAGCAAGCGCGACCGCAGCAGCCACGACTGCCGCTGCCGCCGCAGATGAAGCGAGTTGCGCAGGTGCCGATGGTACTGCTGGTGATCACAGCGGTGCCGACTGCATGAAGAAGACCGCAGAGATGGCCGCCGAAGGCGAGGGCATGGGCTGCAATCAGTGGGATGACGCTGCCGACCAGATTGCCAAGCGCGACGTTCCTGTCGATGCCGATTGGAACGTGCTCGCGGTCTCCGGAATGACCTGTGGCGGTTGTGAGCGGCGCATCATTGCCAACGTTGGCGAGCTTGATGGCGTCGTGAGCGTCGAGGCCGACGCCGAACTAGGGAAAGTTCGGGTTGCCATCGCCAAAGGAAATGCCACAGCGAGCGATGCGGCTAAGGCGAAAATCGCCGAGCTTGGCTACAAAGTTCAGTAGCTCGCGAGGATAGCCGCGCTACCTAAATTGGTAGCGCGAGCTGTTGTGTAGTTGCGAAGGAAACGAGCGACTCGACCGGTCTAGAGGTAGCCCAGCGCTTCCATTTGCTTTCGTGTCTCGGCATCCATGTTGGCGTCTTGCGCTTGGAATCGCTTGCCACCACCAACGCCGATGAGGCGCTCGAGCTTGCCCGGATTGGCCATGGCCTCGCTCATGTAGATTTCGCAAAGCCGACCGGCAAGCTCTGCATCCGCTCGGCGGTCTTTCTTCTCGGGGTCTTCAGACTTCATGTAGAAGAGGTATTTCCAGCCTTTGGACCTGCTGATTTCCAGTTTCCAATCGCCAATGTGAATCGAGCGTTTGCCATTGTCGGAGTGTGAGAGCGCGTAGCGAGGCTCTTGTTCTAGTGAGCCGTGCAAGGTTGGCAAGAACGAGGTTCCCTCGGTGCCTTTCATCGGTGGCAGGCCCATGGCTTCAAGGACCGTCGGTGCAATGTCGACGTGCTCGGTGATGTCGTCGACTAAAGTGGCAGCCGGGAACATCGGCGGGTAGTGAATCATCAGCGGCGCTTGAATCATCTCTTCAAAAAGCGTCCAGCCGTGGCCAAATTGGCCGTGGTCGTAAATCTCTTCGCCGTGATCGTTGGTGACAATGACGATGGTGTCTTCGAGTTTTCCGAGCTCCGCTAGCTTGTCGAGAAAGCCGCCAACGTGCTCGTCTTGGTAGGTAATCTCGCCGTGGTAGAGAGCCTGAATCCACGCAACATCATCGGCGCTTGGCTTGAGAACCTTATCGTTAACCTTCTTCTGGTCATCGCGGGTGAACGACTCGCCAATCGGCCCCGAATAGTTCTTATTGTAGTAGCGGCTCCAGTACTTCTTTGGGACAGCGTAAGTGGTGTGTGGATCGATGGTTTGAATGTAGAGGAAGAACGGCTCATCCCCATTGTCCTCAACCCACTTACTTGCGCGCTTGTACATTGCCTCGCCGTGCGCCTCTTCTTCGTAGAAGACGCCAAATCCATCCCAGCCGCGCTCAAAACCAAACTTCTCGCTAACCACCGGATTGGAAGTAAAGCCTTGGGTTTTGATGCCTTGCTTTTGCAAGTGCTCCGAGATGAGTTCGATATCTGGTGGAACCAGGGATTCGGGTTTTGTGGCGGTGTGCGTCGCCGGGTAGAGGCTTGAGAACATGGTTAGCATCGAGGGCTTGGTCCAGTTCGCATTGTTGTAGGCCCGAGTGAACGTCGTCGCTTTCTTGGCGAAGGCATCGAGCTTTGGTGTGTGGATGCCGTTTTTTGGCGTAAAGGCCTCGAATTGATCGGCTCTAGTCGTATCCATAACAACCAGCACAAGGTTCTTAGCCTTCTTGCCAGTAGCGATGGTGTCTTGGGTGTCTTTTACTGGCGGTACAAAGAGGCCGGGCTCGCCCCAAGCGCCGCCCATGCCAGCGCCCTCTGTGGCTAGCTCGATTCGCACGGCTTTGCCGGCAAGCTCGGATAAGTCGACTTTGGCACTTTGCCACTCACCCGTGCTGGTTGCACGAAAGATCTCGCTGGCCTCGCCCTTAATTCCCTGAACGCGCACGACGTACTCCTGCGGAGTTTTTGATGCGTAGTCGAAAATGAGCGTCGCGTTCTCGGGGACTTGTAGGTAGTAAGAATAACTCTGGTCCTGTGGAGCCAAGAGCGAACGTCGCAAACGCTTGCCAATCTTTACTGGGCCCGAGTGCTCGATGACGAGTGGCGTCTTTTGGCCCACTTCGCCGGCAAGCCAAAGCCAATCGATTTCGAGAGCTTTATTGGCTGTGTGCGCGAGCTTTAGCTTTTTGCGCCCCAGGCCAAGATCGGGAAGAGGCATGCGATGCTCGCTCCAATTGGCCCCTACGGTCACTTCACCGATCGTTGTCTTGCCAGCGGAAATTGTCAGCGGCTGCGAACCGCTTTGGGAACGGGCGCGGACGACGAGTTCCTTTGGCGTCGCAACCAAGAAGGTATTGAGCATGCCGTCGCCCTCGACGAGGCTCGCCGCAGTCACCTTGGTCTCGTCGGAGCCGGACCAACCGGTCTCCCAACTTCCTCGCGTGTACTTACTTTGATCGCCGGTACCAAAGTCGATGAAGGGCCCGCCAAAGCGAAGCTCAGCACGGCTTTGCTCTTCTAAGAGGCTGCGAAACAATTGGAAGCCATCGCGAACATCCGGAACCTTTGGCTCGGCTTTGGCGGTGACTTCCGATTTTCCGGAGGTTGCACCGGTTGCCTTTGGGCTGCCTTTGTCAGAGCTCTCCTTGCCGCAACTGGCAAGGAGTAAGAGCATTGCTAGGCCTGTGAACTTCGATACACGCTGCATGTAGCGAGGGTAGGGGCTCGTCGGCGATCCGTCGACATTTTGGAAGATTTTCGCGAGCCACCTATGTGGTTTGCACCAAGCTACTGCGCTGCGGACTGGGCGTCTGGACCTGCCACAGCTCCGGCATCGATGGTTTCGCCGGGCATGGCATCCGGGGCGTTGGCGCCGGCATCAATGCCTCCTCCGCCTCCGCCACCTCCGCCACCGCCACCCCCACTTGGGCCCTCAATGGGATCTTCTTCGCCGCAGGCTGCAACACCGGGAATGGCCAAGGCCAGAGAACAAAGTACTAGGAGCTTTCGCATCTTCGTAGTTTACCGCGTGATAAGGCGAGTAGCGAAGCGCGCTCGGCAGGTGGTGCTAACTCGCAAGTTCTTCAACGTCAGATTTCTCCTCGACGTCTCCGACGATCAGCCCTTCGATCCCCGGAATCAAATTCTGAAGTCGCGATGCGTGGAGCGCCAGGCGTTGTAATAGGTCGGTACGCCCGGTTTCGGAAACGACTTCAAACCACCCCATCAGACTTGGGAGCATAAATGACGGAGCGATGGCGCGTGAGAGTTGCTCGGGGGCGCGCTGTGCCAACATTGCTAGCACAACGCGGCAACACGCCGCCTCCAGGCTCCAATCGCGAAGGCTCGCAAGGGCGTTTTCTGCGTCGCGCTGGCCAGTGCAAACCTCCACAAGCGCGACTCGGCAAAGTGCGTCTTGGCCAACGTCTGTGCGCGGATCGGCAGCGCTCTTCCACATCTCGAGAGCGGCCTCCGCATCGCCTTGGCTCCACGCATGGTCGCCGATAAAGAGTTGCACTTCGGGCGCCTCAACCAGGTCGCTATCCAAGGTCATCGCAAGATTCTCAAGCATGCCGTGGTGCTGCCCACTCAGGGCGAGAATTTCTAAACTTAGTGCTCGCTCAACGCCGCTATTGGGCGCGAGTGCGCGAACCGCGCGATGGGCAATTAAAGCGTCGCGCAATCTACGAGCTTTAAGCGCGGCCTTAGTGACGCCGATTGCCACAGCCAAATCACGAGGGCTCACGTCTCCTAAATCGTTTGCCAGCGACGCCTGGCACTTGGTGAAAACATGCTGAGCGCAATCACTGTGGCCGAGCCTAAGTGCCAGGTCAGCTTGCTGATAGAGCAGCTCTGAAACTCCGGGAAAGCGACTTAGGCCGACGCCGATAATTTGAAGCGCCCGATCGAGATTGCCATTGAGGATGAGGGCTTCAACGAGGTTGGCATACACCTGCGGAAGGTCCTGCGCCCTAGCATCCTCGGCGTCGTTTTGGCGCTCCTGTGCATGCAAAAAAGCTTGCTCGCAACGCTCGAGCTGCTCGTCGCAGGCATTTGAGGTCAAGGTGATTTGCACGTCTCGCATCCAACTAGCGATATCGGTCACCTGCGCCTGGAACTTGAGGAAGCGATGTGTGATGCCGTGGTACACCTCCGGCCATGACTGGCTACCACGTGCTGGAAGGGGAGGAACTGAGCCGACTGAGGGATCCCAAGAGGGATTTTGCTCTCGACGTGCTCTCGGGGCTCTCCGAGCACAACAAGAAGCTCGATTCACGCTACTTCTACGACGACGAAGGCAGCAGACTCTTTCAGGCGATCATGGGGTGCAAGGATTACTACCCCACCGATTCGGAACGCGAAATCTTACAGAACCACGGCCGCTCGATTGCCGCGACCTGCTCTGGTGCGCCGCTCAACGTTATCGATCTTGGTGCAGGTGACGGAGCGAAGACAAAAATCTTGCTGCAGGCACTTGTCGACTTGGGCGTTGACGTTCGCTACGTGCCCATCGATATCTCCGAAGGCGCCATCGCAGGCCTCGTCGAGACGATGAAGCGGGACATGCCCGACCTCGAGGTCCAAGGCCTGGTTTGCGAGTACACCGACGGCCTAAACTGGCTGTCTTCGCTTGGTGACAATCGCAAGAATCTCCTACTTTTTCTGGGATCCAATATCGGCAACTTTAACAAGGCGCGAGCTAGGGCATTTTTGCGCAGGCAGTGGACTTCGCTTCGCGACGGGGATTACGCGCTCATTGGCTTCGATCTTAAAAAAGACATCGAAGTGCTGCTGCGGGCCTATAACGATTCGGATGGCTACACCGCGGCCTTCAATCAAAACTTGCTCAGGCGTATTAACGATGAGCTTGGCGGCACGTTCGATACCTCGAAGTTTCGCCACTACGGCACCTACGATGTCTTCTCGGGCGCGATGACGAGCTACCTTGTGAGCCTAGAAGAGCAGGTTGTTGAGATTGCCGCTCTTGGGCGCAGTTTCGAGTTTGAAGCGTGGGAGCCTGTGCACACCGAGTACTCCTACAAATACTTAGAGCGCGATATCGAGGATCTCGCCGCCGATACGGGCTACATCATCGAGGCAAAGTATCGCGACTCGAAACATTACTTTGTCGATGCACTTTGGCGGGTTGCAAAGTAGGCAGAGATGGCTTTGCACGACGCACCCTCGTTTGGCGAGACTGCACTTGGCGCGGCCGAGAGCGAGCCGACGCGCATCTCGCTAGCCAAGCGATTTACCGAAGTTCGCAAGCAAACCATGGCGCTTGTGCTTCCTTTGGAAGTTGAAGATTTCGTCGTGCAATCGATGCCCGACGTGAGCCCGACCAAGTGGCACATGGCCCATACAACTTGGTTCTTTGAGACCTTTGTCTTGGCGCCCTTTCAAAGCGGCTACAAGCCGTACAACGAGCAGTACAGCTTTCTCTTTAATAGCTACTACCTCCAGGTTGGGCAAATGCACGCGCGCGAGCGGCGCGGTGTCTTGTCGCGGCCCACGGTCTCCGACGTGACAGCCTACCGCTTGGCTGTGGATGCGGAGGTGAGTGATTTGCTCGCGAATGCGGCCGACAGCGATTGGGTGGAAATCGCACGGCGCGTTGCACTTGGGCTACATCACGAGCAACAGCACCAAGAGCTTTTGCTCATGGATATAAAGCACGTCCTCTCGTGCAATCCCATGAAGCCGTCGTACGAGCGCGGCTCGGGTGCAAACGCCACTGCTTCGCCCACGGAGCCACTTGTGATGCACGGGGTGGCAGGTGGCGTCGTCTCGATTGGATTCGAAGGGCCTGGGTTTTTCTTTGATAACGAAGGCCCGCGTCATCAAACCTTGCTCGAAGACTATCGCATTGCAAATCGCTGCATCACCAATGGCGAGTTCTCAGACTTTATCGCAGATGGTGGCTATCAACGGCCGGATATATGGCTCTCCGATGGTTGGGCCCGCGTTGTCGCCGAAGATTGGAAAGCGCCGCTCTACTGGCAGCAGGTGTCGGGGGCGTGGCACGAATTTGGAATGCGCGGATTGCACCCGATTGCCACGAATGCGCCGGTTGCCCATGTTAGCTACTACGAGGCCGACGCCTACGCGAGATGGGCTGGGGCTCGGCTTCCCACCGAGGCCGAGTGGGAGCACGCAAACTGCGCGACGAAGCTCTCGGGAAACTTCTTAGAATCGAAGGCACTAGAGCCACAGGCCGCACACGGCGAGGAGCCGCTGCTGCAGAGCTTTGGTGATGTGTGGGAGTTTACCCAAAGCTCGTACTCAGCCTATCCAGGCTTTCGAATCTCGGAAGGCGCCTTGGGCGAGTACAACGGCAAGTTTATGTCGGGCCAAGTGGTTACCCGCGGCGGAAGTTGTTTCACCTCGAACTCGCACGTGCGGCTGAGCTATCGCAATTTCTTTAAGCCGCACCAGCGTTGGTGTGTGCAGGGCTTTCGCTTAGCTCGCGACGATCGCTAGGTCGGCGCTTCTTCCTGGGTCGGCGCTTGTTCCTGCGGCCGACTGAGCCTGGCGTAGACATCGCCAGCTGGTGCGTTTCTCGAAAGCGTGCCAAGGAACGCGCGCATCTCGGAACTTGTGAGCCACCGATCCGACGACCATCGCATGGTCTCAAGCTTCGAGTATCGATACTCGTAGTCGCCAAGCTCATCCAAAACCGCAATGCAACGCTGCGCCCGTTCCCACATCACCGAGACACACTCGAAACTTAAGGCGGCAATTGGTGTCGCTAAGCCTCGAAGGGCTTCTTCTTCACCGCCCTCGATGTCGATTTTACAGAACTCGGGAATGCCGTATTGATCGATTAAGTCTTGCAGGGTGCGAAGCTTGATTGACTGCTTTTGATCCCAGCGGATGCCGTCAAACTTTGGAGCTTCGCGGGCGTCTTCAACCCACTCGCCGGTGCAGGAGGAAACCGTTGGCGTCGCGGTGCTGATCCACAGCGTGCCTTTGCCGGTTTGCGCTGCGATGCCGCAGTTCTCAAGCACGACCATAGAGTCGCGACCAAAGAGTGCGGAGAGCAAGCGGAAAAAGTCTGGCTGCGGCTCGACCGCCACAACCTTGGCACCAAGGTGCCGCCAGGCGCGGGTGCGATTTCCGACGTGCGAGCCGATATCAAAGGCCAGGGCGCCCGGTGTGAGAAACTGCCGGTAGAAGGCTTCTAGGCGGCCTCGTCGCCAAATCTGGCCGTAGTAAACCGCGAGCGACCGGGCAATGCCGTATGTACGGGCCAGCTTCATTGCTCGGTATCCTACTCAGGATCTTCGGCAGTGTCTGATCCATTGGAGTTGATTCGAGTCTCGCGCAGGAATCAATGTCCATGAATCACGCACCAGTGCTAGCTTCTCCATCGTGTCGACGCTTGTCTTTGTCATGCCCGACGGCAGTGAGGAAATCTCGGGTGGCAATCTCTACAACGCCAAGCTTTGCGAAGCTCTCGAATCTTGCACAGAGGTGAGGCGCATGCGCATTGGAGCCTTTGCCCGGCATCCACTTGCGCCTGGCACCTACTTGGTCGATACCCTCAACCTGGATTCCGCAGTGGACGTCATCGCGCGTCGGCAGCCCGGGCAGCGCTTTGTGCTCCTTGTGCATCACCTGCCAAGCTTTGAGCCTGGGCTCTTGGAAAGCGACCCAGCCCTGGCAATCGAGCGCAAGGTGCTGGGAGAATTTGATGGCTATATAGCGACCGGCGAGTTTACTCGGGCCTGGCTTGCCAGCCAAGGCTTTGGCGAGCGCACGATGTTGCTTGAGCCGCCGATTGCGGTGGCCAAAACCGCGCCACGAACATTTGTTGCGCCTGTCCGAGCGGTTATGGTTTGCAATTTGATTTCGCGCAAAGGCGTCTTGGAGTTTCTTGACGGCTTGGCCGTGGCTCTCGAAGAGGATACGGAAACGTTCTTAGAATTCTTCCTAGAGATTGTTGGCCGCGATGACCTCGATGCGAGCTACGCAGCGGCTTGCGCCAATCGCGTCGCCGCCGACGTGGGGCTCCGCCGTCACGTTCGGCTCCTTGGGGCGCTTTCGCCCGCCGAGGTCGCCTGCCACTACCAGCGTGCAAACCTCTTTCTATCGGCGTCGCGCATGGAGACCTTTGGCATCGCATTGCAGGAAGCTCGTCATCACGGGCTGCCGATACTCGCCGTTCGAGGCGGCAACGCGGAGCATCATGTTGTCGCGGGCCGTACGGGGATTGTCTGTGAGTCTCCGGAGGCGTTGGCCGATGCACTTGTCTCGCTTCTCGGTGATTCAGCCAGGCAGGCTTCGCTCTTGGGCGCAGCACAAGAGTTGCGTCCAGTCGAAACCGAGACCTGGGGCGCCGCCGCCGAGCGTCTCCGCACGGTGCTCGCGGAGTGGTCTCGCACGCGGTGGTCGTAAAGACATGGCCTCGAACGCAATGAAAACGCGACTTGCGACTGCTGCGCGGATCGTTGGCGCATTGGCCGTGTTGGCGCTCACCTTCTATTTCGTCGATGCCAAAGCCACGTTCGAACGCCTGCGCACTCTCGACGTGGGCTGGCTTGCTCTAGGAGTTTTTCTGTCGGCCGTCCACTACTTCGTTGTCGCACTTCGCTGGTGGCATGTCGCCGGTGCGCTCGACATTCCTCTCCGCCTTTGGCGGGCCGTGGCCGACTACTTCCTTGGCGGCTTTGCAAACCAAGCCCTGCCAACCGGGCTTGCCGGCGCCGCGCTGCGGGTCGTTCGACATGCGCGTCGGCTGCGCCCCAATGGCGAACCCGTCGGAGCTGGGGCCGCGCTTACCGCTGTTGTGCTCGAGAGGCTAGCCGGGCTAGCGGTGCTAGCACTTGCTGCGCTCGTAGGCGCCTGCGTCCTTGTAAGAACAAATCCTATGCTCGCCTTGATATCCGCAGGCACCGTGGTTGGGCTCGCCGCCGTAACGCTTTTCGTTTTCTCGCTGGCGGCTCGGCGCAGTCGCTTGGGACGCGACGGCTTTGCCTCGCAAGCGCGCCTGGTTCTCTTCGCAAATCGCGCCTGGCTGCACCACCTAGTAATCTCAACCTGCAGTGTCTTCTTGCTGTGCGCCGGGTTTTACTGTGCAGCGCGCGCCGGCCACGTCGACGTCTCGTTTGCGCGTGCCCTCATCGTCACCCCAATCATCCTGGCGTCCATGGTCATCCCTCTCGCCATTGCCGGCTGGGGCATACGCGAAGCCGCCGCAGCGGCCCTATTCTCGGCCATGGGCCTCGACGCCTCCATGGGCGTCGCCGTCTCGGTCTCCTTCGGCCTCATCGGCCTGGTTGCAAGCCTGCCCGGAGCGCTGGTGTGGCTGGCCCCCGAGCGGCAGCCAGCGGGCAGTTAGCGCACTACCAGCCGAGAGGCCGGCCTAAGAGATTTTCTAGCTTCCGGTCATGCGGGGCGAAGAAGCTCTGCAGCTCTGCGTGAATTTCTGAGGGCATTGCGGCGGCCGGGGCTTGGTTGTAGCGCTGGGCCAATGCGTAGGGATGCGCGGGGAGGGCGAGGTGCTCTAGGATGCGCGCCATGGCGCCTGGGAATGCCGCGCTGTCATCGAGTTCACTGCTGAAGACGGTAAGAAGCTGGGAGCCCCAGATGTCTTGCCAGCGCTTGAGGTTGTTGGCGTAGAGGCTTGGCGAGAGGCAGGGCGTTGCGTGACCGTTGGCAATCTCTTGCATCTCGGCGCGCATGTCGGCTGTGAAGTCGCCGACCACAAAGCCCAAGTCGCGGCCTTCGCTTTGGAAGCGCTGAAACATTCGATGATGCGAGAAGGCTCGCAAGCTTGGGTCGCGAAGAAGGAGGACTAGGTGAAGTTCTGGAAGGAACTTTTTTAGGAGCGCTGGAGCTGCGTCGCAAAAGGTATCTGCACTTGCCTCGCCTGTGACGTAGTGCTTGCTTGCGTCCCGCGAAAAGCCAATGCGCTCTTCGTACAAGACGCCATCTTGGTCGAGTTCGGGCCAGTCGAGGGCGACCTGGCCCGAGCCGCTCAGTTCTGGGAAACGGCGCAAATAGGCTTCCCAGTGTGCTTCTACGTGGCGCTGGCCCTTGGTGAAGAACTGCATTTCTTTGTGCGAGCCCGGAAGCACCGATGGGTGCTCGAGAAGGTAGCGGTACAGCGAAGAGGTTCCGCATTTTCGCTCGCCAATGATAAAGAAGCTTGGCCGCAGGTGCTCGCTCATGGGCAGGTGCCTACAAAGTCGAGTTGGTGTGCGATGTAGACAAGGTCCGCGCTATCGATTTGCGCGTGCCTTGTGGCAATCCAAGCGGCGAAAGCGGTTGCATCGAGAGGAGGCGCAGAGCGCAGCTCGTTGTCGACGGTGTGCACGATGTGATGAAGGAAATAGGCTTCGTCGTGGGGGTACACTGCCCCGCTGGCATGCACAACCCAGTCCGAGCTTCCCGAAGCTTCGATGCGCGCTCCCGAGTTTGCGAGCTGCGCAAAGAGCTTGCGGCCCGCGTGACACGAGCCCGGCCGCCGATTCATGCTTTGGTGGTAGGCATGCCAAATGGCCTCATCCTCTGGCAGCTCGGGCATAAAGACGCTTTCGCCATCAAAGTTAATGGTGAACCAGTAGCGCGCCCCTTTTGCGCAGCACTTCCAAAGGAGTGGTAAGAATTTATCTAAGTCGATTAAGTCGAGAACAGCGTGGGCAATGACGAGGTCGAATTGCTCGTCACAAGACTCGAGAAACTTGGAGATGTCGCTGTGGATTGGGCGCAGCACAAGGCCTGCGAGAGGCTCGGTTGGGATCGCCGCCAGCGAGTCTGCGTCGCTATCAACAAGCGTGTAGTGAGCCTTGTCCAAAACGCCCCAAGCGACGAGACGCCGCGCCATGCTGCCTGTGCCGCCACCAATCTCCAAGATTCGAAGCGGCGCATCGCTCTTGGCGGCATCGCTCTTGGCCGCATCGCTCTTGGCGGCAATGGCATCTCGCAGCGATTGCAGGACGCCCTGGTTAAGCGCGCGGTCGTCGACGCTACGCTTAGCCTCTAGATATCGCGGATAGCTGTAGTTGATAGGCACTACGCCGCGCAGCTTTCGTCAAAGGCGGTTGGCGCCGTAAGTTTTATGGTCGCGCTCATCGCGGTGATGATCGCGGATTATTGGGGCTCGTCAAAGGACGCTGCGACCAATTCTGGTGCAGCGGGCCGGGCAGGGCCAAAGCGCGGTGATTACCAAGGCTACCGCTTACTGTCGCGGAGGATGGCAAAGCAGCTTGTGTCGCGACGCTCACCGGAAGGCGCGAACTTGTGACTGCGAAGCACACCCTCGGCTTGCATCCCGGCTTTCTCGGCAATGCGAATGCTTGCGAGATTGCGCGAATCGCAGCGCCACGAAAGGCGCTCCCACGGCCATGCGGTAAAGCCCCACTCGATGAGTGCGTTTAGAAAGCTGGTGCCCACACCTTGACCAGCTGAGCTGGCGCGAATCCACATTCCTATCTCGGCACTCTTTGTCGCCAGGCTGCCTTCGCGGAGGTGAAAGCCGCCACCTCCCAAGAGTTGCGACTCATCGCGAGAAAATAGTGCCACCACAAAATCTTGGCTAAGGAGCCACCGACCGCGAAACTGCCGCACGAGTTGCTCGGCTTCTTCGCTCGTTTGGTCATCACACGCCCAAGGCATAAAGGTCTTTAGGTGCTCGTAGGAGTGATTCGTAGCGTCTTGGAGGGCCGGGCCATCACCCGGCAAGTAGCAGCGCAGCACGAATTCGCTGGTTTCGAATCTCTCGGGTGCGGTGATGTAGCTCATGGTGGGTACCGTAGGGTTTCCGCAGTTCTGGCGCAAGCTCGCCAAAGGGTGCAACGAGTGTTGGTAGCCGCCGTGGCCGGCATTTACCATCGCTGGCCCTAGTCGAGTAAAGGGAGTGCGAAATAGGGAAATCTCGTAGCCTGCGCTTGATATCCGATGCAAGAATCACTGCTGCGGGCCCAATGCCTAGGTGCCCAAAAATCGTGAATTCGGCGCGGAAAGTCTTTCAGGCGTCGGACATTCGGATGACGGCCAAAGCCTGGTACGATTTTGCAGTCGATTGCGAGGCCGTCGAACGCTTGCTCGCCTCCGCGCTCTGCACGTCCCTTCCATGTCAATTCTCATCGCTCTGCAAACGGCTTTCTCGCTCTACATGTTGGTGCATGCGGCACGCCAGGGAGCTCCGCCCTACTGGTGGATCATCATCATGATGCCTTTTGGCGAATGGGCGTATTTTCTCGCGGTCTACCTACCGGCTCGCAAGAAGAGCGCCTCGTTTGCCAAGTCATTTGTGGTGTTCTCGGAACGTCCGCCATCACTGGAGGTGCTCTACCGTTCGAATCGGCACACGCCAAGCCATGACAATAAATTACGACTTGCGCAGGGGCTCTTCGACGCGGGCAAACACACGGATTCAAACGAGCTCTTCTCAGAACTTCTCCAGGAAGACGAAAATGATACCGATGCGCTCTTTGGCTATGCACAGAGTTGTGTCGCTCTTGGTGATACAGGTGCTGCCAGCCGAGCGTTCGAACATCTCTTAGATCTTCAACTCGAGTACCGAAGCTATTCGGCGGCCTACCAGCTTTGCCGGCAGTATTGGAAAGAGGATCGAGAAGCCGATTGCATCAAGCTTCTCCAGCGGATCTGCAAGAAGACCCAGCGCCTCGAGCCACGGCTTGAGTTGGCGCGATACCTAATTGCCCTCGATCGACATCCAGAGGCCCGCGACATTTTGGAGGGCGGGCTTGATTCCCTCGCCGGCAGTCCTGCCCACGCCCAACGGCAGCAGCAAATTTCGACTTGGAAGGCCAAGCGCATCCTTCGCGACATGCCTCGGCCGTAAATCGGTTAAGGCAGGAAGAATACGCCCTTAAGATCTTCCGTTCGCGACAGCGCCGCGCCCTTAAATGACGTTGCGCGAAACTGGTAGTAGTGCCCAGATTCGAGCGCAGGACCGTCGTAGACAACACTTGGATCCTGGCCGCTAGAGCCGGGGATCGAGGTGTTCCAGATGATCTCGCCAAACGCGTTGAACACTTCAACAACGTACTCATCTTCGGATGAGTCATCCTCCCATCGAAAGGTTGGTGTGCCCGTTACCTCTTCTGGGCCGTCTGCTCCAGGCGATTGTACGGCCAGCGCTTCGGTCACCTTAAATCCCTCAACTTCCGTGTTGCCACCGGCTGTGACTTCGATATGAAGCGTGCTAGTTCCCCCAATCGAAATGTCGGGGTCTCGAACGAGGTCATCATTTTCGAACGCTGCAAGCACCACGTAGCGTCCAACGGGAACTCCGCTAATGCTGTACTCGCCCAAAAGATTGGGAGCGATGCCCGGCGCCGGATCCCGCATGCCCGGGACGGTTTGTCCTCGTCCAAAAGCTTCGTTGAACGTTGACTCAATCGCCAAGACGACGGAAGTCATCGAGCCACCTGGCGTGTTGACGATTTGCACAGCTCCGGTCACGGTCCCGGTGCTGGCATCGCTCAAGGCGATGTCTACGGTTGTTTCGGTGCTTGTTGCAATGTCGACTGTCGATGGCTGGTAGTTGGCGTCAAGTGCATACGCCACCACGGTGGTGGAACCAGCGTCGACATTAAAGATCTGGTACTCGCCGTCGCGATTTGCGATGGCGGTTTGGGCGTTCCCCTCCGAGGTTTCAGCGACCACCAATACACCTCCGCCGTTGGCTGGCAGCTCAACCGTACCTGCAATGGAGGCTGTTCCCGCTCCAGCCGGCAATGGAATGAGGCCAACTTGGGTAAGCACCGAGTCGACGACGAGACTGCTCTCAGTCTGCTCTGCCGTCCTGGTATCGATGGGAAGGGCTTGCCGGAGACCAGAAGGAAAGGATTGGTAGCCAAACGCATCGGCTCGCAGCGTCAACTCAAGACTGGTTGGTGTGCCCTCATCACCACTTCGCACACTTGGAATTGGAAGTGCGTAGGCGCCGTCTGCGCTCGATATGGCGACAGAACTCACCGGGGCGCCATTTACATCGAGTGCAACGATTCGGGCGCCCTCAATCGCATCCGCAGAGCCGAGCTCGAAAACCTGCCCTTGGAGGACGATCGGAGCAAAACACGCAGGTTCTCCGTCTAAGACTTGTTCGCAGACGAGGCCGTCATCGCAGCCGGATTGTGCCGCAAAATCACAGGGAGCGTCATCATCGCCCCCGCAGGCGCCAAGAGAGAGAAGAACAAGGCCAGGATAGAGAAATGTTGGGAATTTCATAGGCGTCGGAACTCCGCTGCACTGGTAGCGATGTTCGTTATGGCGTAGTGGCAAAGACGATCGAGAAAGATGCAGGAATCGTCGCTTTGCTTCAGATTGGCCGTCGATTTGGTGGCCATAGGTAGGCAGCGAGCCTTGGGCCAGCGCGATTGGCCTGCGCGATCGGCCTGCGCCGCAGCGCGCAGTTAGAACAGCAGCGATGCGGCGGCTTTGGCCATTGACCAGACGGGCGCCGGGTAGAAGCCGCTAAACATCACAAGAACTACCGCTACAAAGGCCGTGACCGAGTAGGTTGGCGATAGCGTGATGGCTGGGGCGTCACCGGGTGGGCTGAGGTAGGCCGATTTGACGACTAAGAGATAGTAGTAGAGAGAGATGGTTGCGTTGATCGCCGCAACCAAGACGAGCCAAAGGTGGCCGTCCTCGATGACTGCCGAGAAGAGGAACCACTTGCCCGCCAGACCTGGAGTTGGGGGAATACCGGCAAGCCCAAACATGGCAACGAGCAGCACGAGCCCGAGAAATGGCGAGCGCTTGTAGAGCCCAGCTAAGCTGGCAATGCTTGGGTTCGCGCCGTTTTGGCTAACGGCTGCAACGACAAGAAATGCGCACACCACGATTGGAACGTAGGTAAGAACGTAGAAGATCGCGGCTGCGGCCCCAAGTTCGGAGAAGGTGAGCAGACCAAGCAAGAGATAGCCTGCGTGGGCCACGGCCGAGAAGCCGAGTAGCCGCTTGAAGTCCTTTTGAAAGAGCGCAGAGAGATTGCCAACGCTCATTGAGAGCACCGCGACCACAATGAGTAGGGTCTTTAGGTGCTCGGTCTCGCCACCAGCCATGCTGAGGACTCGGAGCAGCAGGCCTACTGCTGCAACCTTCGATGCGGTTGCCAAAAAAACCGAGGCCTCGTGGGGAGCGCCTTGGTAGGTGTCTGGCGCCCAGGCGTGCACGGGAAAGGCGGCGAGCTTGTACAGGACGCCAGCTAGGGTAAGAACAATTCCCACGATGAGAAGCGGGCTGCCGCCAGACGCTGCAATGACCGAGATGTAGGTGCTTTGGGTGGCACCGTAAATGAGGCTAATGCCGTAGAGCGAGATTGCCGATGCTGCTGCTCCAAAGAGGATGTACTTGGCGGCAGCTTCACTGCCTAAACGCTCGCGCTTGTGGAGCGCTGCGAGAATGTAGAGCCCGTATGCCGAAAGCTCGAGGGCGATATAGAGAGTGAGTAGCTCGGTCGCGCTTACCAGCATCATCATGCCAAGCGCGGAGAGGTAGAGAACGAAGTGCACCTCGGTGCGTGCCGAGGCGCGGGTGGAATCTTGCCGTTGGGAGATTGCGATGGCGAAGGCGAGTGCCACGCTGATGCCGAGCTTTAGAACTTGCGAGAAGGCGTCAACCGAGTACATGCCCGCGTCGAAGGGTTGCCCCTGGTATGAGAGCGCAACTGCGGAAGTGCCGACGGCGATGAGGGCCACCGTGATAGACACGAGCCATGCAACCCGAGTTGTGGTGCCGATGGCCGTGCACGCGAAGCTGAGCAGCGCGCCGAGAAGCAGCGCGAACTCTGGGCAGAAAAGTTCTGGTTGATTCATCTACTTGCCTCCCGTCGCGGAGCCGATCATGTCGAGCATGACGCTTGGCACAAAGCCAAAGAAGAGAAGCACAGCAATCAAAATGATTCGGGGAATGGTGAGCCATGCGGTGGGCTCGACTAGGTGGTCCCATTTGGGGTTCTGGGGGCCGAATATGGCTTTTCCCAAGACGCGAAGAATGTACGCAGCTGTGAAAATGAGGCCCGCGATGGCGGCGATTCCAAGGGCGGGAAAGACGCGAAGCGCTTCGATGAAGACCAGGAGTTCGGCCCAAAAGCTTGCAAAACCCGGCACGCCCATCCCGCAGAGCGCGGCGATGATAAAGAAGCTGGTGGCAACGGGGATTTGCCCAGCAAGACCGCCAAAGTTGCGGATGTCGCGATCGTGCGTTTGGTCGTAGATAAACCCAACGGCGCTAAAGAAGAGCGCTGTCATGATTCCGTGAGCAAACATCTGAAAGACGGCGCCGTTTGTGCCGTCGACACCAAGGGTGTTTAGGCCGAGAAGCACGATGCCCATGTGCGAGACGCTTGAGAAACCGATGACGTACTTGAAGTCGGTTTGCCGCATGGCAACGAAGGCGCCGTAGACGATGCCGACAGTGGCTGCGAAGGCGAAGGTTGGCGCCCAGTAGGCAGCTCCCAATGGCAGTACGCCGATGGCGATGCGCAGAATGCCAAAGGCGCCAAGCTTCATGAGGACGCCGGCGTGCAACATGGAAACTGCGGTTGGTGCCGCCACATGGCCAATTGGCGACCAACTGTGAAATGGCCACATGCCTGCGAGAATGCCAAAGCCTACGTAGAGAAGTGGGTAGACGAAGATTTGAAAGCCTTCGGAGAAGGTGCCTGGCTCGGAGAGCGCGACGAGGTTCCAGGTTTGCCCGCCGGATTCGACGAAGAGGGCAATGAGGCCAGGAAAGAGCAGGGCTGAGCCAACCATCAAAAAGAGGGTGAGCTTCATGGCCGAGTACTCTTTGCGAGTGCTGCCCCAGATCGCGATTAGCGGATACATGGGCAAGACGGCGACTTCGTAGAAAAAGAAGAAGACGAAGATGTCGAGGGAAATAAAGACGCCAAAGACGCCAAAGACCAAGAGCGCCATGAAGGCGAAAAACTCTTTGACGCGTTTTTGCAAAGTCCACATCGAGAGGACACCGGTAAAGAAGACGATGGCATTTAGCAGCGTAAGAACAACACTGATGCCATCGACGGCGACGGTGTAGCGAATGCCCAGGTCTGCGACCCAGGGAACGTCTTCGACCATCTGATAGCCGCCAGCGCTTTTATCGTACTGAAACCAAACGACGAGGCTAAGCCCGAGCGTGACCAGGCCTGCGAGGGCGTTGACGACCTTGATTGCCGTGGCCTTACTCTCGGGCAAGAGAATCGTGATGACCAGCGCCACCAGCGGGCAGAGCAGAATCGCACTTAGGATTGGCAGCTCGCTCATCCCATCATCTCCAGGCCAAGAGCGAGCATGGCCGCCGAGAAGCATAGCGCCGCAACCCCGATGTACAGCGGCAATCGGCCGCTCTGCGCCTTTGTAGTCGTCTCGCCAATGGTGAGGGTGCCGCGGCCAATGGTGTCACTTGCGCTATCGAGCACGCGGTTCTCTATGCCAAAGAGCAGGCCGGCCACCGCTTGTGCCGCGCCGACAAAGACCTTCTTGTAGAGCGCGTCGAGATACCAGCCGTTCTTAAAGAGTGTGTAGAGCGGACGGAGCTTGGAGACAAAGCCGGTTTGCGAGGCGCCCTTGCGACCAAAGTCGAACCAGGCGATAAGAATTCCTCCGAGTGCCACGCCGATGGCGGGCGCCATTTCCGCGATGGCAGGGTGGTAGGCGATACGTCCAAGAACCTGTGCGATGGAGTCGCCAAACCAGCCAAGGGCGAGTGCGCCGATGGTGAGAAGAAGAATCGGCGCGTGGATGGGAAGTGCGCTGCCGTGGTGATGCTCGTCGTGTGGTTTGGCAGCGGGCTCTTCGACGATTGCCGCCGAGTCTTTGTTTGGAAAGACGACCAAGAAGATGACGCGGAAGGTGTAGTAGGCCGTCATGAAGCTTGCGAGGTAAGCGCCAGCCAAGAAGACGGGTTTGTCGTGCAAGCTGTGGATGACGAGTTCTTTTGAGAAGAAGCCGGCGAGCAGGGGCACGCCCGCCAAAGCGCCACCGCCGACAACCAAGCCAAGGGTGATGATGCGAAGTTTGCGGCCACCGGCGCGGCCAATTGCGACGGTGTCGTTTGTGCCGTACTCGTGAATGTAGGCGCCAGCGCAGAGAAAGAGCAGGGCTTTAAAAATGGCGTGGGTTGTGAGATGAAAGTAGCCAGCGAAGAGGCTGCCAGCGCCTAGGCCCATGAGCATAAAGCCAAGCTGGCTAATGGAGGAGTAGGCGAAGACGCGCTTCATGTCGGTGGCAACCATGGCCATTGTTGAGGACAGCACCGCTGTGAAGGTTGCAATGCAGAGCACGACGGTGAGGGTGAGCTCGGCCTGCATAAAGAGCGGGTGAAAGCGCGCAAAGAGAAAGACACCTGCGGCAACCATGGTGGCCGAGTGAAGCAGCGCGCTTACTGGCGTTGGGCCTTCCATCGCATCGGGGAGCCAGGTGTGTAGCGGAAACTGTGCGCTCTTGCCGACGATGCCAACAAAGAGCAAGAGCGTAATAAGCTCGATGCGACCCGACTCGAAGGTCATGTGATTGAGCGTTTGGATGTCTAGGGTCTGCGCAGTTTGAAAGAGCAGGATGAGGCCGATAAAGAGACCGACGTCACCGATGCGCGTCATGATGAAGGCCTTCTTTGCGGCGGCAATGGCCGATGGTTTGCGATGCCAAAAACCAATGAGAAAGAAGGATGCCAGGCCGACAAGCTCCCAGAAAACAAAGGTCTGCATGAGGCTTGGCGAGTAAACAAAGCTAAGCATTGCCCATTCGAAAAGCGCGAGGAAGGCAAAGAAGCGACCTCGCCCCGGATCGCTACTCATGTAGCCAAGTGAGTAGACCTGGACGCACAGCGTGATAAGGCCTACGACGGCCCCCATGATAAGAGTTTTTCCATCGAGCAAAATTCCGAAGTGAATCTCTACACCAGCTGCCTGGATCCAAGGCTTTGAAACTTGCTCGGCAGCCGTGCCGCCCTTGCTGGCCAAGAGGGCAATTGCGCTCGCACAGCTTATGACTCCTGAGAGCAGTACTGTCGCCATCGCGGCAACGTGGTTCTTTCGAAAGACCACGAGCGCCACAAAGAACGCCACGAGCGGGGCGCCGAGCAGCACAAGGCCAATTGCAGCGCTACTCATCGCCAGCCTCCGCCCCTGTGCTCTTGAGAAGCTGCATGGCATCGACGTCGACGGAGCTGCGCTGCCGATAGAGTTTTAGAATGATGGCCAAGGCAATGGCAGCTTCGGCGGCGGCGAGGCCTATCACCACGAGCACGATGATTTGCGCAACAGCCGGATCGGTGGGAATGAAGTAGTTAAACGCCAGGAAGTTGATGTTAGCGGCGTTGAGCATCAGCTCGATGCCAATGAGGATTGCAATGAGATTGCGGCGCGCAAGCACCGCGTAGAGCCCCAGGGAGAAGAGCATGAGGCCGACGAGGAGTGTGCCTTCTAACGTCACGAGGCCTCCTCGTTAGGCGGCATAGCGGGAGGCATAGCGGGCTCTTTGCGAACGATGACAATCGCGCCGACAATCGCAAGGAGGAGGACGACGGAGAGGGTTTCGAAGGCTAGGTTGTAGCGGCCGAGAAGAGCTCTTCCGACGTCGTCGAGTTTCCAAGCGCTTGCTGGCAATTGCGTGCCCGCGCCGAAGTTGGCGTGGCCAATGACCAAGGCTCCGCCCACAAAGAATGCAAGGGCGACAAGCGCTGCCAAGAGCCTGCGGCCCACCGACTCTCGCTCTTCGGGGTTGCGGACCGAACTGAGCATGACGGCGAAGAGCATCGTTACGGCGATGCCGCCGACGTAGATCAGAACTTCCATGATCGCGACGAAGGGGCTGTCCAAGGTAAAGAAGATGCCTGCAACTCCGACAAGTGCAATCGCCAGCCCAAAGACCGCGTGAAGGATGTTGGCCTGCGTAACCGCCAAGAGTGCGCCGACAAGCGAGATGACAGCGGCGATGCCGAAGTGGAGACTCATGGCGTCTCCTCGCTGCTCTCTGGCACTTCGGCTTTCGCTTGTTCCGCTGCAGCCTTTGCCGCTTCTTTGGCTTTCTTTGCAGCATCGGCCTTGGCCTTTTTCTCGGTGGCCGCCTTCTCCTCAATCACCCGCTGCTTGGCCACAAACTCGTCTTCGTAGTCGCGAAACTCGGCCACCAGATCCACGCGCCAATCTCGGTTGTAGCCAGCCTCTTCGTACACTTTAGAATACTCGAGGGTATCGGTGGGGCACACGTCTAGGCACAGACCACAAAGGCTGCACAGCGCAAAGTCCATTTCAAACTCGGCGACGCGCTTCTTTTTAATGCCCTCAACTTTGCCGCCGCTTAGCTTGATGCAGTACGACGGACAGATGCGCTCGCAGGCTTTGCACGCCACGCAATCGTGACTATTGGTTTCTTCAAAGCGAATGAGCTTAATGGCAGAGCGATAGGCAGGCGCTAGCGTTGGCTGCTCTTTGGGGTACTGCAAGGTCACTGCCTTGCGCCGGAAGACGGTCTTAAAGAACTGCCCAAAGGTGACACTCATGCCCGAGAGCAATGAGATGAAACCGCCGATGACCTTGCTGAAGTAGGACATTAGAGGACCGCTATCACGAAGGCTGTTGCCAAGAGGTTGAGGATGGAGAGGGGAATGAGAACCTTCCAGCAGAAGGTCATGAGTTGGTCGAAACGAAGCCGTGGAAAGGTCCAGCGCACCCACATCATGACCAAGATTACCGTGTAGCTCTTTAGAAAGAACCAGAGTGGGCCGGGCAGAACTGGGCCGTCCCAACCGCCAAAGAAGAGCACGACGGCGAGCATGCTTACGATAAGCATGTTGGTGTACTCGGCAAAGAAGAAGAGGGAGAAGCGCATGCCCGAGTATTCGGTATGAAAGCCTGCGACAAGCTCGCTCTCGGCTTCGGGAATGTCGAACGGCGCGCGGTTGGTCTCGGCGAGTGCGCTAATAAAGTAGACGAGTGCCGCCACCGGTTGCAGGAGCACAAACCAAATTCCATGTTGATCTTGGGTCATGACGATGTGGCTAAGGTCGAGGCCGTTTACAGCCACCAAGGTATCGCCAACGTCTAGGGTTGGACCCATTGAATTGACGATAAGCACGACCGAGAGCGCCGAGAGAATTAGGGGAATTTCGTAGCTGATGTTTTGGGCAACGGCGCGAATGGCACCGAGCAGGGCGTACTTGTTGTTGGAGCCCCAGCCGGCCATAAAGATGGCGATTACTGCGATGCCGCCGAAGGCGAAGACAAAGAGCAGCCCAAAATCGTTTTGCACCAAGATGGTGTGCTCGGAGAAGGGGAAGAGTGCGACGGCAGCGATAACGGGGGCGAAGGCGAGAAGCGGCGCAAGGTGGTAGAGCGGCTTGTCGACGTTGCTTGGGGTAATTAGCTGCTTTGAGATGAGCTTGAGCATGTCGGCCAAGGTTTGCAGCAAGCCAAATGGGCCTACTTCGGTTGGGCCCATGCGCATTTGAATCCACGCCGAGACTTTGCGCTCGGCCCAAACCAACATCAGTACATTGACGGTAAGCATGCCCATGATGAGACCTGCCGCAATGGGCATGGCCAGCACGCTGCCGTCGAGTAGTTGTGTGAGGGTTTGAGGCACAGGTTTGGGATTCTAACGGTGGGTATCTAGACTTGTGTATCGGTTGCTAGCGATCAATCTCGGGCATGACAACGTCGATGCTTCCGACGATTGCGATGGTGTCGGCGAGCATGGTGCCCGCAAGTGTTTCGGGCATGGCGCTGAGGTTGGAGAACGACGGTGTGCGAAGTTTGAGTTTGACGGGGATATCGGAGCCGTCGCCGACGATGTACATGCCAAAGTGCCCACGAGCCGACTCGACGGCAAAGTACGATTCGCCTTCTGGAAGCTTAAAGCGCTTGGGCATTTTCTTAGGGAGAATATCGCCCTCAGGAATCGCCTCGATGGCCTGCTCGATGATCTTGCAGCTCTCTTCGATCTCGCGAATTCGAATATGGAAGCGAGCCATGGTGTCGCCCTCGTGCAATACCGGGACTTCAAAATCGAATCGATCGTATCCGCCGTAGGGTTCGGCGACTCGCACGTCGTAGGCTATTCCGCTCGCTCGCAGGCTTGGACCGGTGACGCCGTAACTCTTGGCAAGCTCGGTGCTGATAACGCCAACACCAATGCAGCGCTCGCGAAGAATTATGTTGTCGGTGACAAGCTGCTTGTACATGTGCAAGCGCTCGCGAATTCGAGCCAGAAACGCTGTGGTTCGCGCGAGAAAGGTGGCGTCCACGTCCCAGGTGACGCCGCCAAAGCGGCCGTAGCAGTAGGTGAGCCGTGAGCCGGTCACTTGGTCGAGGATGTCGAGAATCTCCTCGCGATCGTCAAAGCTGTAGAGAAATGGTGTGATTCCGCCGAGGTCGAGAAGGAAGGTGCCAAACCAAAGCAGATGGCTGGCAATTCGATTGAGCTCGTTTGCGATGACACGGATGTAGATGGCGCGCTCGGGAACGTCTATGTCTAAGAGTTTTTCTATCGCCTGGCAGTAGCCAAGATTGTAGATCATGCCGCTTAGGTAGTCGATGCGCGAGGTATTGGGGAGAAACTGCAGGGTGTTGCGGTTCTCGGCCATTTTCTCGTGGGCTCGGTGGCTGTAGCCGATAACGGGCTTTGCCCGAATGACCTCTTCTCCGCGGAGATCCAGCACGAGGCGCAAAACCCCGTGCATGCTCGGATGCTGCGGCCCCATATTAAGGCTGTAGACTTCGCCGTCTTCTGCATCCGCTTCGCTACTCATCTGCGTCCTCGTTCTCCTCGTTCTCCGCGTCTTCGATGCGGCCAAAGTCTTTGCGTAGCGGAAAGAAATCCGAGTCTTCGGGCAGGAGGAGACGCTCTAATTCGGGGTGGCCAGTAAATGTCACGCCGTACATGTCAAAGACCTCGCGCTCCTGCCAGTTGGCGCCGCCAGCTAGGGCCGACATGGTTGGGGCTGCGAATTCTTCTGTTTCTAGGCCACCTGCAAGGTCGACGTGGACAAGGTGGCGGTCGACGGACTCAAGCGAGTTGAAGGTGTAGCAAAGCCGCATTCTCTCGTCCTTCTCGCGACGGTCTTGGCAGGTCAGCATTTCGAGAATGTAGCCACCGTCTAAAAACGCCGCAGCCACTTGGAGCACAGTCTCAAGAGTTGCCACGTGCTGGTGGTGAATACCGGTTTTTCCGTAGTCGCTCGTTTGCGACGAAGAGGCCAGCTGCTCGATGGCTTGGGTGAGGCCGCAGCTCATGGGCTAAAGTTCCTGCCCGCCTTTACCTTCTCTTTAAGCTGAAGAATCCCGGCAATGAGCGCCTCTGGCCTAGGAGGGCACCCAGGGATGTAGATGTCGACAGGGACGATTTTATCGGCGCCCTCAACGATGGCGTACTGGTTGGGATATTTAAACGGGCCGCCGTCGATGGTGCAGCCGCCCATGGCGATTGCCCACTTTGGGCCGGGCATCTGATCCCAAAGTTGGCGAATGACCGGAGCCATCTTTCGCGAGATGGTGCCCGCCAAAATCATCACATCGGCCTGTCGGGCACTTGGGCGAAACACTCCAGCACCAAAGCGATCGAGGTCGTATTTCGAGGCTCCCGCCGCCATCATTTCCATGGCGCAGCAAGCCAGGCCAAAAGTAAGTGGCCACAACGAGTTTGCGCGGCCCAGATTGAGTAGGTCGTCCAAGAGAGCCAGCCTGACAACTGCAGGATCGGCGCTTACGTCGGCACTGGCAGGATCGATAACTGGTGTTGCGCTGCGATTCACAAGCGGCAGCAGCCGCTTAGAATCTTTCTTATCTACTTTGCCCATCGGAACACTCCTTTGCGCCAGGCATACACGACCGCTAACGAGAGAATGCTCAGAAAGAGGGCAATTTCTATAAAGCCGCGCCATCCGAAATCTTCGTAGACGAGGACAATTGGGAAGAGGTAGAGAATGTCGACTTCGAATGCGACAAAGATGAGGGCATAGACATAGAAGCCAATGCCAAAGCGCAGCCAACTTGAGCCAACGGGGTCGACGCCGCACTCGTAGGTGCTTTCGGTGTCCTTGCCCTTGTGCCGGGGCCCAATGAGCAGCGGAACGAGCAGCGGTATCGCTCCCAGGGCTGTACCTAGGGCAAGCAATACTGCCAGTTGCGCGTAACTACTCATGTTCCTATATAGGCATAAGCATTCTCTCGCTGCGGCGAGGCGAGTTCAATAGGCAAGCCGCCGGTTTTTGTATGATTCTCTTCCCAGTGGCGAATTCCGCGATCGCGGTCGTCGCTGGCTTGGTTGATATGGCTCTTATCTCGCGAAAGAAGTGTGTTTACGAACCCAGTGATGGGTTGCGTGACTATTTGGAAACCCACGATCGGTTGGTGCAATTGCCAATCCTCTACGATGGACTTGGAGCGTATGCCGAGACCATTGCAGTGTACGACAAGCACGGTGAAGACACGCTTTGGGAAACCGCTCTCTATCGAGGCGTCGAACGAGAAGTGATTTCCCAAGCCTTGGTCAAGATCTATGCAGACCTTAAGGTCATGGGAGATATGTCGCTTATCGAGCACCTGGTGACCGACCGTGTCGATGTGTGCACCTGGGGCAATACCAAGCCGTATCGTGTGCGGATTCTAAATACGCTCAATCAGAACTTTGATTACTTCTACGTCAAGAAGGCGGATGCATCGCGGATTTACGGCCTTGAGCTTGAGCATGTCTTGGCTCCAAGCCGCATTGAGTTTCTCTGCGATGGGCAGACGGTTGTTGAGCAGCATGTCTCGGGGATTCCAGCCCAAGACTTTATGAAGCACTACCTAAAGGATACGCGCCTTGACGAAGTGCGTCTTGCGAAGGAGTTTGTGAAGTTTAACGAGCGCTGCATGCTAAGGCTCTTGGGCGATATGCATGCGGGCAACTTCGTCGTCGACATCACGCCGGACTTTGATGAGACGGTCTACAGCATGCGCGCCATCGACTTTGATCAGCAATCGTATGAAGGCCGCAGCCACGTTTACTTGCCGCAGTATTACAAGGTGAACAATCCGCTGGTCTTTCTGGGAATGCGATGCATGACCGTTGAGACCGTGAAACAGTATCGCAACGAAGAGCGCACCCTAATGGGGAATCGCGCCAGGGTGGAGGAGACGCGCCTCTCCGCTCTTCTTGATGCCATGTGCGAGGACGAGTTGGCCCCGCGAGAAAACGTCTTGCAACTTCGCAGCGAGCTTGCCGAGTACCACGGGCAACCGGGCTTCTTGAAGGGCGAGTCGATGGGCGACTTGGTGCGAATCTCGTTAGGCCAACTCGCGATATAAGCGCGAGGGCCGCTTTAGAACGCTTGTAGCTTTATACTGCTAGCTTGGCGCAAATTGCATCGCCTGCTGCGGCAGTGCCAAGCGATCCGCCTAAATCCTGGGTGCGAATGCCATCGGTGACGGCATCGAAGACGGCCTTCTCCACGGCGATGGCTTCATCCTCTAAGTCAAGAGAATGCCTAAGAAGCATTGCCGCACTTAGGATCGTACCCATTGGGTTGGCAATGCCCTTGCCGGCAATATCCGGGGCCGAGCCGTGAATCGGCTCGTAGAGCCCGAGTTTTCCATCTCCAAGGGATGCACTTGGTAAGAGTCCAAGCGATCCGGTAAGCACCGAGGCCTCGTCGCTAAGAATATCTCCAAACATATTTCCGGTGACAATCACGTCAAAGCTCGCGGCCTGGGTGATGAGTCGCATGGCCGCCGAATCGACGAGCTGATGGTCTAGAGAAATGTCGGGATGCTGAGCTGCAACTTCTTCTGCAACTTGTCGCCAGAGCCGTGATGACTCGAGGACGTTGGCTTTGTCGACGGAGGTAACGCGCTTTTTGCGACCCGCAGCAATCTTGCAGGCTAAGGTGATCATGCGACGAATCTCGTAGTCGCTGTACTCGAGGGTATCGACGGCGCGAGTAATGCCATCCTTCTCTTCACGAAAGCGCGGGCTTCCAAAGTAGATGCCGCCGGTAAGTTCGCGCACCACCATGATGTTGACGCCGGCGAGGCGCTCTTCTTTAAGAGGCGAGGCCGAGGCGAGGGCGGGGTGCAGCGTCACCGGGCGAAGGTTGGCAAAGAGCTTAAGTCCTTTGCGAAGTGCGAGAAGGCCTTGCTCGGGGCGAACGCTGGCCGTTGGGTCATCCCACTTTGGGCCGCCGACTGCGCCAAGTAAGACGCCATCGCTCTCGCGACAGGCTTGCAAACTCTCATCTGGCAAAGCCGTACCGGTGGCATCGATTGCACAGCCGCCTACGAGTTGTTCCGAGTACGAAAACGAGTGGCCAAAGCGGCTGGCCACAACGTCTAGGACCCGGCGGGTTTGCAAGGTGATTTCTGGGCCAATGCCATCGCCGGCGAGGACTGTGATGTTTGCGTTCATAGCTTATTGCCCGCTCTCGTATGCTTTGATCTTATCTTCGAAGCTGTAGAGGTAGCCAAGTTGGTCGAGGCCATCCGCGAGGCAGCGCTTGGAGAAGGCATCGATTGGGAATGCGACAGCGCTTGCGTCTCCCAGTTGCCACTCTTGATTGGCGAGATCAATACGCAAGGTTGCGTCCAAGTCGGCTTCGGCAAGCGCTTGGTGATCCTGCGTGCTGACCGCGATGAGGAGCACACCGTTCTTTAGTGCATTGCTTCGAAAGATGTCGGCAAAGGACGTTGAGATGATGACGCGAAATCCCCACGACGAGAGCGCCCATGGAGCGTGCTCCCTCGACGAACCACAGCCAAAGTTATCGCCTGCGAGTAGAATCTCGCGACCCTGCATGGCCCCTTGGTTCAGAACGAACTCCTCGTTGTCGCTGCCATCCTCGCGGTAGCGCCAGTTGGAGAACAAGTGTGTTCCCAAGCCAAGCTTGTCAGTGGTTTTTAGGAAGCGAGCAGGGATAATCTGGTCAGTGTCGATGTCATCGACCAGGAGCTTTATGAACTTAGATGTGAGGGTCGTAAATGACTGCATGAAGAATCTACTTGTTAGCGCTGAGAAGAGTTCGTACGTCTGTTACTTGGCCTGTGACGGCTGCGGCTGCGGCTGAGAGTGGCGATGCCAAGAACGTGCGACTGCCTTTGCCTTGTCGCCCTTCGAAGTTGCGATTTGAGGTGCTAACCGCATACTGGCCGGCTTCTAGCGCATCGCCATTCATGGCAATGCACATCGAACAGCCTGGTTCTCGCCACTCGGCGCCGGCGTCGGTAAAGACTTGGTCCAGGCCTTCGGCCTCGGCTTCGCGCTTGATGGCCGCCGAACCTGGAACAACTAGCACTCGCGTCCCCTTGGCTACGCTGCGGCCCTTCATGATACTTGCCGCATCGCGCAGGTCTTGCATGCGAGAGTTTGTGCAAGAGCCTACAAAGACAACATCGACCTTTTGGCCAACTAGCGACTGGCCGGCTTCTAGCCCCATATAGCGCAGCGCCTTGGCCAACGCATCACCTTCGGAAGGGGTCGCAGCATCTTCGGGGAGGGGAATGGTCTTAGAGACACCAATGCCCATTCCCGGATTGGTGCCAAAGGTGAGCATCGGCTCGAGCGCCGAGACATCGACGTGGACCGTACGATCAAAGGTTGCGCCCTCGTCGGTTGCAAGGTGCTTCCAACGCTCAAGGGCGCTCGTCCACGCATCGCCTTGCGGAGCCATCTGCCGGCCCTTTAGATAGGCAAAGGTGGTTTCGTCGGGAGCAATCATGCCGGCGCGCGCGCCAACTTCAATCGACATATTGCAAATGGTCATGCGCTCGTCCATCGACAAGGCTGCAATGGCATCGCCGCGGTATTCGATGACGTGCCCAGTAGCGCCGCCGATGCCGATTTGCGCACAGAGCCCTAAGATAATGTCTTTGGCTCCGACGCCAGGCCCTGGTGTACCACTAAGAACAACTTCAAGCGTTTTTGGGCGCTCTTGCAAGAGGCACTGCGTAGCCAAGACATGGCCAACTTCACTGGTGCCAATGCCAAAGGCCAAGGCGCCAAAGGCCCCGTGGGTTGCGGTGTGGCTATCTCCGCAGACAATCGTCTTGCCGGGCTGGGTGACGCCAAGCTCCGGGCCGATGACATGCACAATGCCCTCTTTACCAGAGCCCCAAGGCAGCAGTTCGACGCCATGCTCCGCACAATTGCGCTCGAGAGTATCGAGAAGATTCTTGGCACTTGCATCCAAGACCGCGAGCTTCTTTGGAAGCGTCGGCGTCAAGTGGTCCATGGTCGCGACCGTTCGATCGGGCCGGCGAACCTTAAGTCCGCGACTTGCGAGTTCGGCAAAGGCCTGCGGCGAAGTGACCTCGTGAATCAAGTGCAAGTCGATGTAGAGAACAGCTGGGCAGTTTGGCTCTTGGGTAACCACATGCGCCTGCCAGACTTTCTCAAAGAGGGTCTGAGGTTTGCTCATGCTTGCTTCTCCTCTTCATCCGATTTCAACGCCTGATCGTTTGCCGCCTCTTCGCGCTTCTCGGCAATGATGAGCTTGTTAAGCGCTGCGATGTAAGCCTGAGCGCCAGCCACAACAATATCGGTGGCAGTGCCATGGCCAATGTATGTGCGCTTTGCATCGGCGCCGCTTTGCGGATTGATGAAGGAGTCTGACGACTGCAAACTCTCAACGCGCACGGTGACCTCGCCCTGGGCATCAATGCCGCCTGTCACCGACTGCACATTAAATTCGAGAAGCGTGCCGTGCTTGCCCATGATTTCGTCGATGGCCTTGTAGATGGCATCGACAGGGCCTGCACCAACGGCTGCCTGCACGTGGATTTTCCCGTCTGGGCCAGCGAGTCGCACGGTGGCTGTCGGCATGTCTGTCGTGCCGCTTGTTACCTGCAAGTCTGCCAAGCCCCAAAGCTGGCTTGCCTGCCTAAGCTCGTCGGTAACCAGAGCCTCAAGATCCGCATCGGTAATGTTCTTCTTCTTGTCGGCGAGTTTCTTAAAGCGATCGAAGGCCTTCTTAAGGTCGTCGTCGTTAAGGTCGTAGCCAAGTACAGAGAGTCGCGTTTTCACGGCGTGTCGCCCCGAGTGTTTGCCCAAGACAAGCTGGCTCTCGGCGACGCCAACGGTCTCTGGACGCATAATCTCGTAGGTCTCTTCATGCTTGAGCATGCCATCTTGGTGAATGCCGGCTTCGTGGGCAAAGGCGTTGGCGCCAACGATCGCCTTGTTGGGTTGCACTTGCATGCCTGTGCAACTCGATACGAGTTTGCTCGCGCGCATAATCTGAGTGGTATCGATGCCGGTTGTCTTGCCGTAAAATGGAGCACGTGTGTGCATTGCCATTACGACTTCTTCTAAGGCGGTGTTGCCAGCCCGCTCGCCAATGCCGTTAATGGCAACTTCAATCTGACGCGCGCCATTTACAACGCCGGCAAGGCTATTGGCGGTCGCAAGCCCAAGGTCGTTGTGGCAGTGGACCGAGATGATGATGTCATCGGTCATGCCCGCGGTATTCTCTTTAATGCCCTTGATGAGCGCACCAAACTCTTCAGGCGTTGTGTAGCCGACCGTATCGGGGATGTTAAGAGTTGTGGCACCGGCGTCGATGGCCGCCGCAAGAACCTCGTAGAGAAACGCGGGCTCGGAGCGCCCAGCGTCTTCTGGCGAGAACTCGATGTCGGGGCAGAGGTTTGCGGCGTAGGCCACCATCTCGCGAACCTGGGCAACTACCTCGGCCCGGCTCATGCGCAGCTTGTGCTCTAGGTGAATGTCTGAGGTCGCGAGAAACGTATGAATGCGAGGCAGCTTGGCAGCCTTCACGCCCTCCCACGCTTTGTCGATATCCGAGGCCTTGGCGCGGGCCAGGCCGCAAATTATCGGTGGCTCACCGCTTGGGGTTGCCCCCGAGCGGCCGACGGTTTCTGCAATGTTCTGTACCGCCTCTAGGTCACCAGGAGAGGCGGCGGGAAAGCCGGCCTCAATTACATCCACTCCAAGCCTGGCCAAGCTCTCTGCAATGCGCAGTTTCTCGGTCTTCGTCATTGTGGCGCCCGGCGATTGCTCGCCGTCGCGCAGGGTTGTGTCAAAGATGCGGATGTAATTGGTGTCCATAGGGCTGCTGCTTACTGCTGCTTGATTTTGACGGCGTCAAGGAAGGGCATCATGTCGCGCAACTTTACGCCGACGTCTTCGATGAGATGGTTTTGGCCCGCCTTGCGACTGGCGTTAAACGTTGGCCGGCCGGCCTTGTTCTCGTCAATCCAGAGTTTGGCGTAGGTGCCATCTTGGATGTCAGTGAGCATCTTCTTCATCGCCTTGCGCGTCTCATCGGTAACAACCTGTGGGCCGCCGGTGTAGTCGCCGTGCTCGGCGGTATCGCTAACCGAGTAGCGCATGTACGAGAGCCCGCCGCGGTACATCAGATCGACGATGAGCTTTAGCTCGTGTAGGCATTCGAAGTAGGCAATCTCTGGCTGGTAGCCCGCTTCCACAAGCGTGTCAAAGCCCGCTTGCACGAGGGCCGAAACACCACCGCAGAGCACCGCTTGCTCACCAAAGAGGTCGGTCTCGGTCTCTTCGGAGAACGTCGTTTCCAAAACACCGGCGCGCGTGCCGCCAATGGCGCCAGCGTAGCTTAGGGCAAGGGCCTTGGCATTTCCGGTCGCATCTTGGTGCACTGCCATTAGACAGGGCGTACCAGCACCTTCTTGATAGGTCTCGCGAACGCGATGCCCAGGCGACTTTGGCGCGATCATGATTACGTCGATGTCTTTTGGCGGCGCGATGATGTCGTAGCGAATATTGAAACCATGGCCAAAGGCCAAGGTGTCGCCACTTTTAAGATGAGGAGCAATGCTCTCGCTGTAAATCGAGCCCTGCTTTGTATCTGGCGCGAGGATCATGATCACATCAGCCCACTCGGCGACATCGGCAACCGTTCCAACGGCTAGCCCTGCCGCTTCGGCAACTGCTTTGGATTTAGAGTCTGCGTGAAGCCCAACGCGCACGTCGACGCCGCTCTCCTTCATATTGAGCGCATGGGCGTGGCCCTGTGAGCCGTAGCCGATAACGGCGACTTTCTTGGCCTTGATGAGATCGAGGTTGGTGTCTTTATCGTAGTAGATGGTTGCCATGAGAAGTATTCCTAGTCGTTCGGAGTTTGCGAGCGGGTGTTGTTACGAGCGGGTGTTGTTATGAGGTTGTATCTTGGGGCACGATGGCGTGCACAAAATGAGGGTGAATCGTAGTTGCTTCAGAACCTCGAGTCATTGCAACCCCACCGGTACGAACCATCTCGATGATGCCGAAGGGGGAGAGGATTTCGAGCAGACCGTCGATTTTGTCGCCGGTGCCGGTGATTTCGAGCACCAACGATTCGGGCGCCACATCGATGATGCGAGCGCGAAAGACCTCGATCATTTGCATGACCTGCGGCCGTGCCTCGGCGTCGGCCCGAACCTTAATTAGGGCCAAGTCCCGCTTCATGGTTGGCACATGCGTGAGGTCTTCGACCTTAAGAACATTTACGAGTTTGTAGAGGTTGGCCTCGATGAGCCGTGCCTCGGCATCGTCCGACTCGAGGATCACGGTGAGTCGCGATACGCCGGGAACATCGGTATGCCCAGCGGTCATCGAGTCGATATTGTACGCCCTTCGGCGAAAGAGCGAGGTGATGCGAGAGAGCACGCCAGGCTTGTCTTCGGCGTAAACCGCGAAGGTGTGTCGCTGGCGTTGAGGTGCTTTGCGTTGGATGGGTTCGTTTGGATTGAGCATGGCGAACTCCTATGTGTCCTGTCGGATGGCGGGCTTTTTACGGGGCCGTCGAATCATTTTGTCCAAGGCCTTGCCGCTTGGAACCATTGGGTAGACCGCATCTTCGGCAAGCACGCGAAACTCAGTGAGCCTGGTGCCTGGCTCGCTTTGCGAACGCTTCACAGCGGGCGCGACTTCGGCAAGGGTCTCCACGCGACCGCCCTGTAGCCCGTGGGCCTCTGCGAGTTTTACGAAGTCGGGCGAGGTGATTGGGGTTTCCGAGTAGCGCTTATCGTAGAACATCTCTTGCCACTGGCGAACCATGCCAAGGTAGCCGTTGTTGATGATTGCGATGTTTAGATCGAGCCCCTCCTGCGCACAGGTTTGCAGTTCGCAGGCCGTCATCTGAAACCCGCCATCGCCTGCAATCACCCAAACTTCTTTATCGGGGCATGCCATCTTGGCGCCAATTGCAGCGGGTAGAGCAAAGCCCATGGTGCCAAGGCCACCCGAGGTAATGAGCGTTCGCGGCTGGTTGTGAGCGTAGTACTGCGCCTCCCACATCTGATGCTGGCCGACATCGGTAACGATGATGGCATCGTCGGTTGTGAGTTTGCGAAGTTCGGCAATGACGTGGGCGGCGTAGAGTTTGCCTTCGTCGGCCGCTTTCAAAATATCGTGCTGCTCGGCTTCTCCGCGAGACTCGTCAATGTAGTTTGCCCAGGCTTCGCGCTTTTGCGGCTTGAGACGCTCGTTAAAGGTCTTAAGAACCGTTCTTAGATCTCCCACAATGCCAACATCAACTTTGACGTTCTTGTCGATTTCGGCAGGGTCGATGTCGACGTGAATTTTCTTGGCGTTTTGCGCATAGGTCGCCAAGTCGCCGGTGACTCGATCGTCAAAGCGCATGCCCAAGGCAATCAGAAGGTCGGCTTCTTGGATTGCCGTATTCACCCAAGCTTCGCCGTGCATCCCCATCATGCCGATGTTGCAGGCGTGTCCCGCGGGCAGCCCTCCGAGACCAAGCAGAGTGAGCGCAACTGGCACGTGCGCTGCTTCCACAAGTTTGCGCAACTCGTCTTCGGCGCCCGACATAATGATGCCTTGGCCGGCGAGAATGATCGGGCGCTTCGACTCGCTAAGCAGTTGCAGCGCGCGATCGAACTCTTCTGGCAAAGCGCTTAAGTCGGGACGGTAGCCTGGCAGCGCAATGGGCGCCTCATCCCAGATAAACTCGACCTCTTGGTTTTGCGCATCCTTGGTGATGTCGACAAGGACCGGGCCAGGACGACCGGAGCGCGCAACGTAAAACGCCTCGCGAATCACGCGCACGATATCTTCGGCCCGCGTCACCAGGTAGTTGTGCTTGGTAATGGGTTGGGTAATGCCGGTGATGTCGCATTCTTGAAATGCGTCTTTGCCGATCACATCAGAACCAACCTGGCCCGTGATGCAAACAATCGGCGAGGAGTCCATGTTGGCAGTAGCAATGCCGGTGACAAGGTTGGTTGCACCTGGACCCGACGTCGCAATCGCAACACCCACTTTGCCCGATGCCCGGGCGTAGCCGTCGGCCGCGTGAGATGCGCCCTGCTCGTGGCGAGTAAGAACGTGGTGGATATTCTTGTAGCCAACAAGCGCGTCATAAGCCGGTAGAATGGCGCCTCCTGGATAGCCGAATACGGTGTCCACGCCCTCTCGAGTAAGGACCTCCCAGATTAGTTGTGCTCCAGTGCGCTTCATGGCTTGGTGCGAGCAATGGTAGCCGGTGCCGATGTAGGTACTCTAGTTCGGAGCCAGCTAAGAACTTTTTATCTCCGGGCGCCAAACGAGTGAGTGCGAACCAGAGACCTCGTTTGCGCATCGTGCGGCGGGAGTTGGCGCCGATTGGCGACGGCCTGTATCGTTCCTCGCGAAGGCGCGACGCGAATGTCGCGAGTACTCCCTAATGGCAAACGAGAAAAACAGTGATCGTGGCAATCTACGCAGTACAGCCGCTACAGGTGGTGTACAGCGTTCACCAAATCGCGCGATGTTGCGAGCCGTTGGCTTTGGTGATGACGATTTTCGCAAACCCATTGTAGGCGTCGCAAACGCGCACAGCACGCTAACACCTTGCAACATTGGCATTGGTGGCTTGGTCGAGCGCGGTGAAGAAGCGCTGCGAGTTGCCGGTGCGATGCCGCTCATGTTTGGAACCATCACCATCGCCGATGGAATTTCGATGGGCACCGAGGGCATGAAGTACTCGCTGGTTTCGCGCGAAGTTATCGCCGATTCGATCGAAACCGTTTGCACGGGCCAGAGCATGGATGCGGTTTTGGCCTTTGGCGGCTGCGACAAGAATATGCCCGGAGCCATGATCGCCATTGCTCGCATGAACATTCCCGCGGTCTTCGTCTACGGCGGAACCATCAAGCCTGGGCGCTTAGATGGCCGCGATTTGAATGTTGTGAGTGTCTTTGAGGCCGTGGGCCAACACGCAGCAGGCACCATCGATGACGAAGAACTTGGCAAGATCGAACGCAATGCGTGCCCTGGGCCCGGCTCGTGTGGTGGCATGTACACCGCCAACACGATGTCTTCGGCGATCGAAGCGATGGGCATGAGCCTGCCGCACTCGTCGACGATGGCGGCTGTTGACGAAGAGAAAGCCGAGAGTGCAGAGGCTTCGGCTGCCGTTCTTGTCGAGTGCGTACACGCCCAGCGATTGCCAAAAGAAATCATGACGCGTGAGGCTCTGCTCAACGCAGTCGCGGTTGTCATGTCGGTTGGCGGATCGACGAATGCGGTCTTGCACTTGCCAGCCATTGCCCACGCAGCCGGAGTCGAACTCACCCTGGCAGACTTCGAAGCCGTTGCAGCCACGGTTCCCGTGCTCTGCGACTTAAAGCCCTCGGGTCGTTTTGTGACCGTCGACTTTCATCGCGCTGGCGGTGTTCCGCAAGTCATGAAGATGCTCTTGGCGCACGGCGTTTTAAACGGCGATTGCATGACAATTACTGGCAAGACGGTGGCACAGAACTTGGCCGACGTTGCCGACGTGCCCCGAGCCGACCAAGATGTGATTCGACCTTGGGACAACCCAATGTACGCGCAAGGACACCTCTCAATTCTGCGCGGCAACCTCGCGCCCGGAGGCTGCGTTGCGAAAACTTCTGGTGTAAAGAATCGCTGCATCAAAGGGCCGGCAAAAGTCTTTGATTGCGAAGAGGATAGCCTTCACGCGATTTTATCGGGCGATGTGGTTGCTGGCGACGTCCTTGTGATTCGCTACGAAGGGCCGGTTGGTGGCCCGGGAATGCGAGAGATGCTCGCGCCGACGTCTGCGATCATTGGTGCCGGCCTTGGTGATAGCGTCGGCCTTATTACCGATGGACGCTTCTCTGGAGGCACCTACGGCATGGTTGTTGGCCACGTGGTTCCGGAAGCCGCTCTCGGCGGAGCCATTGCCCTAGTCGAGAACGGCGACATGGTCACTATCGATGCAGACGCGTGCCAACTCACCCTGCATCTCGAGGATGCGGAGCTTGCGCAGCGACGAGCGAAATGGAAAAAGCCCGAGCCTCGCTACACCCGCGGCGTGCTGGCGAAGTACGCGCGCTTGGTCTCGCCAGCAAATACGGGTGCGGTTACCGACCTTGGGGAATAGGTTCGATCAACGCACAAGCTGCGAGCAGTCATGTGATCATAGTTGCAAGCCGCACCTCCCCTGCGTTCGGTTGCAACTATCCAAGGACTCGGGTGTCCTGTAGTCATGCTGCGCCTCATCGTTCCACTGCTCGCCCTTTGTCTGTTCTTTGCAACTGCAATTCCCGGGCAGGCGCAGGCAGAGAAGGCGCCCAGCATCAATGCTCAGCTAGTCGCATACTACGGTAGTGCCCAAAACTATCGAAAGGTGCGACGGGACGTTCTCAAGTGGCACAAGACGACCACCAACGGTTGCGTGGCCTTCGCGTCGACGGCGTTGCGACAGATTGGTTACGAGGTTCCCATTGCAGCGAAGCGCGATGGGTGGGCTGTATCTCGCATCACGTTCGCCTTCTCGGACTATCTTGAAGAGGCTGGCTGGACTCGGATTGCGACGTTCGAGAAACTCGTCCCGGGCGATCTAGCATTTACGACTGGATATCCAGATCACGTTTTTGTATTTCACTCTTGGGCCAATACACAACGTCATATCGCTCGGGTTCTCGACAACAAGGGCTATCTCAAACGGCGTCTTCTCTCCACAAAGAATCGGGGCGACATCTCTGGCTTTGCGTATGGGCTTCGCGCGCCACGATGACACCGACCGCCGCACAAGCTGCGAGCCGTTGTGTTGGCGATGCCTGGTGGCTGGTCGTTTAGCGCGCCTGCTTCACGAGCCGGAAGTTGATGAAGTTGGGGCTCGTCATGAGCTTCTCGTAGCGAATAGGGTCACTCTCCCTCATCTCTGGGATGGGTCTCGGCTCGACGATGCTCTCAGTCAGAAATCCCGCCTCTGCAAACTCGGCGCAGCTCTGCTCCAAAGGCAGACGCCAATAACGCATCTTCCAGCCCGTATTCCACGTCTCCTCGATGAGCTCGGTTGCGAAGTAACTGCCTCCGCGAAGTTGCCACTCAAGGGTTGGGTGATGGGTTGAGAGAACGAGTTTGCCACCTGGCCGCAGTACTCGATGCAGCTCCTTTAGGGCTGCAACTCGATCGTCAAGGTAGTGCAGGACCAATGCGAGTACGACACGGTCTTGCGTTGCATCGGCGATCCAATCGATGGGCTGCGAAAGGTCGTGAACGCGAAGCTCCGCGCGATTTGCAAGCCGGCTGCGGGCGAGCGCTACCATCTTAGAACTCTGATCAAATGCGGTAACGGTTGCACCGCGGGCGAGAAGTTCGCTTGCGTAAAACCCCGGGCCACACCCAGCGTCAAGTACCTGCGCACCTTGCAAGTCGCCCAGCATGCCAAGCATCGATGGGCGGTCGTATTGCGCGTTGTAGGGGCTTGTCTTGGCGTGCTCTTCGTACTCGTCGGAGATGGCGTCGTACAGCGGTTCTTGCGTACTCATCCCCACTCTTATCATGCCGCGCAACGGCGCAGCTAACGCGTCGTTCTACGCTTCGGCCACAAAGCGCTCGGCTGGCGTGCCCTCGATGGAGAGCAGGGTGGCATCCGAGATGCTGTTGCCGTGGCCCGCGCCTTTGGCAATCACGCGCAGGTAGTTGTCGGTGTAGCCCTGGACGCTGGTTGTGCCATCATCGTCTTTGCGGCCGGCTTCCCAAAGCACCGAGCGGCGGGTGCCGAGGTAGCGCTCCATGTGCTCTTGCTTCATTTGCGCTGCAACGCGGTGCATAGCGCGGCTGCGCTCGCGAATGGTCGGGCCGTCGATACGCCCAACAAGTTTTGCCGCTCGTGTGCCTTCCCGGGCCGAGAAACCAAAGATGTGCATATGCCCAAAGCCAATCTCCTGAACGTACTCGAGCGAGTCGGCAAACTCGGCCTCGGTTTCCCCTGGAAAGCCCACGATCAAATCGGTGGTGATGTTGAGGTCGGGCACGTTTGAGCGAAGGGTTTGCACGAGCTCGCGGAACTCATCGGTAAAGCACCTACGAGACATGCGCCGCAGCACGGTATCGCTGCCGCTTTGCAGTGGGAGGTGCAGGTGGGGCATCAGACGAGGGCTCTGCCACAACTCAGAAAAGTTCGTTGGCAAGTCCCAAGGCTCAAGCGAGGAGAGCCTAAGGCGCTCGATGCTGGTTTCGCGCAAGAGGGTGTGAACTAGCTCGGAGAGGTCGGTGCCCAAGTCGTGGCCATAGCCGCCAAGGTGAACACCGGTGAGAACGGCTTCTTTGTAGCCTTTCTCGTGCAGGCCATTAATCTCGCCAACCAGGTTGGCAATGCTGCTGCTGCGCTCGTCGCCGCGGGCAATGGTCACAACGCAGTAGCTGCAGTGATTTCGACAGCCATCTTGCACCTTGATAAAGGCGCGGCTGCGCGGAGTCGAGCGCTTGCCAAGCTGGAGAAGCGGCCCCGAGGCTTCTGGCGTTTCTGCCAGATCGGCGTAGGGGTGGGCGCTATCGGGCTCGGTTGCCATCTCGGGCATGGCGTGCAAATCGAGCTTCGAGAGCACAACGTCCACAAGGTTGTCTTTAGCGGTATTGGAAACCACAAGATCAACTCCCGAGAGTGCCGCGGCGCGCTCGGGCTCAAGCTCGGCCATGCAGCCGGTCACCACAAGCCGCGCATTGGGGTTTTTCCTATGTAGCGAACCCGCGAGCTTGCGGGATTTGCGCGAGGCCTCGCTTGTCACAGCGCAGGTGTTCAGCACGATGAGGTTGGCGTCTTGAACGCGCCCCACCACTCGGTGGCCTTTCGCTTCTAGGGCACCCGTCCACGAGACAAGCTCGGCTTCGTTGAGCCGGCAGCCGAGAGTGCTGAGATATACCGATGCTTTCATGGTGTCCACGCTGGTGCTGTAAGGCGTCTGCGACCGGAATGGTCGAGGGTTACGTCGTCGTCGTCGAGTTGCTTGCGATCCCAAAGCTTGCACGTCACTTGCTTGTGCTTTTGGTCAAGGCCCTCGCAGTAGTTGGTGTACTCGCAGCGCCGAACGCTTTCTCCGTGGCCAAGGCGCACCTTAAGAAACCAGTCTGGGTCGGCGATGCACTGCCTTGCGGCGCCAATAATGTCGGCTTCGCCCGCCTGCAAGATTGCCTCAGCCATCTCAAAGGTACCGATGCCTCCAGCCGCAACAATGGGAATCGAGTGGCCCGCATCGTTTAGCGTCTTTTTCACGGCCTCGGAAAGCCCGACGTTGCGTCCAAACGGGCCCTGTGCGTCGGAGAAGACCGAAGGCATGCACTCGTAGCCCGAAGGCCCGGTGTAGGGATAGACCGCATCACCAACCTTTGGCACCTTTGCATCTTCGAATTTGCCGCCTTTGGAGAGCGAGAGAAAGTCGACGCCGGCCTCAGCAAATTTCGTAGCGTAGAAGAGCGCATCATCTAGCCGACTTCCGCCGTCGATGACTTCGTCGCCAAGAAAACGGAGTCCAAGCACTTTGTCCTCGGGCACCACAGCGCGCACCGCCGCAATGACCTCGAGCGGCAGCTTTACGCGATTCTCTTGGCTCCCGCCGTAGCCATCGTCCCTGGTATTTAGTGCCGAGAGAAATGAGGCCATCGTATAGGCGTGGGCGTAGTGGAGCTCGACGCCATCAAAGCCCGCATCAAGCACATGACCGGCCGCGTTGGCGAAGAGCCCTGGCAAGGTTGTGGGCAGGTCGCGAATATGCTCGAGGTGCGTATCCCAAACGCGCTCGCGATAGCCTTTTTGCAAGGCATCAAGCTCGCGGGCATCGAGGATGCCTGCGAGTTGTTCTGAGGAGAGGGTTGCCAGGTGGTCGCGGACGAGAGCCTCGTCGCAGGTTTCAAAGTGCGGCGCTTCTTCAAGTGCTGCCAAGGCTTCGCGGTGCTGCGGGCGAATGGCGAGAAATCGCGAGAAGTATTTATCGGTGGGTGGCCTGCGTTTAATCTGCAGAAAGTCGATGAGCTGGATAAAGAGTTTGGTCTCGCCGTTCGATGCGTTCTTTACCGCTTCGACAAGCCGGCGCAGGCCGGGCACAAATCGCTCGTGTCCCGCGCGCATCAGCGGCCCAGAAGGCACATCGCGAATTCCTGTCGCTTCGACGACAATCGCTCCGGGACGACCTTTGGCAAAGCGCGCATACCAATCGACAACGTCGTCGGTCACCAGGCCTTCGTTGGTCGCTCGCCAGGGCACCATCGCCGGAATCCACGTTCGCGAGGTGAGTTGGGTGGGACCAATGCGCACAGGCGAAAAGAGCTTCGCCGCCGCGGCTTGCTCAGCGCTTGGCCAATTCACGACGGGAAGGGCGTGCTTGATTCGCTCTGGCGGTTGCCACATTTCGTGGCCTCTATAGCACGCTGATCTTGGGGCCACGCAAGCTCTTTACCGCGTCGGCGCTGGCTGGCCCCAAGCTGGGTCGTTTCGCTATTCGGCGGCGGGCCCAAGTGGGGCGCCGTTCTCAATCCAAATGCCGAGAATCTCTTTTTGCTCATTGCTTAGGTACGAGTCGGGCGGCATCTGCGAGACTCCAATTTCCTCGTAATTTACCGAGCGCGCCAAAATGCTAAAGCGCGCTTCGAAGGCATCTTCGTAGATGTCGAGACGCATGCTTGGCGGCACCCCAGGAGCCAAGGTTTCGCCGTGGCAGCGGCCGCAGTTGGCAGTCAGCATGATTTCGATTTCTCCGTTCCAGGTTGGATCGTCGGGAATCTCTTCTGCGCAGGCGCCGGCGAAGAGGGCAGCAAGGAGAGCAATGGGGGCAAGCTTGTTCATGGTTTTCATTGCCTCTAGAGGTAGTAGTGCAGTTGCAACATGCCCGTGAAACTGCGGCCGGGTGGGCCAATTCGCTCGGCGCGTCCCATTAAGAAGAGTTCGTAGTGCGCCCGCGGCAGAAACGAAATCGTACTGGTAATCGCGTGGCGCTCCACATATTTGGTGAGCAAGTCTTCGTCGTAGTGCTCGTAGGCAAGCGAGGCACTTACTCCATCGGTCGGAAACCATACTGGCCCGACGTAGCCCAAGAGCTGGAGCCGCGAGTTGTCGGGCGCCTCCGCAAATCTCTGATAGCCCGCATTAAGCTCAGCCATAATCATCAGTTTTTGCCCTTCAAACCAGTGCTTGTAATGGCCGCCAAGCCAACCGTGCATATTCGACTCGGTGTATCGCAGCCGTGCTCCAACTCCAAGCGCATGAGCATCACCGCGCGTCTCGTGCATGGCGGTTGCGCCGTAGGTAAGATTCGAAGAACCCAAAATTGGATCCGAGACATGGGCAGTCACATGGGTCTCGCTGGCATCGCCACGCCGACTTACGCCAAGGCCATAGGTCTCTTCCAATATGCCAAAGCCCGCACGCCTTCGGATGTAGCTTGTGTGATCGGCCAAACGCAGCCCGTAGGGGGCGTAGAAGCGACCTCCGCGCATTGTATACTTCGAGTCTTCAGGCGCGTAGGTCACGAAGTGCTCGCGTGATACCAAACGGGATAGGGCACCGGATTCGCTGCGCATGCTGCCATCGGGCGGTGCCGACTTTCGCGCTTTGCCGCGCAAACCAACCACGGCCGTTAGGGAAAACTCTCTGTGCTCGGCGCGAGCACTTAGGTCGGCTTGCATGGGGAAGATATGCAGCTTGCCACTCTCATTGACCGTGCCTTCCGAGGTTTCAATGCCCTTCATAAGAGCGGCCGCCCGAAGGTCGCCACCAATCGCAAGCCATTCTGGCATGTCGAGCAGGCCGTGCAGTACCGCGCCATCGCCGCCTCGGCTCAGCGTATCGCCGGCTTCCTCGCGTCCCCACGCGTTGATAAGCCCGCCGCCCGCAGGCGCGTAGTGGCAGGTGTTGCAGGTGTCTGTATCGCTCGAGAATTGAAAGCGCGGATACGCGTGCGCGTCGCCTGCCGTGGCCCAGGTGAGAACGAGAACCGCAAGACTAATAAGGGCATGTCGCAGGAGATTCATCGCAGGGCTCCTTCCGCAATCCACGCTTTCACCAAGTCGACATCCGCCTTTGGAAGCGGGCCGTCAGGCGGCATGAGTGGGCGCTCCACTCCGTTTAGAAGAAATAGCAAGTTGCTATTCTCTTGGAAGGGCACAACAAAGAACTCCTCGATAAGAAATTCGTACGAGGCATCCACATCTTCAAAGTCGATGCCCGCGGTTTGCGAGAGCGAGCTATGGCAACTTGAGGTGGCACAGTTGGGAACGATGATCGCAGCATGGATAAACTCCCAATCCGCGTCGCGTTCCCCAGGCTCGGCGCAGCTCGCCAGGGCTGCCAACAAAACAACTGCACCCGATATAGCCAGGTGCCTTACAGAACTTCTCACGCCGAGACGCTATCATTTTTTAGCGGCCGCATTGCAAGCCAGCGGGCCTGGACAGTAACCAAGGGGTTCATGCGCAAGCTGCCAATTTTTTCGCAGCGCGAAATTGGTGGCGCGAACGGAGGAATCCGTGCTGGGCCCAACACGGCTTGTAGGCCATTCTCATCTGAACTGCGCAGCGTCGGGCCTCAAGCCCACCGATTCCAGTGCCCAGACCTGGGCACAAACGTGAGCGGATTGGCGACTTAGCAAATGTCTTAATTGAACGCGACCGAAACGAATGGATTCGCCTGCGTTGCTGATCGACTCACCGCTGTGAAACGTGCCGTTGCGGACCGCAGAGTCGACGGGACCTAGTATGCGATGGTGTAGCGAATGCAATACTTTGCCTAGGCACGATGATGCTCTAAGAGAATCAGAGGATGCAAGGGTCTGTAACTAAAAGGCTTGCGAGGGCCCTAGATCTGCACTGCCAGATAGGAATGGAAGCGACTCCCTACCGAACCAACGACTTTTACGTCCTCTGCACCCACTGTGAAACACAAACGCAGATCTGTTGCAGCAGGTGTGCGGCCCCGGTTTGCGACCACCATGTAGAGGATGAGTTCTGCCTCCCATGCCACAAGGACTCAGAGGTAGCCGCCCTTGTAGCAGTTCGTCGACGCCATCGAGTCATTTCGTATTCGGTCGCCGGTGTTGCGCTTCTACCGGCCGCGATCGTCGTATATCCAATCACGATAGCGATTGCGATCATGCTTCTGTTGCGCCGAGTCGGGGTGGGAAGAATTCGATGGCGGGGATGGGACGGAGGTGAAGGTCGTCGTCGGTACTGGCATGATGTATAGGCAGGCCAACTATCGACGACTCTGTGGACTTTGTAGTGGTCCCACGATTTCAGAATGTCTGCGCTGTGGTGTGCCGCTGTGTGACCAACACTTGCCAGCTTTCGATAAGAGGTGTGACGGCTGCGAGGACACGTTTCTCTCGGTTCGACTCTCTGTTGAAGTTGGCTTAGTTTCCGATTCGCGGAACAGGTTGGTCGCGATCGCGTCGGCCGGTCTGCTCCTTGTTGTGCCTAGCCTCTGGGCTCTCTTCCTTGTCGTACGATGTTCCAACCCTCGGCAATCGTTCGAGTGGAATCGCCTGGGCTACGACTCCGCTTCCCCGTCGAAGAGCCAGGGCCCGAGGCGGGTTGGTGCCTTTAGCGAGGCCTGCAAGCGCTCCAGAAAGTCGCGCCTGGGAATTTCAAGGGCGCCAAAGTTCTCGAGATGCTCGGTGTGCACTTGGCAATCCACCATATCGACGCCCCAGTTTTGCAGTTGCGTGACAAGCGTCGCGAAGGCAATTTTGGAAGCATCGGGAGCAAGGGCAAACATCGACTCTCCGAAAAACGCTGAGCCCAAAGACACGCCATAAAGCCCGCCAACAAGTTCGTCGCCCTGCCACGCCTCAATCGAGTGGGCATAGCCTTGGCGGTGCAACTCGTCGTAGGCCTCGATCATATCGTCGGTAATCCACGTGCCGCCCTGGCCGGGTCGGTAGATCGCGGCGCAGGCAGCGATGACTTCGTGGAATGCGGTATCCAGAGTAACGCGGTAAGGCGCTCGCTTGATGGCTTTTCGCAGGCTGCGATTGATGCGCAAGTCTTCTGGCAGAAGCACCATGCGCGGATCCGGGCTGTGCCACATGATTGGCAAGCCTTCATCAAACCAAGGAAAGATGCCCATGCTGTAGGCCAGCACCAAGCGCTCGGCGGAAAGATCGCCACCAACGGCGAGTAGGCCGTTTTCATCAGCGAGGTCGGGGGGCGGGAAGACCAGCCGATGGTCGATGCGGAAGACTGTCAAAGCGCGGGCACAGTACTGGCCCGAGCGCGGCTATTCAAACCAGTCGTCTTCACTTTCGGGAACGCTGCGGCCCAAGAAGAGTGCGGCAATCAGCGCCGCCACATCGCCGCCGCCCAGCATCATAAAGCCTGGCCCGGTTCCCCATCCGGCGGTCTTAAACGGATGCAGGGCCAAGGTGAGAACGCCAACGATCAGCAGCGCGATGCTTAGCAAGAGCGCAATTGAGCCTGGGTGTACCGGCCAATGCGGCACCTTCTTTGAAACGCCGTAGCCCAAAAGCACCAGCATGAAGCCAGCGGTGATGAGTGAGGTGAAGAAGGAGAGGGTGCCTAGAGTAATGTAGGTCGAGAGCCCGTCGGGAGCATAATCGCTCTTTGCCCAGGTCGAGAGCGCGACAGTTTCGCAACTGCTCTCGTCGACGCAAATGTCAACGCTCTTCAAACCGACCTTGGACTTGATGCCGTAGTTCGACCCAATGAGCCACGAAGTCGAAAACGCCGACATGATGAGCAGCACCGCAGCAATTGCTGCAGCGCCAAGACCGAGCTTCGTCGTTGAATCCATTATCGGCCTTTAGCGTATCACTAGCCTGTGGCCTCTAGCTTGTCTTCTGCGTGAAGGCCGCAAGGATGGTCGCGACCGCATCGAGCGGCGCCGTCGCTGGGTCGATACACACATCGGCAGCGTCGGCGAGCTCATCGCCGCTTGCGCCGACATGCACTAGAAACATCGGAGCCGGTGCAATCTGGGTGGCAATTTTGCGGTGGTCGGCGAGGCCGATCACATTTGTCGTGGAGATTACGAGCAATCCCGCGTCCAGAAGAATGTTTGCGACCTCGCCAAAGCGTCTGACCAACTCATCGATATCATCGAAGGCAATGTCTGCATCAATTCCCAAGACGACGTTCTTGCCATCGAGGAGGTAGGCATGGCTACCGGCGCGCACAAGCGCTGCTTCCAACGCTCGCGCAATGTCGTGCTTGCCCGCGTCGGGGCTGCCGCTAAACATAATCATTGCCGCTTCGTGGCCGGTTAGCTCCTCTCGCATGGCCGGCGTCACGTCGCCGCGCACCCATTCCATATCCCGCAGTTGGCGCTCAAGACGCCGCGTCTCGAGATTATCGCTAAGGGCTTCGCGCACAATGCCGCCGCCGGCGATGTCAAAGCCGTCGACGATTACGAAGCGACCAGTGCTCTCAAGTTCGGCACTTAGATCAAAGGCGACGGGCTTGCGAGTGCGAAGCGTTAACTCGGCAACATCGTGCCGCTCGATTTGCCCCTTATCACTCGAGGAGTCGAGCTCGCTGGCGTCAAGCACTCGATCAATCGAATCGATGGTTACCTCAACCGATGCGGTAGCGAGCTTTAGCTTGTAGCGTTTGCCCGGTTGCATCGGCGCTTTGCCAAGCCAGAAGAGATTTACTCTTAGGCGGGTGCTGACACTTGGCTTCGAGTCTAGGTGGCTTAGCACTTCGCCGCGGCTTACGAAAAGTTGCTCGGTTAGTGTGATGCTCGCGCTGTCGCCCGGTCCCAATTGGCTTGGAGTCGGGGCGTTAAAGACTTCGAGAGAGGCAACGTGGGCACGTTTCCCAGACGGTAAGAAAATTACTTCATCACCAGCTTTTAGCGTCCCGCTCTCGATGCGCCCAGCGACAATGCGCCGGTCATCCCCCACCTCGTTAAACTTGTAGACGTCCTGCACAGGCATGCGCAAAGGCAGTTCTTCATTGGCCGCCGCCTTCTTAAGATCGTCAAGAGCCTGCAAAATGGTTGGCCCTTGGTACCAATCCAACTTGCCACCGCGCTCGGCAATGTTGTCACCCTCGCGGGCGCTCACCGGGATAAATTGCAGAGGCTCCACACCAATGCCTGAGAGAAACTCTTGGTACTCCTCGGTGATGGCGTCGAAGGCACCTTGGTCGTAGTCGACAAGGTCGATCTTGTTGACGGCCACGACAATCTGCTTGATGCCAAGCATCGAGAGCAAGTAGCCGTGACGGCGCGAGTTCTCTTGTACGCCTTCTTTGGCGTCGATAAGAAGCACTGCAGCCTCTGCTCGTGCGGCGCCTGTCACCATGTTCTTTAGGAACTCGATGTGCCCTGGGGCATCGATAATAATGTAGTCCCGCAGCTCGGTTCGAAAAAAAACTCGGGCGGCATCGATGGTGATGCCTTGGCCCTGTTCTTCCTCGAGTGCATCAAGCAAGAAGGCGTACTCAAATTGCTTTCCGCTGCGTTTGCAGGTTTCTTGCACCTTTTCGAGCTTGCCATCGCCAAGGGTATTGGTGTCGGCGAGAAGGCGACCGACAAGAGTCGACTTACCGTGATCCACATGGCCAACAATGACAACGTTCATTGTTTGCCGATCCGAAATGTTCTGAACGTCTGCCATCTTACATGTACCCATCGCGGCGGAGTTTCTCCATCGCATAGGTATCCTCTTGATCTTGGGCCCGGCCGGCGCGCTCGGGGACCGTGGTTTTCCCAAGTTCGACAATAATCTCTTTGGGCGTGCGAGCCTTTGACTCGATCATGCCTGTGCAGGTCTCGCAACCAATGGAGCGGTAGCGCTTGCCCGAGCCCTTATCAAAGTAGAGGTCGATGATTGGAATCTGCTCGCGGTCGATGTACTCCCAAATATTGGTCTCGGTCCAATCCAGCAGGGGATGGATGCGCACGTGGGTATTGGGCGCAAAGTCGGTCTTAAATTGGTTCCACATCTCCGGAGGCTGGTCCGAGACATCCCAGTCGTTATTGTGATCGCGCGGCGAGAAGTAGCGCTCCTTTGCTCGGCTGCCTTCTTCATCGGCGCGAGCGCCCACGATGACACCGGTATACGGCTCACCGTTTAAGACATCTTCGTAGACGCCATCGGCATTCATTTCGCGCCGCGGCCAAGTGCCATCAAGGGTGTGCTTTAGCCCTTCGGTCTTAAGCGCCGAACAACATTTTAGCCGACCCTTTTCCGGGCCCATGCCAGCGGCGAGTGCGTCGCGGTTTTGGCCAACGACCATTTTCAGTTTCCATTCGCGGGCTAAGCGATCGCGGTACTCAATCATCGCGGGCACCTTGTAAGAGGTGTCGATGTGGACCAATGGAAATGGCACGTGGCCAAGGAACGCCTTGCGAGTAAGCCACAGCATGACTGTTGAGTCCTTGCCGATAGACCAGAGCATGCACAGCTCTTTGAAGTGCTTGTAGGCCTCACGAAGGATGTAAACGCTTTGGCTTTCGAGTTCGTCGAGATGGTTCATGCTTATTCTCCGGTTAGTGACTCTAGTATAAAACCTATAGAAAACAAATAGTAGTCGCTGTCATCTCTTATACTACTCCTGCTTGCCGTAGTATTAGACGCGCGAAGCCATTCCATGCCTATAGTGCGGTCGGAAAACGGATGGAAAACAGCAACAAGTTTCGAGAAGCACTGGAATATCACCAACGGGGACGGCCGGGAAAAACCCAAATCCAAGCCACTAAGCCCACGGCGACCCAGAACGATCTTAGTCTCGCCTACTCGCCTGGAGTTGCCGGACCGTGTCTGGAGATTGCGAAGAATCCAGACGACGTTTTTAAATACACCAACCGATCGAACCTAGTTGCCGTTATTACAAACGGCACCGCGGTGCTTGGGCTGGGCAATATTGGACCAGCAGCGTCAAAGCCTGTGATGGAAGGCAAGGCAGTGCTCTTTAAGCGCTTTGCCGACATCGATGTCTTTGATCTCGAACTCGATACCGAAGATCCGCAAGAGATCATTCGCGCCTGTCAGTTGCTTGAGCCAACCTTTGGCGGCATCAATCTCGAAGACATCAAGGCGCCCGATAGCTTCATCATCGAAGACACGCTTCGGGCCACGATGGGCATTCCGGTCTTTCACGATGACCAACACGGAACTGCCATCATTGCCGGTGCCGGACTTCTCAACGCCTGTGAGCTAACCAATCGCGACATCAGCAAGATCACCGTTGTCGTCAACGGCGCAGGCGCTGCAGGAATTGCCACCGCAAAGTTTCTTCTTGAGCTCGGTGTCTCGGCGGAGAACCTCCTCATGTGCGACTCGCAGGGCGTTATCTACGCGGGACGCGATCGGCTTAACGTCTACAAAGAGCAGTTTGCAATCGAGACGGATAAGCGAACCCTTGCCGAGGCCCTTGATGGCGCCGACTGCTTTATTGGCGTCTCGGTAAAAGATGCCGTCACTCAGGACATGGTCAAAAGCATGGCTCCCGAGTGCATCGTCTTTGCGCTCGCAAACCCGGATCCGGAAATCCCCTACGAAAAAGTCAAAGAGGTTCGCCCCGACGCCATCGTAGCGACCGGTCGCACCGACTACCCAAATCAGGTTAACAACGTACTCGGCTTCCCGTACATCTTCCGCGGCGCACTCGATGTGCACGCAACCACGGTGACCGAGTCGATGAAGGTTGCAGCAGCCAAGGCGATTGCAGCACTGGCTCGCGAGCCCGTACCCGATTCTGTCCTCTCGGCCTACGAGATGAATACCATCGAGTACGGCAAGGATTACATCATTCCCAAGCCCTTCGATCCCCGCGTGCTTGGCATTGTGGCACCCGCAGTGGCCGCCGCCGCTACAGAAGCTGGTGTCGCTCGGCGTCCGCTCGAGTCGATTAAAGCGTACCAAGAAGAGCTGCAGGCGCGTTTTGAGTCTCGCTACGGCGTCATGCGCAGCATTACCGTTCGCGCAAAGAAAGAGCCGCAAACCATCGTCTTCCCGCAAGGAGCCGATCTAAGAATTGTTCGCGCAGCACGTAGGCTTGCCGACGAGCGCATGGCTCATCCGATCATCTTGTGTCGCAAGCCCAAGTTCGAGGCTGCACTAGCTGAGTTGGGCATTACCGGCGAGGGCATCGATTGCATTGACCCGCGAAAGCGCGACAAACGACGCCAGCAGTATGCCGAGGCCTATTTCGCCAAGCGCGGTCGCCGGGGCATTACGCTCTCCGACGCACAAACCGAGATGAGCAATCCCTATACCTTTGCAGCAGTGATGCTTGAGCAAGGTGGGGCCGACGGCCTTATTGGTGGTCTCACAACCTACTATCCAAAAACAATCCGGCCGGTCTTGGGCATGATTCCCCTAGAGGAGGGGCGTACAACGGTTAGCGCGGTGTACATCTTGCTCATCGATGGCCAGCCGTACTTCTTGGCCGACTGTGCTGTGAACCCCGAGCCAACCTCCGAGCAGCTGGCGGAGATTGCGATTTCGGCGGCCAAGCTGGCTCACGACTTCGACATCAGCCCGCGAGTTGCCATGATCAGCTACTCAAACTTTGGCTCCGCACGGGGCGAAGAAGTTGGGCGCTTGCGCAAGGCAATCGAGCTTGTTCGAGCCAAGGCGCCCGAGCTTGTTATTGATGGCGAGATGCAGGCGGATACCGCAGTGGATTCGGCTCTACTTCGCCGTAGGCATCCGTTCTCGACCCTTAAGAGTGCTGCAAACGTCTTGGTCTTCCCAAACCTCACAGCGGCAAACTCCGCCTACAAGCTACTGCACAGGCTTGGCGGCGCAGAGGTGATTGGCCCAATCCTCACCGGGCCTTCAAAAGCCGTTCACGTTGCTCAGCGCGATGCGGAAGTTGGCGACATCGTCAACTTGGCGGCGTTTGCTGTCATCGACGCTCAGCGCAAAGCAAAAGTCGATTAGGAATCGATTCGCTAGCCTAGGGAAAATACCTAGGCTAGTGAGCCGAACTGCTTTGCCGCAGTCTTGTGAGCACAGCACAGCACAGCACAGCACAGCACAGCACAGCACAGCAC
>TARA_R110002096_G_scaffold266710_1_pt1 | contig 170599 bp, 140 predicted proteins | sample TARA_R110002096 | Tara Oceans TARA_R110002096 (sample SAMEA4397295) | marine metagenome | biome: Polar Biome; feature: [DCM] deep chlorophyll maximum layer (ENVO:01000326); material: water (ENVO:00002006), including particulate matter (ENVO:01000060) such as... | depth 35 m
TTTACGCCGCCCTGTGGCCTGTTTTTACTCCGCCCTTGACACAATTTGTTGCCCCAGTGATGCCCCGGGCGAAATTCGTCAAAAATTATCTAACAGAATAATTCTAATAACTGATTGATATATAAGGAATAAAAGTGGTGCCCGGGGGCGGATTTGAACCACCGACACGCGGATTTTCAATCCGTAACACATACTGTACGGAAAACAAGTGATTGAGGTGCGATCTTAATAGCTGATAAATTAGGACATTAGACATCAGGAACATTAATCGCTGTACGCGAGTTAAAAAATTAACCAAAGCTGCAAATGGAGATCTTGATCTCCTCATAAAATTTTAATTCTTGAAAATACAAATTTGTTGATCTACGGTGATTAACTGTTTGTTAATTGTAGCCGAAACGAGAATGAAGAAAAAATTGGGGGAACTGTGGCTGACAAAGTCGAATTAACACCACCTTTAGATCATGATAAAGAAGACGGTCCTGCTATGGATACAGGACTTTCCTGTCTCGTTACGCTTTTGCGCTATCTTGGTAAAGCAGCTGAACCGGATCAGATCCGTCATCAAAGTGGTAAGGGCGGCGAACTGTTTGATACGCCGGATATTCTTCGCGCTTGTAAAGATGTTGAGGTAAAAGCAAAGTCCAAGACTGCTGATTGGAATAAACTTTCTAAGATGCCGTTGCCTTGTATGGGTAAAGCCAAGGACGGCTCGTTCTTTATCATCGGTAAAATAGCATCAAGTGATAACGCGCCGAAGGAAACGGAAACAGAAGAGCAAGACGATAAGGTTCTTATCCAGTCACCAATCACAAATCAACCTCAAGTACTTTCCAAAGACGAGTTTTTGGAGCTATGGGCCGGTGAAGTCATTTTGGTAACCACGCGAGCGATGCTGGTGGGCGCTCTTCGTAAGTTTGATGTCACTTGGTTCATCCCAGCGATTATTAAATACAGAAAGGTGCTTTATGAGGTATTGATTGCGTCGTTTTTTTTGCAGCTCTTCGCGCTGATGACGCCGATGTTCTTTCAGGTGATCATTGATAAGGTGCTTGTCCACAAGGGCCTTACGACACTCGATGTAATGATTACAGCACTCATTGTGGTTTCGATCTTCGAAGTGGTCGTTGGCGGGCTGCGGACTTACGTGTTTTCCCATACGACAAATAGAGTGGATGTGGAGCTTGGGGCGAAACTGTTCAAACATCTTCTCGCGCTTCCCTTAAGCTATTTCGAAAGCCGCCGGGTGGGGGACAGTGTCGCCCGTGTCCGAGAGCTAGATACCATCAGAGAGTTTTTAACGTCATCATCGGTGACGCTGGTGATCGATGTGCTGTTTACCTTTGTGTTTCTGGCGGTGATGTATCTTTATAGCCCAACACTGCTGATTATCGTTCTGGTCTCGCTGCCTTGCTATGCGACGGTTTCGTTGATCATTACGCCAATGCTTAGAAAACGTCTTGAAGAAAAATTTCAGCGCGGTGCAAAGAACCAGGCTTTCCTGGTGGAAAGCGTCACCGGGGTTCAAACTCTAAAAGCAATGGCCATTGAGCCACAAATGCAGCGCGATTGGGAAAAGAACCTTGCGGGATACGTCCATAGCAGCTTTAGAGCAGGGATGCTCGGCAATATCGGATCGCAGTCCGTGCAGTTTATCAATAAAATCACCACGGCTGTGACCCTGTTCTGGGGCGCGACGCTGGTGATGGCGGGAGATTTAACAGTCGGGCAACTGGTGGCTTTCAATATGCTGGCAAGTCGGGTCAGTGGCCCAGTTCTTCGTCTTGCACAAATGTGGCAGGATTTTCAGCAGGCAAGAATTTCACTGGAACGGCTGGGAGACATCCTCAACAGCCCGGCGGAACCAAGTTATAATCCCAACAGAACAACGTTGCCGGATATTAAAGGTCGGGTCGAGTTTGACGGAGTGACATTCAGATACCGCCCCGACGCCCCCGAAGTGCTGCGAAGAGTATCCATAGAAATTCCGGAAGGACAAATGATCGGCATCGTCGGGCCGTCCGGTTCCGGTAAAAGCACACTGACCAAGTTGATCCAGCGGCTTTATGTGCCCGAAAGCGGGCGGGTGCTCGTTGACGGTGTTGATCTGGCTATGATTGATCCGGCCTGGCTTCGCCGGCAGGTCGGTGTGGTGCTCCAGGAAAATCTACTGTTTAACAAAACTGTGCGGGAAAATATCGCCCTTGCCGATCCAACCATTCCCATGGACCGTGTCATTGCCGCCGCAAAAATGGCCGGGGCAGACGAGTTTATATTAGAGCTGCCTGAAGGATACGATACATTTATCGACGAACGCGGTGCCAACCTCAGCGGCGGCCAACGTCAACGGATTGCCATCGCCAGAGCGTTGATTACCAATCCAAGGGTTTTAATCCTTGATGAAGCGACAAGCGCACTGGATGCTGAAAGCGAAGAGATTATCCAGAAAAACCTTGAGATCATCGCCAAGGGTCGGACAGTGATCATCATCGCTCACCGACTGTCCGCGATCAAACAAGCAGACCGCATCATCACCGTCGAACGCGGTGAAATTACCGAGGATGGTACACACAGTGAGTTGATGGCGCAAAAAGGCCGTTATGCGAGCCTTTATAGCAAGCAGATGAAAGCAGCGACGGTTGGTGATCGTAAAGAAGTAGAACCTGATGCTTCACCGTCCAATCCTAATGAAGGACAGATCGATGTTTGATGGATTAGTTCATTATGAGGGGGGAGGTCGTGAGGCCGGGGGGAGCTCAAGTAGTGAGCGAGTAGTGAACGATAGTTCCACCCATCAAATAAGGAACCAAATCGATGTTTGACGGTTTAATGCATCATGTTGACGTCTGGAAAGAAAGCTACCGTCAGCAAAAGGAAATAGAGAGTAAAAGCTTCAAGGTGGAAGAAGCGGACTTCCTGCCGGCTGCCTTGGAAATACTCGAAAAACCAGCCTCGCCCATTGGCCGTTGGATGATCCGGCTGATCATATTATTTTTTACCCTCGCGCTTCTCTGGTCCTATTTCGGTAAAGTGGATGAGGTGGCAACCGCGCAAGGAAAGGTCACACCACTTGGGGACATTAAAGTGATCCAGCCCGCCCAACTGGGTATCGTCAGAAACATCTTGGTGACCAACGGTCAGCGCGTCAAGGCCGGCGAAAGTTTGCTTGAACTCGATACCACCATCAGCTTCGCCGATGAGGAGCGGGCAAGGCGTGAGCTTCAAATCGCACTGGTCACGAAGGCTCGCGGCGAAGCGCTCCTACTGGGACTTACCGGCGAAGAACCAATATTTGTCGCTCCGCAGGGTGCCTCCGCATCTATCGCAAGCATGCAGCAGTTGCTAATTCAAAGTGAACTTAACGAATATAACGCCTCGCTCGAAACATATCATCAACAGAAAATCGAGCGTGAGGCCGATGAAAAAGTGGTTTTGCAAGAAATTGCCAAACTTGAAGAGACATTGCCACTCCTTAGAGAGCAGGTAGACGCAAGGGCCGAACTGCTGGAAAAGGGCCTCACCCCACGCTTCCAGTATCTGGAATATCAGGAACGCCTGGTTGGGCAGGAACGCGACCTCGACATCCAACACGATCAACTGACCAAAGTCCGGGCCTCGATCATCGGTGCCGAGAAGCAAATTAACCAAGTCACACAGGAGTTCCTAAAAAACACCTATTCAAAGCTCGCCGAAGCAGAAGACCAGATCGTCGCCCTGACCCAAGAGCTGACCAAGGCGACAAAGGTACAGGAGTTGCAAATTCTCCGCGCACCGGTTGAAGGCATCGTCCAGCAGCTCGCCGTTCACACCATCGGCGGCGTGGTGCAGGCAGGGGACCCGCTTATGGTGGTGGTTCCTGATGAAAGGTTGCTGACGGTGGAAGCCAATGTGCTTAATAAGGATATTGGCTTTGTCACAGAAGGCCAGAGCGTTGAAGTAAAGTTCGAAGCCTTCCCATTTACCAAATACGGCGTCATCCACGGTGAAGTCTTAAGCATCGCGCAAAATGCCGTCGCCGATGAAAATCTTGGACTTATTTATCCGACTCGCATTAGCCTAAACGCATCAACCATCACGGTACAGGGTAAAGAAGTAAATATTTCTCCCGGTATGGCGGTGACCGCCGAGGTTAAAACCAATCAGAAACGCTTGATTGAGTTTTTACTTTCGCCGCTGCTCAGATATAAAGATGAGAGTCTAAGAGAAAGGTAGAGTGAGCGATAGAGCCGGACTTATAATGATGGATGTAAAATAAATGTTTTTAATTTTAAATCCGACAGTAATTTTTTTTAATACTCGTTAAGATAGTACTTGACTCATCGTGTTTTTACCAACAATGTAATGGTTAATGATAAGTTAATTTTTATTAACATCTTAAAGAATTCAACATTGGGGGCGTCAACGCTATATCTATCGATCTTTATATTTAATCCACTAATTTCAATAAGCGATAGATACGAGCATTTAAAAAAACTCCCTCAATAAACTGTAATGTTACGTGACCGTCTATCTTGCTTTTGCCGTAATCCGGTGCTTGGATAGTCATAAGAGTTAACGTGTAATGAGCAAAATAATTGAGGAAGCCAAAATGACCACAAAACCAAAAGCCAAAAAGAAAACCACCGCAAAGAAAAAAGCAACAGCAAAGAAAGCCGCACCTAAGGCCGCACAAGCCGCAGCCCAAGCTGCTGCGGTTGGTTCCAACCCCCAAGATCCAAATCAGGGTAAAACCATGGGCAACATGCTTGGTGAAATTGTCTGGCTGATGACCCAAAGCGCGGGCCACAAACATTTTGCCCTTTCCGATCTTGAATGGATGGTGATGCCAGCACTTCTGTTGGAGCAATACCGGATCTTTAGAAACGGAACCCAGCCGCTTGGCGTTGCCCTCTGGGCGTATTTGGGTCCAGAGGCAGAAGAAAAGCTTACAACCGGCGGCCGCCTGCGCCCAGACGAATGGGCCGTGGGTATGAAGCTTGACCCCAAAAAAGGTGCCATGCGCCAACCAGGTGGCAGCCTGTGGCTTGTGGATCTGATCGCACCGTTTCACACACCGGATAACAAGATGGCCGATAAAATGCTCGCTGATTTGATGCAGGGCCCGTTCAAAGGCAAAAAGTTCAAATTCCATCATACCGATCCCAAAACGCACGAGCGTAAAATTATGGAGCTTGGTGGCGACGTTAAAAAAGCGGATGAGACAAAAGCAGAATGAGGCAAGTCGCCCGGATATTGACCATGCTTACGTTGCTTGTTGCTTTTTCGGCAAGCCTTTCCGGGTGCGCGTACGCCTTGCAGGATTGCAGCAAACTTGTCGGGACATCTGACTATAATCTCTGTCTGGCGGAAAATGGTGATCAGGAAGCACAGTATCAACTGGGCCTCGCCGCCTATGAAGCGGGCAACACAGATGAAGCCATCAAGTGGCTGGAAAAAGCAGCGAAGCGACGAGATAACAGGACACCGATATTTATCCCCAAGGGGAACAGCGGCGATGTCAGAATTGAGATGAGGGAAACAGGATTGAGTAAGCCGGGGCACACTGGAGCTCAGCGGCTCTTAGAGGAGATTACAATGATATATAATGATATAAGTGGTGGGGTATGAACAAACGCGTGAAGCGTGATAGAATTTTTGCGCTTATATTTGGCGTTCTATTTTTTGTTGCCTTATTTGTGTTATCTGAATGGATAGAGAGCCCGAAGGAATTCCAGAAAGAAGTACGTCTAGAAATCACTCATCCAACATTGCCGATCGTGAATTTTTTGGTGCCAACTGAATATTTGGGGCCAAGACTACTTGAGTTGTCAAAAAAAAATCATTTAGGGGGGGAGCAAAAAAGATTTCTTATTCAATTTTATTACCCTTCAATGCTACCAGCAACCATAGAAAACAAAAAACTTGATCAGTCAGGGGTTGTAATGTATGCGTCAATTGCAACTAGTATAAGGCGATCTAACAGATATGCCATTGAGTTGAAATCGGAGAAGGTGGGAGCTAAATATCAGCTAACAAGTGAGGCTTGTGGCTTACAAAAATATGAGGAACTACCAGATTATTATGTTGGCAGTACTCTATATCATCATTTTAATGAGATAGATCCTTCCAACGATATACATATCAATTGCGCGGGCAAATTATGCAGAATGTTTTGGGTTAGTGATATTCCAAGCAATTCGGAACTATTGCTGTCCGTAACGTTAAACGGGCTGCCAACGGGCAGTATATGTGAGTGGGAATCGGTTACGTTAAAAGTAAATCAACTTATAGAAAAATTTCAAAGTGCAAAGGGGAATTAAGTGGCAAATTTAACATTGACCGAAGTTGATAATTTACAAGAATTATTGACATCGGGGGATCGAGGAGGGTTTTATTACTCTTATGCCCAGTTGATTAAAGGCGACCATAAAAATACCTATGATCAGGTTATGATTCAATCTCAAATAACCACATATGGAGGATTGTGGGGTGGGTCTGCGATACTCGGAAATTCATTTGCGCAAAACTCCAGTGGCGTAGATGCGAGTGGAGATCCATTGTACGATGTAACTCTGGATGATTTTTCATTACAGATAGCGCAGAGATTTCTCGATGGTGTGCTACTCGATGTTCAAAATGGAGGAAATGGGGTTCTTACAAATGATGAAATTCAGGAACTTGATTACTCTGTCTGGTTAGAAAAAGGGATGGGAGATATATTCCCAGGAAATGTTCAACGCTCAAATGAACAAGACGGCATTCCTGAAAATTCAGTTGTTTATAATTATTTAACAGCAGAACAAGTTAATCAAAATCATTGGTCAGTTTTTGACGATGAAGCGATAGCAATTGGATTAATTGCTGTTTTGTATGCAGATGACTACGCTAAAACCCCTGATATGTATGGGTTTGCAAATTTTTCTAATTTGAACAATGGACAACAGGATATCTCATTGGATGGTAATTATCATTTAGAAAGAGATGATGAGGGGTATTTGATAGTTAGAGAAAGGAACCAAAATGGTTCTTTGGGTGCTGTAGTTCTTATAATGGATGAGGACCCTCCAATTGATCCGTTGTTTGATATTGGTGCGGGAATTGTTGGGACGATTCCAGCCGATCCATTAGCAGTAGATGTGCAAAAAAATAAACTAGGAGCAGATATTGGAAATAATTCCTTTAGAAATTTAATTGCGAGTGAGTATACGCCGCCAACTTACAATGGAGATACACTCAGCATAGAGACTTCTGATGGTACCTACTATTATAAACTAACTCAAGATGAGGATACTGGTTCGTATCAAATGATCGAAGGCAGAGATTTTGGCGGAGGTGACGAAGAAATTCAGACGATGAACCTTTCCTCAAGCAGTGCGGGAGGTGAAACTGCGACGGGAGTAGTTGATATAAGTCAGATGACGCGTGATGATAACGGGGTTCCTCATATAAATGGAGTATCGCTCGTCGCAGGTGAATGGCCAGCTACGCTAGAATTTCAAATCGAATTGACGACTGATATTAATGAGGGATACCAAATTGCGCTTACCAATATAGCATTAGATAGTGCAGAATTTGAGGTCAATCAATTAAAAGCATTTCAAGATCAAGTTTTTGCGAAGGCGCAAGAGGATGCGCAAAATGCAGTGAAATTGACGTTTGCACAAGGTGCATTCAGCTATCTTACAGATGATCCCGGATTTAACAATTTTCTTCGCGGCGGTGATAATGGTAGTAAGACGGTGTCAACCTTTTTTGGTGATGGGAGTGTCGGATATATAACCCGCAATGCTGACGGGAAGGTTACCTCTATTTCAAAGATTAATGGTGACGTGGTTACACGCGAAACCGTCATAGCGACAGGTGATGGCGAGTGGGATTATAAAATCGATGATTCCAGTATTCTACAAACTTATAATAAGGACGGCACCGACGAAGTTCTGGTTAAAATTGGCGGTGGTCAGATATCGCTTGGCACGATCGGATCGATTACGGGCTCGGCTATCGGTAACCGGATTGTTAGTGATCCATTTGCGGCGGTCGCGGTCAGCAGCTTTATTGGTGCTTTTGGCGAGAACCTCTTTGAAACGGCGGGGCTGGCTGCCAAGGGCAATGTCGATATCTGGGATACGTGGGATGATTTTGATCAAAATCTGTTTGACAATCTTAAATCTGCGGGCATTGGCGCCTTTTCCTCCTGGCTTTCGGGTGAGCTGTTTGATGCGCTGGGTATTGATGGTGTCGCAGCGGAAATTGGTGAGAGTATAGCCAGTGATGCAATCGGTCAGCTTATCGCCAACGTAATAGATCCTAATATATTAAACCCATTTGCAGATATCAGCGTTGATCCGCTTAATATTATTGCGGGTTATATAGGGCGTAAACTAGGATCGGCAGTTATTAATTTTGATACGGTCGGTGGGCAGATAGGGTCCTCCATCGGAGCATCAATTGGAGCATATGCCGTGCCTGCTTTATGGATAGGTGGGCCAGTCGGTATCCTGGTTGGTACGTTCCTGGGTTATGTGTTTGGGGGGTTATTAGGGTCTATTTTCGGTGGGACACCAAGGTCAGGGGCGGATCTCATATTAGATCAAGAGAATGGGAACTTCGAAGTTCAAAATGTCTGGTCAAAACATGGTGGTTCTCAAGATTTGGTGAGTAACCTTGCGACTGTTGCCGTAGCCAACCTTAACTCAATTATGAATAGTATAGGCGGCGAAATCGTCAGTGATAGTGCATTTCTTTCAGCGACTTTTGGAACTGAGAAATCGGAACTCTTTTATGATGGTCCCGGTGGCCGCTTAAGTGTCGAAATGGGATCGGAAGGCGCAACCAGCAAAGTGGTAGAGTTTAGCGTCCTCAATATGCTCGATACTATGCAAATCTCTGGTGGAAACCTGTATATGAAACGTGCTTTATACGGCTCACTAGATATTTTGATGAACGATTCAGCATATGAGGGTGAGAAGCTTGATGTTATTTATGGTAATATCCAAATTGCTAGGGACTATGACTATTATGTAAATAATGCAGCATTGGTTAATGCGCTTTCCAGCGATGATCCAGATAGCGCTTATGCCGCAGGATGGGCAATTACACTACAGAGGGCGGTAGAAATTGGTCTCGGCAAGCGCGCCGTCTCCGACTGGAGTGGTGGTTACGAGGGCTGGACCGAGGTCCATGGCATTGGGCCGCTTGGAAATCTTGAATTAAGTGCAGACATCGACTTTTTGGGTCGCAGTGACCGTATATTTACAGAATTTGACACGCTTGGAAACAAAAGAACTGTAAAAGATACCATCGCTCAAGTCGATAAGGATGTCATTAGCGGCAGTGATGGCGACGATATTGTTACCATTACGAATGGTGTTCTTTCAGGAAATGTAAATTTCGCGGTTAATGGTATCCAATCTGATGGAACTAATTTTGAAATTTCCACAGCAGCTACTATTTTCGGTGATGGTGGAAATGACATTATCGTTGGTGGTGACCTGGGAAATGATATCTTTGGGGGGGCGGGAAATGATCAGATCGCCGGTGGTAATCTGGATGACTGGATATTTGGAGGTGATGGTGATGACAAGCTTTGGGCGGCTGGCTCGAGCTCGGCTGATACAACTGTCGATATTGGAAATGGAGAAACAATTCTCGATCCGTCAGTGGTCAATGTTATCTCAAACGGTGATTATCTGTCCGGGGGCGACGGTGATGATGAGCTTTATGGATCGCAAGGCTCAGAATGGCTTGCTGGTGATGCTGGGAAAGACACTATCTACGGTGGCTGGGGTAGTGACATCCTAGAAGGCGGCGCGGGTGATGATGATAAGCTTTACGGCGGCAACAATGATGATAGTTATATCTTCCGCGCTGGCGACGGTCATGACCTGATAATTGAAAAAGCGTCTGTTAAAGTCAGTCCGACCGTTGAGGTTGAGGTCGAGGATATTGACTTTGAAGCACGGTATGACGGTATGTCAGACGGAGAAATTGAAGCAAAATATGGCGGGCGCTACCGTGAAGTTACGAAAGTTTCTGCGCCGGTGGAGCAACAATATATCGAGGACGAGAAAATCCTTGGTGGCATTGATACGCTTGTGCTCGGCCCTAGTATCGCCATGGGTGATATCCTGCTTAAGCAGGAAGGAAAAGATCTCGTCCTTGAGGTGCACCCGGATGGTACTATACTTGCCAGCCCTCACGACAGTATGCGCATGGTCAATTGGTTCAATGAGTTTCAGCGCATTGAATATCTGGAATTTTCCGATGGTACGCGGATCAATATCGGTAACTTTGTCAGCTTTACCACCGGGACCTCAGAAAGCGATAATATTTTCGGAACGGATGGCAGCGACTTTGTTCATGGCGCCGGAGGCGATGACAATATCTGGCTGTTGGGCGGAGATGACTTTGGTCTTGGCGGTGACGGTGATGATTTCTTATCAGGCGGCGATGATAATGATATCATCATCGGTGGTAAACAGAATGATAATCTGCAGGGTAATGACGGTGATGATGTGGTCACTGGTGATAATGGTGATGATTATCTTATGGGCAACCTGGGCGATGATATTCTCATTGGAGGTGTTGGGAATGATACCATTATCGGCGGCCATGGCAGTGATGTGTTTAAATATAACCGTGGTGATGGCCAGGATGTGGTATTTGACCGTTATGCGGATGGGCAGTGGGAGCTGGTGTCGTCGTTTGATGGGCGCGCGGATACGAGCAACGAGTTTCTCAATGGTTATACTTGGGTCAATATTGATGTAGACACAAACTATTTCATAAAAGATGTTAATGCGAATGGGCTTTATGACGCTACGGATGTGCTGCTGATAGACGAAAACGGTGTTGTCAGCGATGATATTCAGTTTCGCTTTGACTATACCAATACGGGCAATTCGGTCTCTCGCCTACTTGGGACGGCGCCTTACGTAGGCGACGGCAATGATGACGCGAATGATCAAGACAGAATTGAATTTAGCCCTGGCATTGAACTTGAGGATATTCAACTTACCTGGTCCGCAGACGGTCAGGACTTAATCCTGGGTATTGGCTCACCATATGGCTATGTGAGCAGTTTTTCTGATTTTAGTGATACTATTACGCTCAAGGAATGGCGAGTTGCCGATGGCAATGGCGGTTGGAATTATCAACCTCATATTGAAGAGCTTGTTTTCTTTAATTCAGGGCCGCTTGATACCACGACGATTTTCCAGTGGGGTGGTGGTACTGACTTTGACGATACAATTAATGGTAGCGAAAATAGAGACTGGATTACTGGTAACGCTGGCGATGATATTATAAGTGGTAAAGCAGGCGATGATTTCCTTCATGGCAATAGCGGTCGTGATGTTATCAGTGCCGGTGCTGGTGATGATGTGGTTTATGGTGGCAGCGGTAACGATATTCTCGACGGCGGCGAGGGTAATAATATTCTTATTGGCGGAACCGGCATTGATTTGGTGTCGTTCCAAAGCGCGGCTAAGGGTGTCACTGCTGATCTCAAATACGGTGAAAATAACACCGAAATGGCAGCGAATAATAAACTTTATGCAGTCGAAGGATTTCTTGGGTCAGATTTCGATGATGATCTTCGCGGCAATATATATGCCAATATTCTCGAAGGTTCAGCTGGTGATGATGTGCTAACGGGGGACCTGGGGGATGACACTTATGTCTTTAACCGTGGCGACGGCAATGATACGATTCAGGAAGAAGAAAACGTACGGACCTATATCTTTGATGAAAATGGTCAACTTAACACTTCTCTTTACATGTTTACCGACGGCATGGGCAATAACTATGCCCAAGATCCTATTGTTGAAAAATATCGTGAATTTGATTATGACGAGAAAAATTCAATATTTGGTGAGGGTGATGAATATGATGATTTGGTCTTTTATGATTTTTATAAACAATCGGTATATATAGAAGAAATTGGCAGCGGAAACCTAGTTTACTCTTTCAACGTTTCGAGCTTGAGTGCACCCCACAGCCTACAACATCTACCTGTTAGAGGCTGGCAACCAGGTTTTGGAATAGAACATGCGGGTGGTGCCTCATTCATAGACAGTCTAGGCACGGGTGATAATGGCAATGACACCATAGAATTTGGCCCGGACATAGGGCTTGCAGATCTTAGCTTCGCTATGAGCGGTAATGATCTGGTGATTAGCATTCACGATCAGGATGTTGCGCGCGCTGTTAGCGATAGTATTACGGTTAAGAGCTTTACAGACGACAATAAAAAGGTGGAGACGCTTACATTCAGCGATGGCTTTACAGTCAACCTCGCCAGCGTTTTGCTGGCCGCAAATGGTTCAGCCATTGATCCGGACGAGGATCTGATTGTTGGCGATGCAGCGGCGAACACCTTAAGTGGCAATGACGGGAACGACGTTCTCTCCGGCTTTGATGGAGGCGATACATTATACGGCGGCTTGGGCGATGATGTGCTTGTCGGTGGTCTCGGCGCAGATACGCTTGACGGCGGCGACGGTATTGATACGGTTAGATACGCGGAATCTCAAACGGGGATTGATGTGGATCTTAGCGGCGCGACGGCAAATACGCTCGGCAGTGCTGCTGGTGATACATTTGTAAGTATTGAAAACCTTGTCGGTTCGACCCATGATGATGTCATTGACGGCAGTGCTGAAGATAATCTGCTGGTTGGTCTCGCTGGCAATGATGTGATCGGTGGAGGTGCGGGTCATGATAAGATTATTGGTGGTGAGGGGGTAGACACTCTTTCCGGGAATGATGGTGACGACGCCATCTTTGGTGGTGCGGGCAATGATATCCTTTACGGCCATAATGACGATGATTTTCTCGAAGGTGGAGATGGGAATGATATCATTTACGGTGATGCTGGAAATGATGACTTAACAGGGGGTTCTGGCGCTGATACTCTCTACGGTGGCAGTGGAGATGACAGTCTTTTTGGTGGTGCCGTAGAAGACGGCAGCAAAGACATTTTACAAGGCGGTGCTGGCGATGATCTCTATCTCTTTGAAGCCAATGATGGGGATAGTGAAATCACGGACCTGGACGGCCTGAACAGCATAAGCTTTGGCACCAGTGTCACTTCTGATCAGATTATCTTCCGTAAAGAGGGTGATAATCTGATCGTGAAGGTGGATGGTGGATCGACCCACGTAACGGTGATTGATTATTTTTCAGCCTCAAACAACAGCCTTCTTCGCAGCCTAATTGTGGCGGGAGATGCCAAGGGCGCGTTCTTTAAATATCTTGATGATGCCTTTGATGCGGCATTGAACAATACCGACTTCCAAGTTGATGCCGTTTATTGGCATGATGGTGGATTGGGCAAACCAATTGTTAATTATGACGTTGCGGGTATTGTCACTGATGAGTTCGTACCTTTCAGCGATACTGTGGACATTATTGATCATGATGAAAACATAACCAACGTGAGTGCCAGTGATGGTACCTGGGGCACGGTTGTTATCGATAGTGCGGGTAATTTTACCTATACGCCTACAGATCCTGATTACAATGGCAATGATGAATTCTCCGTGACCGTTAAGGATGCTGATAATAATGAAACGACGATTGTCATTCCGGTTACCTTTAACCCTGTCAATGACGCGGCAAGTGGTATTGGTTTTACCGCAACAGATGCGGTCGCGATCTATGCGCCAGCGGACCCCGTTGCGGCAGGTTACGTGCTTGATGTTTCTGAAAATGTATCTGGACTAGAGCTTGGGACCTTGACGATCATTGATCCTGATAGTCCGCTGGCTTCACAAACCAATAATGTGATGACGGTTATCGACGGAGACGCCTTTGAAATTATTGGTGATGTCATCAAACTTAAAGATGATAAATATTTAGACTTCGAGGAAGGCTCAATCGCGTCTGTGAAAATCCGTGTCAGTGACGCCATTGATGGTTCCATTGTCAGTACGCACACACTCAATTTCAATGTGATCGACGTCAGTGATGATCCGTCACTTGGCCAGTTTTATCTCCATGTTAGTGAAGATATGCCTAATGGCACAACCTTTGCGACCCATGATACCGGTATCGCAAACCCTCCCTATGATGAGGTCGTCTATAGTTTGGCGGGTAATGAGGCTGATAAATTTGAGATTGTCGGAAATACACCGTCTTTTGGTAGTTATCAGATCAATAAAAAGAATGATGTTGATTTTGAAACAGTTGATCAATATTCGTTGACGGTGACAGCGACGCCTCGAATTTCTGGTGTTGATCAAACCGATGTGATTCATACCATTACTATTGATCTCGATGATGTCAATGAAACACCCCATAGTTTGGAGATTAGGGATGCTGCTGATCAAGTGGTGGCGGATCCAGCCAGCACACCTTTTGATATTGATGAAGATCATGATCTCTCAGCAGTGATCGCCAAGGTTTGGGCTGATGATACGGATGATGAAGAAAGACTGAATGGTCGGTTGAGATATCATTTTACCGATGATGGTAACGGTAATCTCAATGACGGCAATGGCACTTTTAAAATAGATGCGAGCACGGGTGAAATTCGCCTTACGCGCGCGGTTGATTATGAAGATGTGAATGACCGCAGCTTCCAGATTATAGTGGAAGCGACAGATAAAGACGGTGATATCGCAGGCCTTTCAACGGGAACGCCGCAAACCTTGACCATTAATGTGGGCAATCTCAATGATGAGAAGCCGGAATTTACAGGGAGCCCTTTTACAGCGCAGGTCAGTGAGAATATCGCCGTTGGAACGCTGTTAGAGACGGTTGGGGCGACGGATGCGGATTCGGCAGGCAGTGAACTTAGGTATCATTTTGAGAGTGAGGCCAGCAGTAATGCGAACTATTCCTACTCAGATGATAATCTGCTCAAACTCAATCTGACAACAGGTGATATCACCGTAAATGCGGCTCTTGAGCGTGAGACCAATGATGGTGGATTTGCCAGCAAGCCTTATACAGTCGTCGCAGTCGATGAAATTGGACAGGTTGATGTCAATGGTGATTTTATTGGTAATTTTGAAACCACTACATTCACCCTCCATGTTGACGATCATGACGAATATGATCCCGTTATGGCTACAACTGACTTAAGTGGCGAGCTTTTTGAAGGTAAGTACAATACGGTAGCCGATAAGAAGGTAGAAGGTCTTACTCTTAGTGCGAGTGATCAAGATCAAACAGATAATGTTGAGGATATAAAGTTTTATTTTGATCTGGGCGGCGGCAATTACTCGATATTCGATACCGGGAATGGAAATGATGCAAAGTTCGAGATCAAGGGAAATGAAATTCACGCTATCAATGTACTTGATCGTGAGGATGCAGGTGGGTATGTCCTAAACTATGACATTGTTGCCAAATCGGGCACACGAATTGATACACAAACAGTTACTATCACGGTAAAAAATGTAGATGAAGAGCCGGATGTCGTAGTAACTTCAATTTATAACAGCACATCTAATCGTGCCTTTATTGATGGTGGTAGTAGTGCCTATATCCATGTGGCCAATATTGCTATCAGTGATCAAGATACTGCCGATTCAGGATACGGTGCGGTTAGGGTTTATAAAAATGGTGTAGCTATTGATGGATATGTATCAGGTAACAAGCTTTATATAAAAGCAAATATTGGCTATACGGAAACTAACTGGACTCAGGAAATTCTCGATTCAGCAACCCTCGAAGGCTATGTCGATTTGCGGGTCGGTGCCGCGGATCAAAACCAGTCCAGTATGATCGGCTATAGTGATAGTTTTAGAGTTTATATTGAGGAATATATATATGGTGGATCACCGATAGTACTCGATCTCGATGGAGATGGTGTGGAGCTGGTCGAGCGCGGTGATAGCCAGGTTCTATTTGACATGAAAAACGATGGCAGTCAGCAATTTTCTGGCTGGGTGGGCGCTGATGATGGTTTGCTCGCTCTTGACCGTAACAATAATGGCACCATTGACAATCTATCAGAAATTTCCTTCGTTGATGATCTCGCGGGAGCGGAGACGGATCTGCAGGGCCTCAAATTTTATGATACCAATGATGATAACTTGCTTGATAGTGAGGATGCACAGTTTAATGATTTTGTTGTCTGGCAGGATCTCAATCAGAACGGTATTAGTGAAGATAACGAAATGCGCTCTCTTTGGGGCGCGGGCATATTGTCAATTTCACTTTCACGCACCCCAAGCGGCAACGAAGAAGTTCTTAATGAAAACTTCATCAGCGGCACTTCTGAGTTCGTTTTTAGGGACGGGACAGTCGGCGAAGTGGGTGATGTGACGCTGGCGTACTCATCGGGGGATTATACCGCCGATGCGGTTGATGATCATGAGAGTGTCGCGCTTGATACCGCAACGAATATTGTTGTTCTCACCAATGATGTGGATGATACGGCGTCAATCGCCTCCTTCAGTCATGGTCAACATGGTGCGGTGACGGTTAATGGTGACGGCTCCTTTACCTATACGCCTGAGACAGGGTATAGCGGTGTTGATTATTTTGACTATACAACTGACAACGGGGCGGCAAGCGACCAGTATTCTAAGGCACGAGTTTATGTTACTGTCAATGGTAGTCAGAGTTTTGTTGGTAGTGATGGTAATGATATTGTCGACTTTTCTGATCAATCAACAACCGCCTATAATTTAAGTGGTGGCCTCGGTGATGATACACTTAAAGGCGGCACTCTTGGAGATACCATCAATGGTGATGGTGGCGATGACAGTCTTTATGGCGGTGACGGTGCGGATGTCATCAATGGTGGTGTCGATGACGATTATATCAGAGGGGGCCTGGGGGCAGATATCATAGATGGTGGTACCGGTACTGACGCTGTTTCTTATGGTGATAGCGCGAGTGCGGTAACCATAGATCTGAGTACAAATAGCTTTAGTGGCGGGACGGCGACAGGCGATAACATCTCAAATGTGGAGGAGTATTTTGGCTCCAATTACGCAGATACGCTGACAGGTTCAAGTGGTTCAGAAGCGCTCTTTGGCGCAGGCGGTGATGATGTGATTGAGGGCGGTGCAGGCGCAGATATTCTTGGTGGCGGGCGCGGCACAGACACGCTTTCTTATGGCTCGTCTACAGATGGTGTGCGTGTGGACCTACTGGAAGGTGCGGGTCAATGGGGCGATGCTGCTGGCGATGATCTGGATAATACTTTTGAAAATGTCACGGGATCCGATCAGGCCGATATTATCATTGGCAATCGTGCGGCCAATGTGATCAATGCCGGTGACGGGGATGATTATATTGATGCGGGTGAAGGAAACGATACCATAGATGGCGGGGCGGGTGATTATGATGTGGTGCGTCTTCAAGGCAATTACAGCGATTATACGATAACCGACAATGGAGATGATACATATGATGTAAGCTTGCTCGATGAACTGCTTCAACCTGTGTGGACTGATGAACTGAGCAATGTAGAACTGCTTCAGTTTGATGATCGTTATGTGATGCTAGGAGCTTCAAACAATGCAGCCACTGGCGCTATTACCATTGAAGGGGCAGCAAAAGACGGCAAGACCTTGATTATTCACAACAGCCTCGCCGATGCAGATGGGGTTGGGGCGGTAAAGTATCAGTGGCAGCGAGATGGCATTGATATTGCGGGTGAAACCAGCACCACCTACCATCTTATATCAACGGATGTGGGATCACAAATTACTGCTACTTATCAATATGTTGATGGTGCAGGCAATCTAGAAACTGGATATTCGGTCGCGACGGCAGCTGTGGTTGCCTCAACGGTTAATCTTGATCCTGTCGGGGATGTGTTGATTGTCGGCGCGCCTGCAAAACAAGAAATCTTAACGGTTACGCACACGCTTGCGGATGCGGAGGGTCTTGGGACGATTGGGTATCAATGGAAGAGAGACAATGTTGATATCAGCGGTGCGACGAATAATAGTTATACATTGGTGCAGGATGATGTCGGAACACAGATTACAGTTGTTGCCAGTTATACGGACGGTGACGGAGAGTCGGAATCCGTCCTGTCTGCTGCCACTGAGACGATAGCAAATGTTAATAATACCCCCTCTGGCTCTGTCACAATCACGGGCACGGCGATGGAAGATCAGGTTCTGACGGCATCAAACACCCTTGCTGATACAGATGGTCTTGGCACCATCAATTATCAATGGCAGCGTGATGGTGTTGATATCGGTGGGGCAACAGCAGCCACATACACCCTCGGTCAGACAGATGTTGGTTCGGCAATTACGGTTACGGCCAGTTACACAGATGGTGGCGGCACAGCAGAATCCATCCTTTCAGCGGCGACAGCGGCAGTTTCCAATGTCAATGATGCACCCACTGGCTCTGTGACAATCACAGGAACGGTTGCCGAAGACCAGATTCTGACGGCTTCGAATACACTGGCGGACGAAGATGGTCTTGGCACCCTCAATTATCTATGGAAACGGGATGGTGTAGATATCGCTGGTGCAACAGCAAGCACGTATACGCTGGTCCAAGACGATGTTGGCGCTGCGATGAGCGTTGCGGTCAGCTACACGGACGGCGAAGGACAGACGGAATCTGTCTTGTCGTCGGCAACAGCAGCGGTAGCAAATGTTAATGATGAGCCAACGGGATCAGTGGTTATTACGGGGACGGCCTCTGAAAACGAAGTTCTCACCGCGTCCAATACACTGGCGGATGAAGATGGTCTTGGCATCATCAGCTATCAATGGCAGCGTGATGGAGTGGATATTGGTGGTGCCACATCAGGGACTTACATCCTTGTTCAAGCCGATGTCGGCACATCGATCACCGTAGAAGCCAGTTACATGGATGGCGAAGGAACAGGTGAACTCGTTACGTCATCAGCCACAGCTACGGTAACCTCTGGCAATATTGCGCCGACTGTTGGCTCTGTTGATCTTGGCACTATATTAGAAGACGGCTCAATTGTCATAAGCGAAGCAACATTGCTTGCTAATAGTTTGGATGTTGACGGCGATACCCTTTCTGTGACGTCCGTAAGCCTGGCAGTGCCAGCAAACGGTTCGATTGTCGACAATGGCAACAATACCTGGACCTTTACACCGACCGCTGACCTCTACGGCGCTGATATGGTCATCGATTTCACAGTTTCGGATGGTACGAGCACGACCAATGGCACAGCTAGCATCGACGTCCAAGGTGTGAATGACAGTGTGATTACTGGTACGAGTAGTGCAGACACGCTCAATGGCACCGTAGAAAATGATGTAATTAATGCTCTGGGCGGCGGCGATACCATTAATGGCGGTGACGGCGATGACCAACTTGATGGCAAAGGCGGTGCTGATACCATTCACGGCGATGCGGGAGATGATTTTGTAGGTGGTGACGGCGGTAACGATGATCTTTACGGTGACGCGGGTAATGATACCATTCAAGGCAACAATGGCGCAGACGATATTTGGGGTGGTGACGGTAACGATGATATAACTGGGAATTCTGGCAATGACACGATCTATGGTGGTACCGGCAACGATATCATCGATGGTGGAGACGACGACGATACCATTTACGGCGAGGCGGGTGATGACTGGATAGCTGGTGGTTTTGGCCAGGATGTGCTCGATGGTGGTACAGGGAATGATACCGTCGATTTTTCATTTGTTACGTCATCGGCTTTTACTCACAATCTTGCCACTCAAACCTCTACATCAGGAAGCTTCTCTGAAACCTATTCAAATTTTGAGAACCTTGTTGCTGGCGGCGGAGACGATACGATCACCGGTACTTCTTCAGACAATATTCTGAGGGGGAACGGCGGCGACGACATCATTGATGGCGGGGCTGGTCATGATATTGCAGTATTTGGCGGTAATATGTCTGCTTATTCCTTTACGGCCTCAGCAACCAGTTCATTTGGTATTTCGGGCACAGATGGCAGCGACACCATTTCCAATATAGAAGTGCTTCGCTTTGATGATCAGGATTATGTTATTTCCAATAACACTGCGCCAACGGGATCAGTGACGATTACGGGCACAGCGACTGAAGATCAAGTTCTAACAGCTTCAAATACGCTTGCCGATACGGATGGTCTTGGCACCATCAGTTATCAGTGGAAGCGGGACGGTGTGGATATTGGTGGGGCAACAGCGGCCACATATACGCTCGGTCAGACAGATGTTGGTGCGGCAATGACGGTTGCAGCCAGCTACACCGATGGCGGCGGCACGGCTGAAAGTGTTACGTCAAACGCAACAGCAATGGTCACTAATATCAATGATGCGCCGACCGGTTCTGTGACCATCACAGGGACGGTGACGGAAGATCAGGTCTTAACCGCGAGCAATACGCTTGCCGATGAAGACGGTCTTGGCACCATCAGTTACCAATGGAAGCGGGACGGTGTGGATATTGGTGGGGCAACAGCGGCCACATATACCCTCGGCCAGACAGATGTTGGTGCGGCGATTACGGTTGCCGCCAGCTATACGGACAGCCAGGGGACAGCGGAAAGTATTACATCAAATGCAACATCAGCAGTTCTTAACGTCAATGATGCCCCAACGGGCACGGTTACTATTAGCGGAACAGCACAGGAAAATGAAATTCTCACCGCTAGCAACACGCTCGCCGATGAAGATGGCCTTGGCGCGATTAGTTATCAGTGGAAACGGGCTGGCGTGGATATTAGTGGTGCGACAGCCAGCACCTATACGCTTGTCAGTGCAGATGTTGGATCGGCAATTACGGTTGCGGCCAGCTACACGGACGGTCAATCTACTGTTGAAAGTATGGTGTCTTCGGCTACAGCGACGATCACGGGTTTCAATTCATCACCAACGGGTTCTGTAACGATCTCAGGGACAGCGGCTGAAAATCAGGTTCTGACGGCTTCAAATACGCTTGCCGATACGGATGGTCTTGGTACCATAAATTATCAGTGGAAACGGGACGGTGTGAATATCAGTGGGGCAACAGCCGCCACCTATACACTCGGCCAGGCAGATGTGGGGGCCACGATTACGGTTGCGGCCAGTTACACAGATGGCGGCGGTACAGCTGAAAGCGTCACCTCCAGCGCAACGGTCACGGTAACAAATATCAATGACACGCCGACAGGGTCTGTGACGATTACAGGAACGGCTGCCGAGGACCAAGTGCTGACAGTAGCAAACACACTCGCCGATGAGGATGGTCTTGGTACCATCAGCTATCAATGGAAACGGGACGGTGTGGATATTGGTGGCGCAACCGCCGCCACATACACCCTTGTTCAGTCGGATGTTGGTGCGGAGATTAGCGTTGCCGCCAGTTATGCGGACGGTGAAGGACAGGCGGAATCCGTCTTGTCTGCAGCAACGGCGGCGGTTTCTAATGTTAATGATGCACCGACAGGAACTGTAACGATCACGGGTACGGCCGCAGAAAATGAAATTCTCTCCGCTAGCAACACGCTCGCCGATGAGGATGGTCTTGGCACCATCAGTTATCAGTGGAAACGAGCTGGTGTGGATATCAGTGGTGCAACGGCAAGCACCTATACGCTTGTCAGTGCAGATGTTGGATCGGCAATTACGGTTGCTGCCAGCTACACGGACGGTCAGGGCACAGCAGAGAGTGAACTATCAGCAGCGACATCGACTGTTGCCAACGTCAATGCGGCGCCAACTGGCTCGGTGACGATCACAGGCACGGCGACAGAAGATCAGGTTCTGACGGCCTCAAACAGTCTTGCTGACGCGGATGGTCTTGGCACCATCAGTTATCAATGGAAGCGAGACGGCGTGGACATCAGTGGGGCAACCGCGGCCACATATACGCTCGGTCAGACAGATGTTGGTGCGGCAATTACGGTTGCCGCCAGCTACACTGATGGCGGCGGCACGGCTGAAAGCGTAACCTCCAGCGCAACAACAACGGTGGCCAATGTCAATGATACTCCGACAGGCACCGTCACGATTACGGGTACGGCAGAAGAAAACCAAACACTATCAGCTGCCAATAGCCTAGTCGATGAAGACGGCCTAGGTACCATCGGTTATCAATGGAAAAGAGACGGCGTGAATATCAGTGGTGCAACCAGTTCCACCTATACACTTGTTGGTGCAGATGTGGGGGCTGCGGTGACAGTGTTGGCGAGCTATACGGACGGGCAGGGCACAGCTGAGAGCAAGCTCTCTGCCGCGACAGCAACGATTACGGCGGCTGCTTCACTACCGACCGTGACAATATCGGGTACAAGTTCAAGCGAAACCTTGACCGGCACGACAGGCAATGACGTGTTCGAAGGTCTGGGTGGAACGGATACGATGAACGGGAACAGCGGAGATGACACGTTTATCTATAACGGTACTGGAAATGGGTATGACTATGTAAATGGCGATGTTGGCACAGACACAATATTAGGTGGTAGTGGTGACGATTCCATTAGTTTAAGGGAAATTACTGGTATCGAGTATATTGACGGTGGTGCCGGCACCAATACTATAGACCTTTGGGAATGGGATGACCTTGACCTGCGAGGGGCCACAATCAGCAATATTTCTAAAATCGTTGGCTCTAGTGGAGATGATTTATTTCATGGAAACAGTCAAGATAATATCATTGAAGGCATGGGAGGGAGTGACGATCTCTATGGTGATGGTGGAAATGACACATTAGAAGGTGGCGCTGGTTGGGACGCTCTATACGGTGAAGATGGGGATGACACCTTCCTCTTCAATGGAGACGATGGCAGCTATGATGAGATTTATGGTGGATTAGGAACAAATAGTGTTATTGGCGGTGACGGAAATGATACGATAGGCTTGAACGATATCTATGATGTTGCAACGATTGATGGTGGCCTTGCTATAAACATTATCTCTGTTGCGCAGTGGAATATTATAGATCTGAGAGGTATCAGCATATCGAATATTGACACCATTGTTGCTGGAAATGATAGTGCAATTACCGTTTATGGCAGCGACGACGATAATGTATTCGAAGGCGGAGGCGGATGGGATGACCTCTACGGTGAAGGAGGAGATGATACCTTCCTTTATAATGGTATCACAGATGGTTATGATGAAATTGTTGGCGGCACCGGAACAGATACTTTACTAGGTGGCGCTGGGGATGATGAAATAGCACTTAACAACTTCTCTGGGTTAGAGGCGATTGATGGGGGCCTTGGCAACAATATCATCAAGGTATCGCAATGGAATGATATGGATTTTCGTGGTGTCACAATCACCAACATCGACAAAATTGTAGCCCGTAACGACAGTGGCGTTGTTGTCTATGGTAGCTATGGCAACGATATTTTTGACGGTAAAAATGGCAATGACTTTTTCGACGGCAGCACTGGCAGTGATATTGTCATCTTCGAGGGTAACATGTCCTCTTATACCTTTACCGCTTCTTCCACGAACCCCTTTAATGTTTCTGGGGGCGGAGAAGGAACGGATACGCTTGTCAATGTAGAAATATTACGCTTTGCCGATCAAGATTATGTGGTCAGTGGCGGCAGTTCGCCGATTGTTCTTGATCTGGACGGTGACGGCATTGAGCTTGTCTCAAGTCTGACGTCAAAAATATTGTTTGATCAGGACAATGATGGGACAAAAGAACTGACCGGTTGGGTTGGTGCTGATGATGGTTTGCTCGCGCTTGACCGTAATAGTGATGGGTTCATCAATGATGTTTCAGAAATTTCCTTTGTTGATGATTTGCTTGGAGCAAACACGGATCTTGAAGGGCTTGTGGCCTTTGATACCAATAGTGACGGCGTGTTTAATAGCAGTGATACTCAGTTTGGTGACTTTAGAATATGGCAGGACCTTAATCAGAATGGTATTAGTGAGGCTGGAGAGCTCTCTACGCTGGCTGCTCGCAATATTGCATCGATTGATCTTGGACTTGAGCCTACTGGTGAAAATGTTGCGTCAACGGGTGACAATGCCATCATCAATTTCGCATCCTTTACCTGGACCGACAGCTCCGTTGGTGAAGTCGGCGATATATCCTTTAGATACATTGAAAACTTGGGGGGCAACTTAGCACCAACGGCCGGCGATATCGAGCTGGCCAGTGTGGATGAAGATAGCTCTATTGTCTTTAGCGAGGCTGATTTGCTGGCGGCAAGCTCAGACGCCAATGGTGACACGCTTGATGTGGTAAGTGTCCGCCCGGTGCGTCCGTCCGACGGAATTGTCATTTATCGGGGAAGCGGCAATTGGTATTTTGAGCCAGCAGACAATTTCCACGGCGACAATATCGAACTGCATTTTACCGTGTCAGATGGAACGACAACCAGTTTGGGAACCGCCTTTATTGATATTAACTCAGTCAATGATGGGGCGACGGGTGATGTACTTATTAGCGGTACCGCACAGGAAGATGAAACTTTAACCGCGTCCCACACATTGTTTGATGTAGAGGGCGTAGGCACTGTGAGTTATCAGTGGCAGCGTGATGGCGCTGACATTGGTGGCGCCACCTTAGCAAGCTATGTGCTTACTCAGGACGATGTGGGTGCAGCAATCACTGTTGTTGCCAACTTTGTGGACGGCGAAGGCAATACGGAGAGCAAAAATTCTTCTCCAACAGACTTTGTCCTTAATGTTAACGATGCTCCCGTGGGCGATGTCAGTATCGCAGCAGCGACAATGTCTCAGCTTCAAACCTTAAGCGCCAGTCATACGGTAACAGATCTCGATGGTATCAGTGCTGTGGAGTATCAATGGTACCGCAATGATTACAGAATAACTGGTGCCACAGACAGTAGCTACACGCTCACTCAAAATGATGTGGACGGCATTATCAGTGTGGATCTTAAATACCTTGATGACGCTGGCACAAACGAATTTGTAGCGTCTGCCTATACCGCGCAAGTACAGAACATAAATGATTTGCCTACGGGCAGTGTGATTATTGAAGGTGAAGGGGTGGACGGTGCAATCCAAGCATTGCAGGGCGAGCTTCTTTCTTATAGTCATAATTTGGTTGATCTAGACGGTCTCGGATCCTTTAGCTATACATGGTTCAGAGACAGTGTCGCCATTGATGGTGCTGTATTGGGATCTTATAAATTAGCCCAGGAAGATGTGGGCACTTCAATCGCTCTCGAAGTGAGTTACACTGATGGGTATAGCGAGCTTGAAGAGGTGATGTCAGCGTCAACCGCGACAATTATCAATACCAGCAACGCAGCCACCGGCTCCATAACCATAGATGGTATTTTACAAGAAGGTCAAACATTGACTGCCCTTGATGACATCGCCGATGAAGATGGACTAGGGACATTTACCTATCTGTGGAAGCGTGATGGCGTCAGTATCAGTAACTCGGATAGCGCTACATATACGCTTACTGGCACAGATGCGGGTAAGGCGATCACCGTTGAAATAAGCTTTGTGGATGCAGATGGTACGCCGGAATCGGTGACGTCAGATCCGACCGCGCTTATTAACGCGGCTCCAACAGGAGCGGTAACCATCTCTGGTACGGTGCAAGAAGGTCAGACATTAACAGCCACTGATACGATTGCCGACGCTGATGTCAGCGGGGCTCTGAGTATTACCTATCACTGGCAAAGAAATGGAGACGATATTGCAACTGGTAGCAGCTACATTCTGACCCAAGAGGACGTGGATGCTATTATCACAGTGGCCGCACGCTACACAGATGATACTGGTTTTGATGAAGAAAAAGTGTCTACGGCCACAGCGGCCGTGCTCAACTCCAACAATGCTCCAACAGGCGATGTTGTGATTACGGGAGAAACCATTGAAGACGCAACCCTCACTGTATTTGAAACCTTGCAAGATATTGACGGCATCACCGGCGAACCGAGTTTGCAGTGGGAACGAAATGGTGTGAATATTGTTGGTGAGACTGGCACCAGCTATACGCTAACCCAGAGTGATGTGGGCAGTTATATCACTGTGCTGGCGACTTATACGGATGATGAGGGCGAACCGGAAAGCAGACGCTCGGATCCGACCCAATTCATTGAGAATGTCAATGATCCTACCACTGGCCTTGTGACCATCTCTGGTAATGCGGAGGAAGATCAAACGTTGATGGTCAGCAATACATTTGCGGATGAAGATGGAATGGGAACGGTCCATTATCAATGGAAGCGCAATGGTCAGGATGTTGGCACAGACCAGGATAGCTATACACTGATGCAAGCGGATGTGGGCTATAACATCACCGTACTGGCAAGCCATACGGATTTACAGGGTAATTATTTTGAGCTCCTGTCCGGTCAAACAAGTCAAGTGACAAATATCTCACATACACCTGGTGGATCACTGACTATTTCTGGACTGGCTGAGGAAGATCAAACGTTGACCCTCACGGACGCCCTCACCGACGCCGACGGCATTACGCCGAGAAGCTATCAATGGAAAAGTGACGGAGCGGTTATCACTGGCGCAGTAGGTACCAGCTATATGCTTACTCAATCAGAGGTTGGTACGGCGATCACTGTAACTGGCGAATATACAGACGGAGAGGGTACATTTACGACTGTTACTTCGACTGGCACTTCGCCGGTGCTGAATGTCAATGATACTCCCGAGATTAGTGGTGATATCAATCGAAGCACCAATGAAGACGTGGCCGTGGTGGGTAATTTAACGGCCAGTGATGAAGATGGAGACACCATAAGTTGGAGCATCACCTCTCAAGGCACTCATGGCAGTGCCAGCGTTAACGCCGGTGGTCAGTGGACTTATACACCGGGCTCAAATTTGAATGGTAATGATAGTTTCACGGTCAAGGCTGATGATGGAAATGGCGGCTTTGATACACAAGTGGTCAACGTAAATGTCGTTGCGGTTAATGATCCATTAACAGGATCTGTCACCATCTCTGGAACTGAGGAGCAAAGCTTTACACTGACGGCGAGCAATACACTGAGCGATGCCGATGGTATTGGGTCTATTACCTATGAATGGAAACATATCGGCTCTTCGACTGTGATCGGTACCGGCACGACCTATTCATTGGACGCGGTTGATGTTAATAAAACCATTACGGTTACAGCCAAATATACTGACAACGACGGCACGGCGGAGAGCAAAACATCTGCAACGACAAGTACAATTACAGCTGATCCGGCGCCAGTCGTTGCGCTAAACACTGTTTCTTACAACGATTTCTTCAATACAAGTTCAAGCAGTGTGGTGAAAGTTGCAAATGTTAGTATAACAGACACCAATGATGCATCTAATGGCACTGTATCGGTTACGACGGGCAGTTGGGCTTATGTATCTGGAAGCAGTCTCTATGTAAGAGCTAGCTCTTTTAACGCTATAAATGCCAATTTTGATGATGCTGCGAGTCCGGAAGATGGCCCATACTATTACTGGGCAGTAGCTACGATTACGGTGCAAGCCCTTGATCAAAATAATCCAACGATTATTGGCACAAAATCCATCGTAAATATAACCTTTGATTGGGAGCTCAATGAGCAGCAACCAATCGTGTTTGACCTTGATGGAGACGGTATTGAGCTTGTCTCAATGGCGCAATCGACTATTTACTTTGATCAAAACTTTGATGGTAAAGCCGATAAAACGGGCTGGGTCGCAGCCGATGACGGCTTGCTTGCTCTTGATAAGAATAATGATGGCGTCATTAGTGAAACAAATGAGATTTCTTTTGTAAATGATTTAGAGGGTGCGACGACCGATCTGGAAGGCCTTAAGGCTTATGATTCAAACAATGATAATGTTTTTGATGCAAGCGATGTAAAATTTGCAGATTTTGTCATTTGGCAGGATGCGAACCAAAATGGAATTAGTGAAGCGGGTGAGCTAAAATCTCTCACTGAGAGAGGTATAACGTCACTCGACTTTACCTTAACACCAACATACGAAGATCCCCACAGTGGAGACAATGTTATTACCAATACGGCGAGCTATTCTAAGTCGGATGGTACAAGCGGATTGGTGGGTGATGTCAAATTTGTGTATGAACACAATACAAGCGATGACCACGCGGTCAATGATTTTGCATCAACTCGTGTCAATCAATCGATTACCATCGATGTATTGGAGAATGACACCTTATCTGGAGCGGAGAATGTGAGTGTTGAAGCATTTTCTAGTGCCTATTACGGCACTGTCGATGTAAATGCAGATGGTTCGATAACCTATACTGCTGATGTAAACTTCGAGGGTGTTGACTACTTTACCTATGCGCTCAATGATAGTGTCAATGGGACGTCTTATGGTACTGCCTACATCACTGTCGGTAATCTCAACGAATTTACCGGCTCTGGTGAACGGGATTATATCAACTTCAAAGGTCAGAATAGCAGCAAGATCGTTCACGGCGGCAACGGCAATGATACGGTCATTGGTGGATTGCTTGGTGATGTTGTATACGGCGAAGATGGTAATGACAGCCTTTATGGTAATGAAGGAGACGATGCCTTATATGGTGGTGTGGGAGATGATTATCTTAGAGGTGGTGCTGGTGAAGATCTCTTAAAGGGCGGGGATGGCAATGACACCGTATCCTATAGCGGTTCAGCAGTGGGCGTTAGTATCGATCTTCAAGCTCAAAGTGTAAGTGGCGGCGATGCGGAAGGTGACATTATTAAAAGTATTGAAAATGCCTATGGTTCTGCCAAAGCGGACACGCTCATCGGAAGTGAAATGGACAATAAACTGTACGGTGGTTCCGAAGCGGATTATATTGAAGGTGGTCTTGGCGATGACACAATCGAAGGTGGAGGCGGCGCGGATGTTATTTATGGTAACGAAGGCGTTGATACACTCTCTGGTGGTTATGGCATTGACCATATTTACGGCGGCACTCACAATGACACCATATACGGGGATGGCGGCGCGGATATTCTGTATGGCGACGGCGGCGACGACACGATAGACGGTGGTTCAAGTAATGACTTCATATATGGAGGAACCGGCAACGACACGGTTCATGGTGGTGTCGCAGATGATACGATCTATGGTGATGGAGGTGCTGACACTCTTTATGGAGACGGTGGCGAGGATACCATTGATGGTGGGTCTGGTGCCGATACAATTGATGGCGGCACTGGCAACGACACGGTTCATGGGGGTGATGCCGACGACACGATCTATGGCGATGGTGGCGCTGATTTCCTTTATGGAGATGGTGGCGAAGATACCATTGATGGTGGGTCTGGTACCGATACGATTGATGGTGGCACTGGCAACGACACGGTTCACGGCGGTGATGCCGACGACACGATCTATGGCGACGGTGGTTCCGATTTCCTTTATGGAGATGGTGGTGAGGATACCATTGATGGTGGGTCTGGTACCGATACGATTGATGGTGGCACTGGCAATGATACTGTTCACGGCGGTGATGCCGCAGACACGATCTATGGCGACGGCGGTATGGATTTGCTTTATGGCGACGGTGGAAATGACACCATAGATGGCGGGGCTAATAACGACACGATTGATGGCGGTACCGGCAATGATACTATCCATGGGGGAACAGCGCATGATACTATATTTGGAGGTGGTGGTGCAGATACCCTTTACGGGGATGGCGGCAACGACATAATTGATGGCGGTGTCAACGTGGACTTTATTGATGGCGGCACTGGCAATGATACCGTTCATGGGGGCACTTCGGGAGATACAATACTTGGTTCTGGCGGCAATGACACCCTTTATGGAGATGGCGGTAATGATATTATCACGGGCGGTGCTCATGATGATATAATTGACGGTGGTGCTGGCACTGGGGACGTAGCGGTCTTCAGTGGCAATATGGCTGATTACAGCTTCATCACATCAACCACAAATGCCTTTACGGTAAGTGGTGCCGATGGAACAGATACGATTGATAATGTCGAGATCCTCCGCTTTGCTGATCAGGACTATGACGTTGTTGATAGCAGTGCTCCGATTGTTCTGGATCTTGATGGCGACGGTATCGAACTTGTCTCCAGTCACACATCAGCGGTTCTGTTTGATCAGGATGATGACGGTGATCTTGAACGCACTGGCTGGGTTGGCGCCGATGATGGCCTATTGGTTCTTGACCGCAATAGTGATGGCTTGATCAATGGTAACTCGGAAATTTCATTCCTCGAGGATCTTGTGGGGGCTAACACTGATCTCGAGGGCTTAGCGGCCTATGATACCAATAATGATGGCATCTTTAATGTGTCCGACGAAAAGTTTGCATCCTTCCAAATCTGGCAAGATAAGAACCAAAATGGCGTTAGTGAAGTGGGCGAACTATCAAGCCTCTCAGATTTGGGTATTGCGGCAATTGACCTTGAGCTTGTTTCCACCGGTGAAACGATTACAACGACGGGAGACAACGCTATTGTCAACACGGCAAAATACTACCGCGATGATAATAGTGTGGGTGAAGTGGGCGATGTGGTGTTCCGATATGAGGAATTAAATGGCTCCAAAAACCCTATCAAACCAATTAGCGAAGTCGGAAATAAAGCCCTTATATCTAATATTGAACCAGTGAAAGAAGTTGGCATCAATATTCTGGATACCAAAATCACTAAACCAGGGTTGCTGGGGGCGACAATAAAGGATGCGGTGCGTGCCTCATTTGATCTCAACACTAGATTAGGCAAGTTCGCTCAAACGTCTGATGGCTTTCTAGAACGTAGAGCTCGCAAGCTTGGAGCATTTGGCCTGCAGTCCACGAGATCCCATCAGAGCATGGGCGGGGTGATAGCCAATTCCGCAGTCAAGTCTAACCTTCTTAAATCCTCAGGGCTTTCAAATATCATGAGTGCGTCAATGCGTGCGAAGATGCCAACACATTTGCTAGATGGAACAGTTGAGGGCAATAGATTAGGCGAGACGACCATGCGATTGATCAACAGGATCAAAGTGCAGCAAGAAACTGATACCGAAAAACAATCAATGTTGGAAGGACATGAGGCTGCAGACATGACGTCTAATCGAGCATTGATTATTGCTGTGAATAATCTTGAAGAGGGAGGTCCTATCCACTCTCAGAAATATGCGATACTGGGCAATGTAGAGCCGTTGATTGGAGATACTTCAGTAGACCTTCTTCGTCAGTCCATCGGCTCCTTCGGGAACCAACCTTTCGGTGAAATTGGAAAAACTAAGGATCTCGATAGCGGGGCTTACCGTGAAATGGTGTTTGGTGTTTCCGGTTTAAATCGGTGGGCTTAGGTGAGGATTAAGGCAAGATTTAATAATCTAAATTAACCAAATGGATGTTAAAATAAAACGGAGCGCAAACAAATCTTGGGGGAAATTTTATGCGCCGTGATATTTTTCATATGGAGCCGTGTATTCTGTAGTCCGTTTGGGTATAGTTCTTAAATGGTGGTGAGCGGGCAAACTATTCGAATATCCATTTTGTTGTATTTGTCCTAAACTAAGTGTCAAATTTCTCAACTTAGCCGTTTTTGTCCTAAACTAACTTGATCGGGTAAAATAGAGTTTAAAGTGACTTTAAAGGTGGGCAAAATAACGTTTTTAGCGGTTTCCATCCCACTATATCCCATTTAATCCCGGCATATCCCGCTTCTCATATGTCCTAAACTAAGTGCTACATTACATTGAAATAGCTAATGACTGCTTTCGAGCCAAAGCGGGCATACGAATATTGCTGAGGGGTTGCACGTTTTGCCAGTCATATGATGATTTAATAATCAGAATCTTTCGGAGCTTCTTCACGCTCAAACATACCATAATCTCTGACCACATTTACAACACGTATTCTATAGTCCCTGAAAATACTTTTTCGGCCCTTTATTTGTGCTTCTCTATGCATAGTCAAATTTCGCCATTCCCTTATTGCCTTCTCATCCCGCCAAAAAGACAATGAAAGTATCTTACCTTCTTTATTTATGCTCTTAAACCGTTCTATTGATATAAAACCATCAATTTTTTCAAGCTCTGGTTTCAGAATTGTAGCAATATCAAGATATTCTGCATAATGCTCGCAATGAGGTTGCACCTCGAAAATCACTGCAAAGCTTTTCCCGTTTTCATTATTGTCTGCCAATTCATGCGCTCCAATATTGACTATATTCGTAGGTAGACCGATATTACCGCGACGCCTATACCCAAAAGATTTATAGATGTGTGGACATCATAACACAATAAATGGCGTTGCGAATGTCGGCGTCTTTCTGGAGGCGTCACTTTCTCGGTGCTATTGATAGTCTCTGGGAAATTTTTCGTCCCATTTTAGTTCATGCGTTACATCACCATTAATTTTCATTCTACGGATGAAAATAATGCGAAAATTATCTGGGTCACTTTTAAATTCAACTTCTTGTTCCAAACGTATATTGCGTCCTTCTACTTCCCTGACAAGAGCATAAATACCAGTGACTGACGTTTCCGCTGGATTAGCATCTGAGGTGCGGTGTTCTATCTGTTCTTCGAACCTGTCAATACCCCAAGGGAATTTCGATGCCGTTGCATTTAGGGCAAATCCAAAAGCCTCACCAGTTTGTTCATCAATTTGAATGGTGTCAATTTCCGCATAACCGGTAGCGTTACCAGCGTCAATTGACCCATATCCTGGTAATGATGGATCTTCAGCGGGTAATTTAAAAACTGGCACCGGGCGGTCTTGATAAGGAATTACTGGTAAGTCAACGCGGGCCCCATCTGAACCGCCAATAGCAAGCGTAGTCGTCATTGGATAAGCCGTTGGCCAAAGCATAGGCCACATAGAGTTGGTGACTGCAAATCGAATTTTGTGCCCTTTTGGAAATACCCAAGATGTGAGATGCATCTCTATCTCAAGCGGGAAGGTTTCGCCTGGTACCAAATCTTCTGGCTCACGTGCGGAATTGCGGTGGGTGCCGTTAAATGCGGCACCGCCCACTTGCGTCACACTGCCGTCGGGGGCAACGTCGGAAATGCGCACAACCCAATTTGCTCGTGGTGCTGTGGCAGATACATTAAGAAAAGCTTTTGGTCGGCCAAGAATTTCTAAGGGTTCATCTAAATCTTCACTTTCATAGACAAGTGCAAAATCGTCCATCGGCTGTTGATCTGGTGCAACGCTGCCCCACCACATAACCGGTCCTCCGCCTTCCAGACCAACGGATGCTTTATAGTCAAGCGTATGCGTATCCGTTTCTGTGGGGTTTGACGAAAGGCCATTTTCGGAAGATGCATGAAATGATTGGGTAATGCTGCGCTCAATTGGCCAGCCGTCTTCATAACGCCATTTTCCCGGCATATCGACTATGTCTGATTGTGGGGGGTGCCAATCGCGAACAAAAACGGTAAATTTTGGTTCATCCATTATCCCGGTATCAACATCTTTTAACCAGTGATCAAACCACCTTACTGCTTCATGGCGCCATTCAATCTGTGGAATATGTCCGGCATTGTGTGGATAGTCATGATCCCAAGGGCCGATCATGGCTTTAACAGGGGCTGTCACATTTTCCAGCATGCGGGGTAGAGAATTACGGTATCCATCATACCAACCACCAATATGAAAGCTCGGTATTTTAATCTGATTATATTTATCAAGGGAAGACGCACGGTCCCAAAACGGTCCATCACGCTGATTGCGCATATAGGTAAAGACGCTCGGTTCTGCTTCAAAGCGGTTCTTTAGCCAATTATCATCCAGTTTATATTCCGGTGCGCCGGGAAGCGAATTATAAAGGTCGGCGCTCATCATCCAACTGTCCGTATGCATGATGCCATCAATATAATGCACATCTTCTTGGTAAAGGGCTTCTGTTGCCATTACTGCTATGAAGGTTTTCAAGGCGGGTGGCTGGCGTACGGCCATTTGAATAGAGTTAAAACCGCTCCAAGAAATGCCGAACATGCCGATATTGCCATTTGACCAGTTTTGCTTTGAAAGCCAGTCAATAATCACTTCTCCGTCATCCAGTTCTATATCTGAATATTCGTAGGGGATGACATGACCTTCGCTATTACCAGTACCGCGAATATCGACGCGGGCGACCACATAGCCATGTTCCACAAAATATGAATAATTTCCAAAGGCACCATCACGACTTTCAACTTTACGGTAGGGTGAATATTCTAACAATATAGGTAAATCATCACCTGATTTTAATCCTGCGGGCACATAAAGGTCCGCGGCAAGGTTTATGCCGTCCGGCATCGGGATCATAACTTCTTTTATTTCGATAGTAGTTTTGCTTTCAGGTGTTTGGTTCTCAGAGCACCCTTGGATAAGACATAACAAAACAAGGCCATAAATTGATAGTAAACGCATAAAAAGTCCAATTCATTGATTTATAAAGAAGTATTGATCACCAAAAATAAAATATCCATAATGGTAATATTATACATTGAAAAACCATTAAAACAATGCTTTTATACAAGCGTATAATAAATCGCATTCGGTACGGAGAAGGAATCGTGACAGAAATTTATGGTGTTAATATCGGAAAAGGTATTGAAATTACCTTGCCCTCAAGCTGGTATTTGGACGATGAAATTTTCCAATTGGAACGCGAACATATCTTCATGAAAGAATGGATGTGTGTTGGTCGTGCGGAAGATTGGATCGGGCCTGGTGACAGTAAAACAATTGATGTCTTGGGAGAAAGCATTATCATTCTTCGAAACCAAGAGGGCGCGTTTCGGGCTTTTTATAATGTTTGCGTCCATAGAGGGGCGCGAATATGCAAATCTGATAACGATTTAGGCCCAGACCGCTTACCTGTTACTGGCGGCGTGATTAAGCGGAAACATATTATGTGCCCTTATCATGCTTGGACTTATGACCTAAATGGTAAATTGATCTCTGCTCCTAACATGACAGAAGAAATGGGTTTTGAAAAAGATAAAATCAATCTTCATCCTGTGTTGATCGACACATGGGGCGGGTTTGTTTTTATTAACCTGACACCTGAAACTGCACATCCATTTGAAGAGCATATCAAAAATCTTAAGAAAAACTTTTCAAATTATCCTCTAGAAGAATTGCGCGTCGCAAAAACAATTCATTATGATATTGATGCCAATTGGAAAGTGATCTGTGAAAATTATAATGAATGTTATCACTGTGGCCCTGTGCACCCTGAACTTTGTCAGATTGTACCCGCCTTTAAACAAAATGGTGGTGCCGATCTTGACTGGGATAGGGGAATTCCACATCGCGAAGGGGCCGATACCTTTACACCGTCAGGTACAACAACAAGGCGTGCTTTCCCTGATTTAAATGAAGACGAGCAAACCCGCCATAAAGGTGAGCTTTTATATCCCAATATGTTAATGAGTTTTGCAAAGGATCATGTTGCCGTCTTTATTTTTATCCCGACAAGTGCAGGACACACAAAGCTAGATTGTCATTTTCTGTTTGAGCCATTTGAAATGGAAAAGGAAGACTTTGATGGATCGGACGCAATTGATTTTTGGCATTTGGTAAATAGGCAAGACTGGAATATTTGCGAACGTGTCCAGCAAGGAATGTCTGCCCGCGTGCATAAACGCGGTATGTTTTCACCCATGGAAGACTGGAACCTCGATATCCGTAAATATGTCACAAACCGTATAGGTGCTTTTGTCCCGCCTGAGCTTTCAAACTAATTTTAAGAAATGGAAATAGAAATCATGCCGAATAGTCCTGATTATTCAATTTTATTTAAGCCTGTAAAAATTGGCCCTGTAACCGCCCCTAATCGGTTTTATCAGGTGCCGCATGCCAGTGGAATGACCGAAGCAAACCCCAGAGTTAGAGCAGCATTTAGAGGGACGAAAGCAGAAGGCGGATGGGGTGTTGTTTCAACAGGTGCCGTTTCCACTCATCCTTCATCTGATGATAGTCCGTTACCATTTGGACGCATGTGGGATGATAATGATATTCGCTCCCACGCGCTTTCAACGGACGCTATTCATGAACATGGATCATTGGCGGGGGTTGAACTTTGGCATGGTGGTGCTGCGGTGATGAATAGAACATCCCGTATTGCACCATATTCTCCGTCGGGTATCCCATGGGCGGCTACGCATGTTGGTTTTATGGGAAATCAAAGACCGCGTATTATGGATAAGAACGACATTCAAGACGTTATCCAGTGGCAAGTCGATGCCGCGATACGCGCAAAGTCGGCGGGCTTTGATATTATCTATATTTACGCGGGTATGGGGTACCTCGGGTATGAATTTTTATTGGAAGAATATAATCATCGTACCGATGAATATGGTGGTTCGACCGAAAATAGAACTCGTTTCGTTAAAGAAATGATCGAAGCTACGAAAAATGCCGTGGGGGACACGTGCGGCGTTGCACTTCGAATTAGCCTTGAAGAACTTCGCGCCAAACCTAGTGATAATTATCAATCACAAGCCCATGAAGTGGTAAGTTTGCTTTCTGATGTTCCGGATCTTTGGGATGTTAAGATGGATTCAAGCCCTACCGATTGCGGTGCATCACGCTTTCGCGAAGAGGGGGCGCATGAGCCTGTTATTGATTTCGTTAAAAAGGTTACTGATAAACCAGTTGTCGGTGTTGGCCGCTTTACATCACCAGATAAAATGGTCAGTCAGATTAAGCGCGGCGTACTCGACCTTATTGGTGGTGCACGTGCCGGAATTGCTGACCCGTTTATGCCCAATAAAATTAAAGAAGGGCGCGTTGACGATATCCGTGAATGTATTGGCTGTAATATTTGTATTTCGAGTTGGCACGATGGTGTGCCCGTCAGATGCACTCAAAATTCAACGGCAGGTGAAGAGTGGCGCAAAGGCTGGCATCCAGAGAAATTTGCAAGCCCCGAAAGTGATGATGCAATACTAATCGTCGGTGGTGGTCCAGCCGGACTTGAGGCAGGATTAATCGCCGCAAAACGTGGATATGATGTCACCATAGCCGATAAATCGGATACTCTTGGTGGACGTTTGAATTTTGAAGCAAACCTGCCGGGGCTTTCCGCATGGGGACGGGTGAAGGATTATCGTCTTTACGCGCTTCAGCAAATGGCAAATGTGAACCTTTATCCATCGAGCGAACTTGGTATTGAAGAAATACTGGAACTAGGCCATCAACGTGTGGCCATTGCCACAGGTGCGCACTGGACGAAGATGTTATATTCCTCATTGGAAATTCCGGTCGGAACACTTGATAAAGCAAATGTCTATACGCCAGATGATATTGCGGCGGGCGTGGTGCTGGAAGGTCCCGTTCTGGTTTACGATTTTGATAATTATTATATGGGCGGTGTTATTGCCGAACATCTTGCAAATCAGGGACTATCAGTATCTTACGCTACCTCTGGGGGGCATGCCTCCGCATGGACCATTATGACCAATGAATTGCCTTTTGTGCATCAACGATTGGAAGAAAAGAATGTTAATTTAACGACGCTATCGTTGTTGGTCGACTTGGAAGCTGGTAAAGCTCATATGAAAGATATCTTTACTGGAAAAGAAAGCAAAATTGATGCCGCTTCTGTTGTTATAGTGGGCCATAGGGCTCCTAATAATACTTTATATCAGGCGTTGAAGGATCAACCGGAAGCGCTCAGTGATGCAGGAATTAAATCAGTTGATATTATCGGAGATTCGTTTGCGCCGGGCGCATTGGTTCATGCAGTCTATTCAGGACATGAATACGCCCGTGGATTAGATGATAAGGACGCCGGATTATACCTTAGGGATTTACCAATTACTGAGAATGGAACGGGTAAAGTAATTTGCTAATTTTTCAGATTGGTTTTAATATGCGAGTATCACATCGTAACCGTTCCCAGAATTGAATTAATGAGCAATATGAGAGGAATGTCTATTAATGGATATAGGGATACCATTAAAGAAACTTGGTGAAGTTGATATTACTGACCTCAAGAAGGCAATCCTTAGTCAGGAGGAAGAAGCTTGGTTTGAACAGAAACACAGGCAAAACTCATTTGAAGTTCATAAACAAACGAGCTCAATTATACTTTTGTTTTGCGATAATGAATGGCCAAATGTTTCTACGTTTAAGGAGCCTGGGTGGGACAGGCTTGCTGATGTGATGATGCCTATAATTGATGATTTGTTGGAAAAGCATTATCCGCCAGGGGGGACTATTCTCAGAGCAATGGCCGCCAGATTGCATATTGGTGGTGTCATTGAGCCACATGTAGATAAATTACCCTCTTTTCATGCAGGTCACCGTATCCATATTCCTATTCAAACGAATCCTAGAGTGCGATTTACGATTGGTGGGCGTCCTTATAAATTTGAAGTAGGCCAAGCATATGAAATTAACAATCAATTAACCCATAGTGTTATGAATAAAGGTAACGAGCACCGCATTCATGTTATTTTTGATTATATGCCTACTAAGAATAGCTGACTTATTTCAATGAAATTCTTCAATAATTAAAACGAAATTTTGATTGAAAGTTAACCGTTATTCTTCGGACGTCTTTTCTGTGTGCGTTTCATTATTATGAACGCGGCCGTCGCACCAACCAAACAAATGCCGGACGTAATCAGATAATAATAACGATAACCCATTTCTACGGAATAAGTATCTAGCAATACTCCGCTTAAATAGGGGACATAAATATCGGGGATAAAGCCAATCACCGACACCACACCTGCTGCTGTACCGGTTAGTTTTACTGGAATGCCACTCTCTTCCAGTAGCGCAAAATAGATGCCCCGAAGCGCATATGCGGCGAAAGCTGCTAAGACCAGTCCGATCAACATAAAATAAATCATGTTCGCACCGTATGGCATGATCCCGTAAATGAAAAATACACAAACAATTATTGACAGTAAGAAAAAGATTGCGCGGGAAATACCAATTTTATCACCTATAAATCCTGATGTTACCGCTGAAACGGGATTGAGCCACACTTTACCCATGCCGATCATAACCGCAATGCTGGTGCTCATTGCAAACGCACTATCAGCAAATGGTACGAAATTAATGGTACCCCAGTAACCGCTATAGGCGCTAAAGATGACAATAGAAATAAGCCAGACTTCTTTCATTTTAAGGACGCTCAGGATATCTTGCCATTCGACCTTATGTGAAGTATCACCTTCGTTTTTGATGTCTGTCTCAGGGCTATTTAACGTAAACCATGTTAGAATTGCGAGAAGGATATTAGCACCAGCGTAAATATTGATAACCACTGACATTGTTGTTGCACTGTTGCCAAGCCAGATAAATATCCCTCCGAGCAGACTTCCGTACACGGCTTCTGTAAAGCCCCGGCCACCTTCAAGAAAACCAAACGCGCGCCCCTGTTCCTCGTGTGGAGCCCAATTCCGTGTTGCTTTAATCATGGCGTTCCAGAACACCATGGACATATTCAAGCCCCAGAAAGCATGCAGTATCAAACTATGTTCGAATGAAGGAATTGTGGAAAAATAAACGCCGGTAATTCCGGTTAAGAACAGCGCGGACGACATCAAAATCCGCGGTGAAAAAAAATCCGCGAGCCATCCACCTGGAAAATAACCAAGTAACGAAAACACGCCAAAAGCACTCATGAGAAGGCCGAGTTCGGTATTGGAAAAGCCAAACGCATTCTGCATGGGGATATAGTAAAATTCACGAAGGAAGGGTAGCATAAAAATGGTGCCGCCCGACAGGCAGAGTGTCGCCATTATTACCCAGCGATTGTGAGATTTCAACATTAACTCCCTGTGCTTTTTTGTCCTTATGTTATACGGTCGTATAATTATTTTGTCGAATCTTATTATTTCGGTATGTTTTTAACAAAGGGTTTTACTAATATAGCCAGTGGTAATATTGCGGTTTATAATGTAAGTTTTATTGTGGAGATCAGGAAATGAATTCAATATGATGACAAATGAAATTTTTGTTGGGGTGGAACTGAATCTTAAAGATAAAAGAGAAGTTTTCATTCATGCAGCTATTAACTGCATTGCTGATCACGGCTATGCTGAAACCACGGTTAGAAAAATTTCAAAGTATGCGGGTGTCACTCCCGGATTATTAATTCATTACTTTGACGGTAAAGAAGCTTTGATCGCGGAGGCCTATCAATATCTATCTAATTTTATTTTAAATAGTTACAGTGAAAAAACGAGCGTTATTAATGAAGATCCGGTAGAATTTCTTCGGGTCTTTTTTGCCGCTAGGATTGAGTGGGAAACGTTAAGTCCAAAACTCTTGAAAATTTGGCTTACATTCTGGTCTATGACCCTAAACCGCAGTAATATGAAACATATTCATCAAGGGTTATATGAGAGTGAGCATAATGAAATGGTCAATATGCTTGAAAAAGCGTATGAGGCGCAAGGACTAGAAACGGATCCCAAAAAGCTTCGCAAGGTAACAATCGGTATTCTTGCTATTTTTGACGGCTTGTGGCTTGAATGGTCGCTTGATCCAACTTGTTTTTCTGCAGAAGAAGCTCATGAGATTTTGATCGATTTTGTTGAAGGGGCCACCGGTTTAAAGTTTTAGTAAATTCATATTGAATATCTAAGTGATCTAAAAATTAACCTATAATATTTTTACCTTGATCGATTGTAACCACGGTTCGGTATAAAGTGCCATTTTAAGTTTTATCCATTGGTACAAAAATGTAATATATCGCATAGCGAATAGAAAGTAGAAGAAAAATAAGGCGTATGAATACGAAAACCGAGAAGCCTGATGCAAATGTTACTCAGGCAATTCAAGCCCTTCAATCGGGTAAACCAGCACTGACCGAACAAATTTGCCGCGCACATTTAAGCTCTCATCCGGCAAGCATTGAGCATTTACGGTTGCTTGGTCATGCGCTTCAAAATCAAGATAAATTAGATGATGCTATAGAGAAATTTAAATTAGCACTCAACTTAGCCCCAAAATTTGCCCCTCTTCATGAAGACTTAGGCAGTGTACTGGCCATACAGGGAAAATTTGAAGACGCTATCCCTTGCTTCGAACAAGCCGTTAAACTTGATAGGAAACTTACTAACGCTCAAAAAAAATTAGGACAAGCATTGGCCGCTGTTGGCCGGGGCAAAGAAGCTGACGAGGTTTACGAGGAATATTTTAAAGATGAACCGGGTGTTGGTTTGGTAGCTCAGGGTGTCGAACATGATCGCGCCGGTCGTGAGCAAGAAGCGATTGATTGTTTTAAAAAGGCATTGAGAAATGATCCAGATAGTGTAGATGCGATGAGGTACCTGGCCATTGCCTACATTAAACAAGATAAAAACTTAAATGATGCAGAGGCCTTGCTGCGTAGAGTGGTGCAAATTGCACCAGATTTCGCATTGGGATGGGGGGATTTGGGCCATGTCCTGATCAAAAGTCGAAATTATATGGAAGCCATTGAAGCTTATAAGAAGGCGATAGAAATATTGCCGGATAACTTTACGGCGTGGATACAGCTGGCGAGTGCGCAGGCAACAGCGGGATATCCGGAAGAATCAGCTAAATCATACAGAAAAGTCCTTGAAATAAACCCTAAAGCACCGAGTGCATTATTGGGTTTCGGTCATGTTCTGAAAACTCTTGGCGATCAACCAGGGTCATTACGTGCCTATCGTGAAGCAATTCGTCAAAAGCCAGAATTTGGCGAAGTATATTGGAGTATGGCAAATCTGAAAATTTTCAATTTTGAGGATGAAGAAGTGAAGGAAATGGAACATCAACTGGAAAATAGTCAGTTGAACGATACAACGGAAGTCCATTTTAGGTTCGCCCTTGGAAAAGCATATGAGGACAAAAAGGATTATGACAAGGCTTGGGAATATTATCATTCAGGTAATGAACTTCAGCGTCAACTTGTCGAATATGATCCGGTTGGCCATAGTGGACGTCATGAAAAACTACGTTCTTATTTTACAAGGGAACGCATAAAAGAATTTGAAGGTAATGGCTACCCAGATGAAGGGCCTATTTTTATTGTTGGCCTTGGGCGTTCAGGTTCAACATTAATTGAACAAATTCTTGCTAGTCATAGTCAAGTTGAAGGAACAGAAGAACTAGCAGTTCTGGCAAAACTTTCTGATACAGTTGGCCGTTTTCGTACTGATAATGTGCGCTATCCAGAAGCCTTGGATGAAATGCGTCCGCAAGATTGGCGCGGGTTAGGATTAGATTATCTGGAAGGGGCGAAACGTTATCGAATGACAGATAAGCCAATATTCACAGATAAATTGCCCAATAACTATTCATACGTAGGGTTTATTCATCTTATTTTACCAAACGCAAAAATAATTAATGCCAGGCGCCATCCAATCGATAGCTGTCTCGGCAATTATAAGCAGCTCTTTGGTCATGGACAAAATTTTACATATGATATGTTCGATATGAGTGAATATTATAAGGAATATTCACGTCTGATGGATCATTGGAATGATGTGTTACCAGGCAAAGTTCTTGATGTTCATTATGAGGAAACGGTGACAGATCTTGAAGGTCAAGTCGCAAAAATTCTTGATCATTGTGGGCTACCCTTCGAAGAACAATGTCTGCGTTTTTATGAAACTGAACGTGCCGTTAAAACCGCAAGTTCTGAACAAGTCAGGCAACCAATTTATACTGGTGGCATGGGCAAATGGCGTAAGTATGAAAAACATCTTGAAGAATGGCAGGAAGAATTTGAACCGATCATTTCAAAGTTGCCGGATGTGGTTAAAAACGCTGGTCGATAATGAATGGCTTAGGGCCTAAAAAGGCCAAATCTCAAGCCCGTGGATAGCATTTCGAATATCCATTGAAAGATTAACAGATAGAAGCGTTTTAGAGTCTTTCAGATCATAGATCGATATTGTTGAGGGGGATGATCCCGCAGCAACCACACGATCATTAATCAGGCATAAGCCGCGACCAAAACCCTGGCGGGCGACTTTACTATCGTCGATACCGTGATGTTCAAGATCAGCCTTATCATATATAGGAACTTGAAACGCCCTATCTTCTTCTCCGGAACGTGATGCATATCGCACGGCATTTGCTTCACTATCATTAAATAACACTCCGTCCCTGAAGGGCTGGGCGTTATGAGTACCTTGCGGTAACGTTGCGGACATATTTATTTCTTCGCCATTGAAGTGAAGCATACCACCTGATTTTAGACCGCTTATATACATACCATTCTCGTTCGCGTGAACATTATTTATGTGTAGTTTATTTAACGGTAGGGGACCATCATCACCATTTGGGTCATATACCCCCGCTTTGAAGCGAAAACCATCCAGATCAACATGCAGGGCCCAGTGAAAAGCCTTTTGGTCCAAGTCAAAAGAGAGAATGCTGTCAAAACCAGTTGATGCGATGAACAAACTGCGCTCGTGGATGCTCATTTCATGCGCATGCTTGAGGTATGGTGAACGCCATGACCCGATGAGTTTAAATTCTGGTGTATAGGCAAAAAGCTCATCACTTGCTACAATGTAAACTGTGTTGCCATCTATGGCAATGCCGCGAAGCCCACGGTCCCAGCCACGGCCCTGCCAATCAATATTTGCGGTGTTCCAGTCAACAACCTGACGAATATCTTGCTTTTCAACATCAATTATAAAGACCCCGCCATGGCTTTCGCCTTGTTGACTTCCTCTGACAACGGATGTGGTTATTAGTTTGACCATGGGTTGACCTCAATTAATGCATTAAAACTCAGTGTTGAGCCTATTTATATTTATGGCTTCCCGCAATAAAAAACGACCGCCCCGAAAATTGGGACGGTCGTTCCATTAGTTTTGTAAGTTTCCTAGAACTTCTTCATAAGTTTAAGGCTCATCGTCCGTGGTCTTGCCAAGTTAACTGTAGGACCAAAGCGCTCTTGTGTGCCCCAATCTTCAGCATAGCCCTGAGCACCATATGAAGTAAAAGTATTTGCTCTTTGATTAAACAGATTACGAACCATAAAAGTAATGGTGGTTGAATCGTCAATCTCAAGGCCTATCTGTAAATTAGACATAGTGGAACTCTCGATGTCGTATTCACCTTCCGCATAAGCCTCTTCTAATCTTGAGTATAAGCCTCCTCGGTATGTGAAATCATACCTGAAATACAAATCGGCATTTTCAAATACGCCGGGTATTGTGTAATCGAAACCGAGTGCAAATTTCTTTCTTGAGGCGTTAGGCATTGGCGTTCCAGATTGCATTATCTGCTCGCCTTCTAAATCAAAATATTCGCCTGTGAAATATGGGTTGCCGACATAGGCATTACCGTTGAGTTTTAAATCCCTGGTAACACGCCAAGTAAAGTCAAGTTCGACACCAAGGTTGCGTCCGCCTTCAGCGTTCGTTTGTCCGTTAATCCACCATCTATCTGGATCATCAAGGGTTATCTGGATACCTTCCCACTTCATATAAAATACGTTTGCATTTATTTGCAGTCGATTATCCAACCATTCCGATTTGATTCCTGCTTCATAGTTATTCATTTTGTCTGGATCAAAATTAGTTTCAAAAAGTCCTGTTTCGACCGCTTTTCTGCTATTTGTGCCGCCTAATCGGAAACCCTGACTAAAGGTGGCGTAAATCATGCGGTCGTCGTCAATGTCATATTGAGCGCTAAATTTAAAGACTTGGTTGCTATCTTTACCATCTTGGATTTGAAGAGGTCCCTCCCCGATAGATGAAATCACAGGAAGCCCCGGCGGCCACTGGTCGTCAGTGACAGTATGGCGTTTGAACTCGAACCAGCGATAACCAGCTTGAACATGGAATTGATCGGTCAATTGATAACCAATTTCACCAAAGCCAGCTATCTGCGTAATTTCACGTTCAAATAGATTTCGGTACCAATAATCTCCTTCGCCACCTGGGTCTTTTTCTAATACCATGGGGCAAGATACATATGAAAATGCGGCATTTTCACAGGCAACTTGCTGAGCATACGCCCATGAATTTGTGGTCTCTAGGTTTGGAACAACAGAATAATCATCCCATCCATCTTTCACATTTTCATAGAATCCACCGATCATCCAATCAAGGCGACTGTCAGTGGTGGATGTTAAGCGGATTTCATTACTGTAACGTTGTGCTTCTTGTAAGCTCTTATAAGTACTGCCGCTGTAGCCAGTGTCAAATAGATCGTAATAGTTTAAACCAGATGTTCCATAATATGATCTAATGCCATTGGCCCAATATTTACCATACGCAGTATGTGACGCTTCGTAATGCGTGTTATCAAATGAGTAGGATTGTTCGCGGTCTACATAGGCAAATGAATTGCTTAATTCTGCAAAACCAAGGTCACCTTTAACGGTTACAGCAGCAGACCACCATTTGTCTTTACGGAATTCATCATTAAACGTTGAGTTTTTATAGTCACCAAGAGCCGAATTGGTTTGCCAACTACCCACTGCTTTTGAGTCTTGTGTCATAAATGTCGCGAGCACATCCCAATCTTCGGAAACATTCCAAAGGGCAGATAGACGCCCACCTTTAATGTCGTAGTCATTGTAATTATCTTCTACAAATGCAGCATTATTGGGTGTTGCGCCCCCTCCCGGAGGTGTGGTGCCGTAGTCAACATGAACCGCTCCCGTACCATGTGGCGCATCAGTTAAGACGTTATCAATATATCCACCGTCTCTTGCTTTATAACCAACAACGCGGATGGCAAATTTATCTTCAACGATAGGTAGGTTTACATGACCGGAAAAGTCATAGCTCATTTCCCCGCCTTTGGTTGTTTTAACCTCGGCATTGGCTTGACCAGAAATACCTTCAAAACTAGGTTTGTTGGTAATAATACGCAGTGTACCCGTTTGGGAACTTGAACCAAATAATGTTCCTTGTGGTCCCGGAAGCGATTCAACGCGTTCAATATCAACCATGCGAGGATCAATCTGCGTAGTACTTGCTGTCATTGGTTGGTCATCAAGGTAAACCGCCACTTGGCTATCTTTATACCAGTCACCTGAACCTGATGATACACCACGATAAACCAATTCGTTCACACCTGGCATTGTTGATGTCAGGGAAATACTTGGCAATGCAGCGGCTACATTTTCCATATTGATGATGCCGCGACGTTCGATGTCGGCTGTTGAGAAAGCAGTGATTGATTGCGCAACGTCTTGAATGTTAATTGCCCGTTTTGTCGCTGTAACTGTAATAACATCTATAGAACCACTATCGGTCCGTTCATCTTGCGCTGGAATCTGTGCATCTTGAGCCATTGCAGGCATGCTCGTGAGCATACTCGTCAGCGCGAGTGCTGATGCTCCGGTCTTAAGGCGGGATTTGAGTAATTTTTTTGAAACAAATCTCATATAATTTTCCTCCTACAAATTCATGAATATTGGTGCATTTTTTATTATTATTGTGAAAGCAGTATTCTTTTTATTATTTATACAAGTGTATAACAACATTTTGTTATCGATACAAGTCTATAGCTACATATTTTTTTTGACTTTTTCAAAAGCATTTAAATTAAGGAATAATAGTTTCTTGCATTTGTGTGCATAAGCAATACGTAGACGCCATTCAGAGATTGCGGAGTCAGATTCACTTAGACTATTACATTTGCCGCGCTTAAACTACCTCCTTTGAAAAGGAGAAACGGATGAGCAAATGGGATGCAGAAACAGCACAATGGTATGCGGATAACTACGGTGAATACGAAACCAATAAACTTGGCATTCATGCGCTGACACTCCCATCAACAGCAACAGTGATTGATATAGGTTGTGGTACTGGCTGTGCCTTAAGGCACGCCGCGAAGCAGGTTACCCATGGATCATTAATTGGCATTGATCCTGTGCCTCGTATGGTAGAGATAGCGCAAGAACGTACCGAAGCCGCACATATTTTATATAAGGTTGGAAGCGCAGAAAATATACCAGTGGAAACCGCCATAGCAGATATTGTCCTGGCATTCGATTCCTTTGACCATTGGCAGGATCAGAAGCAGGGTTTGGAAGAAGTTAAACGAATAGTCAAGCCAAACGGTCAACTGGTTGTAATAAAGGACGGCGGCGTACCTGATGGAGATAAGTCACGTCAAATTTTTGTAGATATACTGGAAAAATCAGGCTTTAATCTGATAAAAGAACGAGCCATTAAAGATGATGATATTTCCTTTACAATGTGGACATACGAAATAATACATTGATTGCCAATAACAGAACCTGCACCAAATCACCATTTTGCGGACGACGGTATTTATTAACCGTTTCAAAAACCCCACCTAGAATCCGCTCCCTACCTAAATCAGGCGCTCAGAGGGGCCTACAATTTCGGATAGTGATATTTATGTCGAATGGCCGCTTCCGACCCAAAGCGGACATTCAACAAGTACCAATTTGACCCCTTAATTTATTTAACGTAAGCTCCATTGATCTAAGGTGATATGCCACGTATCACTTAATCAAGTACAGCAGAACTTGGTTCTAATTCAATCATTTTCATGGCTGGTAATTAATGTTAGTTGAGGAAACGCTATGGACCGTAGGACATATCTAAGAACATCAGGAAGTTTTATAGCGTCAGGGTTGCTACTTGGTGGTTGCGCGGTCGCCAATAAAGAACACCCGACTTCAGCAACAGGAAAAGTGATCGTATCACCAAACCGTGTTATCGGGGAAATGGCTGGTCTTAGACCTTATCGCAAAAAAGGTTTTCGCATTGAAATGGAAACTGATGGCGATAAAACTATTATTCATAACTATGGTCATGGCGGATGCGGAATTACTTTATGCTGGGGGTCGGCTTTAAAAGCAGTGGAGTTTATCAAAGCATTAAACCCAACCGAACAAGAAATAGGCGTTATTGGCTGTGGTGTTATCGGACTAACAACTGCTAGGGAAATTCAACGTCTTGGGTTTAAAGTAGCAATTTTTGCTGATAAGTTACCACCTTATACTACCTCAAATTTAGCAGGCGCATTGTGGGAGCCAACCACAATTGGTGATCCTGACATATTTGACGACGCTTATCCCTCCAGATTGGCAGAAGTAGCAAGAATGTCTTACAAGCGCTTTACCAAAATGCTAGGCCCAAAATACGGCGTACGTTTTATTGATAGATACAGAGTAGGAAATACTGCGGATGAGTTCCAAAGGTATAAGTCACGCTGGGAAGCAGATTTAACACCGGAATTATACCCAGGTAAAGAGACTTTGAATGTGGAAAACAATCCTTTCAAAACCAACATGGGTGAACGGCAAAAAGCAATTCATATTGACCCTGATATTTTCCTTAATCAGTTAATTAGGGATTTTCGCATAGCCGGTGGAAATATATATACTCATAATTTTTCAAGTCGGTCAGAGATATTTGAAGTCGGTAGAAACATAATGTTCAACTGTGCCGGGATGGGGGCCGCCAAGTTATTTGATGATACTTCACTTGTTCCCGTAAAGGGGCAATTGCTATCATTATTGCCGCAAGATAACGTGGATTATATTTTATTTGGGCCGGGAGGGTATCTGATGCGAAGATCAAATTCTATTATACTAGGCGGAAGTCATGATGAAGGAATTTGGAATTTATCTGTTGATCCTCAAGTATCATCGCGAATTATGACCCAACATAAACAGTTTTTTGATAGCTATTAGAATTATGTTAGAGAAATTAAACTATATGCTGTACCTCTTTATTCCAATCTGAATGTCCGCTTATGGCCGAAAGCAGACATTCCCCTTAGTAGATTTAATCATTAGACATGATAAAAAACAATAATGTCTTATCGGAATTAAAAATCTCGTCGCGCGTTGCAACCTTTATATGACTTTAAGGTTAATAATTTTACTTAGTCAGAAGCCGGATGACACCATCTCGTTTATTTAGCAAAAATAATTTTCCGTCTGTCGTATGAGCAAGTCGCACGTCGGCACGATTAGCTTCTTCCCGTCCTTGTTGTGTGTTCTTCTCACGAATGACCTCCAAGACCGTTTTATTGGCTCCGTTGCCCTTAAGAAGGATACGGCGAATGGCATCTTGACCTCCATTTGGCAGCTGATCCGCAGAAACATAAAATATTTCTCCACTGGCGAGTTCGGCAAAGATGAGTAAATTTTGCAATTGTGGTATGTCGGCTGCGCGATAAACGGCAAGTCCACTTGACGCAACTGAGGATCGCAGCATTAGGGGATCCTTTTGATCATATTCTACAACAGGAAAGATCATATCGGGATCATTCCTAGGGTCGCCAACTTCAACGCCGTCGCGGCTTACATAACGAAAACTGCCTTCCCAGACTTTCCATCCTAAATTTGCTCCGGAGTTGACGGGACTGACTTCTTCCACCGTGTTCTGACCAATATCCGCCACATACATCTGACCATTTTTAGAATCCCATGCGAGGCGATTAGGAGACCTTGTGCCGTAAACATAAATTTCACCAAGGGTGGACGCTTCATTATCATTCACGAACGGATTGTCCGCCGGAATACCGTACTGTCCGTTCTCGCTATTAGACCCGATCGGGTTTATACGCAGAATTTTACCAAAAACGGACGCTAAATTCTGTGACATATTCATGGGATCACCGCCGCTACCGCCGTCTCCTATACTAATATACAGTGTTCCATATTCGGGCGTGCCGGGTTCAGCCAAAGGATTAAACGCAATCTGACCGCCGTTGTGATTGCCGAATGGTTGCTCCATGCGCATAAGTTCACGCGGTGCGTCCCCATCATAAGTTTTCGAGCCGGCATCTCGCACTTTCCATTCTAGGAGAAGTGTATCATGTGCGTCATTTCCCCCTTCAGGTGTAAAGCCCGGATCAGGTTCTGTGTTCGTACTATCCAGTAAAGTATAAAATCGACCATACCCGGGCGATTCAATATTATTGAACTCTGGATGAAGAGCTAAACCAGTGAAACCCCGCTCTAAAACGGTCCATTTAAGATCAACGGCCCACTTCGCATCACTCAAATTAAGAAATTCAGTTACTTCACCACCTTCTTTCACGGTGTACAAAATGCCGTGAAGGTCATTGACAAAATAACGGCTCCCCTCTGGCTCGGCCTCAAGGTCCATCGCCAGTGCGGCTTCTCCGTCAACGTCGGGCAGTGTGGCAAATTCTTTATACCCAACAGATATGATGTCTTGGTTAGCTTCAATCTTACTACTAAACGGATCGTTCGTCGTTTGCGCGAATAAAGGGGAGGTCAAAAAACCGAGTATTAATAATGCGGCTTTTGCTTGAAATGTACATCGCTGTAAACATTTCTTCGACAGTGCTAGCAAGTTTCGAAGTTTTTCGGTCATTTTCAATGCCTCATTTTAAAAATTCATCGTTTTAAACAATTCGCTCGCAATAGATCACGGTGTTACGCATCTCTACGATGAAAAGAGCTTACTTCAATTGATTTAAGCGGTCAAATTTACAACTTACGAACGTCTGCTTTGGGTCGAAAGCAGTCATTTGGTTCTTCTAGCAATAAGGGGCAAATCAATTGATTACTCAGAGGTGTTGTTGAAGCATAAAGGAAGCGCCGTAGGGTAACTTTCATAATACCTTCTTAAATTTGACATTCCACTCATTTAAGACGCTGTTCATATGAACCATATCAGGAGTTGAACATGAGCGATATTGATGAAAATGAAGCGAAAAATTTTGCGTTATTGCAGCATTCATTGACGAGTGTTCAAAATGCGGTTCGGGCTTATGACGTTAAAGCCCAGATCGTAAGTATCGGTTTTATCTTTTCACTTGGCTTTATTACAACGATCAGTGAATTTTCACTTGCGCATTCGGACTATTCAGAAGTGCTTGTTCTTATTTTCTGGATCTCGGGTGTGGTGCCCATAGCAATGTTTGGCTATGTTTTGTATCCCTCACGGAGTCTGGCACCCAAACTCGGCACCAAAGTAAAGAACCTTCAGCGCAGTTATTATATTCTTGATGATCGCTACCCGACCTTGGATGATTATCTCGAATCTTTTGATCAAAGTGACTGGAAGGTGGAATTAGCTTACGAGATACAAAAAAATTCACTTCTAAGGGATCTAAAACGAAAACGTTTCGTATTGGGGCTCTATCTTGCGGGAGTTTCATTTATTTTAATGTTTACGCTTCAGCTTTTTCATTCTTTGCGTTTTTTGATCTGATAATTCTTGGTTATTTTAATAATTAATTCCCATCAATGTCACAAATATATAATCACCGCCTCCTAAGGTTCTGAAGCATTTTATTATTAATTATTAGAGGAACTATTATGTTCAAGAGATTATGTGTTTTTATTATATTTTATGAAATTTTGATAGGCGTTGGGCTGAGTGCCCAGTCAAAAGAGATCCCGTTAAAAACAGAGAATATTATTTTGATAACTCTGGACGGTATGCGCTGGCAGGAAGTATTTCAGGGAATTGACAAGCGCTTTTTTGATCAAGAACAATACCTGGCGTATCATTATACTCACGAAGATTTTAAGAAAGAATTCTGGCGGGAAACAGCGGAGGAGCGGCGGGAAGTGTTATTTCCTTTTTTATGGAATGTCGTATCCAAACAAGGGCAGCTCTACGGCAATCGTGACAAGGGCAGCAATGCCGATATTATTAACGAATTCCATTTTTCTTATCCGGGCTATAATGAAATTCTTTCAGGCATCGCAGATCCGAGAATTACGAGCAATGACAAAATCTTAAACCCCAATAAAACCTATTTGGAATGGCTTGATAACAGGCCTGAATATAAAGGCAAGGTCGCGGCTTTTGCCTCTTGGGACGTATTCCCGTACATTATCAATAAGGACCGAACTGATATATTTGTGAATTCTGCTTTTGAAGACATGGTCGCCTTACCAGATAATGAGCGGATTGAAATATTAAACCAGGTGCAAAAAGATACCCCAAGCCCTTGGGATGCCGTCGGATTGGATGTGTTTACATATAATTTTGCCCTGGAATATCTGCAGCAGAGAAGGCCAAAGGCGCTGTTTATTTCTTTCGGTGAAACGGATGATTTCGCTCATAATGGGCAATATGATCAATATATTTTAGCGGCACGAAGGACCGATGATTTTATCGGTCGTATATGGAACTGGGTGCAAAATGATCCAGATTATAAAGACAAAACAACCTTACTTATCACAACTGATCACGGTAGAGGCCATATTGACCTTGAACAATGGAAACATCATGGACGTTTTGAATATCAAGATGAGAATGGTGAAACAAAACTTTCTCATATCGAAGGCGATACTTCAATATGGGCTGCCGTCATTGGGCCGGATACCTCCGCAAGCGGTGAAATGGAAAATGTAAACGACATAAAACAGTCGCAGTTTGCATCAACTTTGGTAAAATTTCTAGGTCTTGAATATTTGTCCTCCCATGAAAGTTTGCAGGCGGGCGAACCGATTGAAACAATGTTTAAATAAAGAATAAATGTTGTGGTTAAAAAGCCCGCGTTAAGCGGGCTTTTTTCATGACCAATTTCCTTGTAGACTGCTTAGCATAATCGAATGATGGAAAACGCGGTTTGCGTTAACGTCGCGTACTTCAAATACGATCAGGGGATCATTTAATTCCCAGTCAATATAAATTACCCCAAAGTTTTGACCCGAGTAGCTTTTATCATTCCAGCGATAGGCATTTGGACTGACGTTTGACCAGATTTCGGTAAGGCCGCTAGAGGTGATATCCCAAAGCGGATATGGTCCACCACTTTGCTGGCAAGATATTTCTGCCCAATGGGTATCTCCACTGACAAAAAAGACACCATTCACCCGGTATTTATCAATAAGATCGATTAAACGCTGGCGTTCGTGAGGGAAATTAGACCAAGCCTCCCATCCGGGCTGGGTTGCAATAAATTGAAGACTTGATGCGATGATTTTTATTTTTGAAGGGATTTGCATTTGTTGCTCAAGCCAGTGCCACTGCGTTTCACCAAGCATGGTTTGGTTTTTATCGGCAATTGGAAGATAGGGACCAAATCCCGCGAGGTCTCTTTCTTTAGCCTTTGCAAGACTGTCGACGGTTCTAAGATTATCGCGATTATACCTCAAATCTGGCAAGATCACATGAACCCGTTTTTCATGAGGCCCGTAGAGATATGAGGTATATATTCCGTCTCCTTCGCGTCTGCGGCCGCTGTTTTTAGGCTCGTCCCAATAATCAAGAAAAATTTCTTTTGATTGATCGCGAAACGGATACTCTTTTCCCGCATCATTTTCACCAAAATCGTGATCATCCCATATGGCGATGACGTCACATGCATTTCGAATCGCTTTAAAATTTGGTGACTGTTTTTGATATTTAGCTGAGAGTGCCGCCATATCTCGGGTGTCACCATAAATATTGTCGCCAAGAAACATAAATAGTTCCGGCTTTCGCGCGAGGATGCTATCCCAGATAGGTTGTTCCTTATCCTGATGACAGCAGGATCCAAATACTATTCTAGATATAGGATTTTGTTGCATTATTTTTGGCATTTTGACGCTATTGGCGGCCACTCTATTAGCGGCAAGAGTCGAAAATCCAGCGAATGCAAGGCCAGTACTGAAATGAAATTCACGTCGTGTGATTTTGCTCATTTATATTGTTCCTTAATTGAAAAAGGGAAGCTTGTTTCCAAGCTTCCCTGTGGTTTAATATTTCAACATTGTAATTTTCTAGTAGTCGATCGTGATGTTCGCCATCACTTGACGACCCGTACCGATAAAGTATCCGCCAGGTGTTCCACCTCCAAGATATCTTTTGTCGGTGAGGTTGTTCACATTCAAAGATAGCTTCATATTGCTGAGACTGTTCTGCATTTCCACGTCATATCCAATCCAAAAATCGAGTATGGTTGATGAAGGAAGGCGATCCGTATTCGCAAAATCACCCCAACGCTTGCCAACGTGTTTCGCAGATAGTCCGGAAAACACACTGTCTTTTTGATAGCTTAGTGTGCCAACCATCTGAAATTCAGAGGAAAGGGCCACTTTGTTATCTTTTATAACATTGCCAATGGTTTCATTATATGTACTGTCGTTGAGGGTTAAGGATGAATAGATATTCCAGTTTTCTGTAATGTCAGCTGAAATGCTTGCTTCAATTCCTTTTGAATTGATGCCGCCAACATTTTGATAGACCGTATCAATTTGCGAGGCGTAATCAATACCCGAAATATCACCAACCGGAATGCCGACAATGCGGTTTGAAAACTTGATGTAATAGGCTGTTAAACTTGCACGGAGCCAATCATTTCGGATACGAAGGCCTACATCAAAATTGTCTGCTTTTTCACCTTCAACATCGCTTGTTTCCGCGCTGCCTTCGATGATGCCATCTTTAATGGCAGCATAGTTTTGTGAAAATCCACCGAACAGCTCAAGATCATCTGTGGCATTAAATACCGCGCCGCCAGTGAACAGCAGTTTCGAGTTTGAATCCGCTTTAGACTGACTTTCGACGCCGAAATTATCCGTTCTTGTTAGATCGACGAAAAACTTACGAATGCCACCATTTAAGGTAAGGTCGCCAATGTTGAGCGTATCTTCGGCATATAACATAAATGTGTCAGTAACAAAATTACGATCGTATTGACGCCAATACGCCGCATCATCGAATTGATGCGAACTTCTTGGATCTATAATCCGGTGCCAATCACGGCTTTCATCACGGTCGGCACGTTCCCACCATAGGCCAGCACGAATGACGTTATTTTCGGTTATATTATATTGTGTGTCAGCCGTTAAGCCAAAACGTTCCTTGTTATAATGTGTATGACGGTAAGAGCCAGCTGGGTTTGCGCCCGCTTCGTAACATGCCGGGTTATCACCAGCGCCGCCGCCGCCATAAGGAAAGGTCAGGCGGGCACTACAACCATCAATTGGCGCGAGTGGTGTGCCGTCCGCACCTGTGAAGGAATAAGCACCGGCGAACGAACCGCCATAAATAGTGTCTGAACCCGTGTGTAAATCGCGAACACCTGATGGCAAGCCAGTTGTTCCACCGGAAACATCGACTATATATTGCGGAACCCAATCACCACGTCCTTTTTGATTATGATAGTAAGGAGTGATCTTAGCCGTCAGATTGCTGCCTTCATATTCTGCCCGTAAATACGCGAAGTAGTTTGTTCTTAATGTTGACCATGAAGGACGGTAAGCTTGGTCCACATAAGGAATGCCCGTGATCGTATCGGTCAAACGGTCCCAGTCGGGATTTTCCTTAAACTGATCGAGGCTGATTCGCTGGAAGTTATCTTCGTTTGCATCATCCCATGATACGCGTCCAGTGATGGTCCAGTCTTCCAAGTCTGATACAAATTTAGCGGCAAAATGATCCCGATCGCTGAAGCCTGCATTGCCAATCCAAGCATCATTTGATTGGCGAGAATAACTGATATATGCAGTTGTGCTGTCGGTTATCTGCCCTGTATCATAACGAAAATAATAACGCCTCGCATTATTGTCACCAATACTCAAACCGGCGCGCATGCGCTGTTCATCAAGTGGATCATTTGTCACAAAGTTGATCGTGCCGCCGAGTGCCTCGTGTGAAGCCGAAGAAATATCACTTGTTCCCTGCGATACTTCGGCGCGGGACAGGTTTTCAAAATCAATATAGCGGTTTGCTTTAGAGCCGCCGCCGTAATTGGAATTGCCGTTTGGCAGTCCGTCAATGGTCATACCAATTTGTTGTTCACTAAGACCAACATTGAAGCCACGCATACTAATGGTTGTTGACCAGTCGTCTGAACCAAATGTGCCGCCTTCACTGATGTTGACCCCGGGAAGGTTGTCAATGACAGATAGAACGCTGGCCGCTGAAGATTCCTGTTCAATCATTACATTGTCTGTTGCGTTGTTGGCATATGTTGCTGGTTTTGCAACAACGATTACAACATCCATCGGTGCGTCGTCTTCTGCTGCTACTGCTACCGCAACGGCTGCTGTAGCAGCTTCTTTTTCTTCGGTATTTTCAGCGGCAATCGCTGGTGAAACGATAAGTGCTCCAGCCAGAGCAGAGCTGCAGAACAAGCTTTTCCAAAATTCAGATTTCTGATAAATCGGCTTAGTAGGTGTAGTATCCATTTTGATTATATTCCTTAAATCATGTTTCTGTCGTTAGTTGACAATTACTCTTTTGAGTACAAGGAATATGGATATGATTTATGACAGGGCTTTTAAGAAAAAGTGATGTTTAATTGATAATTTTATTTCAGATTTCTGACTCTATTTAATTGTCATTTTGAATGTCGCTTCCAAATCACAACTTAGAATACTTCTGCCAATGGTCTAATTAGCTCAGGTCCGTTTATCCTTAATAGAGCTCTCTATACAAGTGATACGTTGGGCTTGGTATCTCGTGTAATGATGCCACCACGGTTTCCAATGTCAATTGAACCAAAACGTTGTTTAAAACAGTCTGGTAGTGGTCTGTCATCCGGCATTGATAGCCACAGTCGCAGCAGGTGGCGTCGTTTTTCCGGTTCGGGCCAATCAGTAAATCCGGTACGGTCATGAAGCTGAGAATGGTTATAGACAAATTGCAAATCACCTAGCTCCAGCTGCATGCAAATGTGAAGCTTTGGATCATTGGCGAGGCTGTCAAACAGATCAAGTGCCTCAATATGCTTGTCAGTTAAATGTAACGCACCATCAAATCTTTGGGCGCTATCGATATATTGTCTTTGGTACATACCCGTCAAATGGCCCCGATGCCAGCTAAGGACCGGTATTTCAAAGTAGGGTTTCTCTCCCGCGGGTATTTCACCACGTCGGTCCGTTGCAATCGGCTCAAATAACAGTGGCACTAGGTCGGGTCGCAGTCTGTTCATTTCATTATAAATGGTTTCGGTGCTGACCAGAAGGGACTTTCCTCCTTGCTTTGCTGTACGCAGGCAAAGCAGCGCCACTACGTCTGCGCTATCCGTATGAAAACTTTGCCGTTCGGACGTCTGGTATATGCGGGCATTTGGGTCACTAGCGTCGGCCCCGATATCACGGACATGGCCGAGAATATGCCCCATGGCGTTTTGAGATCGCGCCCTGCCCAAATGGGCGCCGAGACCACAAAAAATTGTCGCCGCTTTTTCAACAGAATATGTTTCTATTGGCAGACCACTGATCAATTCAAAACCAATTCCAGACGTTAGCTTTTTCTGCAATTCTTTTAATCTGTTTTCAAGTAGGGGTAACGGAAACGTCTCTTTGGAAATTGTTCCCAGTTCACCGGTATTTTTTAAGAACTGATCTGCTGCATATTCCAGCTGTTCAATTTCTAGGTCAGACCAGCGTGAATGCCAAAGGCCCGTGTTTTTAGCCAATTCGTTGCCAATCCAGGCCGACGGTCTGGAGATAATTGACGGTGGTAATTCGTCTGTCATTTTATCTTTCACACATTAAAAAATCCGAACTTTTAGTTCTCTCAAAAGACTCAGAACAGGCTATTTGAAATTTTGTCAAAATGGAAGCAATTAAGATTCTTCTTGAGCTTTTTGATTTCTTGATAGATGATTTGTTTTTACACAAAATGAATAGGGGAACTATCCATGTATTTTCGAACATTTGTAAGGCTATTGACGGCCTCCAGTATTTTTATCTGCCTCTGTTTTTCAGCATACGCGCAGAAACAATCGGATGCGTTTACGATTGATCATATCTTAGGTATAAAAACACCGGAATCACTTGTCATAAGTCCTGACGGCAAGTGGGTTGCTTACGTGGTGAGCCGACTCGATGAAAAAGAGGATAAAGGTTATAGCCAGATATGGATGACATCGACAGATGGCGAAGTATCGATCCCCATGACTGCATCCTATTCAAGCGCATCAAACCCCCAGTGGAATCCCGATGGAAGTACGCTCGGTTTTGTTGGTTCACGCGGCGATGAGGACGCAAAATCACAAGTTTGGCTTTTGGACCTCAGAGGCGGAGAAGCGCAGAAATATACAAACGTTGAACAGGGTGTCGATGATTTTCTCTGGTCGCCGGACGGCAGCAAAATGCTACTGACTATCACGGATGCCAAAGAAAAGGACCTTGATGAAGACGGCAACGAGCTAAAAGAAGAAAAGCCAAAGCCGTGGATCATTGACCGTCTGCAATTCAAGCAGGATTATAAAGGGTATCTTGACCGTCGCCGCTCGCATTTTTACCTTCATAATGGCGACGAGGATCTAATACAGATCACGTCTGGTGATTATGATGACAGCAGCCCGAAATGGTCACCGGATGGCTCGAAAGTCGCCTTTGTTTCCAAGCGTGAAGGACCCGATCCCGACGGTAATTCTAACAGCGACATTTGGACCGTATCCGCGGATCCTGATGCTGATGACTACCCACTTAATCAGGTGACAACCAACAAAGGCAGTGATAGCAGTCCGGTCTGGTCACCGGACGGAAAAACCATTGCTCACATTACGGTTATGGAACCAGAGAAGCTTTGGTACGCGACCAGCCATCTGGCAGTTATTGACGCATCAGGCGGCGACGCGAAACTACTTACGGAAGACTATGATCGGATGATCTCGAGCCCAACGTTTTCAAACGATGGCCGCTCAATTTATTTTAGAGCAGCGGACGGCGGTAACTCACCCCTGATGTCGGTTAATGTGCGTTCGGGCGACCTCAAGGTACATACAGAAGGCGACGTTTCTGTGCGCCAGTATGCGCTGGCGAAAAATGGCACCATAGCAACCATCCAATCAAGTCACCATTCACCGTTCGAAGTTCATGTAATGGACGGCGGGCCAAAGCGCATTACCCAGCTAAATGACGAACTATTTGATGGCGTGACTTTGGCTAAAGTTGAACGTCTGAAAGTTGCAGGTTGGAAAGGCGAGGACGTGGAAAGCTTTGTTTACTATCCTCCCAACTATGATGAAGTGAAAGCCTATCCAACGATTTTTGTGTTTCATGGCGGTCCTGTCGCTCAGCATGACACGGCATTTGATGTCTGGGGGCAACTATACGCAGCTAATGGGTATATCGCTGTGCTTCCTAATCCACATGGTTCATCCGGATACGGTAGTGATTTTACCTATACACTTAATCGCCAGTGGGGTGTTTCTGATTTCGCTGATGTTGATGCAACAGCGGATTATCTCGTTGCTGCGGGGATCAGCGACGGCGAGCAGCTTGGTGTTGGCGGCTGGTCTTACGGCGGTATTCTGACCAATTATGTCATTACCCAATCGACACGCTATAAAGGTGCGGTGTCCGGCGCCAGTGAAGTTAATCACCGTGCCAACTACGGTCATGATCATTACCAGCTGCAATGGGAAACGGAATTTGGCTTGCCGTGGGAGAATATAGACGCATGGGAATCCATCAGTCCATTTAACAATGTTGGCAAAATAACAACACCGACATTGGTTATGGGCGGTCACGAAGATTGGAATGTTCCGATCCTGAATTCAGAGCAGCTTTATCAGGCTCTAAAACGCATCGGTATTGACACACAGCTGGTGGTGTATCCCGAAGAGCATCACGGCATTCGGCGTCCAAGCTTTCAGCGGGACCGCTACGAACGCTTTATCGCTTGGTTTGACAAATATGTGAAGGCCAATTAGTTAAAGCGCTGCAAGTTTGCCCGTCACTTGTTTAAAGTGATCAATATCGCTTTGGTTATTAAATAGTGAGGCACCAACACGGATTTTGGTGCCTCCATGTTTGTAGGTCGCTTTAATATTTTCGCTGTCAAACAGTGCTTTTACGGTCGCTGGATCCTTACCATGAAAGAAAGTGACGATGGCTGATCGGTTGCCTCTGGGTGTATCGGTTCTTAAGCCGTTTTCAACAATCGCCTCCCGCATTTGTGCTGCGAGTGGCACGGTGTGTTTTTCGATATTTCCCACACCAACACTGGCGATATAATCAAGGGCCGTACCAACCACGGTGATTGCGCCGAAGGCGGGGGTTGCATAACCATATTTTGCCGCGTCCGGATAGCTATCAAAGTCAGTCATGATTTCAGTGTTGGTGACAGATAACATACCGCGCCGGTCTGCCGGGATGATATCCTGAAGTTCGTCTCTAATATAAAAGAAGGCGGCCCCATAACTGCCCAAAAGCCATTTGTAGGTGCCGCAGCCAAAGAAATCGATGCCTGTTTCCTTGACATCCAGCTCAAGCATGCCAACACCCTGAATAGCATCTACATAAAGATACGCGTCGTGACTGTGAGCAAGGTCAGAAAGTGATTTCAAATCATGCTGAAAGCCATTTTCGTGGGATACCCATGAGACGGAGACAATGCGGGTTTTATCATCGACCAGCTTTTCAAACTCAGAATAATTGCTTGCGCCGCTTTCATCACGCTTGACGATTCGTACTTCAACGCCTTTGGTTTTGGCAAAATGATCATAAAGCACGAACGATGCCACATATTGAAGATCGTCGGTAACAATATTATCACCTTCCTTAAGATCAAGGGCGTTGGCAACAATATTCTCGGCGTCAGATGTTGCGTGGATCAGACCAATCTCGCTCGTCTTTGCTCCAACCATATTAGCAAACTTTGCCCGTACCGCACGTCCTTCACCGATCCACGGTCCGATGCCGTCTGCGGGATTGCCGCGGTCAAGGTAAAACTGTACGCCCGCATCCACCACCTGCTGTGGGGCTACCGAATGATAGGCAGTATTGAGGAAGTTTGTGGTTTCAAGCAGGGGAAAATCACCGCGTATACCGAGCGGGTCATCACCACTGCTTTGTGCTTTTGCGCTCGTCGCGTAAGGGGCGGCGACCATCGCCGCAGAGGTGAGGTTTACAAATGTTCTGCGGGTAATCTTCATTTCACTTATCCTCTACTTATCCTCAAGATCTTCCGCGGTAAACCTTGATGCGGGATCAATGATGAAATTACCACGGTTCGGCATTTTTATATCTGCCAGCGATTTCGCATCTAAAGTCAGGTTCGGATCGTCGATGACGCCAGTCTCGTTGAGAAGAAAGGCGACAAGGCCGTAACTTTCGTCGTTGCTAAGGCTGCCAGGATCCGTAAGTGGCATAGCGCGGCGAATAAAATCAAACAGTGATGAGGCGTAGGGAAGCTTTTCGATATCGCGGCGGCCTTCATGCATGGACCGCGCCCCCATTTCTGGAACACCTTCAAGGTTTTCACCGTGACAAAGTGCGCATTGCAATTCGAATATATCCCGACCCAAAGCAACGTTGCCACTTCCGGCGGGAAGTCCTTTACCGTCCGTATGGATATCACTGTCATAGCGGGCGATCTCCGCTTCGTCGACGCTGCGTCCAAAGCCGAATTTTTCCTGTGCACTGGCATAGAGGGCACTAAAACTCAAGCTGGCGGCAACTGCTGTGAATGTGATGATTTTTTTTGTGTTATGAGCGAACATTTGTGATCTCCCCGTCCTGTGCGATATGCCAGTTTTGAATAGCGTTATTGTGCATCATGCCAATTGGCCCTTGAAGTTTGTACATTTCGGCGTATGTGGGCTGCGTATAGCCGGTATCATCGGTGGATCGGGACATAATTGTGGTTTCCCGCCCGTCCCATGTCCACGGCATCCGAAAACGAGTATGACATTTCGGTAGTACTGGGGCTTCCAAGTTGGCATCGCTCCAAGTGTTTCCGTTATCGGTTGAGATTTCAACTTTAGTAATAGTGCCGGCACCACTCCAGGCGAGGCCGCTAATTTCATAAAAACCGGGTCCGTTCAGCTTCATTCCTGCGGACGGTGACGTGATCACCGAACGCCCTTCCATATAGAAGGAGAAAGCACGGATTTTATCATCTGGTCTTGGGTCCGCATATTCCGTTACTTCATGATGTGTCCACCATGGTTTATCACTGACCTCAAGCCGGTGTAGCCATTTGACGTTCATGTTGCCTTCAAATCCAGGTACCAGAAGCCGAAGCGGGAAGCCTTGCTCTGGTCTTAAAAATTCACCATTTTGTGCATAGGCAAGAATTGCATCGTCCATTGCTTTCCACATTGGGATGCTGCGTGTCATGCGGGCACCATCATCACCTTCCGCGAGGATCCATTTGGCGTCACCACGTATGCCAAGTTCATTGAGTATGACCCTAAGCGGAACACCTGTCCACTGTGAGCAGCTGGTGAGGCCATGTGTTTGCTGCACGGTTTTCCCGCGCGGTGACATCCATTCACCCATGCCGTTTCCTGCACATTCAAGGAAATGAAAATGACTCTCGGCCGGGAAACGCATCAGGTCTTCCATGGTGAAGACTTTCGCATCACCGACAAGTCCGTGAACGAGTAGCTTATGTTCGCTGGGATCAATATCCGGAACACCGCTATGGTGAACTTCGAAATGAAGTCCGGATGGTGTCACCATGCCCTGCATATTTTGCAGTGGTGTCAGTGATCCGCCAACAAGGCCCGTTCCCCTATTTCCCTTGAGGCGGGCATCTTTTGCATATTCAGAACGTTCGCCGTAATATCCCATTTCCATAATGGTTCTGCCGGGTCCCCGACTGGGCTCCAATGTGGTTTCCTGAGCAAGCGAGGTGCTTGAAAGCAGCGCCGCACTTGTTGCCATACCAGCCTTCACAAAATGACGTCTGGTCGGTTTTAATTCCGATGTGTTTTTCATTGAACTCCCTATATTCTTTGTGAATTTTTATAAAATTAGCCTACATTTTCATTTATTCATTGGCAAGGTTATACATGGTGTATGTTGGACACTAATCCATCAGGATCAACCCGCCAGCTTTGAATGGCGTTGTTGTGCATCATACCGATCTTGCTTTTTTCAACGTAAAGCTGCTCATAATCCGGCTGTACATATCCGGTATCATCGGTCGTTCGGCTTTGCAGTATTGCCTCGCGGCCATTCCAGTTCCACGGCAGTCGAAAGCGGGTATGGGCCTTATCAAATATTGGCTTTTGCAGGTGCGCGTCTTGCCAGCTGCTACCACCATCTGTCGATACCTCCACCTTTACCACTTTTCCTTTTCCGCTCCAGGCAAGCCCAGTAATTTCATAAAAACCGGGACCGTTCAGGCGCATGGTCGAAGACGGTGAGGTGATGACTGACTTGGCATCCATATAAAACGAGAACACGACTTTTTTACCTTCTGGGCGCGGATCAGAGTAACGGGCCACTTCCTGATGGGTCCACCACGGTTTATCACTAAATTCCAGACGGTGCAGCCATTTGACGTTCATATTGCCTTCAAAGCCGGGCACCAGTAGCCGAAGCGGGAAGCCTTGCTCGGGGCGTAGAAATTCACCGTTCTGCGCATAAACCAGCAGGGAATCCTCCATCACTTTCCACATAGGGATGCTGCGACCCATACGGCTACTGTCGTCGCCTTCCGCAAGCATCCATTTGGCGTCGGTGCGAACACCGACTTCGTTTAAGACCATTTTAAGGGGAACGCCCGTCCATTCAGAGCAGCTGGTCAGGCCGTGGGATTGCTGGACGGTGGTCGTGCTTGCACTAGGAGAGGTCCATTCCTGTTCGCCGTTTCCGGAACATTCAAGAAAATGTATGCGGCTCACGGACGGGAAGCGCATGATATCTTCCATAGTAAACATTTTTGCGTCATCCACCATGCCGTGGATCAGTAACTTATGTTCGTGGGGCGGGATATCGGGTACGCCACCATGATGAACTTCAAAGTGAAGACCAGATGGAGTGATGATGCCATGGCTTTCTGCGAGTGGTGTCCGCGCGCCGCCGTGAAGGCCATTAGCGCTGCTTATCAATCGCGCGCCTGCGGCAAACTCGGATGGTTGCCCGTATTCTCCAGCTTCAAAAATCGTGCGTCCTGTGTCCCTTGCAGGCATCAAAACCGTTTCCTGAGCGCTGGCAGTACCAGTCAATGCCGCTGCGCCCGTGGCTAGGCTTGCTTGTAGGAAGCGTCTTCTGCTTGTGTGATTACCCTGTGTCATTGATACCTCTGCTTTGATTGAGAAGTTTGTCAGATAAGCTTAGTCCGATAGTGTCATTTTTGCAAGGGAGTGAAATTTTTGACCCTGGCAATAAAAAACCCTGCCGGATTGCTCAGGCAGGGTTTTTAAAAATGTTATTTTATATAATCTAGTTTCTGTTGCCCATGAAGCGAAGCAGGAACAGGAACATATTGATGAAATCAAGATAGAGGCTGAGTGCGCCCATAATCGCTTTTTTGGATGCCATTTCGTTGCCATCACTTTCAAGATACATCAGTTTAATTCGTTGAGTGTCATAGGCGGTCAGGCCAGCAAAGATCAGAACGCCAAGGACCGAGATGATAAATTCCATGCCACTTGATTGTAGGAACATATTGACGATCGATGCGATGATGATGCCAAACAGTCCCATGATCAGAAACGACCCCATTCCAGTGAGGTTTTTCTTGGTCGTGTAGCCATATAGGCTAAGGGAGCCAAACGCAGCGGCGGTGACAAAGAATGTTTTTGCGACACTTGTGCCCGTATACATCAGCAATATGTTGGAAAGCGACAGCCCCATAACAACGGCGAAAGCCCAGAACACCATTTGCAGTGTCGAGGATTTCATCTTGTTGATGCCAAAATTAATCACTAGCACAAAGGCAAGTGGTGAAAACATAACGATATAGCCAAGCATAGTTGGCGCTAACATATTGCCCTGTTGGGTATAGAGCATCGACAGCATTGCTGGCGTATTGGCAGTAACATAAGCTGCAAGGCCGGTTAGGGCCAGTGCTGATGCCATGTAGTTATAGACGGTCAACATGTAGGCGCGCAGGCCCTCATCAATCTCGGCGGCGCTCTTTGACGGCGCGGACGAATAATAAGTGTTGCGATCAACCATTAATTAAGTTCCTTTCAATTGGTACATACCTGAATTTATTATTGTATCATATATTGGCACGATGGATCAATATTTCAAGTATATTAGAGATTATGTTCTCTTCTTATGAATTTTAAGAAGCCCTCGGAGGCGCGGTCGATAAATTCGTAGGACTTGTCAAAATCCTCAATATCGCCGTAATACGGGTCCGGAACCTCGGTAATTCCTGGGCTGTTATCGGAAAAAGACATGAATAAATGCAATTTATGTTGATGATCCGGAGGACAATTTCTTTTCATCATTGCCAGATTGTCACTATCCATAGCCAGCAGGTAATCAAAATCGGCAAAATCCTGCAAACTAAGCTTGCGCGCCTTAAGATTTCCAATGTCGACACCATATTTAAGGGCTGTTAGCTGGGCGCGCTTGTCGGGTGGTGCCGCCATATGAAATCCTGCGGTCCCGGCACTGTCGACAAACATGTTTTTTGTAAAGCCGTCCTCAATCCCGAGCTTATTTGCCTGGTGTCTAAACACACCTTCGGCAGTCGGAGAGCGGCATATGTTGCCCAGACATACGAAAAGAATTTTAACCATATACTAATTTTCCGTCATACTTTAATTCCAATGGGGTATTTAATGTAATTTTCACTCGTGACGCAATAGAAATTTCTAAATTTGTTAAACTTCTCTGGTTTTTTTTCTGTTGATTCTGGCCTCTCGGTAAGCGATGAACAAGGTAGACGCGCAAATGATCGCGCCGCCAGTTATGGTCCAGGCATCAGGCACTTCAGAAAAAATGAAAAACCCGGCGACGGCGGCAAAAATGAGCCTGAAATATTCAAATGGCGTTACCAGTGTAACATCAGCATTTTTGTAAGCGCTGATCATGGAATACTGGGCGCAGAATGTGGTTAGTCCGAGACCCGCAATCAGGATCATCTGATCAAATGTTGGTGTGGTCCAATAATAAGATGCGGGAAGGGCGCAGATGAGTACGGTTGCGACATTGGCATAAAGGACCATCGTTGTCGGGTTGTGATTTTTGCTAAGAATTTTTGAAAATATAGCCAGCACTGCCATACCAAGTGCCGCGGCGAGTACGGCAAGGTGCGCCCACTGTAGACTGCTACCCGTTTCATTATCCCATGGGTGGAGTATGATCATGATGCCGATAAATCCCAAAATGGTGGCCGTGGTGCGAAAAATACGAATGCGTTCACCAAGAAATATGGCGGCAAGAATGATCAGAAATAACGGCTTGGAAAAGAGTAGTGATGTCACTTCAACCAGTGGTAAAGTGGACACGGCGTAAAAATTACAAACGACAACCAGACAGGTGAGGGCTGAGCGAACCGCCATCATCTTGGGTCTATCAGTACTAAATAAAATTTTCCCAAGCCGATAATTAAAAACAAGTGTGATCAGTACCGTAAAGGCGCAGCGGATCATGACAACTTCGAAACTGTTTAAATTTTGGCCCAGTTTTTTAATCAGGATCATGCTAGTAGTGACAATCATGCAAAAAGCAAGCATGAACAGGATACCTTTAATGCCGTTTGGAGATGAATTTTCCTGCATTTTCATGATGCGCTCAGCTTTCTACGACTGGCTTCGCGGTGGGCGGCGTAAACGGCGCTGGCTAAGATGATAGCGCCGCCGATGAAGGTATAGACATTTGGGGTTTCATCATAAAAGACATATCCAATGACTGCTGCAAAAATCAGTCTGGTGAAGTCTATGGGCATTATTGCGGTTGTTTCAGTGCGACTAAAGGCCCGTGAAAGCGAATATTGAGCAAGCGCGGCACACAGGCCAATCAAAATCAGGATACCCCACATATGCGGGGTCGGCCAAGACCATCTAGTGAGGGCGAAAACGAAGGAGATGGGCAAGGTGAAGAGCATCGCATAGATGGCTACGACGTTTGGTTTGTCTGTCTGGCTTAATGTACGAATGCAGATAATGGCAAAAGCAACAGTGAACGCTGATATCAGTGCGGCACCAACCCCTGCAGAAAATGGCACCGCACCCGGCCTAAGCAAAATAAGCATACCGATAAAACCAGCAATGACAGCAGAAATTCGCGGAAGGTGAATTTTTTCCTTTAAAAATATAGCTGCAAGCAAGGTCGATATCACTGGTGCCGCAAAGCTATAGGATGTCGCAGTGGCGAGCGGGATCACTGTAACTGCATAGAAACTGGCGATAACGGCTATCGCCGATACGATGCCACGAAAAAAATGAAGGCCGAGCCGAGTGGTTCTAAGACCGGAAATTCCCACTTTATAAAAAGTCGGAATGAGGAAGCATATGGCCAACAGAGTTCTGACGAATGCGGTCATGAATGGATGAAAATCCAAAATCGATAAATACCGGATCAGGCCGCCCATGGTTGAAAAAAGTACACAGCTCAGGAGCATGAAAAGAGGCCCGCTCAGGTTATCATTTATCCTTATACCTGAGCTCAATTTAAGGTCCTTCAATGAATTTTGACGTCGAGCCAGTCTTCTATTTCTTCGAGAATTTCAGGATTAACGAGATCTTTGGTGCCCATCATCAGGAAAGCAAAGTTATCGGCTATAATTTCTTCCGGGTGAATGTCAAATTTGGTGTTGTATCCAACTTTTTCGTAAAAATCTGGAACATCTTCATGCTTGTATATACTCGGTGAGCCGTCCTCTTTTATCACTGGCTTGCAAATACCGTTCTCCGCGGTCACTTCGAGCAGGTCGCCCGTGATATGGCCATCAAACCCTCTTTCTACTTTAGGATCAAAACCATCATATGTCGTGTGCAGATAAGACATTACATATGTATCCCGGTCTTCAATTTCGACGGGGAGGAAGAATTCTGTAAACGGTGCTTCGGGGTTGAGTATCGTATATTTTTCAATTTCTTCTGTTGGCTGGAAATAACAAGGTCTAAAGCCAATAATATTATACAGGCTGGCACGTTTTATGCGATGATTTCGAGATAGAATGTGAAAAATTTGATGAAAAAACAACTTGGTTGAAAGGGAAGTTCTGCGCGTTGGTGAAACAAATGCATTGCCGCGGGTATGCGGTATTCCGCTTTCGACTGCATCAGTGACTTTGATGAAGTAGACCGTATCAGGAAGCAGATGAGCAATTTTTTTCAGCTTTTTCTTGTGTGTAACCAGAAGTGCTTTCATAAGTGCTTTTTCCGCCTCCGGCCATTCGATAACATTAGCAGCATAATGTGCTTTAAGATCGTCGATGGTTTTATCGGCGGTTGGAGAGCCGATTTGCAAAGCGATCTCAATGGGCTTCATATTTGAAAGATATTCGTCATTGGCTGTGAGGATTTTAATCGCTGTTTCTTTATCAGCAAATTTATAATTCGTCGCCCATGCAGGTTTTGATATAAACGAGAGCACGCCTATCAAAATAACTATGATAGATTTTACATTTGCCATCAAAAATTTTCTCTTTTTTCTCAACTAAAATACGCCTAATTCAACAGAATAACGTATTTTATAACATAATGTAATTATAATGATAACAAATGTTGATCAATTTTAAAATTCGCCTCTGTTCGTTCTTTTACGTTGGCAATTGAAATATCCGGCGCAATTTCTATGAGCGTGGGGCCATCGTCATTAATTGCAAAGACTCCGACATCGGAAATTATCATATCAACCACCCTGACCCCGGTAAGAGGAAGTGAGCATTCTTTCAAAAATTTTGCGCTGCCATCTCTGGCATTATGATCCATGATAACAACCACTTTTTTAACGCCGGCTACCAGATCCATGGCACCGCCCATTCCTTTAACCATTTTGCCAGGGATCATCCAGTTAGCAAGATCGCCTTGCTCTGAAACCTGCATCGCGCCGAGGATACTAAGATCAATATGACCGCCGCGGATCATTGCGAAACTGTCTGCCGATGAAAAATAGCTTGTACGGTTTAGTTCGGTAATGGTCTGCTTTCCAGCGTTTATCAGATCAGCATCCGCTTCACCTTCATAGGGGAATGGCCCCATGCCGAGCATACCATTTTCACTTTGCAAGGTGACGTCAACACCATCAGGGATAAAATTTGCCACCAGTGTAGGGATGCCGATACCAAGATTTACATAAAATCCGTCGCGAAGTTCGAGAGCAGCGCGCTTCGCCATTTCTTCTCTTGTCCAAGCCATGGTTATGCTCCTTCTCTTGATCGTGTGGTGAGTTGCTCTATGCGTTTTTCCAAGTCTTTAGAAACCACAATACGCTGGACAAAAATACCTGGTGTGTGGATTTGATCCGGGTCCAGATCGCCGGTCTCAACAAGTTCTTCTACTTCGGCCACCGTGATTTTCCCTGCTGTCGCCATCATTGGATTGAAGTTTCGGGCTGTTTTTCGAAAGATCAGATTGCCTTCTTTATCCGCTTTCCATGCCCTTACCAACGATAAATCTGCCTTGAGGCCGGTTTCCATGATATAAGTTTCACCATCAAAATCTTTATGCTCTTTACCTTCAGCAATAAGAGTACCAACTCCTGTTTTGGTATAAAATCCTGGAATGCCAGCGCCACCCGCTCTGATGCGCTCTGCCAGAGTACCTTGAGGATTAAACTCAAGTTGAAGTTCCTCAGCAAGATATTGTCGTTCGAATTCCTTGTTTTCACCAACATATGAAGAAATCATTTTTTTGATTTGTCTGGTTTGCAAGAGAAGGCCAAGGCCGAAATCGTCAATACCGGCATTGTTGCTTATAGCGGTGATGTCTGTTGTTCCGCTGTCCCGTAACGCCGCAATCAAATTCTCGGGAATGCCGCAAAGGCCGAACCCGCCCGCCATGATCGTCATGCCGTCCGATAATATTCCATCAAGCGCAGAGGCGGCATCCTTATAGATCTTGCTCATTAGTTTGATTCCTCAAATTAGTTTCATATGTAACAAAGAGATTTTTTACATCAAATAGCCTTAATTGGCTATGATAATCGTATCTGGTGAAAAAAAATACGCCTAAATGGATAAATTCCATGGGCCAGAGTTGACAATTGTTATAATATAATCAAAATTCTGACAAAATTAATTTTTAAAGTCGCTGTTAAAGTTGTTAATGTAACATTTGAAGTGAAATAAGAGGAATACTGATGAATAAGTTTGTGACATGGTTGTCGATCACCATATCATTTTTAATAGTAACGACGAGCGTGTCAAAAGCAGATAGCAGGCAACTTCTTAGTAGTTTTCGTGATTGGGATGCTTTCGTTCTTAAAACGGATGCCGGCGAAACTGTTTGTTATATAATATCGGTACCCAAAGCCAAGACCCCAAGCTCGCTGCGTCACGGTAATCCATTTATCACTGTTACCCATAAACCATCGCGCGAAATCAGGAACGAATTTAATTTCATTGCTGGCTATAGTTTCCAAAAAGGCTCCGCTGTCAAAATGGTCATCGATAAAGCAGCCAAGGCGGATCTCTTTACAGAGCAAGACGGGGCTTGGGCGTACGATTCAAAACAGGATGACGCCATCGTTGCATCTATGAAGCGCGGTAGTAGTCTTACTCTTAATGCTCGTAGCGGACGCGGGAATGCGACGAGCTATCGTTTTTCACTTTCCGGCTTTACAGCAGCACATAACGCCATTACAAATGCCTGCCGTTAAATATAGATAGACATGCGCGGGCCCGCATGTCCGTAAACGAGATACGCTATGAAAACCTTACCACTAGGTGTTGAGCCAGTTGTTGCTCCGCGCCATACATTTGATGAGAATAGAAGCCTCATTGGTTTGTCCCATGCCGAGGTGGCGGATAAGCTACGTGAGATTGGTGTGCCTCAAAAACAATGTCGAATGCGTGCCCAGCAAGTGTGGCACTGGATTTATTTCAGAGGTGCTAAAAGCTTTGAAGAGATGAGCAACATCTCCAAAGAAATGCGAATAAAACTGGCTGAAAATTTTGACGTCGGCCGCCCGGAAATTATTGAGGCACTTATCTCAAAAGACGGTACACGTAAATGGTTGATGAAGTTTCCCGATGGTCAGGAAGTTGAAACTGTTTTTATTCCGGAAGCTGACCGTGGAACACTTTGCGTGTCATCACAAGTTGGCTGCACTCTTACCTGCAAATTTTGTCACACGGGGACCCAGCGCTTGGTTCGCAATCTGACACCGACTGAAATAGTTATGCAGCTTCTTGTGGCTCGTGACTATCTTGGCGAATGGCCAAGTCCTTCAGAAGGTAGGCTCGTTTCAACTATCGTTTTGATGGGCATGGGGGAGCCGCTCTATAATTTTGACAATGTCAGCAAAGCTATGCATATCGTCATGGATGACAATGGCATCAATCTGTCAAGGCGACGCATAACGCTTTCAACATCCGGTGTGGTTCCGGAAATTTATCGGTGCGGAAAAGAAATGGGTGTAAACCTCGCTATTTCTCTTCATGCGGTCAATGATAAAACTCGCAGCGAAATCATGCCAATAAACAATAAATATCCCATTGATGAATTGCTGACCGCTTGTAAAAACTATGCAGGTATCAAGAATAGCCGAAAAATAACCTTCGAATATATACTGCTTAAAGACATCAATGACAGCGATGAAGATGCGTTGGAATTAGTGAGGCTGATTAAAGAATATCAAATTCCTGCCAAAGTAAATCTAATTCCTTTTAACCCATGGCCGGGATCGTTTTATCAACGGCCAAGTAAGGCCCGAGTTGCAAAATTTTCAGATCTTATTTTTAGCCGTGGAATATCTGCGCCGATCAGGACCACAAGGGGAGAGGATATCTTTGCCGCTTGCGGACAACTCAAGTCGGAATCTGAAAAGACGAGAAACATTAGAAAAACATAATAGATAGGGTTTGAGATAGTATTATAATGTTATATAATAACTTGTAATTGTGATGGTTATTGCTTACTTAGATTTAATAAATATTTTTTTCTTGCATGGGGGCATATATGAAACTCACTTCATTTACAGATTATTCAGTACGTGTACTGATGTATGTTGGCCAAAAGGACGGCGAACTTGCATCAATCCGTGAGGTGTCGGAAGCGTATGGGATTTCCAGCAACCATTTGATGAAGGTGGTGCATTTGCTGGGAAAGGGCGGATATCTGGAAACAATTCGTGGTAAAAACGGCGGCTTTCGCCTAGGCAAAGACCCGGCGAAAATCAATATTGGCGAGCTGATCAGATTTACGGAAGATGATCTGAGCATAGTAGAATGCATGGGTTGCAAAGATGGCCGTTGTGCCCTCAAAGAAGAATGCAGATTTTCTGACGTGATCGAAGAAGCCTTGCGCGCGTTTCTTGCCACGACCGATAGATATACCCTCAAGGACTTGCTCAAGGGAAAAAAGACCATAAAATTTTAGTTTGAATTAGACATCTTTTGGTTTTTTCCTCTTTAACTCGGCATCAATGTCGAGTAAAAAGGAGGGAGCAACTGTTTAGAAGGTATAAGATTATGAAAGCCCGTATTTTCAAGCCAAGCAAAAACGCCATGCAATCAGGAACGAGGCGCTCTAAAAAGTGGAATTTCGAATATGCACCGGAGCGGGCGAGGTCGCTTGATCCGTTGATGGGCTGGACTGGATCATCAGATATGAACAGCCAAATAAGATTAACCTTTGACACAAAGGAGGAAGCTGTGGCATATGCTGAGCGCAACGGAATTGATTATGTTGTCCAGGAGCCACACGTTCGTAAAAAACGTCTGAAAAATTACGCAGATATTTTTGCTTTTCGCCCCTAATCAATCCACCCGTTTTTTAATTGTGCGCCCGTAGCTCAGTAGGATAGAGCAACGGATTTCTAATCCGTAGGTCACAGGTTCGAATCCTGTCGGGCGCACCAATTATTTCAATGACTTATCTAAAATTAGCTCAGTCCTTTGTTGTTTCTAGCTACAATCTAGCTACAATTGGCAAGCACTTCCCGTATATTTAATTCTATATTTTTAATAACTTATTGCTGGATGTATTCCTGAATATGTAAGCTGTGTTATGGATTGTAATTTTTAATTGCAGTTCATATTATGAAGAATAAATGATAAAGTTTATTTTTGAATGAGTTTCTAATCATAGGATTTTACTGAATTAAGTTATATGTAGAGTTTTAAAATAGTACCAATGGAGATATTTTAATGTCTGAACGTGATATTGCTTTGATTGATGAACTAATAAACCGTTCTTCTGAAGAAAGCTTGGTGGAGTTTAAACATAATAATTCTGATAAGATGATGATAGGAAAGTTGTGTTCTGCTTTGTCTAATTCAGCTCGTATTGAAGGTAAGGACTTGGCATATGTTTTGTGGGGTATTGAAGATGGAAAACATGACTTTGTAGGCACTTCTTTTAATCCTGACGATATGACAGTAGGTAATCAAGTATTTCAATTATGGTTGACGCAGAAGCTAAAGCCAAGCCTTGCATTTAATTTTAGGAAGGTCGAGCATCCAAATGGAACTGTTATTATATTAGAAATTCCGGCGGCGACTTCTGCAGCCGTTGAATTTGATAAAACAGCTTATGTAAGAATAGGTAGTGCTACTTCAACATTAGCAGACCATACGAGCCACTTTCAGAAGTTATTGGATAATATGAGGCCTTATGCATGGGAAAAAGGTGTCGCCAAAAGGTTTCTTACTAGTGACGATGTATTGTTGTATCTTGATTATCCTAGTTATTTCAAATTAACTAAGCAAATCCTACCAGACAATAAGGTTGGCATTATTGAGCGTTTGCATGATGATAGATTGATTGTGAAAGATGTTGGGGGGAGGTGGAATATAACTAATCTTGGTGCTATTTTATTCGCCGCAGATTTGGAGGATTTTGATCAACCATTGTCAAGAAAGGCTGTTCGGTTTGTAGCTTATGATGGCAAAAACAAAGCTGCTCCAGTGCGTAATCGCCAAGATGGTAAAAAAGGATATGCTGCAGGTTTTGAGGGACTAGTTGACTACATCAACACTATTCTCCCGCGCAATGAGCAGATAGGCGCTGCCTTTCGTACGGTGACGCCGTTGTTTCCAGAAATAGCCATTCGTGAATTAATAGCTAATGCATTAATTCATCAAGATATGACTATTCAAGGTGCAGGACCTCAAATCGAGATGTTTAGTGACCGTTTGGAAATTACAAACCCTGGTGCGCCTCTTATGCAAGTTGATAGAATGATCGATCTTTCTCCTCGCTCCCGTAATGAGGCATTAGCATCTCTTATGCGTAGAATGAACTTGTGTGAGGAACAGGGCAGTGGGTTAGATAAAGTAATTATTAATGTTGAAATTTATCAATTGCCTGCTCCAAAATTTCAGGCTGAGGATGGCTCTATGCAGGTTATTTTATATGGACCGCGTTCCTTTGGCAAAATGAGTATGCCAGAGAGAGTAAGAGCTTGTTATCAACATGCTGTGCTGAAATATTTAAGTGGGGAGAAAATGAAAAATGCTAGTTTGTGTGAGCGATTTGGGATTGATATTAAAAATGCTGCTCAAGCTTCAAAGGTTATAAAGGCTACCTTGCAAGAGGGAAATATTAAAGTTGCTGACCCTGAGCATCCGCGAGCTGGTTATTTGCCTCATTGGGCGTGAGGAGTTTCTTGACTGGGTTTTGACTTATGAAATATGTTTTGCAATAAAATTTAAATAAAATCAATTAAAACAAGTGGTTATCCTTATACTTAACGTGTTACTTTCTTGACTGAGATTTGATTGAAGGATATGAAATCAAATAGTGGAGCTTGGGTGATGCCATTGTTAAATCGCTATTATTGATCTGTATTATTAGGGTTCCCTCTTTATCTCCCGCGCGCGCGGGCGCGCGTAATTGTCGCGTTATCCTTTTTTATGCGTAAGAAAACTACGGGTATCCCGTTTATTAGATTGCCTTGTTCAAAGTTTCCCCGCGCCCGCGCGCGTATGTCTGTAAAAACTACGGATAGTCCGTCATATTAATCTGTTTAATTTATTCTGACAGCCTTTAAATCTGGCAGTCTTTTATTCAATAATACAAATGCCGCTTTAATCTGTGAACGGCTCATGATGATTTCATTGCCCCTAAAATCTTTAAGGCCTAAAGCGTAATTTTGCAGCCTGTTTATAATCTGTGTTATTTGGATTGATTGGCGTGCTCTTTCGAATGCGGGGTCACTTGGTTTCGATCTGTTTCTGCGAGGTGCTGCCATATTTAATTCACTGTTATTGCGCTGTATTAACAGCGTGGTTGATTGTTTTCCTAGCGAGCATATTTGTCGCATTATTGATCCTTTATACTTTATTGAAGCTTAGTCATTAATATGCTTTCTACTATAATGCGAAGATTTAACATCATCGATAAATTCACCATCGCGAACTATCCAGGTTAATCCAAATAGTCCCAAAATGACTAATGCGGCATGACCTGTGTTGCTATATGTAAGCCAGTCAATAAGCTGGGTGTTAAATATGAAGTCAAATAAGAAACTAGGTATTACAAGAATATTTAAACTGATTAAAAAACAAAATGAGACTTTATAGAAGGTGTGGCCAAACCTTTGATATTCGTTCATTATTCTCTCCTTTTGTTGTTCTATGAGGTGCGTTCCTGTTATTGCCCTGTATTAACAGGGCTATTAACTTATTCCCTCGCGCGCCCGCGCGTATTGCTGAATTAAGTGCTGATAATCAGTCTTATAGCTGTCGTTATGACCCTTGTCGAAACCTTGTTTTGACCCTTGGTGTAACCTTGATGTTCTTATGAGGGTAACCTTAGGGTTTCCTTAGCGTAACTTTAATGTCGAATACCCTCTTGTTCTTCTAATTCTGAATGTCTGCTTTCGACCCAAAGCGGACATTTGTGCTCAAATAATTTCTTTCGCAATTTGACTGATCATTTATTGTGTACGACTTTACCCATTTAAGGAGCGAATACATAATGAAGAGAAATAGTAGCGACACTATAGTGAACCCGACTAGGGCTGTGGCATCCTATGTCCGAATGTCAACTGAACACCAAAATTACTCTACGAAAAATCAGATGGATGCTATCACAACGTACGCTGATGAAAACGATATGGAGATTGTTGCCACTTTTTCGGATCAAGGAAAAAGCGGATTGACTATCAAGGGTAGAGCCGGATTGTCTAGCCTACTCACGGTAGTAAACAGTGGAGACGCGCCGTTTAGCGACATTCTGGTCTATGATGTTAGTCGTTGGGGGCGTTTTCAAAATTCTGATGAAAGTGCATACTATGAATACCAATGCACACTTCATGACATCAAGATACACTATTGCTCTGAGAATTTTGATAACGATGGAAGCCCGTTGGCCACAATAATCAAAAGCTTAAAAAGAGCGATGGCCGGTGAATATAGCCGCGAATTATCCGTAAAGGTGTTTGCCGGCCAGTGCAGACTCGTGAAAATGGGGTTTCGCCAAGGTGGTGCACCTGGCTATGGCCTAAGAAGAATGGTTATAGATGAGTTTGGAAATCGCAAGCAAATTCTTGAACGTAACCAACACAAGAACATACAAACTGACAGAGTAATACTAGTTCCCGGCCCCCAAGAAGAAGTAGATACGGTCAATAAAATTTTTGAGCTTTATGTGAGGAAGAAAATTTCAGTTATTTCGATTGTTAACTTTCTTAATGAGAATGAAATAAAAACAGATAGAGACACTCCATGGACGGACACAACAGTAACAACGATACTCAAAAACGAGAAGTATATCGGCAATAATATTTATAATAGATCCTCCGCAAAGCTTCAAAGCAGTCTAAAGAAAAATAAAAAGGAAGATTGGATTAGGGTAGATGGTTGTTTTGAGCCAGTGGTTCCGGCAAAGCTTTTTCGTGCGGCCAATAAAATATTCAAAGGTAGAACCGTCTTCAAAACCGATCAATGATTTACGATCTATCTATGAAAAACACAACTATATATCTTCCCGACTAATTGAGGAGACTAATGGCGTTTATTGCCCTTCAGTCTACATCTCAAGATTTGGAAGTATGACAACTGCATATCAGTTTGCAGGATATGAGAAGCGAAAAATTTCAGTGTGTGATATGATCGAAGGGCTTAGAGCTTTGCTCTTAAGACATGGCGAGATAACAACAACAATGGTAAAGAAAGACAAAAACCTCCCCAGTCTATACTTATATAATAAGCTATTCGGAAGCACTGAAAACGCTTACCTTATTGCAGGCTACGACATTCACAAACATTCAAATGATGAGCTATTAAATTTTCTTAAAGAAACATTGTCTAAGAACCGTCGACTGTCTGCCAGAATTATAGATGCTGATCCAATTTTACCCTCTTCAGCTACAATACGTTATCGCTTTGGCAGTCTCGATAATGCTTATGAAAAAGCAGGTTACAAGAGATATAATATGAGTTCAAGTGAGATGCTAAGTTGCATGAAAAATCTTTTAAGAAAACATAAAAAATTGACAGCAAATATAATAGATGATTGCCCAATTACACCAAGTGCATACATTCTAGCCAAACAGTTTGGTAATTTGGGAGACGCATTTAGAGCTGCTGGATATACGCCGGTAGTTAAGACAAATGATGAGCTGTTAAAAGGTCTGAAAAGATTGTTAGACAATAAAGGGGTTTTGACCAGAAAACTCATCGACCAAGACAAATCCATTGCTCACTCTGCAACATATCAATTGCGTTTTGGAGGATTAGGCAAAGCGTATAAACTTATTGGATATAAAAGGGAAAAAATGGTTAATGCTGACCTAGTTGATGGACTAAAACGGATTTATAAAACTCATGGTAAAATAACACACAGACTGATTGATGCAGAACCTTCAATCCCAAGTCGGGAATATTACGTAAGGAGATTTGGCAGTCTATTGAATGCGTATAAGTACGCTGGCTTTAAGGGCCACTATTTGTCTGACAGAGAGATGTTGCGAAAGCTGAAAAAATTGCTAAAGAAAAAGGGGAGACTTTCAAAGTCCATCATTACTGAAGAAAAAGATATGCCATCAGGTAAAGCTTACACCAAAAGGTTTGGTGGTATTCGCAATGCATACGAATTGATAGGGTACAAATAATTCAAATTAAATACAGTGTTTTATGAAATTGAACTACTACCTTTTAACTTGACAAGCAAGATTTCGAGCGGCCATTACAACCGGATTTACAGGAATTTAAAACCCCTACCGCAAGCCTAATTTTATGATAATTTTACTTATTTATCGTTCTTTTTGGTAGTCGAAGTAAAAATATGGTTTGCGCAATCACTGAACCGAGCATTGCCAGCAAGAGGAGCATCAGTCCAGTCATTGCGAGACTTCCGCTTGGGGTGCCTTCTATGGTCATATTTGCAAGAACATAACAAAGGACCACGAACACGTATGTCGCTATGTAAGTTTTAAGATTGCTTTTAAATATATGACGAAGCCCCAAACTTGCAGCCGTCGGCAAACCAATCCCAATCAAAATAAGCAGCCCAAAACCAACAAAGCTGGCTTCTCCCGCATCCTTTTGATCACTTCCACCCCTTACCACCTCGATGGAACTGCCCGGCTCACTTTCCTGGGCGCCAACGAGAACCGGTGTTATCACCGCTGCTAACGCCATCAGCGCAATCATTAAACTAAAACACTTTTTCATCATCAGAAAACCATATAGAAAGGACTTTCAAATTACTACAATAATTCTTCATACTTTTTCATTGAGCATGATTTTTGCTATTCCTAGCAAAGCAGACTGTTGTTGCTGATTTAGTTTCTTAAAAGTATGTGTGATTTCAAATTGATTCACACTCGAGTTATTTGACGCAGCCATTAAATCATAGTAGGTGCAGTCAAATATTTGTGCCAATCTGTTCATATGGTCAAAACTTGGAACATCTATTCCACGCTCCCACCTACTAACTGTAGACTGTTTTACTTTGGCATTCTTCGAAAGGGTCACCTGCGTGTGCCCACTAGCCTTTCTTAATGCACGTATTGCACTACCCAGCTGTACTTTTTCGATTGATTTCATATTTATACCAATATCATGTTATTCCAACCACATAAATTGGCAGTGTATCAAACGTAAATAATATGGTCAAAAACTACTAATTGAATGTCCGCTTTGGGTCGAAAGCGGACATTCAAATTTATTGATGGGGAGGGGGTATTGCATTCTCTGAGGCTTTGATTGTGGAGACCGCTTTGTGGTGTTTAGGTTTCATAAACCGCAACAATAAAAGTTTTGCGATAGGCAAGTGCTTGGAATAATTGTTGGTTGCCTCGCGCACGCGCGCGTATTTGTCTCGAAAGTCTTTTTAGGAGTAAGAAAGCCTATCTACTCCAGCCTATTCGTTTCCCATAGATAAAGCTTTGGTCTTTGGTTTCTTTTAACCTAAATCCTATTATCTCTTCGAGTTTAATGTCAGCACCTTTGCGCAATCCTTTTAAGCTATAACTTATGACATTCGATAGATTGGTTTCATAACTTTGGCGCGACCAAAATTTATTAACCTTCAATATTCCTTTCGATTGCTTAATTCTGAAAAGTCTTAGGACTGCCCAGTAATAGCTTATCGGGTGCATTGGTAGATTATGCGGTCTATGGACTATTAAATGAAGGTGAACGCCCTTGATCGGGGCATTCTCAAGCGTCCAGCCATATGAAAAAGGCATGCCGTTTCTTTTATGGTACTTCCCTAATCGGTGAAGGCTTTCTCTAACGTGTTGCGAGGCTTTTATTGGCAATATGCCTGCTGTTTCTAAGTGCAGTGTTATGAAGCAATTCCAAGGGGTTTCTAGACGATAGGCTTCACTTGCGGCTTCTATAAAACTGCATGCTTGTGGTAGTTGGATATATCTAGATTGCTTCATGAGTGCTAACACTAGTTATATGTGCAGCTAGGCGGCTTTCATTAACCCTTTGTTTTTAATAATAGCTTTGAAGCTGACTGGCTCTGGAGGTGCCGAATAGTTGGCGGTGAATGGCGGCTCATTAAAAGATATAAAAGGGGCGATGTTCTGCCCCTCTCAATATTTTAAAATTTGCGATTATCTTGTTGCCATTGTTTCAGGTCTGCCAAGAGGTAGAAAATTCTCGAGCCTTGTTGAATGTATTCTGGACCTGTGCCGTTTTTTCTCATTCTCTCAAGCGAACGAACGGATGACCTTATTTTTTTGGCTGCTTCTGTAGTAGTATATAAATATTCGATCATGATGCACCTCGCGTGGTTGGCCGCACGTCATGAAGAGGGCATCCACCGCTTGTGCAGGCCGTTACCTGTTCCCTCCATGAGCCACCGCCAGCGAGAGGATCGTAAATACATTCGGTGCATTTGGCATTTATAGCTTGTCGGAGTGATTGAGACGGTCGTTTATTTGCCGCTACGCACGCCAAACAAGTGTGCAGGTAACCATCTTGCGTCTTTGTGTTCTTCGCAAATTCTGTGACAGGTTTGCGCTCAAGACAGGTCTTGCATTGCTTAGTGTTATTTAATGGGCTAATATCTTGTTCTACATGCTGTGACGGTATGTGATTATTAGAAGCCCCAGTGTTCTTAGCACTGGGGTTTTCGTTTGGATTAGTCATCGTTGGCACTCCCGGTATCTGTAGTAGAAGTGCGAACGCAAGAATTAAGATACTGTTTTAAATCTGAATGTCGGTATCTTACTGATTTGCCAATTTTAAGATACGCTGGTCCATATCCTGTCAGTCTCCAACGTTGTAAGGTACGAACTGCAAAAGGCTCTTCCTCATTGCCGAGAAAAAGTGCGGTTTGTTGTTCAGTGAATAAGGGGTCTAGTTGTGCCATGTAATTATAATCCTTTATGTGATGATGTGAATATCAGTGAGTAAAGGATATGTTTATTGGTAGGTGTGATACAGTACTTCCGTAATCACGTTTTCGCTTGGTTGATAGCCTTATCAATGCTTTCTTTGGTGGCAGAATGGAGTTTCCATCTTCTTGGATGGTATTTATTATTTTTTAATTCAAGTAGATGATCGGCTTCTATACCCAAATTTGAGGCAATTTCTTCAATGCTCAAATTTTCATTTTTTACCCAATACCTGTAAATTCGCCAAGGACTGTACCTAGTTTGGAGTAATAACTCTTCTGCATCATCTGCGGAAAACCATTTTGATGCAGTTGATCTATCTACTCCGATAAGAGCTGCTATCTTCTGAATGCTTAATTCAGGATGTTCAACTTTTAATTCGAAAGCTTTGTCTTTCTTTCTATTATCAGAGGTTTTTATTTCTATTTTATTCTGCGCTTTATCTAAATTTAATAAGCTTCTAAACAGTGATAACAATTCCGGCTTATCTTCACCTATTAGATATTCAATCATCTCTCCAACAAAAAAACTTATTTCCGAACGAGTTATGGTTTTTGTAACATTGGGGCCTTTGCCAGTTTTCTCATTTTGTCTGATAGCTTCTAGATAAAATCTTAACAAAAAAGCTAGTTCTTCACCTCTTTTATAATTGCCTTTATACGCATCAATAATTAATTCTTCTGGAATGTTGGTTTTGTTTGTTAGGACGTTACGCACATTATCTCTGAAGTAAGAGTAGGCGGAAAAGGAAGGTGAATCATCAGAATTAAGAAATGGTATAGATAACAATCCTTTTGCAAGCATTGCATTATCTAATTCTAAAATAAAATTAGTTGGTAAGGCTTCATCAAAAAATTTAGTTTTATCGTTTGCAGGCTCAAGAATAGTGCCAGTCCACTTGTATGTAATATTTTCAGCATCATATTTCATTTTTGTTCCCCAGATTAATTAACGCTGTATTTTCAGATTGCTTCATGAGTCCTTGCAAACGGTTTCCTATCGCGTCATTAGCTTCCTTAAGTGGATTGTCCGCCAAGTGAGCATATCGGGCGGTGGTGGCGGTTTGTGTGTGTCCTAACAGTTTGCCTATCATCGGTAACGACATTCCACCGCTAACGGCAATGCTTGCGAAGCTATGGCGAAGGTCATGAAGGCGTAAATCTGTGAGGTAGGTACCCAGCTCAATACCCGCTTTATCTGTCAATGACTTAAGGGTTTTTAAGGTCAGATTTTCATCTTCGATATTGTTAAGTTTAATTAAGTCTTTAATGGGTTCATTTTGTAAGCATAAATTAACGGTGGCACGGTCGCGAGTGTGTCTCCATACGCGGTTAACGTCTGCTAAATGAGACTTTGGCTTTAGGCCGCAAATGACAAAGGGATTTTCTGATTGTCTTTCCAGTGAAGATAAAAGTTCAAGGGCAGGGGGGTTAAGATAAATAATCTTAGCCCCTGTTTTTGAATCGGCAAGCTTTATAACCTGTCTGTCAAAGTCGACCGCATCCCAACGTAATGATAATATCTCACCGCGCCTTGCCCCTGTAAAAATAAGCAAGCGAATGGCGGCTATGGCGTATGGGTTTGTTTCTTCTTTTTGTTCTACTGTCCTGATTGCCTCGGCAAGTGCCATAAATTCTTTTTCAGATAGGAAGCGTTCAATTTTCTTTTCTTTATATTTTTGAACATGCTGTACTGGGTTTGTGGCTCGCATTCCCCATAGTATTGAAAGATTAAAAGCCTTAGAGAGCAAGGATAGGCATCTATTCGCTGCGCCTGTACCGCCAGTAACCGGTTTGCCGCCATTACCATTATCAGGCATAGGCCTTGCTGTTTTACCGTCCTTTACGGCGCGCTTAAAGCGGTCTATGTCGGTTAGAGTAATGTCTGATACAAATTTCTTTCCCAGTAATGGCAGGATATGATTTTGAATATTCTTTCTATCCATATTTATACTTGAGGGTTTTTTATGTTCTTCGGCATAGTCAGTCAGAAAGCGTTCGCATAGTTCTTTGATGGTTGGGCGTTTTTTTAGGTCTTCACGAATTAACGCAGGGTCTTTACCGTCTGCTATTTCACCAAGTTTAATTTCAGCTTTCTGGCGTGCTTTGGTAACGGTCATGCCCTCGGATGGTTTGCCAAGGGTAAACCAATGCTGACTGCCGTTATAGAATTTCTTGAGGACATAGACTTTCGCCTTTTTTTGGCAGCGCACTCCGAAGCCGGAAAGCTCGGTGTCCCAGACAGTATCGCCTGCCTTTAGGTTATCAATAATAGTTTTAGTGATTTTTGCTTTACGAGTTGCCATTTTACATATCCAAAATTGTAGCTACAAAGTCTCTAGCTACATTCTAGCTACAATCCTAGTGAGTTTCAATGGGTAATGATGATTAATTGATTTATCCAAAAACCTTATAAAACCTTACTTTTTAGGTGTATATTGTATGACTATGAGAAATGGTGAATAATAAGGCATTAGGATTTCTAATCCGTAGGTCACAGGTTCGAATCCTGTCGGGCGCACCACTTTTCTCAATTATGGTTTTAAAAGCGATGCTTCTGATCGGCTTCTGATACTTACAAAAATACCCAGTGTAATGAAACCGCACACAAGAAAGCTGATGATCAGCGGCTGAACCGTGCCATTATAGAGTTGGCCGATTGTGCCGCCCACGATTACAGCAAGAAAAGTTTGGATGGCGCTAATCACGGATGTTGAGATGCCCGCCATGTGCCCGAATGGTTGCAGTGCAAGGCTATTGAAATTACCAAATAGCGCGCCAAGACTAAAGAACGTTGAAAGCATATAGATGTAAAAAAGACTAAATGGCAGATTTCCGTCTTGTGCGACGCTAAGCGCGAAAAACGACAGTGAAATTACCACGTGAACCGTGAGAAAAAAGAAACATATTTTATGGACACTGAATCTCCCCAGCAATCTGGCATTTAAAAATGATGCGGTTCCGTAAGCAAGTGCAAGCACACCAAAATATATAACAAAAGCATCGCCTAAGTTATACTGAACTTCCATGATTTGCTGTGCCAGGCTAAGATAGGCAACGAAGGAGCCAAACAAAATACCTGTCATAACAGTGTAGCCCAAAGTAACTGGATTTTTAACCGTTTCCGCACTTCCTGACAGAATAATGGAAAAAGAAAATGATCTACGGTTTTTAGGGTCTAATGTTTCCCTTTGGCGAAAATGCATCCACGTGACCCCGAGCAGTGCGAAGACAAATATAAACCAAAAAATAGCCTGCCAACTGGCGAATATCAGTATCCCTTGCCCAAGCAGCGGGGCAAGGGCGGGAACCATGATAAACACCATCATGATCAGAGACATTATCTTCGCCATTTCGACACCTTCATACTTATCGCGAATAATAGCAAGACTGACGACCCGGCACGCTGCAGAACCAAAACCCTGGATGGCTCTTCCAACTAGCATGGTTTCTAGGTTTGTTGCGTAAATTGAGACGAGTGTACCGATTAGAAATATTCCAACGCCAAGATAAATGGCAGTTTTCCGCCCAAAACTGTCTGCAAATGGTCCATAAATCATAATGCCGAACGACATACCAAAAAACACGGAGGTTATGACCATCTGAATATCGTTGGTGTTTTGAACATTCAAGTCGGTCGTCATTAACCCTAAAGCCGGGATCATTGCATCAATGGATAATGCCGTGACAGACATCAAAACGGCCATGATGAAGATGAATTCTTTGGTATTAAGGCGGTTAATTCTTTTAGGCATAAAATTCTCAAAGTATAAAATTGGTGTGTGCGTGACTACATTAGAACAAATTTAAAATAATCCAACAGATTACTGATCTAGGTAAAGTATTTTGAATAATTTGGCGGAAGAAACCTCGCTATAAAGATCGGTAAACCTTGTTCTCTCTACAAGAAAAACAACAAAATATTTAAAATGTTCTTGATATGTTCTTATTTATCTGCTATATGTTCTAAAAAATAAGGAGAGATAAAATGGCTTTCACCTTTAAACAGAAAAAAATATGCTTCCAAAAAGGGCTCTACAAATGCCCTGTACCACCCGTAGAGATCAGTCGCTTCTGGTCCGAGCATGACTGGTTTCGTCACGTTGATAGCCAAGGTGTCTGGTGCCATTAAAAACTGCCTTATAATACATTAAGCGGAATTTTGATGTATGAGGTACCATTATCCTCTGCCGGCGGAAAATCTCCACCTCTCATGTTTACCTGAACAGAAGGCAGGATCAGTTTCGGCATGCTAAGTTCCGCATCACGGGTTGTTCTGGCGTCGATATATTGATCGCGGCTCTTTCCGGTTAGATGGATGTTTTTTTCCTTCTGTTCCTTAACTGAAGTGATCCATTCATAGTCGCGACCGCCAGGCCCGTAGTCATGGCACATATATAGGGTGGTCTCGTCAGGAAGGGATAATATCTTTTGCAGACTATCATAAAGCCTCGCGGCGTCGCCGCCTGGAAAATCGCATCTGGCAGTGCCGTAGTCGGGCATAAATATGGTATCACCGACAAAACAATTGTCGCCTATAATATAGGATACACAGGCCGGCGTATGACCGGGCGTGTGCAGAACGCGTGCTTCGATATCACCAATTTTGAAGACTTCATTGTCGCTAAACAGATGATCAAACTGGCTCCCGTCTGTGGCAAATGAACTTTCGGCATTATAAACTGGCCCAAATGTTTGCTGGACGACAGTAATATGATCACCAATAGCCGCTTTGCCACCGATCTTTTCTTTTAAGTAAGGAGCCGCCGTCAAATGATCAGCATGTACATGTGTTTCAATGATCCACTGGCACAGGTACCCTTTCTCTTTAATATATGAAATGACCTGATCTGCTGAACTTGTATTGGTTCTGCCGGAATCTGGATCATAATCAAGAACGCTGTCGATGACGGCACACGCTGACGACGCGGTATCCGCGACCACGTAAGTGATGGTGTAGGTGTCCGGATCAAAGAAAGCCTTTATTTCGGCAGGCAAAGCTGATGTCATGAAAATGTCCTTTCTCTATCGGTGTAGTGCGGTTCTATATTTAGTATATAGTTTTAGGATTACCATAGTGAATATAAATTTTATTCGCTTCGTTGATATTTATCAACAAAGCGGGTGCAATTTCTTCGAAAAAGGCTTAAATTTGATTTTTGTAAGGAATAATTCTGGGAGCAGGCCATGAAAATCGCAGGGATGCTGAAACAAGAACATTCGGATGAGATGGAAACATCGACATGTTACATGTGTTCGGCCAATTGCGAAGTTCATGTGAAAACCCGGGTCGCTGAAGGCTCAAATAAAAAAACTGTAACCGAAGTGGCGCTACCTGATTGTGTGCGCGGAAGCGCCATGATAGAGCACCGCGAAAGCGACGTCAGATTACTTGAGCCGGAAATGCGCGGTGTCGACGGCGAGTGGAAGAACGCCACTTGGGAAGATGCCATTTCAACCATCGCAGACCGCCTGAATGAGATAAAAGAAAAATACGGGCCTGAGTCCGTGGCATTCATGGTTGGCTATACCAAAGAGCCAAGACCATATCTGCAACGTCTCTCTTATCTTTTTGGCTCACCGCACTATATCACCGAATCGAGTTGTTGTTTTGGCGCAACCCGTGTTGCCTCAGCCATCACCTTTGGTGATGATTATGGCTATTTTTACGGTACCAGCCGTCCTTATCAGCCGGAAACAAAATGCCGTCTGATCTGGAGCAATGATACGGCGAATTCACTATTGCCACTTGATAAGCATTATTTCTTTAAAGAAACCGACGTGCCGATGATTGTCGTTGATCCGCGTCTGACCACGCTTGCGAAAAAAGCAGATGTGCATTTGCGTCTGCGTCCGGGCACTGACGGTGCTCTGGCATTGGGGATCGCGCATGTGATCTTGAGTGAAGGTCTTGAAGACCGCGAATTCCTTGATAACTGGTGTCACGGCGTTGCTGAGTATAAAAACTATGTAAGAGAATATACTCCCGAGAAAACCGCCGAAATTACCGGAATTGATAGAGAACTTATCATCAAAGCCGCACGCCTTTACGGCGGCAATAAGCCGGCCCAGCTATCCCTGTCACCGCAGGCTACCGTTCACCACAGTAATGCGTGTCAAAACCACCGGGCAATCATATTGCTAGCGGCGCTTACCGGAAATCTTGACGTTAAAGGCGGCAATAAAAAACCGGGCGGCGCTCAGGAAAAAGACATCACCTTGCATGACGAGCTTTTGCCAAAGCTTTCCACTCCGATGGGCAATGAACGCTTCCCGATCTTCATTGATAAATATCATGAAGGACAAAGCATGATCCTGTCCGACTATATCGAAAGCGGAAAAATTAAAGCGATCTTTTCCATCGGCGCCAATGTCATGATGTATCCGGATTATGGACGCCTTCGCAAGCAGATGGAAAAGCTTGAGTTTTTCAGTGTCTGCGATTTTTACGATACGCCGACCAGGGAATTTGCTGATGTATCACTTCCGGCTGCCACCCACCTTGAGCGTGAAAGCCTGATCATCGGCGGTGACAAAGTGCGCTATCGTCCCAATGTCATCGAGCCACGCGGAAACACCAAGGCCGATGCCGATATCATGTTTGCACTTGCTGATAAACTCGGTTTAAAAAGTAATTTTTGGGGTGGTGACATCAAAGCATCTTTTGAAGAACGGCTGGAATTTTCCGGCTATAAACTTGATGATCTTCCTAAAAAAGGCGAGGCGGCACCCTATAATAACGGTCCATTTGTTGAAAAAAAATATGAACAGGAAGGCTTTCAAACGCCAAGCGGAAAAGTGGAATTTAAAAGCAACCTCCTCGAAGATCATGGCTATGACGGCCTACCAACCTATAAAGAACCATACTGGTCTCCGGTCAGTACACCCGATATCGCTGCCGATTATCCATTCATTCTCACCACGGGTGGGCGAAGTAAAAATTATCAGCATTCCCAAGGTAGAAAGCTCGAAATGCTCCGCGCTATTGAGCCATACCCGGTCATGCAGATAAACCCTGAGGACGCTTTAAAACTGAAGGTGAAAGATGATGACTGGCTTCGTGCCTGGTCACCGCGCGGTGAAATAGAAATCCGCGCCAAAGTCAGCGACATCGTCATGCCCGGCGTGGTTCACGCGCCTCATGGATGGGAAGAAGCAGCCGTAAACTACCTGATTCCTGACCAAGCTCTGTGCGACATCACTGGCTTCCCGGGTTTTAAATCAAGCCTTTGCAATGTGGAAAAGAAAATTAGCTAAGAACGGATTTGGGGGAAGCAATGAGAAATATAATATACACCATTATATGCTTTTTATTACTTAGCGCATTTGTACAAACAAAAACGGAATATCATTCTTTTTTTTCTGATTGGAATCCTGGACCTAAGGGGTATCGGAGCTATTTTAGCTATGAAGAAATCCCTGGATTCTGCAGCGGGTGTATTAATTATAAGATTTATATATTTGAGAATGGTGATGTTTATTACAAAGGTTTTGGAGAGGAATTGGAAATTCCCGAATCTTCATTTTACACAGACGGTTTAATATACAAAAATATCATGTCAATAATGAAAAAATTCAATTATGAGACTATAAAAACCTATCAAGCAAATACTCCTTCTTGTGGTCGAGAATTTCAAACAGATGCAGGCGCCGTCCATTACGAGGTATCAAATTTCTTGTCGGTTAAAAACATCCGTTGGTCACGCGGTTGTACGTATGGCAGGGACATAAAAAAAATGGAGGATATGACACAAGAAATAAAACAATTGTTACCTATTGAAACTTGGCCTGATGCAATTGAAGGGATCTACTAGTATAAATTCACATCTTATTACAAAATAAATTTGGAAAGATCCGACGTATCGGCTAGATCACCAATATGTTTGGTTATATAATCTGCATCAACGGTCACTTCGGTTGCAGGCATATCGGTTGCTTCGAAACTAATCTCATCCAGTATCCGCTCAAGAACCGTATGCAGGCGCCGCGCGCCGATATTTTCAACATTTTCGTTGATACTTGCAGACATTTTGGCAATGGCCGCAATACCGTCATCCGTGAAATTAAGGGTGATATCTTCTGTTCCCATAAGAGCGACATATTGTTTGATCAGGCTGTAGTCCGGCTCAACCAAAATATGTTTGAAATCATCTTCGGTCAGTGCGTCAAGCTCAACCCGGATTGGCAGACGGCCCTGAAGTTCAGGAAGGAGATCGGATGGCTTGGCAACCGAAAACGCGCCAGACGCAATGAAAAGGATATGATCAGTTTTTATGTTACCATGCTTGGTGGATACTGTGCAGCCTTCAATAAGCGGCAACAAATCACGCTGCACTCCTTCGCGGCTAACTTCGCCGCTATTTCGGTTTGCGCGGCCAGCAATTTTATCGATCTCGTCGATGAAGACAATACCCGTTTGTTCAGTATTTTCTATGGCTTCGCGGATGATGCCATCTTCATCAAGTAATTTCTCGCCTTCATCGCTAGTGAGTGCCTCGAGGGCATCGCTAACCGGCATCTTCTTCTTTTCCGTCTTGCCGCCAAACTGACCACCAAGGATATCCCCGAGGTTCAACATCCCCATGCTGGCGCCGGGCATGCCGGGAATATCAAACGATGGCATGTTTGAACTTTGGCTTTCCATTACGTCGACTTCGATTTCTTTTTCATCAAGTTCGCCTTCGCGGAGCATTTTTCTGAATTTCTGACGGGTATCGTCCGATGCGGTTTCACCAACCAGCGCATCAAGAATTCTTTCTTCTGCTGAAAGTTCAGCTTTGCTGACAACGCTTTTTCTTTTCTTCTCACGGATCAGGCTAATGGAAATTTCCATCAGGTCGCGAACGATTTGCTCCACGTCGCGTCCAACATACCCTACTTCGGTAAATTTTGTTGCCTCAACTTTAACGAACGGCGCATTGGCCAGTTTAGCAAGACGTCTTGAAATTTCCGTTTTTCCGACTCCGGTGGGGCCGATCATAAGAATATTTTTCGGCAGCACTTCTTCGCGCATTTCGCCTGTTAACTCTTGACGGCGCCAACGATTACGAAGGGCGATGGCCACAGCACGTTTGGCAGGATTTTGACCGATAATATAACGGTCCAGCTCGGATACAATTTCACGCGGTGAAAAAGATTTCATTTAAAATTCCACTATTATTTAATATCTAATGTTTCAACAGTAAGGTTGTTATTGGTATAAACGCATATGTCGGCGGCAATCCCGAGGGCCCGTTTGCCGATCTCTTCAGCATCAAGTTTCTGATCCATTAGCGCCATTGCGGCTGCAAGTGCGTAATTTCCACCTGAACCAATGGCAATAAGCCCGTCCGTTGGTTCAAGCACATCGCCGGTGCCGGTGAGGATCAATGATACATCCTTGTCGACAACCGCCATCATCGCTTCGAGCTTGCGAAGATATCTGTCGGTACGCCAATCTTTGGCCATTTCAACGCAGGCTCTGGTAAGTTGACCGTTATAGCGGTCAAGTTTTTCTTCGAGCCTTTCAAATAGCGCGAAGGCATCTGCAGTGGAGCCAGCAAATCCGGCTATAACACTGCCATCACCAATGCGACGTACTTTTTTTGCATTTGCCTTAATGACCGTGTTGCCAAGAGAAACTTGTCCGTCGCCGACAATTACGACTTTATTGCCCTTACGTACGCTCAAGATTGTCGTGCCGCGCCATCCTGTTGGATTATCTGCCATATGTTCAAGCCCTGTTTTTCAAATTGGTAGATTAACATGTGGGGAATTTTTCACATTTGGTCAAGGGGCATAAAGATTATTATGCAAAATAATGCAAACTTTTGCGCCAAACACTGGCACTTCTATTAAACTGCTGCTATATGTCATGAAAAAGCGATATGGCCCAATAAAGGAGAAGATCATGCGCACAGCAACAGTAGAGCGCACGACCAAAGAAACATCAGTTTCAGCAACAGTAAATCTTGACGGATCTGGTGTTTATGACGTCGATACCGGAATTGGTTTTTTAGATCATATGATGGAACAGCTTTCCCGTCACAGCCTGATTGATCTGACACTTAAGGCCAAAGGCGATACCCATATCGATTTTCACCACACCACGGAAGATGTCGGCATCGTTGTTGGGCAGGCCGTGGCTGATGCCCTTGGGGATCTTCGCGGCATTACCCGCTACGGAAACGCCATTATCCCCATGGATGAAACCTGTACCCGCTGCTCGGTTGATATTTCGGGACGCCCGTTCATCGTATTTAATGTGGACTTTAGTCGTGATAAGCTTGGTGATATGGATACAGAGTTGTTTCTTGAATGGTTCCGCGCGTTTGCACAAGGTGCTGGGATGACATTGCATGTTGAAAATATGTACGGTGAAAACAATCATCATATTATCGAAAGCTCATATAAAGCGCTGGCCCGTGCCATGCGTCAAGCTATTGAGATAGACCCACGTAAATCGGATGCGATCCCGTCAACAAAAGGCATGCTTGGCGACAAGTCTGACTAGACGATGAAAACTGTGATTATTGATTACGGATCCGGCAATCTACGTTCAGTGGAAAAAGGCACGGTGCATGCTGCGCAGTCTTTGGACGTGGATATTGTGGTTACATCCTCACCTGATCAGGTGAGGAGCGCCGACCGCATTATCCTGCCCGGTGTTGGTGCTTTTGCGGATTGCATGACAGGACTGACGTCAATCGATGGCATGCGCGCAGCGCTCGAAGACGCGGTGATAGAGCGGGCGCGACCGTTCCTTGGTATCTGCGTGGGAATGCAGCTTCTTGCCGATTCTGGACTTGAACATGGTCGTACACAAGGTCTTGGTTGGATCGGTGGGACCGTGGAAGAAATCGAAGCCGATCAGCTTAAAGTACCTCATATGGGATGGAATAATCTCGAGATAGATCAACCGCACCCAATCTTCGATGGCATTGAAAGCGGTGATCATGCTTATTTTGTTCACAGCTATCATTTTAAAGCCGCTAATCCAAAAAACATCTTGGCCCACGTGGACTACGGGGGATATATTACTGCTGTGGTCGGACGTGACAATATTCTCGGTACTCAGTTTCATCCGGAAAAAAGTCAGTCTCTAGGCCTCAAACTCATTGCAAATTTTTTACAGTGGTCACCTTAATATGAGCGAAGACAAGAAAGAAAAGAGCAGCCCGCGCCTTAGCGTCGAAGAAGTTAAATCGCTCGACAATGTGGATATTTTGGAACTTTGTGAAACAACACGCGTAGCGATCCTTGCTCATGAAGGATTTAACTGGTTAACGCCGCCACCGGAAAAAACACTGGAGAGTTTTTGGAAGGGGGTATTTATTATTCCTGAAAGGACCCTGATCATCGCCCGTATGGACGGCCAGATCGCGGGGTGCTGTCAACTGGTGCAACCACCGAAAAACAATGAGGCGGGGTCATTTCGCGGCAGTATTGAGACCTTCTTCCTTGCCCCATGGGCGCGTGGACATAACCTCGCCAAAGCCATGCTGCAAAAAGCAGAGGATGTGGCCCATGAAAAAGGCTGCCGTACCCTCGAGTGTCACATGGCGTCTGATCAGCAGGCCGCCATTGCCATATGTGAATGGATCGGAATGGACCGCTGGGGTATCAAAGAACGCTACGCGCGCATCAATGGCGTATTTGTTCCTGGCTATTATTATTCAAAGAATTTGGACTAAATATGATTTTATTTCCTGCCATTGATTTAAAAGACGGTAACTGCGTACGCCTTTATAAAGGTGAAATGGATCAGGCCACCGTTTTTAACGATGATCCCGGCGATCAAGCCCGCCAATTTGAAAAAGCAGGGTGTGAATGGCTTCATATTGTCGATCTCAATGGTGCTTTCGCCGGACGGCCAGTTAACGGCGAGGCGGTCGACGCGATCCTTGAAAGCGTCACTGTACCGGTTCAGCTTGGCGGTGGTATCCGTGATCTTGAGACTATTCAAACCTGGATCGAAAAAGGGATTAGCCGCATCATTCTAGGAACAATTGCTTTGCGTGACCCGTCATTGGTTATAGTGGCCGCCAAAAAATTTCCGGGAAAAATTGCTGTTGGTATTGACGCCCGTGACGGCATGGTTGCCGTTGAAGGCTGGGCGGAGACATCGGACATGTCAGCTATTGAACTTGGTAAAAAATTTGAAAATGCCGGGGTCACCAGCATAATATACACGGATATTGACCGCGATGGCACCATGAACGGGCTTAACATTGAAAGCACGATCGCGCTCGCCGATGCGCTCAGCATCCCGGTGATAGCGTCGGGTGGCGTGGCGTCAATTGATGATCTTAAAATACTAAAAATGGCGGCACAAAAAGCAAAAGGCACCATCGAAGGTGCCATATCCGGCCGCGCACTTTATGATGGTAGCCTTGATATCCGTGACGCACTTGCACTGCTTAAAGGTGACGGATAATGCTTAAAGCGCGTATCATACCGTGCCTGGATGTTAAAGATGGTCGCGTCGTCAAAGGGGTCAATTTTGTTGGTCTGCGTGATGCTGGTGATCCGGTCGAGCAGGCAAAGATTTATGATGCTGCCGGTGCGGATGAGCTTTGCTTTCTTGATATTACCGCGTCAAGCGATAATCGGTCCATCATTCTGGATGTGGTCAGACAAACCGCAGAACAATGCTTTATGCCACTAACTGTTGGTGGCGGGGTTCGGGGCGAAGACGATGTGCGAATGCTTTTGCTCGCGGGTGCAGATAAAGTATCAGTTATGACTGCCGCCGTTAAAAGACCGGAATTGGTGCGCGAACTGGCAGAAAAATTTGGCTCGCAATGTATTGTCGTTGCCATTGATGCCAAATCGGTAGGACCCGATAAATACGAAGTCTTCACCCACGGCGGTCGCACACCAACGGGTATTGATGCGGTGGAATACGCAAAAAAAGTGGCTGATTTTGGCGCTGGTGAAATATTGCTGACCTCAATGGACAGGGACGGGACAAAAAGCGGCTTTAATATTGGCCTTACGCGCGCTATCGCTGACAGTGTTTCAATCCCGGTCATTGCTTCGGGCGGCGTTGGTACATTGGAGCATATGGTTGAAGGGATAAGAGACGGCCACGCAACGGCCGTTCTTGCGGCCTCGATTTTTCACTTCGGTGAATATACAATTGAAGAATGCAAAAAATACATGGCAGATGCCGGACTAGAGGTTAGGATTTGATATGACAGATAATGCAGAAATTCTTAAAAAGCTTGCAGCGGTGATTGAGAGCCGCAAGGGCGGCGACGTTGAAAAGAGCTATGTTTCGCAACTTTTTGCAAAAGGACGTAAAAAAATCGCACAGAAGGTCGGCGAAGAAGCAGTAGAGCTTGTGATAGCTGCGGCCCATAATGACCATGAGGAAGCTATTTCAGAATCAGCAGATTTGATTTTTCATATGATGGTGTTGTGGTCAGATATGGGCATTACCGCAAAAGATGTGTACGGCGAGCTGGCCGCTCGCGAGGGGCTTTCAGGCATTGATGAGAAAAAAGCAAGAGGTGTGTTTACAGATGGCTTATGATAGCGGAAACATTTTTGCCATGATCTTGCGCGGTGACATTCCATGCGACAAAATCTATGAAGACGAGCATGCGCTTGCCTTTAATGATATCAACCCTCAGGCACCAGTGCACGCTTTGGTTATTCCAAAAGGTGAATATGTAAGTATGACAGACTTTTCCAAGAATGCGCCTGTAGAGCTGATCACTGGCTTTTTCCGCGCTGTCGGTGAGACAGCGCGTCAACTTGGATTAGAAAAGGACGGTTACCGTCTCATAGCAAATACTGGCGATAATGCCCATCAGGACGTCCCTCATCTGCATTTTCATATTTTAAGCGGCAAGAAACTTGGGCCCATGCTCAGCCGTTAAGCATTCTCTTCGACGAATTTTTTAAGATCAATATCGGGACGGGCGCCAAGATGAGTGATCACCTCGCCTGCGATCAGATTACCAAGTGCACCGCACTCGCCGATTGATTTACCGTTGGTGAGGCCGTAAAGGAAGCCCGCAGCAAATAGATCGCCAGCACCCGTTGTATCGACCAGATTTGACACTTTACGCCCTTGCACATGGCCAATTTCGTCTTTGCTGGTGACAATACATCCGCCAGCACCGCAGGTAATCGCCGCCATATCGCAGTCCTGTTGAACGCGGCGCGCAGCATCCTGCAGATCATCTGTACCATATAGCATTTTAATTTCGTCTTCATTGGCAAAAAGAATATCGACACCATCTTTGACGAGCTTAAGAAATTCTTCGTGATGACGATCAACGCAAAATGGATCGGAAAGACTTAAGGACACTTTGTTGCCTTCGTCATGGGCAATTTTTATTGCTTTTCTAAAGGCGGATTTGGCTGGTTCCGGGTCCCAGAGATACCCTTCAAGATAGGAAATATTTGACGCGCGCACCATTTCTTCGTCTATATCCGCTTCGGTAAGATTAACGCAGGCACCAAGATACGTACACATTGTGCGCTCTGCATCGGGGGTTACGAGCACAAGGCAGTGGGCTGTTGCTGGTCCGTCGGCCGAAGACGACGTTGCGAAATTTGTTCCCATAGCGTTGATGTCATGGCGAAAAACGGTACCCAGTTGATCGTCACGGATTTTTCCAATGTAAGACGTACGGGTGCCCATGGATGCCAAGCCAGCAATTGTGTTGGCTGCCGATCCACCGGAACATTCGATACACTGGCCAAGTTTTGCGTATAACGCTGCGGCTTCTTCTTCACTGACAAGTTGCATACTTCCTTTGATGAGATTTTCTGATTTCAAAAACTCGTCATCCACGTGGATAAGAATATCAACAATTGCGTTGCCGATCCCCAGTACGTCAAATTTTTCCGCCATAATTTATCCTGATTTTAATTATAATTTCTTCAGCTAATCTAATAGGATAATTGAGTAAATGTAAGATTAATTCTTGCCTTTTTTAAAAAGATCACCATATTTTACTCAAGGGCGTAGGGAAATTGGTTAGGAAGACAAGACGTGAAAAAACTAATCACGGCGATTGAACGCACAGGGGGGCAAATATTTGATCGCTCTTTTCTGAAAGTGTTTCTGCTTGGTATGCTGACAACGGTTGGCGCGATACTGCTATCATTTGTAATTGCGAACGAATTGGTGAAGGAAATCCCCCTTTACAGCTCCGATTGGGAGTGGTGGCAGGATTTTGTCAATAACATGATGGGATGGCTTTTTACTTCGGCCTTTTTCTTTTTTGTGTTTATGTTTTTTGCTCCCATTTCAACGATTTTTATTTCCATATTCCTTGATGATATCATCGACCGTGTTGAAGATAAGCATTATCCGAACAATAAAGCGGGTAAGCGACTCGGTGTTGCGCATCTGGCGTTTCTAGCGCTGCGGATCATGTTTTTTGTTATAATTCTCAATTTGGTGGTTTTACCGCTTTATGTGCTGCTTTTTTGGATACCGCCGGTGCCGCTGGCTATTTTCTATTTGTTAAATGGTTATTTACTTGGTTGGGGTTATTATGAAATGGTCGCTGTTAGGCATTTAGGGATTAAAGAAGCTGGCGTTCACCGCAAATCAATACGTGGTGTGATATTGGTGGCCGGGATGATCATGACGTTATTGTTTATGGTACCGATCGTACAATTCACAGTCCCGATCCTTGGCGCGGCATTAATATGTCATTTGTTTCATATGAGCAGGTCTGAAGAAGCATGAAGTTACTACTGGTTTTTATAAGCGCATTATTGTTGGTGGCCTGCGGTCCTGAGCAGAAGCTCGCCGATACGCCGCCCGCACCCGAAGTCACGCCTGAACCTTTGATCGTTGAAAAGCCAAAACCAGCCGAACCTGCCTTTCAGATGAGCAACATTATGGGTCTTCAAAAAAGCAGCGTTGAAGATATTTTGGGCACGCCATCACTCAAACGTGTCGAAAAGAAATCCGAAGTATGGCTTTACGACAACCAGTTCTGCAATGCTCATGTCTATTTTTATGAAAATGATAATAGTGACTTACATGTAGAATATATTGAGACGTCCGAAGAAAAAAATCTTATGGACCTCGAAGGACAGCGTGCAGATTTCTGCATTTCAACATTTCTTAAAGATTAGTCGGGAAGTTTCGTTTTATCCTTAAAGGGGCATAGGTCCTCAACCGGGCAGGTCGGGCAGCTTGGTGTCCGCGCCTTGCAAATGTAACGCCCGTGCAAGATCAGCCAATGATGGGCGTGGCGGGCAAATTCTTTAGGTATTTTTTTCGTAAGCTTTAGTTCAACGGCGAGCGGTGTTTTGCCTGGGGCCATCTTTGTACGGTTAGAAACCCGAAAAAGATGCGTATCCACAGCAATGGTTGGATGGCCAAAGGCAATGTTAAGAACCACATTGGCGGTTTTTCGCCCGACACCGGGCAATTTTTCGAGGTCTTCGCGGTTTTCCGGCACCACCCCGTCAAAATCATCCACCAGCATTTGAGCCGCCTTAATGACGTTTTTAGCCTTGGTATTAAAAAGCCCGATGGTTTTTATGTATTCTTTTAATTTATCTTCACCAAGATCAAGCATTTCCTGCGGCGTTGAAACGACTTTAAAGAGATCCTTTGTCGCCTTGTTAACACCGATGTCGGTCGCCTGCGCCGAAAGAGCAACAGCAACAACCAACGTATAGGGGTTGGTATAATCAAGCTCTCCTTTAGGTTCCGGGTCGCGTTCCTCAAGCCGCCTAAAAAATTCGTGGATATCTGCTTTTTTCATTAAATTCCCTTTTCTTGCACCTTAATTAACAGCTAGGGAAATTGGAAGCTTCAAAAAAATATATCTACGGTGTAGAGTGTATTTTATGAGTGAAGTAAGTGAAAAAATATGGTTCGAAGAATATATTTTTCCAAATCGGTCTTTGGGGCAGGCCGGTTTTCGAATTCTAATGAGCATCATCATAATCCTGAGCTTCTTTATCGGGATCATGTTTTATACTATCGGTGCTTGGCCGGTAACCGGTTTTTTTGGCCTTGATGTGCTTTTGATCTACTGGGCCTTTAAAATTCAATACCAGCAGGCGAAGGCCGTTGAAATCATCCGCGTGACCGGCGATACGCTGACCATCACTCGCATTGATCACAAAGGAAAAAAAGAAGAATTTGAGTTTAGTTCTTACTGGGTCAATATCACCATGTCACGTCCCGCCAATGTGCCGCACCACGTCGGCGAGACTTTCCCTGAAGCGCGTTCGCACGGCAAAGGAACCTTTTTCGGAATTCACCTTAATCAGGAAATGCGTCAGCAATTGATGCGGTCACTTTCACAGGCCCTGATTGACTGCAAAAACTATCGACCAAATTGACATTTCCCAAAGCCCGCTTTCGACCCATGGTAGACATAGAACGATTAGTCATTTCATGTGCATTTAGATTGCATGGCTAATTATTCTGATTTTTTTCTTCATCAAATGTAAATTGAATGCCACGAGACATCCCTACAAAAGCAGATGTAAGGTGATTTTCGTTTCCAAAATGCTCATATTTAATTTTAAATTTATCTGATTTCCATTTAGAAAGCAGTTTTACAAATTTCAATTGCGAAACTTTCATTTTCGTTGCTGGTAAAAATGGGTCGTTTTCATTGTTGGCTGAAGAAATATAAATAGAATTATACGACGATGGCGGAGTATTAATTCGTGCTTCCAAACGTTTTACGAGAACATCATTGTCCCAAACTAATGTCGGATCGCCCGCAATAAATGATTGAAAAAAATCTGGAGCTTCCAAAAAAGCAAACATAGAAAATAATCCACCATTAGAATGCCCCGCTAATATTCTATGACCGTTGGTCGAATAAGATTTTTCAATTTGTGGAACAAGTTCCTCTTTAATGAAATCTAAGAATTTTTCACCGCCGCCGCTTTGTGTGAATTGTTTAATTGCCTTGCCCTCCAACCCATTATCAGAATGAGTAGGGGTTAAATCTCGTAATCTGTTTGTATTAAGAATAGCTATCAAAATAGTTTGTTTAACATTACCATCGAACGGCAATATATCTAAATACCCTGCGGTATAAGTAAAGTTGAACCGAGCATCCAGCAGATACATAACCGGATATTGTTTTTCAGGATCATAATTTGACGGCAAATGAATCCAATAAGGACGGTCTTCATCTAATACATCAGATCGTATGGAGTGACTTGTACCTATATTAATTTCTTCTGAACTGGTTTGAGCTGCCGATACAGCATTGTTCATCAGAAAAATTGAAAATATTATAATCGTATTTTGTAACATCTATGTCCCCCTGTTCTTTATTAATTATGACAAAGTAACATACAATATCCTGAAATCAACAATGCCACTAATAGTGTTTCTCACGAATGGTTGCTTTGGATCGAAAGCGGTCACTCAGAATTAACTCCTCCTTGACGATCACGCGGATGAAGAAAAATCAATGTTCTAGTGCCCCCTTGCGACCTTAAGTGATCCCCGTAAGAAGGATTTTCGAGCTGCCTAATTGGTCAAGTTAAATAGTCGACTTCCATTAAACTGGTGTTGTAGTTGTGGACAGTGTATGAATTTTGAGAAAGGATTTAATTTCTTGTTCGCATTATATCACTGCTCCCATCAATTAAAATGGATTGTGCAATTACGCCGTTTGCAACGCTATAAGGATGTAGTGAGGAAAGAACATCAGGTATATAGTTAAATGTCTTCATACTATTTAGTACAATTAAATCATTCGGCTTATCTTTAACTCGGCAGTAAAAATTACTGCCATCTAACCTTAAATTCAAATTATATCTTGATATAAACACACCACATAATCCAATATCAATAAGTTCTTCTCCCTTATGATAGACTCTCATATCATGGTCAACAAACACCTGTTGCTCGCTACTTGCCAGGGAAAACGCCCATCGTTGGTCAAGCAATTTTGTTGTGTCTGTCGAATAATTATAAGAATATGCTTGCCACTTGCCCTTCTCAAAAAGGCTATATGTCAATTCAACCTCTGACAACCAACTTACAGCATATGCAGGTAAACTTAACTTTTTGGTGTTCAAAATTTCATATGTATCCATGTCAATTATTACCAGGCCGCCGCTGGTATTTGATACTAAGAGTTTATTATTTAAAGACCAGTCTAAGCCGTAAAAGATATTGCCGTCGTCCTTTGTATCAATTGAAAACAACTCTTCGGAAGCAATCATTTTAAGCCAAATTTTACTATAGCCCGATCGCTTAGAAATAAATGCTAGTTGACTATAATCGCGTGAAAGTGTGGGTAAATAATCCATCACAGACGAATTGATGTCTGTTTTAACCTGCCCATCAATTATAATATCTCGGTTATGAAGATAAGAAGTGAATAAGTAATCCCTGCCATTGTTGAACGAAGCGGGCTCCATTAGACGACGTGAATCTGATATCTGTACTTTTGAGTTTTTGGTTTCCAAATTTGTTTCAAGAAGTTGATAAGATGGATGTTTGTCGGGATGGACTATTGTCTGAGGATTATGTCCCCATATTGCCGCATCTATTTTATATTCAAATGAGGTTTTAGTTTCAAAAGTATTTTCCTCCAAGTTCAACTCATAGACCGTTGTTTCGTTGGGTTTTGTATCACTTAAGAGTAATAACTTTCCAGTGGTTTGCGATCTATTGATAAAATGGTTGCCTTTTCCCTGTGGCAAAGGTTGTGACAGCCTGTTCTTGCTGCCATCATTCAACTTTAGGGTATATGCAAAAAACGGCTCAAACTCATTTTTGCGCTCTACAAAAATCAGTTGTTGGTCATCTTTTCCAAATGCAAGCTTTGTTGGAGAGTTGATGGGGCACTCATAGATTGGTCTTGGTGATTGTGGTTCCCCACCGATAAAGATAACCAAGTGAAATTGACAGATATCATCTTTATTATAGACATATACAAGTTGACTGGCATCATTAGCCCAAGACGCACTTGTCGCCCACCCATTCGGGGCGCTTATCAGCTCTGCCTTATTATCAATGCTTTTCACCCAATATATCTCAGCACCATTTTCAGTTAATTGTGAATAAGCTAATTGCCCATTGCTATTTGCCATAGCAGCATCGAACTGCTGTCCAGCTAGACGGATAAGAGGAGAAGTTTGGGTGTTATGATTTTCTAACTCTGCTGATGAGATTTTAATTATTTGCCAAAAACCAATTAACAAAAAACAAATTACTATTGCAGTTATTCCAATTGGAACTGTGATTTTATTTGGATGGATCGTCTTTACATCAGGACGATTAACATGTTCTAACTTTTGAATTTGTTTTGCCTGCACTACAAAACGATAACCGGTTTTGGGGACTGTTACGATAAAACGCTTTATTTTTTCTTCATCTCCTAAAGCTTTTCGTAACCTGACGACAATCCTGTTAATGGCATTGTCTGATACAATTTGCCCGGACCACACATGTTCAATTAGTTCGTCCCTACTAATATCGCGAGTGTGGTTATTTATGAAATAAGCCAACAAGGATGCAGCTTTAGGTTCGAGAAGAACTTCCTCATATGAGCTTGTAAGCAAGTTCACGCTTTGATCGAATTTAAAATTTCCAAATTGCCAATACATAAATTTTGCCAATCATAATCCGATAACTCACTGTTTTTAATGAGCATCATAAAAAATCATAAAAAATCATGCTAGGGGCACGACTTGAAAGAATGTCTTAGTCACTATACGACCTGTGTTTGTTTGATGCCAGTCCTTACCCGCAAGGATAAACACATTAGAAACTAAATTTATGAACCATTAATTACCATGTAAATATCTATAAAGGAAAATTTTAAATGAATAAACGTATCATTATATTACTAGCATTATTTTTGTGTTCAAACAGTAGTGTTTTTGCAGACGATTTTGCGGAAATTAAAGGAGTATTACAAAAATACATTGATGGTACATCACAAGGGAAACCAGAATTGGTAGAAGAAGCATTTCTGCCAACGTTAGAAGTCCAATATGTTTGGGAAGATGGAGTTTTTAGAAGAATTACAGGTTCAGATTATATAGCAAATATTAAGCCAGGCATCGCTGTGGACCGTGTTGCAAATATCGCCAGCATAGAAGTAACTGGCAATGCTGCTATTGCTAAAATAACAATCATTTTTAAGCAGGAGCACGTGTATACGGACTATCTATTATTGTTAAAGCTAAATGATGGTTGGCGTGTAAGTAATAAAATTGCGACCCGTCGTCTGAAATAATCAATTAAGATAACTGTGGGTGGCTCGATCATGTCTGGCCACCTTCTTGTTTAATTTCGATTTGAAGAGCTATTTCAGTATCCCAATACAGAGCAGTAACACCATGGGATAGTAGGAGAGACTTGTTCCCATTGAAAAAACAAGAGGATGTTAAAAATGACGACAAAGTTTTGGGACTAAAAATCCTAGAACATACGGTAAAAAAGAATCAATGCCTATTTTAGAAGAGAACGACAAAAGCGACACACTAAACCGGGATTAGACGTTAATGTCCACTAAGGGTCGAAAGCAGTCACTCAAATTTCCCTAATCCTTGACGATCACGCGGATGAATTAAAAATCAAATTGATTATGGAGCGATAGAGCGCTTTGCTATAGTCTGCTGTGAAAATGAGAACCTGAGGACGAGAATGTTTATTATTGTCATTGCTATATTTTTTACCCTGTCGATTATTATCAATAGTTGTAAGCGGATTGATGAGGGTGAGGTGAGTTCAGGCGACGTCATAAAAGCCTTTATCCCGGCAGCCATTGCGATCAGTTGTTTGTTGCTGCGTACAGGTTATTTCGCCTTACCGGAAGAAGGGATGGTCAGCAGCGAATATCTTAACTACCGGAAAATATTGCTGTGGGGATTTCTCGGTCTTATGGGCTATATCTTCAGAGCTGTGATTTATGGATCTGTATATGCTTATCGCATGCGCAGTTAGTCGTCTTTATCTTTTTGCTTTTGTTCTTCTTCGATGTCGTCTTCTTCAAATAGCGCCCGGTATGTCGCCCCTTCAAGATCATCATATTGACCGTTTTTGATGGTCCAGAGGAAGAAGCCAAGACCAACAAGCCCTAAAAATAACGCGATGGGTATCAGGTAAATCAGGCCGTCCATGGGGAAGCCTTTCTATGCTTCGTGACTTTTATAAAGCTTTTCAAAATTAAGCCGCAGTGCATTTCCAGTCACGACAATGGAAGATGCCGACATGGCGATGGCAGCCACAAGAGGCGTCAGCAAACCGGCAGCAGCAAATGGTACGGCAATGACATTATAGATAGCGGCAAGTGCGAAATTCATAAAGACCAGTTTGCGGCTGCTAACAGACACTTGATAGGCGCGGACAATGGTTTCCATCTTTTGCGATTGGAATATAAAGTCGGCGGCATTCTGGCTCACTTCGGCGGCGGTTGAAGGGGAGATCGAAACATGAGCAGCCCGCAGTGCCGGTGCATCATTAAGACCATCACCAACCATAAGGATTTTATCACCGTTCGATTTCATGCGCTCAATGATTTCTATCTTGTCTTGAGGCTTGCACGAATGCTTGTAACGGCTGAGCCCAAGCTCCTCTGCTGCTTCTTCGACCACGTCTTTGCGATCACCCGAAAGAAGGATCACTTTCATTTTGCGGCGAATAAACCAACCAACAACATCGTGGGCATCGACACGCATCCGGTCTTTGAAGCAAAAGAGTACCGGTTTCGCACCATTCACCTTAAGCCATAATTCGCTGTAACGATTATTAGGAAGGTAACTTGCGTGAATACCACACCACTCGCGGTTTCCAAGTCGAACTTCAAGATCGTTGATGGTTGTTTCGAGGCCCATGCCAGGTTCTTCGCGAATTTCGCTGGTGGTGGCTATTGTCGGAATATCCCGCTCATGGCAAGCGACAATCAATGCCCGACAAAGTGGGTGACTTGATGATTTGGCAACACTTGCTGCCAGCTCAAGATTAAATGAACTCACATCTTCATCGTCGGCATTGGCAAGTTCTGGCTGCCCGAGTGTCAGTGTGCCCGTTTTATCGAAGATAACCGTATCAATTTCAGCAAGGCGTTCTAACCCATCGGCCGCTTTAACAAGTACGCCCGACTTAAAGAGTCGGCTTGACGCCACAACCTGAACCACTGGTACCGCAAGGCCCAACGCGCAGGGGCAGGTGATAATAAGGACCGCAATGGCATTTGTCAGTGAAAGTTCCCAGCCGATATTTGAAAAAATAAACCAGCCCAGAAATGTTGCTGCGGAAAGCAGATGAACCAGCGGCGCATATATGCTGGCGGCACGGTCGGCGAGCCTGACATATTTAGCGCGGCCCTGTTCTGCGGTTTCCATAAGCTCTATAATTTCATCAAGCAGGGTGTTGCCGGTCGTGGCGGTGATTTTAATATTGAGTGTTCCGTTGATGTTGATGGTACCAGCATAAACTACTGTCTCGGCTTCTGCTTTGACGGGCAATGTTTCACCTGTAACCAGGCTGGTATCAATGTCTGAAACACCGCTGACAATGATGCCATCAGCAGGTATTTTACCACCAGCGATCACTTGCACTATCTGACCGGGTACGAGCATTTCGACCGCTATATCTTCGGTCGTGCCATCTTCATGTAAAAGCGTCGCTTTTGAAACTTTATAACTCATCAGGTTACGAGCGACACTATGGGCATGACTTCTCATTTTTTGGTCAAGATAGCGCCCAATCAATAGGAAAAACAGCAACATAACAACGGCATCATAATAGGTATGATCGCTTTGCAGATAAGTTTGGAACAGGCTCATAGCGCAGGTGAGGATGACCGCCAGTGAAATTGGAACATCCATATTGAGACGTCCACCCTTTAGAGCAGACCACGCGGATTTATAAAAGGGCCTACCCGAAAACGCAGCTGTTGGCAGTGCGATCAAAGCAGATACCCAGTGCATCATGCTTCGCGTGCTCTCGTTCATGTCTCCACCGCCCCATACTGAGACGGAGAGCAACATAATATTGGCAGAGGCAAAACCAGCGACACCCATGGCGTAAAGCAGAGATTTGCTGGCCTTCTCGGCCTCCTTGTCAACTTTGGACGTATTAAATGGAAACGCTCGAAAACCAATTTTATCGAGGGCGGATATAACCTCTTCTGAATGCTCGATAGATGTTTCAACATCCTGTTGCCATTCAACAGCCAGTCTTTGAGTACTAAGGTTCACACGCGCGTTCTTTATTTTGTCGTTCTCGCTGAGTGTGCCTTCAATTTCCCGAATGCATTTTGGGCAATGTAAACCCTCAACAACAAAATGCTCAATTTTAAACATTTCCGGTGATGCCTGATGCATTAGTTTTCCTTACTTAACTAGAATCTCGTCTTCTAGTTTAAAAATAAGGTTATTTTGTGATTTCACAACAACTAAAACGTTCCATTGTCCAGCAAGAGGTAATTTTACGTTTGCACCATACACGCCGCCGCCATTGTGGCTAAGTGTAATTTTCTGATCATAACCCTCTGTGACAGCGCGAATGAAGGTCGCTGTTACCTCAGCAGGAGGAAGGCTTTCCTCTGGCCGGGTCAGAGTGATTTCAAAACGGTCTTCGCTGATTTTAGGTTTGCCTGATATGGCAATGTTCCAGCCGGACTTCTGCTGTGCAGCGGCACTCTCAATTTCATCGTTGTAATTTAAGCCCTTTACATAGGAGTTTTCGGTTTCAAGTCCGGTCCAGGTCTTGAGAGCAAAATAAGCCATGGTGCCATTTACCGAAAACACAACAAGAAAAAATCCAACAAACCAGATCAGTATTCGTTTACCAGTGTATGGACTTGTGCTGGTCTTCATGATTTCGGTCCTTTAAATGAAGTTGTTTGAATATCCTGTTCATTACTGCCCAATTCACGAACCTTGAATATAACATCAACGCTGTCACTTGACAGTTCGGTTCTTGGAATAGCAATATAAAGTTTCAGCGACCTAAGGCGGTCACGGGCGACCGTTACAACAGGAGCACCATTGTCAGTAAACTCATCGACGTCATCAACCCTTAGTTCATAGTTATTAATGCCTTCGACTTCGATGGAATATTGTTTTTCTTCCTGGGTTTTATTCATGATTTTTACGGTATAACCATTTCGGATATCACCCGAAGAAAGCTGAACAAAGAGAGGATTTCTATCCCGGAGGATGTTTACGTCAAGTTCCGAGCGGTTCATAAGGCCGTAGAACATAACGACTCCAACTAGGCCGAGTAAAACGCTATAGATAATTGTTCGCGGGCGTACGATCCGGAATTTATTTTTCTCGCCTTTTTTGCGGCGTTCGAAATTTTTAAGACTGTCATAGGCAATAAGTCCTTCGGGCCGACCGATCTTCTTCATGACGTTGTTACAGGCATCTATGCATAGTGAGCACTGGATGCATTCAAGTTGAAGTCCGTCGCGTATATCAATACCCGTTGGGCAAACAGCAATACATTGGCGACACTGTACACAGTCTCCTCGGCCTTCCCAGGTTTCATTCTTTTTGTGGGGGCCGCGGGGCTCACCGCGGTCATAGCGGTACATGACCGCTAAAGTCTCTTCGTCCATCATCACAGCCTGGATACGCGGCCACGGACACATGTAGGTGCACACTTGTTCACGGGCAATGCCGCCAAATACATATGTAAATGCTGCCAGCAATCCAATCCAGAGATAGGCATCAAATGAAGCGGTGTTGCTAATGAGTTGGCCAGTCAATGTCGGAGCGTCTGAGAAATAAAACACCCAGGCACCACCAGTGACAAGGGCTATAAGTATCCAGACGGTATGTTTTAAAAATCGTTTTCTGAGCTTGTCAAAATTCCATGGTGATTTGTCAAGGCGGATACGAGCGTTTCGCTCGCCTTCAAAGAATCGCTCTACCGCTAAAAACAAGTCTGTCCATATGGTTTGTGGACAGGAATAACCACACCACATTCGGCCCGCCGTTGATGTTACCAGAAACAGGGCAATACCGCCCATGATCATCAATCCGGTCACATAATAAACTTCTTGCGGCCAAATTTCGATAAAGAAGAAATAAAATCTGCGCCCGGCTATATCGATTAGCACCGCTTGATCAGGTGCACCTTCACCGCGGTCCCATCTAATCCATGGAGTCAGATAGTATATACTCAGGGTAAAAAGCATCATAAACCACTTGATGGTTCTGAATTTACCTTGAGCTCTTTGAGGATGAATTTTCTTGCGTGGCGCGTAAAGCGATCGCTCATCGGCTTTGTTAACAGCCTCGACATTCGCGCGAACAACTTTCTGATGATTTTCATCAGTATTGGGAGTTTTGGCATTTTCAATATCGGTTGCCATGATCATATACCCTATTTAGTTGGATCAAATCACGGACCTGAAGACCTCCCAATATCAGGTCCGTGAAATAATCTTTTTAGCTTATTTTCTGAATGTTATTCACCACCACCAAGGTTATGAACATAAATGGCTAGGCTTTTAATTGTTGCTTCGTCAAGACGGCCAACCCATGTGGGCATCACACCACCGCGACTGTAAGAGACAATATCTACCATACTGGCTCTATCAGTAACATAAAGCGTAATCGCATCTGTCAGATCCGGCGCGCCAAATTCCCTAAGGCCTTTGCCGTCGTCGCCGTGACACATTGCGCAATTATCGGCAAATATTTCACTACTAGACGCGCTTGCACTTATTGAATTGTCAGCAAGGCTCTCAACGTAAGTGACAACTTCGTTGATCTCCTCGCGGCTAAGTAGCTCGTCACGTAGATAGGCAGGCATTTCATTAAATCGTGTGTCTTCGTGAACGCCGCGAACGCCGTAAGTGATTGTATACTGGATATCTTCAAGACTTCCGCCCCAAAGCCATTCATCATCGTTGAGGTTTGGATAGCCAATGAAGCCAGCTGCACCCGTGCCGTGGCATGGTGCGCAATTGTCTCCAAATGCAGCCTCACCGCCCTCGCGAGCGTAAGTGAACAAGCTTGCGTCATTTTGAATAGCGGCAATGTCCATTCCCGCCATCCTTTGGGCATATTGATCTCGTTCCTGTGCTATGACCGCCAGTTCCGCATTGACCTTATCTCGCTGTGTTTCAGCGAAATATCCTTTGTAATAGTCATTTATGAGTGGCCATGAAGGATATAGGAATTGATATATAAATCCCCAGATGCAACAAACAATAAAGGTATAAATCCACCATCTTGGCATGGGATTGTTTAGCTCTTTGATCCCGTCCCATTCATGTCCAGTGGTGTCAACACCGCTTACTTCATCGATTTCTCTATTTTCTTGTGACATGATTATTCCTCATCAAGTGGGCTGTTTGCAGCGTCGTTGAATTTATCTTTATTAGATGGCCAAAGGGCGTAGGCAACCGCGACTACAAACATAGTCACAAGAAAAACCAGTCCCCAACTTTGCGAAAAGCTTGATACTTCTTGATATGTCATCTTACTCTCCTATCTGTTATTTTCGGTTTCATTGTAAATAGAGAAATCCACCAGAGTACCAAGCATTTGCAAATAGGCAATCAAGGCATCCAGTTCAGTGATCTCAGATGAGTTGCCATCAAAATCTCTCACTTGGGCTGAGGGGTAGCGCTCGATGAAGGCATCATAATCATCACTATCTTCGTCTAGCTGCGCCTTTAGATCTGCGACAGCATTGGTCACCTGATCATCCGAATAAGGTACACCGAGAATTTGGTTGACCTTGAGATCATTGCCTATGAGCGCATAACTTAGTTTTGCCTCAGCAAGGAATGGGTAGCCGGGCATGATCGTTTCAGGGACCACAGAACTTGGTTTGGTTAAATGTTCACGGTGCCATTCATCGGAGTATTTGTTGCCAACGCGTGCCAAGTCCGGACCATTACGTTTTGAGCCCCATAATTGAGGATGGTCATACATGCTTTCTGCTGCGAGTGAATAATGGCCGTAACGTTCGACCTCATCACGGGTAGAGCGGATCATTTGCGAGTGGCAGGTATAGCAACCCTCACGAATGTAGATATTACGTCCCGCAAGCTCAAGCGGTGTATAGGGGCGGGTTCCGTCTACATCTTCGATGGTGTTTTCCAAATAGAAAAGTGGTGCAATTTCCACAAGTCCACCGATTGCAACTGTAATGAGAATTCCAACAAGCAAAATGATGGGGTTTTTCTCAAAAATAGCGTGTTTATTTAAAAGTTTCATCGGTTTACTCCTATTCGCCCAGCGCTTGCGCAGCGATTGCGTTGTCAATATTTTCTGGTGATGGTTCGCCAGCCGTATGGCCGAGGATTGTCCGCCACAAATTATAAATCATCACAAGGCTACCCACGATGAACAATAGTCCACCAACGGCGCGAATAATGAAGTAAGGTTGCATCGCGGCTACAGTTTCCACAAAGGAGTATTCGAGGAAACCAAGATCTGTGTAGGCACGCCACATCAGACCCTGCATGATTCCAGACACCCACATCGCACAGATGTAGAGCAGGATACCAACAGTAGAGATCCAGAAATGCATATTAACAAGTTTTAAGGAGTAAAGACCTTTACGGCCCCATAACCAAGGAGTGAGGCAGTAAAGAGCGCCGAAGCTCACATATGCTACCCAGCCAAGAGCACCAGAATGTACATGGCCGATGGTCCAGTCTGTATAATGGCTCAGACCGTTCACTGCTTTGATGGACATGAGCGGTCCTTCGAAGGTGCTCATGCCGTAGAAAGCAACCGACACCACTAGCATCTTAAGAACCGGGTCGGTTCTGAGTTTGTCCCAGGCACCAGATAGTGTCATCAGGCCGTTGATCATACCACCCCAGGAAGGCATCCATAACATAACAGAGAATGTCATGCCCAGCGTTTGTGCCCAATCGGGCAGGGCGGTGTAATGAAGATGATGAGGGCCTGCCCATATATAAAGGAAAATCAGTGACCAGAAATGGACAATTGACAAGCGATAGGAATAAATGGGTCTTTCTGCACGTTTTGGTACAAAATAATACATGATGGCAAGAAAGCCAGCAGTAAGGAAGAAGCCAACCGCATTATGAGCATACCACCACTGAGTAAGCGCATCCTGAACTCCAGCAAAAATAGTGTAACTTTTGGGTTCAACAAAAGAGATCGGAATTGTCGCATTATTCACCAAATGGAGCATGGCAACCGTTACGATAAAGGCAAGATAGAACCAGTTTGCCACATAAATATGCGGCTCTTTTCTGCGATATAGAGTGCCGAGAAAAACAAGTAGATAGGTAACCCAGACAATTGTTAGCAAGATATCAACATACCACTCAGGTTCAGCATATTCCTTGGACTGTGTGACACCAAGAAGATATCCAGTCGCGGCAAGGACGATGAACAGCTGATAGCCCCAGAAGACGAACCACGGCGCTATTTCTCCTGCAAGGCGGGCTTTACATGTTCTTTGCACCACATAAAAGGACGTTGCGATCAGCACGTTTCCACCAAAAGCAAAAACCACAGCAGATGTGTGGAGTGGGCGTAGTCGGCCAAAGTTTGTCCATGGTAAATCGAAGTTGAGAACTGGAAAAGCAAGCTGCCATGCCAGAACGTCGCCAACTATAAAGCCAGCAATACCCCAGAATGCTGAAGCGATCACGCCATATTTGACGATGGTATTATTATAGTAAACGCCAGCGGGCGATGCTTTATGTTCGTCATCATTGATGCGGTCGCCCAAATTAAAGATGGCGAGTATGCCAACTAAAAAAGCAGCGATCAGGATGAAGGCATGAAATTGCATGGCGCCAGATGTGGTTTTGGCGGCGATCAAAATCGCCAATACGACACCGAGGGCCAAACAGGAAGCCGTAATAGATTGTGTAAGTCTACTGACGACAGGTGGATTGTTTTGATAGGTCATTTTTAAACCCGTTTTCTAAGATTAAATATATTTATTCAAAGAGATAAAAGTTCTCTCCCCTTCACGATACCATAAAAATGGAATACTACACTGACTAAGGTGTTCGTGTTTTTAATTCATTGACTTAAGTCAATTTACAATAAATGGATTAAATAAATCGACAAAAATTAAGTCGTTACAAAGTATATTATAATAAAACAAACTCGGCATCATAAATTTGAATAAAATTGTAGTAATTAGTTTACGTGGTTTTCATACTTTATATATAGGGTAAAAAAATGTTGAGCCATGAAGGTGAAAACTAATTGGGCAAATATGTATGAGTAACAATATCGTTTAGGAGTTTTAGTATGTTAACCGGAGAAAGTAATATGGTTGAGTATCCAGTGAAGGGTGATTTCGAGTATAAGCGCGAATTGGCGCATCAGCTTATCAAGCGTTTTGGTGTTACGGCAGCAAGACAAACTTGTATCCAAAATAAATGGGACGAAGTTCTTCAGGCAGTAAATTTAGTCAGAACCCATTCGTAGTCCGTTTATCCAGCTTTAAATTATAACTTCGTAGAGATGTCGTGTCGAAATATGAAGTTGTAATCTAAAGCGTTCCTTGCCAGTATCCTTAATATGGCAAGTTTGTTGGCTTTGCCGGTTCAGGCGAATCTATTTTTCATCTAAAATCAGAAATATAAATTGGTTAACTATAGTCATTGCAGGTATTGATCACATTTTTGTCATTTTTTTGTGATACCCAAAGCGGAGATTTTTGTTATATTTAAACCAGTGGTAGCTCACTTATAACTAACTAACTACATATAAATAATAATCTTTTCTCTTTTCAATATCTTTTCAACATTGATTAATTTGATAATTAATATCTCACAATACAAATTTTTTTTAGCTTTGTCCAAAAGGAAGCCTTGAAATCAGTTTGTGTTTTGAGATAGGGTACCCGAAGTCCGAAGTATTTGCTCTGGGAGGAGCTGTGACTGAATATTTTTGTATCGATAAAATGTAAACAGACGATATAATAAATATTACTTCTGGTTTTAAACTGTAATTAATATTATAATTAGAAGACCATAAAGAATAAAAATTAGATTACTAAAGGGAATGAGTAAGTGATGGGGAGAGAAAAAATATGTAAAGGCACATCTAACAATGCTCGCCATATTGACCTTGATAAATTATTTACTCACTCAATTTGTATATTAAACAACGCCACGATAAGTGGTTCAACAATAACAACTCAAAAAAAGCTGTAGGAAGACGCATGATTAAGCATCGAGTAAGAACAATTGTTCTTTCCGCCGTCGTTGCAGCAGGGACCCTATCATTGGGCACTGTGGCAATGGGGCAAACTGCATTAAATGATGTTCTCGAAGAAGGAATATCCGCCAACCAAATCGCACAAGAATCGCAAGCGCGCGTAAATGCGATTGTTGACGATACTGACAAGATTATCACTGAATACAAAAGTGTTCTTAAAACCGTTGATGGTCTTAAAGTATATAATGCTCAAATGGACAGATCCATAGAGCGCCAAATGCAGGCAATGGAAGAACTAACAGAAAACATTAAAAACGTAACGGATATCAAACGCCAGGTAGAGCCACTGCTCACAAGAATGGTGGATGGTCTTGAAGCATTCATAAGAAGTGATATTCCGTTCCAACTAGAAACGCGTCTTGCAGGACTTGAAAGAGTGAAAGATCTCATGACAGACCCAAACGTGGACGCTTCTGAGCGTTTCCGTAGTGTATTTGAACTTTATCAAATCGAAAGCGATTATGGGCGTGTATTCCAAGGCTATCAGGAAACAATGGTAGTTCAAGGACAAGAGCGTATCGTTGACTTTCTCATGGTTGGCCGTGTTGCGCTCCTTTATCAAACAACAGATGGTTTGATTTCTGGCGCCTACAACAAGGTGACTAGAGAGTTCGAAATTGTCGATGAAGGTACCTACCGTACTTCAATTACAACAGCAATCAGAGTTGCTAATGCACAAGAAGCTGCAGATAAACTTCTACTCTTGCCGATTTCTGCACCGGAGGTAGCACAATGAAGACCTTAATGAAAATTGTAATCGCTATCACTTTTAGCGGCATTGCCTCTATCGCAAACGCACAAGAAGCAAATAATCTTGATGATCTCCTTGAGATCGTACGTCAAGGTAAAGTAAACGAAACAGAAGAATATCGTCAGCGCGAATCAGCATTTAGAACTGCACAAGATCGTCAGGCCGGGCTTCTTTCTGAAGCACAAGCTGAGCAAGCTGCTGAAGAGCGTCGTTCTGATCGCCTTGAAGCACAGTTTGCTGCAAATGATGACAGACTTACCGAGCTTGAAACAGAGTTCACCAACGAACTTGGTGCTCTTAAAGAAGTGCTTGGTGTTCTTCAGATGGTTTCTGGTGATACACGTTCACAGCTTGAGCAGTCACTAACATCAACTCAGTTTGAAGGTCGCGATGAGTTTATCACTACACTGATCGAAAAAACATCATCTGGTACTCAGCTTCCAAGCATTGAGGAAATTGAGCGTCTTTGGTACGAAGTACAGCGTGAAATGACAGAACAAGGTCGTGTGGTCACATATGAACGTTCTGTTAAATTACCTGATGGTTCTGAAGTATCAATTCCGGTGACCCGTGTTGGTATTTTTAACCTTGCATCAGACGGTAAATATCTAAAGTTTGAGCAAGGTCTGGTTGCTGAACTTGATCGTCAGCCACCGGCTCGTTTCACCGAATCAACAAGTCTACTTCAGAATGCTTCCGCTGGAACGATGGCACCATTTGGTATTGACCCATCGCGTGGTTCAATCCTTGCGCTGCTCATTCAAGCACCAAGCATTGGTGAGCGTATTGCTCAAGGTGGTACCATTGGTTACCTTATTCTTGGCGTAGGTTTCATCGGTTTTCTATTCTGGCTCGAGCGTGTTATTTACCTAACCGTTGTTGCTGGTAAAGTGAAAGCACAGATTAAATCTGATGTTGTGAATGAGAACAACCCACTTGGCCGTGTTCTTGCTGTTCATGAATCAAACAGAAACGCCGATGTTGAAACGTTGGAGCTCAAGATTGACGAGGCGATCCTCAAGGAGATGCCTGCACTTGAGCGTTTCCTAACGTTGATTAAATTGATTGCAGCGATCGCACCTCTCATGGGACTACTTGGTACTGTGACTGGTATGATCAACACCTTCCAATCAATGACACTCTTTGGTACTGGTGATCCAAAACTTATGGCTGGTGGTATTTCACAAGCCTTGGTAACCACTGTTCTCGGTATTACTGTCGCTCTTCCAACTCTATTCCTTCACTCAATCGTGAACGGAATGAGCCAAAGAGTGGTTCATACTATCGAAGAGCAAAGTGCTGGTATCATTGCCGTTCACGCTGAACAGCATAGAGGAGCATAATCATGTTTGCCCTAATGAATGCACTTGAGTTAGTTCGCGACTTTATGGAAAAAGGGGGACCTGTCCTTGTCGTGATCTTTATCACTATTTTAGCATTATGGGCTATGGTTCTTGAGCGTATGATTTACTTTAAAACCGCTCATAACCTTCAAGTGAATGAAGTGATGGGTACTTGGGAGGCGCGCGCAGAGCGCACCTCCTGGTACGCTCACAAAATTCGTGAGGCCATGATTAGTCAAATCAATATGGATCTTCGAGGTTCTCTATCTCATATTAAAACACTGGTTGCTGTTATCCCTCTTATGGGGCTACTGGGAACTGTGTGGGGTATGATTGAGGTGTTCGACGTACTCGCCGTTCTTGGATCAGCAAACGTGAAAGCGATGTCAGCTGGTATTTCAAAAGCGACAATTCCAACAATGGCTGGAATGGTTGGGGCCCTATCAGGGGTGTTTGCCGCTTCCTATATTGAAGGACGTATAAATAAAGAGGCCGCTTTGGTCGAAGATCATTTAACAATGGATCATTAAGAGAGAAAAAATGCGTAAACATTCCGCAAAAAATCAAGACGACGCAGCAATTGATATGACACCGATGCTTGACATCGTGTTCATCATGCTGATCTTCTTCATCGTTACCGCTTCCTTCCTTAAAGAAGCTGGTATCGAAGTAAACCGTCCTGAAGGTTCAAACGCAGAATCGCAGGACAAAGCCAACATTATGATCGCGATAACCGCTGATGATGAGATCTGGATGGAAAAACGTCGTATTGACGCTCGCGCTGTTCGTGCGAACGTTGAACGTCTGAAGGCGGAGAACCCAGAGGGTACTATCGTTATTCAGGCTGACGAAGACAGTTCAACAGGTGTCGTTGCCGAAATAATCGACTCACTCAACGGTGCTGGCTATACGGATCACGTTCTTGCGACTGATCCCGCTTAAACATACAAGGAGTCTACTATGATTGTACGTTACGCTATTTCGTTTACCTTTGCCGCACTGATCACTTTTGGTTTGTTCTTTGGAATGCAGTGGCTTATTGCCTCTAACCAAGTGGCTCTTATGGACGATGGTGAGAGAATTCGAGTTGAGATGGCTCAGGTGAGGGATGTTCAGGAAGTTCGTGAGATCGAACGTAAGCCGGAATCTCCGACCGAAGTTGAAGCAGCGCCCGACATGACCATTGATATGTCTACATCTGTAGATAATGTTGGTGGTGGTGTTGAAATTGGCGCAACGGCAATGGAAGTAGCTCCTATAGCAGCTACCGGTGGTGGGTTCTCAGCAACTGACGGTGAGTATCTACCGATTGTGCGAGTGAATCCGACATATCCTGCCCGTGCTCAGGAAAATGGAGTTGAAGGTTATGTTGTCGTGGTCTTCACTGTGACTGCCGAAGGCACAACAGCTGATGTTCAGGTTGTCGAATCAAGTCATAAAATGTTCGAAAGAAACGCTGTTAAGGCGGCTCTGAAATATAAATACAAACCACGTGTGGTCGATGGTGATCCAATCCCCGTTACTGGCGTTCGCGTTCGTATTGAATTTCAATTGGCTGACTAAAGAAAGGGTATTTAAATATGCAAAACTTTAAGAAACTATCTAAAACTCTTTTGGTTGCGACAGCACTAACCGGTATGATGGCGACAGCTTCCATCGTGCCTGGTATTGCTGATTTCGCAGGCTTAGAAGCAGCGGCTCAAGACTATCCGCTTGCATCACCTGAGCGTGCTGCTGCTGCCGCTGCTGCAAATGCTGCTCGGCCAAGACTTAAGTCGACAACTGGCATGACCGAAAGACCAGCTAAAACATTGGGCAAGGTGCAGGAGTTAATGAACGCTGAGCCGCCAAACTACCCGGAAGCTATGGCCCTACTCAAAAAGCAAAATCTTGATCGACTTAATTCCACTGAAAAAGCAGCTTTTTATCAGCTAATGGCGGCTGTTGCGCAAAATGAAGGTAACATGAACGAGGCGCTTATCTACTATAAGAATATCCTCGCTATGGACTCCATTTCCAATGCGCAGCGAGATCAAATGACCTTCATTGTTGGCCAGATCGAATTTTCAAACGGTAATGTTGAAACTGCGCTCGAATATTTCGATGAATGGTTTAAGTACCAAGAAGTACCATCAATGACAAATATTGTTATGCTCGCAAATGTGCATTACGCAGCAGGTCTTGAAGATGGTGTTACACCAGCCGCTGCCGAAGGTCATTTTAGACAGTCAATTGAATTTCTAAACTGGGCTATTACAAAGGCAAAAGCCGAAGGTAAGGAAGATAAGGAAAACTGGTATGCCGTGCTAAGAGCACTTCATAATAATCTGGAAGAAATGGATAAAGTTCTTTATTACGCCGAACTTCTTACGTCAAGATGGCCGAAAAAAGCATACTGGACGCAACTGTCCGGTCTCTATGCTCAGGCCGCTTCTGAAGACGGTTTGTCTGAAGAAGAAGCCATGGAACTTGAAAAGAAGCAGTTGGCAGCTTTTGAAATGGCGCACAGACAAGGCATGCTAGAGAGTGGACGTGAGCTTGAAACAATGGCTCAACTTTATCTTTATCATGACAGTCCGTACCAATCAGCGAAAACGATTACTAAATCAATAGCTGAAGGTGCTTCCGAAAAGAACCAGAGAAATCTGGAACTTCAGGCAACGGCCTTCATCAACGGTAAAGACATGGCTGAGGCGGTAGAACCGCTTATGGCAGCCGCTGAAATGGCCGATGATGGAAATCTTTACATGAGACTTGCTAACGTGTATCTGAATTTGGATAAATATGATGATGCAGCACAGGCCATTGACAAAGCACTTGATAAAGGCGGTCTTAGACGTCCTGATCAATCAAGTCTTCTTCAAGGTCAAGCCTATCTAGCGCTTGAGAATTTTGATGAGGCGCGTAAATCTTTCCGTGAAGCGGCCAAGGATGAAAGATCCGAAAAAATGGCGCGCAATCTTTTGAGATACGTCGATTCAGAAGAAAGAAGGATTAAGGATATTAGAGAATATCTTTCATAACTCTTGAAAATATAAGAAATCAAAGGCAGGTAGAAATTTTCTCCCTGCCTTTTTTAATGACTGACTGACAATTTTATTCATCAAATCTGACTAGTAATTCAACCACCTTGACTTATTGTTAAAAATGTTATAACGTAACATTAATGCTTTCATATAGAAAGCAGACGCCTTAGTGGGACGTCCCAAAGGATCTGTCGTATATCATACCTACCTTTTAATAAGGTGTCTTGGGAGGTGCGAAACAGATCTGGTTATTCTAAGTAAATTTAAACTCAGAAAAATATGGAGACTAACCATGCTATCTAGATATTTTGTATCCTTTAATATTGCGGCCATGATCACCTTTGGATTGTTCTTTGCCATGCAAATGCTCATCAGTAACGGTGAAGTCGTACTCACTGAAGAAAATATACGCCACCCTGTAAAGCTGGGAAAAATACGTCCTGTGGAAGAAAGAATAGATCGTATTGAGCCACCAGAACTACTGGTGATCGACGACGCACCTGTAATTCCACAAACCAACAAAACGCCGCCAGGAACAGGTCCTGTGATAAATAGGATTATCGGCCCGGATATTAATGAAAGACCGATGTCTGGGTTTCCGGAAAATAGCCTTGCAAACATTGACGGTGTTCAAATACCAATTGTCAGACCGGCGCCGCAATATCCGGTTAGGTTGCGGGAGAAAGGCGTGGAAGGATATGTAAGGGTTCAGTTTGATATAACCTTGGCTGGAAATACGGAGAATGTAGTAGCCGTTGAATCCTCCCATCAAGGATTTGAAAGAAACGCTATTAAGGCAGCGCAAAAATTTAAATTCAAACCCAAAGTGGTTGATGGAGAAGCAGTAAGAGTAACTGGGGTATTCAACAGAATAGATTTTAAGTTACAAGATTGATACATCTTGAATTTAAAGAGACGAGGGCACCATTCGGTGCCCTTTAGTTTTTATTGCACAGTCACTTAATCTCTCCTGTTCTGTTACATATCTTGATTGCATTCATGAATTGTTCTATCGTAAGGGCATTGATTTAAAACATAATTTAATAGAATATGTTGGCTTTTAGAATTCGGATGCTTTTATGAGTACACTTGTACATATTATCCTCATACTTGGTTACATTATTGTCGCCGTATTTGTAGCAGTTGCCTTGCCGGGGGTTTTTCTTGATATCGATGCTATGATGGCACGAATAATCGGCGGCGGTATATTCCTGCTTGGAATACAGATCCATGTTATTCTGGCGATGCGGGCCAACAAGGAAGACGTAACAGATCGTCTCATGTCTCTTCATCAGGATTATCAGGTTTATCTTGATCAATTGGAGCAATATAAGGACGAGACCATTCAGCTTCGCGAGCACCTTCAATCCAGTGAACATGGCAACAACAAAGAAATCGTCAACGAGATGCGACTGTTGCAGACGTTGCTTAGTCAAGTTGTCGAAAAATCGGGCAAATCTTTCTCGCATAGTATCGATCAATCAGGGGATGTCAGTTCGCTCGAAATTGCGCATGGTAATGATCGGGAAGCTGATGAAATTCTAAACATTATGCATTATGCACTTGAGGATAACAGAATTGATCTATACCTACAGCCAATTGTATCATTGCCCGCAAGAAAAGTTTTGCATTACGAGGCGTATTCAAGAGTGCGGGATGATAAGGGTGAAGTTATCTTCCCATCTCAATATATTAAGCTTGCGGAAGATTCAGGATTGGTCAGTACGCTGGATAACCTGCTCCTCTTTAGGTGTATTCAGGTGATTCGCCGTCTTGGTACGAGAAAGCCCAATATGCGGTTCTTCTGCAACATTTCATCGGTGTCGCTCAATGACAAAGACTTCTTTCCACAGTTTATTGATTTTATGCTTGATAATCAGGAACTGGCCGATCGACTTGTTTTTGAATTCACTCAGCAGGATGTACAAAGGCAACCCAACACTATTTGGGAATCTCTGGCGACACTGGGGAAACGCGGGTTTAGATTTTCAATGGACAATGTGCAAATGCTAAATCACGACTTGTCGGATCTTGCCGCACGTTATTTTCGTTATGTAAAGTTAAGCCCGGACCTTCTTCTCGCGGAGAACATCGATATCGATAGAAATGATATCAAAGAAGCTCATAAGCGATATGATATCGAGGTAATCGTCGAGAAAATCGAAAGTGATCCGACGCTGGTCGAAATACTTGACTGTGGTATAGATCGTGGACAAGGCTATCTGTTCGGAGAACCCGTTCTCAGTAGTGACCTTACCAGTAAACTTTAGATCAATTTAGCCGAACAAGCTATCGATGTCCTCTTGTGACGTCTCTTTCTGATTGTCTTCATCTACAGTGTTTGCTGCTTCTACTCGTTCCGCAGCGACTTTGATTTTTTCCTGAACTTCAGGCTCGCTTTTCAGGTCTTCTTGAGGTTCAGGCTCATTGTGTTGTTCTTCGGCAACGGCAGCTTCTTCGATGACTTCAGCGGCCTCAATAACTTCAGCTTCTTCAACAGCTTCCGTAACTTCAGCTTTTTCGGCAACCACAGCTTCCTCAACATCTTCCGTAACTTCAGCTTCTTCAACATCTTCGGTAGCTTCAATTTCTTCTTTATGTTGGTGAGTTTCAACCGCCACATTATCGGTTACACTGTCGTTTTGTGTAGGTACGCTATCAAAATCGCCAAGTAGTGAATCGATTTCACCTTGATCAATTCCCTCACCAGCGAGTGCCGGACCGTTGAGAAGCTCTTCGTCACTAACCTCGTCAGTATCCGTGTCAAGAATTGGCTTGGCATCTTTCGGAGTTTCGTTGTTGCTTGAAATTCCGAGGATGGAAATAAGTTTTCCAACACGGTCCTCAACATGATTAAGTGTTCTAACAACTTTACTGATCCGCTGTCCGGTAATATCCTGAAACGAACAAGCCTCAAATATCTTCATGACTTCGGTATTGACATGTTCTTTATATTCGCCAAAGTCATCGCTATCAAAGCTCATTAGATCTTCCGCCGCCTGCATGATTGTGTCAGTGGCAGATTCAGTGGCCTCGACAATGGCATCAAGTTCTTTTCCAGCGCGCGGAATTCCGGCACTATCGTCACCGTCTGGCGATAGTGAAGAAATTTCAGACCGAGCATCGTCAATATAGTCGGCTAGATCCTGGCATTCTTTATAAAGAGTAAGGTCAATTGATTTAAAATAACTCTCTAATGATCGCATAAGAACTTCGGTGACCGCTGCAACATCAGGCAGCGCAATTGGCAGATGGTCGCCAGCCCGTAATCTGTCTACTAGTGGTTCAATATGGTCTGGCAATAATCCCGATGACATTAAAAATCTCCAAGCACGCTGGAGAGTTTAGACTTAAGTGTCGCTGCGTTAAACGGTTTAACGATATAGTTATTTACACCTGCTTTTTTGGCGGCGATGACGTTATCTGTTTTGGATTCGGCCGTCACCATAATGAATGGAAGTGTTTTTAGCATATCATCTGAACGAACCTCTTTGAGAAGTTCGTAACCGGTCATAGGTTCCATATTCCAGTCGGAAATAACCAAATCATAGCTCTTGCCTCGTAACTTATTTAAAGCCTCGGCACCGTCCATCGCTTCGTCTACGTTGTGAAAGCCAAGCTGTTTAAGCAAATTACGAATAATCCTGAGCATCGTTTTATAATCATCTACTATCAAGATGGATAATGACATATCTACGGCCATTTTTTTCCCTGTCCTTATTTATGGTTAACAATTTAATTTATTGGTAATCTTGGTATTTTTACCAACGAATGTAATCAAATTAGACTGAGACACTAAAAAAAGAGTTAATAGAATAGAAAAACGAGTGATTATTATTAAAAATATATACAAATTGTCAAAAAATACCCCGAAAAATTGCTATAATTAATCATTCACATGGATTAGGGTATGGGAATATTGGTTCCGGGCATTTAATCAGAGATACAAAAGATATTATTCAATGAAAATAATTAGACATGTTGAATCTATAGCTGATGAATGCAAGGGTTCGGTTATTGTGCTGGGAAATTTTGATGGCTTTCACAAGGGTCATCAGAAAGTTATCGGTGCTGCAGGAAAAATTGCAGCAGAGATGAAAACAACGCTAACCGTACTTAGCATGGAACCCCACCCACGAATATTTTTTAATCCGTCACAAAAAGAATTCCGCTTGAATTCATTTAGAACAAAATCACACTTGCTGGAAAACTTTGGCGTTGATCATTTTGTTGTTCTTCCTTTTGACAACGCACTGGCGACCATGGAGGCCGAGGATTTTGTTCTTGATATTCTCATTGGTAAAATTGGCGCACTACACGTCGTTGTTGGTTATGATTATTGTTTTGGCGCTGGTCGGCGTGGAGGAGTTCAAGTTCTCGGCTGGCTTTCGAAGGAAGAGCAGTTTGGCCTTACGGTCATAGAGAAGGTGATGGAAGACGATCATATCTATTCATCCAGCAACATTCGCGCAACGCTTGAAACGGGAGATGTGCGTAAAGTTGCCGACAGGCTCGGACATTGGTGGCATATTGAAGGCCATGTTCGCCGTGGTGATCAAAGGGGACGTACCATTGATTTTCCAACGGCCAATCTGTTACTTGAAGGCTATAAGGAGCCGAAATACGGCGTTTATGCCGTTCGTATCATTATCGAAGACGGACCAAATAAAGGCATCTGGGATGCCGTTGCCAATGTGGGACGGCGGCCCACTTTTGATAAGAAAGATGTGCTTCTGGAAAGCCATATTTTTGATTTTGACCGTGATATTTATGAGAAGCCTATAAAGGTTGAATTCGTCGATTTTATTCGTCCAGAGCAAAAATTTGATGGCCTTGAGAGTCTAAAAGAGCAGATCAAGAAAGACTGTGTCATCGCCAAGCAATTGCTGGCCACAGCGGAAAACCAGCAATCATTTATTCCAAGCCCCAAATTAGCAGACCATATATGATAAATTAAGCTCGACATAGGGGGTGGCAAATTGCTACATAGGGTAAATTTTTTAAAATATTATATAAGAATAAGATATGACCAAAGATTATCGCGATACCATATTTCTGCCGAAGACAGACTTCCCGATGAAGGGAAATCTGCCTAACCGTGAACCAGAATGGCTTGAACGCTGGAACGATATTGATATATACGGCAAAATTCGCAAAAGTGCAGAAGGACGCGAACGCTATATACTTCATGACGGACCTCCTTACGCCAACGGCGATATCCATATGGGTCATGCCATGAATAAAATCCTCAAGGACATCATCGTCCGCACTCAGCAAATGCTGGGTAAAGATGCGCCGTATGTTCCGGGTTGGGATTGCCACGGCCTTCCTATCGAGTGGATGATCGAAAAGAAATATAAAAATGCAGGTAAGAATAAAGACGAAGTCGATCCGATCGAGTTTCGCAAAGAATGCCGTGTTTTCGCTGAAAAATGGGTTGGCGTACAGCGCGACGAATTTAAACGGCTTGGTATTTTTGGTGATTGGGAGAACCCATATCTGACTATGGATTTCGCCAGTGAGGCACAAATCGTTCGGGAACTTCTCAAGTTTCTCATGAACGGTGGCCTCTACCGCGGATCAAAATCAATCATGTGGTCAGTGGTTGAAAAAACTGCACTGGCCGAAGCCGAAGTCGAATATATGGATCATACCTCCCATATGATCGATATCGGCTTTAATGTGGTTAAATCAAATATAGATGCAATTATTGGTGCCCAGGTTGTGATCTGGACCACAACACCATGGACCATGCCAGGCAACCGCGGTATTGCGTACGGGAAAGAATTTGATTATTCGCTGATCGAGGTGACAGAAGTTAGCGAAAATTCACGTGTGAAAGTCGGCGCAAAGCTCGTCCTCGCAAAAGCATTGCTCGAGGAATTTTTTGGCCGGGCAGGGATCACGGGCCACCGCGAATTGGCTTCGTTTAAGGGATCAGATATCGAAGGTACCGTTTGTCATCATCCGTGGCACGGTCAAGGATATGATTATGACGTGCCGGTCATCGAAGGCTTCCACGTTACCACAGACGCCGGTACCGGTTTCGTTCATATTGCCCCAAGTCACGGTCAGGAAGATTTTGAAGTCGGCCAGCAATTTGGCCTTGAAACGCCGTTTACGGTTGATGAAGGTGGGCTCTACTACGATAACATTCCAATGTTTGCCGGCGAGCATGTTTATAAGGTTCATGATCACGTTTGCGAAGAAATGGCAAAGGTTGGTGCGCTTCTCGCGCGCGATAAAATTGTTCACAGTTATCCTCATAGCTGGCGCTCAAAGGCACCGCTTATTTTTAGAAATACACCGCAGTGGTTTATTTCCATGGAAGAGAATGATCTACGCGAAAAAGCACTTAAGGCTGTCGATAGCGTTCGCTGGGTGCCGGAAAATTCAAAGAACAGAATTAATGCCATGGTCGCAGACCGCCCTGACTGGCTCGTTTCGCGTCAACGTGCCTGGGGCGTGCCGATCACTGTGTTTGTGCATAAGGCAACCAATGAGCTTCTTATGGATGAGGCAGTGAATGAGCGCATTGCCATCGCCGTTGAGCAGACAGGTGCCGATGCCTGGTACACGACAGGCGCGCAGGAACTTCTTGGTAATCAATATAATGCTGATGATTATGAGCAAGTTACCGATATTCTCGATGTTTGGTTTGATAGCGGCTGTACTCACGCGTTCGTCGTTGAGAAGCGCGATGATTTGAGTCGCGGGGAAGGCAAGCGCAGTGCCGATCTTTATCTCGAGGGAACAGATCAACATCGCGGCTGGTTCCAGTCCTCTCTCCTTGAAAGTTGTGGCACCCGTGGTGACGCGCCTTATGATCAGGTACTCACTCACGGATTCACCGTTGATAAAGACGGTCGCAAAATGTCGAAATCTTTGGGCAATGGTGTTGATCCGCTTAAAGTTATTAAGCAATATGGCGCCGATATCTTGCGTCTTTGGGTGACTTCAACCGATTATTTCAATGAGCATCGCATAGGCGATGACATCATTAAGAACCAGGCAGAAGCATACCGCAAGATACGCAACACCATGCGTTTTATGATCGGTAATCTCGCTGATTTTGATGATGCTGAAATATTACCGTTTGAGGAACTCCCTGAGCTGGAAAGATGGGTTTTGCACCGTATTACAGAAGTCGATGAAAAAGTGCATAGTGGTTTTGATGATTATAACTATCACCGTGTTTACAATGCTCTTTACAATTTCTGCTCAGTTGATTTGTCGGCCTTTTATTTTGATATTCGTAAAGACGCGCTTTATTGCGACGGTAAAATGACCAGTCGCCGCCGTGCCGCGCGCACGGTTCTTGATGAAGTCTTCAAAATAGTGACCAAATGGTTTGCTCCGATACTTGTTTTTACGGCCGAAGAAATTTGGCAATCACGCTTCCCAAGCGAAGATGACAGCGTTCACTTAAGAACGTTCCATGATATTCCGGAAAGTTGGCGGGATGATGCACTTGGTGCTAAGTGGGAGAAAATAAGAACCCTGCGTAAAGTGGTGACCGGTGCTCTTGAAATTGAACGTCGTGAGAAACGTATCGGCTCAAGCCTTCAGGCAACTGCGCATGTTTATGTTGCGGATCAAACCTACATAGATGCCTTCGATGGTATCGACCTTGCAGAGCTTACAATCACATCTGCCGCTGAAATGACCATGGAAGCAGCACCGACAGAGGCGTTCACTATGGATGATAGCCCAGGAATTGCGGTTATAAGTAATCTTTCAGACGGCGAAAAATGTGAACGCTGTTGGCAGGTGCTGCCTGAAGTGGGAACCATTGCCGGTCACGAAGATATTTGCCAGCGCTGCGCCGATGCGGTTGAGGCTTTATAGACGATGTTTCGTGTCGGCGGCATATTCGCTCTGTTCGCGTTTATCATCGACCGCGTAAGTAAGTGGTGGTTCATTGATGTTTTTGAACTACCGGGCAAAGGCACTGTCGAAATTTTGCCCATATTTGATGTTGTAATGGTTTGGAACCGCGGTGTAAGTTTCGGTTTTTTGCCAGCAAGTGATGATTTTGGCCGATGGGCACTTGTTGTGTTGAATTTAATCATCGTTGCAGTTCTGGTTTATTGGCTGAAGGGTGCGAAAAATTATATTCTGTCCGGTGCAATAGGGCTTGTTATTGGTGGCGCTTTTGGTAACATCTACGATCGGGTGAAATTTGGTGCGGTTGCTGATTTCTTCCAGTTCCACTGGGAAAGTTGGTATTTCGCCGTATTTAATGTCGCTGACAGTTTTATATTTATCGGTGCTGTGTTATTAATATTTAATTCGACTTTTGGCAGTGATGCTAAAAAACAAACTAAAGAAGAATAAAATCTATGGTTATTAAAAATAAAGTGATTCTGACAACCGTGTGTGCTGCTTTTTTGGTGGCTCTTGGCGGATGCGAAAGTAAAAACGCACCGGATGAATTTATGGTCCTTAAAAATGCACCACTTTCATTACCACCGGAATATCACCTGACACCAGGCGGACCTGACGCTGACCTTGACGAAGTGGTTGACCCACAGGAAATTGCCAAACGCGCTCTTTTCGGCGAAAATTAATGCGGACAAGTCTTCGTGTAATGACCAGTGATGGAACATTCACTTAATCGGGAAATACGGAGAAGAAGACTTGGGCATTCGCCTTCTTTCAGAAAACACAATAAATCAGATCGCCGCAGGTGAGGTTATCGAACGACCTGCTAGTGCCGTAAAGGAACTGGTGGAAAACGCCATTGATGCTGGTGCAAAGAATATTGATATTGTCATGGTCGAAGGTGGCCGTAAATTGATCAGTGTTTCCGATGATGGCCACGGTATGACGGCAGACGAACTAACTCTGGCCGTCGAACGCCATGCCACATCGAAATTGAAGGAAGATGATCTATCCAATATTGTCACCATGGGTTTTCGTGGTGAAGCTCTACCCTCCATCGCTTCGGTTAGCAGATTTACGTTTAAAAGCCGGGCGGTGGGCAGCGAAGATGCCTGGCAATTAAATATCGATGGTGGTAAGAAGTCGGATGTTGTGCCAACCGCACTTGACCGTGGTTCTCACGTGGAAGTTCGCGATCTTTTTTACTCGACGCCAGCGCGGCTTAAATTCTTAAAGACCGACCGGACCGAATTTTCACAGACCCTTGATGTCATTAAACGCCTGAGTATGGCAAATCCGGATATCGCCTTTTCACTTTATGATAATGAGAGAAGGGCCTTTCAGGTATCCGCAGCGCAGGGGGAACTCCTGGACAGCAGGCTTCGCCGACTTGGCGCCATTTTGGGTGCCGAATTCACCGACAATGCGCTTGCAATTGATGCAGAGCGGGAAAATATGAAACTTACCGGCTATGCGGGCCTGCCCACATATAATCGTGGTAATGCTCAGCACCAGTTTCTTTTTGTAAATGGTAGGCCGGTAAAAGATAAATTGCTAACGGGCGCCGTACGTGGTGCCTACATGGATTTTCTTGCCCGCAACCGCCATCCGGTGTTGGCACTTTTTCTTGAGGTGCCCACAGATATGGTTGATGTCAATGTTCACCCGGCAAAAGCGGAAGTAAGGTTTCGTGAGAGCGGTGTTGTTAGGGGGCTTATTGTTGGCGCCCTTCGTCATTCCCTTTCGCAAGCGGGACATAGGGCCTCAACAAGCGTCTCCAACGCAGCGCTCGGTGCATTTAATACCCAGGCTGGCGCGCCGACGATGCCGTTTCATTCAGGTAGACAGCAGAATTTTCAAATTCCATCTTCAAGAATGACCACCGGGCTTTCCGAGCATAGCCAGGAATATTATGCGCCACTTGGCGGGGGAGCGGACAACTTTTCGCCACCGATGGGCAGGAATGAAGCACTTGAAGAAGGAACAAGCGGCTACGCAGCACCAAATGAAGATCTATCGGAATTTCCCCTGGGAGCGGCGCGCGGTCAGCTCCATGAAACTTATATTATTTCCCAGACCGAGAACGGTATCATCATCGTTGATCAGCATGCAGCACATGAAAGACTGGTTTATGAGCGCATGAAAAAGCATATGGCTGAAGGGAACGTACCTAGTCAAGTGCTCCTGCTTCCCGAAGTCGTTGAAATAGAACAATCTGCTGTGGACCGTCTTATGACAAGGCAGGAAGAACTCGAAAAACTCGGTTTATTGTTTGAAGTCTTTGGCGAGGGCGCTGTGGTGGTCCGCGAAGTGCCTGCACTCCTGGGCGATACGGATATTAAAGGGTTGATCCGTGACCTGGCTGATGAGATTGCAGAGCTTAATCAGGCCCTGTCGCTCAAAGAAAAACTTGAAGAAGTTTGCAGCACCATGGCATGTCACGGTAGTGTGCGCGCCGGACGGCGTATGGCGACTGCGGAAATGAACGCGCTTCTACGTGAAATGGAAACGACCCCCCATTCAGGGCAGTGCAATCACGGCCGGCCGACCTATGTGGAGTTAAAGTTAAGTGATGTCGAGCGTTTATTCGGCCGTCGTTAGTTAGCCTTTTTAACAATAGAAAAGCTCGCTTCACCTATTTTCTTTGCCTTTATTTCTTCAAAAAACTCTGTGAAATCAATACTTTCGTCTGTTGCATACTCTGTTATTATCAGCCCCCCATCGCTGAGCAAATGGTGCTCATGAATATTTGCAAGTACTGGTGTGATTAGGCCTTTATGATAGGGGGGATCAATGAAAATGACGTCGAATGGGCCGCGACTACCGGCTATGTTTGTCGCGTCTTGGGTCAAATAGGTGGTGTTTTCCAAATCTTTTATGAGGGCGGTATTTTTTCTAATCAATTGCATCGATTGCGGGCTTCTATCGACGAAGACCACATGATCTGCGCCGCGCGACAGGGCCTCAATACCCAATGCTCCAGAGCCCGAAAATAAATCAAGTATTCTGGATCCTCTGATACCGGGACCAGTGCCATGTTCAAGAATATTAAAAAGCGTTTCGCGCATACGGTCGCTGGTTGGTCTGATTTGATCGTTCTCAGGGGCAATGAGTTTCTTACCCCGGTATGTCCCGCCAATTATTCTCATTTTCGTTTCGGTTGAAATTTTCTTGCGGGGGCATTTTTGTTTTGATCTTTTACCGGTGCCCGACGTTTGTTTTTGGGCTTGGCGTTTTTCTTGGGTTTGCTTTTTGCCCAGCCCGCGCCTTTGGATTTTGGTTTCTCAACCATTGGCTGCTCTTTAACTTCAATGCTAAGCGTATCAAAATATTCTTTGCAGTTTTGCGCAAGCACACTCGTTGCCACTTCTTCAACGCTTCCGCGTTGAATTTTTTTGAGCTCAAACGGCCCATATGATGTTCTGAGTAAGCGCGTTACTGTAAGGCCAGCATATTCAAGAAGTTTGCGAACCTCGCGGTTTTTGCCTTCCTTGATGCGGATTGTAAGCCACTGATTGACACCTTCCTTGCGTTCGTCCAGTTCAACTTCAACGCTGCGGTAGTTGACACCGTCAATGGTGACACCTTTGCTTATTTCTTCAAGTCGCTTGTGATGAAAACGACCGTTGACGCGAACCCGGTATGATCTGACCCATCCTGTAGATGGAAGTTCAAGCCATCTGGCAAGGCCACCGTCATTGGTCAGAAGCAATAGGCCTTCGGTGTTAAGATCAAGCCTTCCCACAGAAATAACCCGTGGCATATTATCGGGGAGGGCTTCAAATATTGTTGGCCGGCCGCCGGGATCATAATATGTGGTCAGTCTTCCTGTTGGCTTGTGATAGATCCAAAGTCGTGGAGCTTCGGGTGCGTTTACTTTTTGGTCGTCAACAGTAATACCCTGGACCGATGTTATCAGTGTCGCGGGACTTTCAACGGTTTTGCCGTCGATTTTTACCATGCCGGCATTAATCATCCGTTCAACAGCACGGCGCGATCCCACACCAGCCCGTGCTAGTACTTTTGCGATACGTTCGCCGTTATTTTTATCTTGTTCGTTCATAATGACCACAACATAGGGCAAGTTGCGGAAAATGCAATCTTTGCTTGACCTTTTTCGCCCGCTTCCGCAAGCTGACTAAATGTCTTTATTTGATAATATGCATATGAACCGCGCGCTCGAAGAAGCAGAAAACGCAGGCCGCAGGGGCGAAGTGCCCGTTGGTGCCGTTGTTGTCCACGGCCCAACCAACGAAGTGATTTCGGCCGCCTCCAATAGAGTGCTTGAGCTTAAAGATCCAACAGCCCATGCCGAACTTCTGGCGATCAGAGAAGCCTGCCAAACTCGAGACAGCGAACGGCTGATTGACTGCGATCTTTATGTGACGCTGGAGCCGTGCCCAATGTGTGCGCAGGCTATTTCGTTTGCCCGCATAAGGCGGCTTTATTTTGCTGCGGCGGATGAAAAAGGTGGCGGCGTTGAAAATGGTGCAATTGTATTTCATGCAAAAAGCTGTCATCATAAGCCGGAAGTATACGGTGATATCATGGCCGAAAGTTCGGCAAAACTATTACGGGAATTTTTTAAGGATCGAAGATAAATGAATGATACCGAACTTTTATCTATGGAAGAGCTTATTGCTCTAGGGGAGCAATATTACGCGCTGATCGTGAATTGGCTTAATACAAACCTGTTTACCATCGAAAGCCTGACCCAACTTGGTATTATTTTTATCTTATTTTTAATAAGTTGCGGTGTGACGCGGGTATTTGATCCCTTCGTTCACAAAATACTTGAAGGCAGAACGTCTTACGAAAAAGCAGAAAAGTTTTTGAAAGCCATGTATCTACCCGTTATGTGGTGGGCATTGGTATTTGGCGCTTGGATGATTGCTGCCAGTATCAGTACGCCGATCATTATGTTCAGGATGGCGAGCACGTTAATTTCGGTGTGGATCGCCATTCGCTTGGTCACTTTAATGATTGAAAGTGAAACAATATCCAGAATTATCCGCATTGTCGTGTGGAGTATGGCGATTCTCAATATCTTTGGCCTGCTCGGACCCTTCACAACGTTTTTATCAGTTACTACATTTACGTTTGGTGCAACCACCATAAGCGTGCTGGCGATCATAACTGGCGTCACCAGTATGGTCGTGCTGATTTGGGCCGCCTTATTCGTTTCGAGTATCATTGAAACAAAACTGCGGGAATCGCCAACGGTTACACCGTCTGCAAGAGTATTGCTCAGCAAATTATCACGCATCGTCCTGGTGGTACTTGCCTTCCTGTTTGCCATTTCCAGCATGGGAATTGATTTGACGGCGCTTGCTGTCTTTGGTGGTGCCATCGGTGTTGGTCTTGGTTTTGGTCTTCAGAAGGTAGTCTCAAACTTTATAAGTGGTGTAATCCTGCTTTTGGACAAGTCAATAAAGCCTGGTGATGTTATCGAAATATCTGACACATATGGCCGCATCAACAAGTTAGCCGCCCGTTATACATCTGTGATTTCCCGGGACGGTCGGGAACATCTGGTACCGAACGAAGATATAATCACACAAACGGTGATTAACTGGACATTTTCCGATCAAAAGGTGCGTCGTCATTTGCCTGTTAACGTGTCCTATAATTGTGACATTGAAGTCGCCATGCAATTGATGATGGATGCAGCAACAGAATCGCCGCGTGTCATAAAAAACCCGGAACCTCGCGTGTTGATTAAGGGGTTCGGTGACAATGGTATTGATCTTGAGCTTAGGATGTGGATTAGAGACAGTGAAAACGGTGTTTCCAATATCGCCAGTGAAGTCTATTTGGCTATCTGGCATAAGTTTAATGCTGAAGGAGTGGAGTTTCCTTATCCTCAGCGCGATATTCATATTGTTTCCAATAAAACGCGCGCCGAGGAATTATAGACTTACTTCTTTTCTTTAAGAACGTCTTTTAGGAACGCCATGAAGTTTGTAAAGCCGTGTTCAACTTCTTCCATATGATCTTCAAGATGATCAATTTCTGAATGTTGGTTGTCTAGTTTTCTTTTTTCCATCTCTTCCTGTAGCTCGCTTAAGGTGGCGTTGGTGCGCTTGATAAGTTTCTTGAGCTTTTTGGTCGACAAGGATTCATATTCGTCGTGGGTCATAATATTTCCCCTTACTTAAAATTGGTTTGTGATAAAGATTAATACAGCAGGCAGTGCGAAGAAAACCCCTAAAATATAGAGTAAGGCAATTGTTTTTCTTTCTGTCGCCACCCGCGCCAGCCATAGCGCTCCACGTATAGGGATTTTCCGGAGGTTCTTAACGCCGTAAATGAGCATAACAGCGCTTGTGTTATATATCAGATGTACCAGAGCAATCTGAAGTGCAAACACAGCTGTTTCACCGGATATAGCCGTTGCCGCGAGCAGAGCGGTAATTGTCGTTCCGATATTTGCCCCCAGCGTGAATGGGTAGATCTGCTTAAGACGAAAGACCCCGGACCCAGCGAGAGGCACCATCAAACTGGTGGTCGTTGATGATGATTGTACCAAAACGGTAATCACGGCACCGGAGAATATACCGGTCAATGGCCCTTTACCGATGGCGTTATGCATAATCACTTTGGCGCGTCCGACCATTAGTTTTTTAAGAAGTTTGCCAATCACGGTGATCGCCAGAAAGATGACGGCTATGCCAAAAGCGATCAGAATAATATATTGAGCATTTTCTGAAATCATCGCGGAAACGTCCGTGAATAAATCTATGACTGGCTTCGTGGCGGGTTTGATGAAGTTGAGGCCCTTAACACTCATATTTTCACCGCCAACAAACATCTCGGCGAAGTAGCCACCAGCTTTTGAGAGTGGATGAAATAATATCTCAATGGGCAGGAAGATCGCTACCGCCATCACATTGAAAAAATCATGCACCGTTGCCGAGGCAAAAGCACGCCGGAATTCTTTTTTCTTTCTCACGTGACCAAGGCTTACGATCGTATTGGTAATAGTTGTGCCAATATTGGCACCCATAATCATTGGAACCGCAGTTTCAACAGGAAGGCCACCTGCGACTAGCCCGACAATAATTGATGTAACCGTGGATGATGACTGGATCATCGCTGTTGCCAAGATGCCAATAATCAGTCCCATGAAGGGATTGGTGGCAAATTGAAAAAGCTCGCTTGCCTGTCCTTTGGTAGCACCTTTAAATCCTGCGCCGATCATGCCCACTGAACTGATGAGAAGATATACCAGTGTGGCAATGGTTATCCATTGGACGAGTGTCTTGATTGTATTTGGTGCTTCAACTGCGCTGGCACCCGGGTGTGATGTTTCAGTCATAATGAAAATCCACTTAAAGTGTTAATGTCATTTGTAAATTTTCATTCTTGTAACAAATCTGCAATAAATTTGTAACAATTCAATTGTGAAACTTTTGTTACACTTAAATAACGCTAGTTTTTCTCACGTTCTACGGCACGCCATCCAATATCACGACGGCAAAATCCTTGTGGCCAATTGATCTGGTCAAGCGCTTTATAAGAATCGTTTTTTGCGTCCGTCACACTATTTGAAAGTGATGTAATATTCAGTACTCGCCCACCGGTGGCAAAAATGCTATCGCCTTCTTTTTTTGTTCCAGCATGGAAGATCATAACATTATCTGCCGCCCCAGCCTGATCGAGGTTCTTGATCTCTGTGTTTTTTTCGTATGAGCCGGGATATCCACTTGCAGCCATCACTACATTCAATGACGTTTTATCTGACCATTTTGCTTCAACCTGATCGATGGTTCCGTCTGCACAGGCCATCAGAATGGGGATTATATCGCTCTCAAGGCGCATCATAAGACATTGGCATTCCGGGTCGCCAAAGCGAACATTATATTCAATCAGCTCCGGCCCTTTGTCGGTAATCATAAGGCCGGCGAACAATACACCCTTGAACGGCTTTCCTTCGGCTGCCATGCCTTTTACGGTTGGTAAAATAATTTCGTTGATGGTCCGTTGCTGCATTGCGGCGTCCATCACAGGTGCGGGTGAGTATGCACCCATGCCACCAGTATTGGGTCCAGTATCGCCTTCGCCGACACGCTTATGATCTTGTGCGGTTCCAAAGGGCAGAATATTTTCACCGTCCGTAAGGACGAAAAAGCTCGCTTCTTCACCGCTTAAAAACTCTTCAACCACGAGCTCTGCACCGGCGTCACCAAATTGACCGCCGAGAATATCATCGATGGCGTCGTTGGCCTGGTCTATAGTTTCCGCAATGATTACACCTTTACCAGCGGCGAGACCGTCAGCTTTAATAACAATTGGAGTGCCTTTTCTTGTGACAAATTCCTTGGCGTCAGCTGGGTCTTCAAAGCGCCCATATGCGGCGGTGGGAATGTCATATTTGGCGCAAAGGTCCTTGGTAAACCCTTTGGAACCTTCGAGGATGGCCGCCGCCGCGCTCGGGCCAAATGTTTTAATGTTTTCGGCAACCAGTCGGTCAGATATTCCCTCCACTAGTGGGGCTTCCGGACCTATGACAACAAATTCAATATTTTTTTCACGGCAAAATGACACCACTTCATCATGATTGCTGGCGTTGATATCAACACATGTGGCAATATTTCCCATGCCGCCATTACCGGGGGCAACATAAAGCGTGTCCAAGAGTGGTGATTGGGCTATTTTCCAAGCTAAAGAATGTTCACGCCCGCCGGAACCAATGACCAGAATATTCATGTGTAATTTCCTTTTTTTATCCACGTCTCTCTTGTATCATAGCGCCAATAAGAAGCAAGATAGCAAAAACGAAAAAGAGCCTTGATGAGCGATTATCCTTACAACGACGAAACGAGTAAAAGTAATGCCCAGGAATATTCCGTCACCGAATTAAGTCTCGCCCTAAAGCGTACGGTTGAAGACCAATTTGGCTACGTAAAAATCAGGGGCGAGATTTCCGGTTGCAAGCGGGCTGCGTCCGGTCACGTCTATCTGGCCTTAAAAGATGAAAAGTCGGTGCTTGATGGTGTGATGTGGAAAGGCGTTGCGGGAAGGCTCACATTTAGGCCCGAAGATGGACTTGAAGTGGTTTGCACAGGAAAGCTCACCACATATCCAGGCCGATCGAAATATCAAATTGTGATAGATAATATGGAAGTGGCCGGCGAAGGGGCACTTATGGCACTTCTTGAAAAACGAAAGAAAGAATTGGCAGCGGAAGGGCTATTCGATCAGGACCGTAAACTTCTTATTCCTTATATTCCAAAAACCATTGGGGTTGTTACGTCACCTACCGGTTCGGTCATACGGGATATTTTGCACCGTCTTTCTGACCGTTTTCCGAGGCATGTGCTAGTGTGGCCCGTTCTGGTGCAGGGGGACGGCGCAGCCAAGCAGATTGCAGAGGCCATTGATGGGTTTAACGCGCTTGAGAGCAGCGGAAAAATTCCAAGACCTGATGTGCTAATCATCGCCCGCGGTGGTGGTAGCCTCGAAGATCTTTGGTGCTTTAACGAAGAAGAAGTGATTCGTGCTGCTGCTAGATCAAAAATACCGCTGATTTCAGCGGTTGGTCATGAAACTGATACAACGTTGATCGATTTTGTGTCGGATTATCGTTCACCGACGCCGACAGCTGCTGCGGAGCGTGCGGTACCGGTCCGGGATGATCTTGTCTATACGGTGAAGGATTTTGATATCCGCCTTGAAAAAGCCACACGCAGATATCTAAATAACCTCACGCAACAAATAGAGGGCCTTGGCCGCGGACTGCCAAAGCCATCGGAGCTTCTATCACTTTCTGCGCAGCGATTTGATGAGTTGAGTGAGAGGCTGCCACGTGCTCTAAAAGTCGGCGTGGAGAGGCAGGCACTTAGACTTGAGAGTATAAAAAGCCTGCTTCGTCCTGAAACACTGAAGTCAGACATTAAAAGGGCAGGCGAGAAGTTGAATATGGCTGAAGATAGAATGAATCGGGCGATGGTCAATTTTATTGAACGAAAAAGCAATGAATATGAAAACCCGTCAAGATTGCTCGAAAGCCTTAGCTACCAAAGCGTACTGGAGCGCGGATTTGCTGTAGTTCGCAATGATCAGGGCAAGGCGATTAGCGGCGGTAAAAACATTGTCAGCGGTGACAGGCTTGGCATTGAATTCCACGACGGAACTGTCGATGTTATGGCAACCGGTAGAAATCCAAAACCAAAGAAGAAAAAAAAATCAAAACCATCATCGGATGAGCAAGGACAGCTTTTATGAAAAAAATGTTATTTGGCGCAATAATTTTTGTCATCACGGCGGTATCCTGCTACGCCGACAATGCGCTGGGCATAAAGGAACCGCTTAAGCAAGGTGGCTACTATGTGGGTAAGGTAGTACCCGGTGATAAAGTCACCTTTCACGGTAAAACGGTCAAGCAATCCGTCGACGGTACATTTGTCATCGGCCTTGGCTGGAAATATAAAGCGACAGCCAACATCCGCGTTGATCATAAAACGGGCGGGCACACAATGCATCAACTTGATGTGGTTGCACATGATTATGAAACTGAGGAAGTATCGGGACTGCCACCCAAATATGTGGCCCCGCCCAAGGAAGTGCAGGAAAGGATTACCAAAGACGCCGCAGATGTGCGGGCGGTTCGAGCCTTAAACAGTGATCTGCAGAATTTCAGGGAAACTATGATTTGGCCCGTGGAAGGGCGGATCAGCGGTAGGTTTGGTTCTCACCGTATCCTGAATGGTGAACCGCGCAGCCCCCATACTGGCCTTGATATCGCGCCGGGGCAGGGTGCCTTAATTGTGGCACCTTTGGGTGGCAAAGTGACGCTGGTAGGCGACCAGTATCTTACCGGGAACACGATGGTAATTGACCACGGCCACGGCATAAGCAGCGTATATGCGCATATGGAACGCGCCATTGCCAGTGAGGGTGATACGGTAAAACAAGGTGATCCTATCGGTACCGTTGGTATGTCGGGTCGGGCCACAGGTCCCCATCTTCATTGGGGTATGAATTGGTACGGTGAGCGGCTCAATGCCGGTGTCGCCCTTGGTATTGAATAAAGGGAGTAATAACAATGCTTCAAAGATTATTGATCTTCAGTGCGCTGGTGCTGGTTCCTGTTGTCAGTCAGGCTCAAACTACGTTGTTTAGTGGTGAGCTTGCAATTAACGCATCGCTCCTCAGTGATTACCGTTTTCGTGGTGTGTCAAAATCCAATAACGATATCGCGGTGCAAGGCGGCCTTGACTGGTTTGCTGATAACGGAATTTATGTTGGAACTTTTGCGTCCAGCGTGTCTGATTTTAGAGGATCTGACGTTGAAACCAACTTTTACGCCGGTTACAGTACTGAATCCGGTGGCATAATCTATGATTTCGGCGCCACAGCCTACGTTTACCCAGGCGGGACAAACGCGACTTATTTTGAAACTTACGGTTCCGTCGGTGTCGATCTTGGCTTGCTCACAAGTTCAGTGGGTCTCTCATATATGCCGAGCCAGAATAACATCGGAAACACTGACAACGTTTATTTCTTTAACAACACTCGCGCCTCCATTCCCGATACGCCCTTTAATGTCGATCTTCATCTTGGTTATGAGGATGGTTTTTTTGGTGACGGCAAATGGGATTGGCGCATCGGCACCAGTGTTACTTTCGAGCAATTTGAACTCGGCGTCACTTATGTGGATACCAACGTTGTCGGCAGACGTTCGGACAGCGGTGTCGTTTTTAGCATCGGGGCTTATTTTTAGATATATTTGAAAGTCTGTATTCAACGGGTAATTTGGACCAGACCATATTTATTGCAATTTTCGAGCCAGAGAAGTGACCTTTTTCTTAGTACTATTAGGAAGTTCGGCGTGCTCTTCGGCGGCAATGAGACCGCTGTACAGAGTTCCGACATGATCGGCTCCTATGATTTTTGCCGCATATTTAAGTTGCCGGATTGTTCCAAACAACCATCTTCCAAGAAAACCAGGAGCAGAGGACGAGGTGATGAGTACAGCTTTTTTTCGAGGTTCACTATCCTTGCGGTATTTTGGCGCCGGGGTGCCCCAAGGCCAATAAGCATAAACAGCGAGCCGTTCCATAAAACGCTTAAATAGAGCGGTCGCCGACCCAAGGTTAGTCGGGGCGGCCAGGACATAACCGTCAGCGGCTTCGATTTTTGCGACAATCGAACCCATTGCATCTTGCTGCACGCACGGTTCGGGATCGGACCCCGGTTTTTGCATGCATTCTCGGCAATTGAGGCAGAAATGGATTTCCTGCTCACGTAGAAAGATTGTCTCCGTAGTCATACCCTGAACCTCAAGAGCGTTGCTCAAGGCTTGAACAGCTCGGTCCGTTATTCCGTCCTCTCGGTAAGAACCATTTATGATAAGTATTTTTTTGATATCTCTCATTGGTCAAATCCTTTCAGTGGTGCCAATGTTATCCTAATGAAATAAAATAATTATGTCTTGATGAGGATCAATTACTAAGCTTGAGTTTCATCTACTGCTAGCAATCTTAAACATGACCTAGACGAAAGGATGTTTTGAATGTAAAGTCCCAATTTTAGAGGAAAACGCATGTTGTTCCAAAGATTTAAAACACTTCATAAAATTGAAACTCATAAAGAAGTTCTTTATAAATTTATAATACTTTTGAGCATTCTGGTTCTTTATTTCGGATATCTGAGCATTGAATACGGAATATTGACTGGCGGCGTAGTTGCAGTATTGACGTGGAGCTTTTTTGTTTTATGTACTCCTGTCGCCGATGCGGGGTTTTTACTCGATTTTCCAATAAGATTGTTATTTGGGTTTCGCATGCTTTATAGCGAGATTTTAGTTTGGAGTATTGCATTAGCAATAAACGGCTACGCTATCCTTTACAATCAGGAAGCCTACGACAAATCATTGTTAACAATGCTGCTGAAGAAAATTATCCTCACACCTTTTCCATATTGGAGTGTCGTTTTTCTAAGTGGGGTTGGTACATTCCTCTCCATATATTTTGGTGACGAGATGCTGGATGTCTTGAGACACAGGGACCGCGTTAAATATCATCAACATTCCTTTAAATTGAAACTGGTAGGGTTTGTTAGTTTGTTCATGTTGATATTTTTCTCATATTATTTTTTACTAGAATCTCTCAATATTCAGATTAATTAGACAAATCTCCAAATGTCCGCTTTAGAGCCTCTAATGCCAGTCAGTTCCTCCGATTTAGGTCATTTTTGTTATATTTAATGGCTATATTCAGTAAAATTTATGAATTACACTGACTTGGGGGTAAAAAAGGTGATTCGATCTCATAAATGTGTATGATAAGGCGAAATCGTATAGTCGTAAATTGGCAATGTAATTGGATGGTGCATGTCTCGTAGTTATTTTAATCTGGTTCAGGACTTTATTGAGAAGTCAGCGCGCGTCGAAAATTTGACGGAGCTGGCAAAATTATTTGATGTTACAATTAAGAAATTAGGCTGCACTCATTTTATTTGTCTTTCCCATGTAGATGTTTTTAATCCTCCCGACGATGCGGTAATATTATCCAATTATCCTCTGGACTGGGGCATGTATCATCATGAGAAGCAGTATCACAAAAATGATCCAATTATGGATACCTGCAAGGAGCGTATTACGCCATTCACATGGTCGAATAGTGCCTGGAGGTCGCTGCTTGATTTGGACAAGTTGAATATATTAAATGAAGCCGCCGAATTTGAGCTAAGTGAAGGACATACCATACCCATCCATACTGGAGATGGATATTCAGCGTCTTGTTCTGTTGTCTTTCAGCCGGGGGAAGTTAATCCTCATGCTCTGATGGCTATACAGCTTATGTCTATATACTTGTACGAGACAGCGCTAAAAATGAAAACGCAAGCGAAAGCTGTCCGTAAAAAACCAACTGCGAGGCAAATTGATTGTTTGCAGATGATTGCTATGGGTAAAAGCGACTGGGCAATAAGTAAAATCCTTGGCATCAGCGAAAATACGGTAAAGTTTCATGTGAAAGCGATCTTAAATCACTACAATGTCGCAACTCGAAATCAAGCGGTCATTCGAGCACTGTTCTACGGTGAAATAACCTATATGGATGTGGCAGTAAATCAGCCCACCCGAACTCCAGAACAATCTGGGTTTGTACATCTTCCTCAATGAAAAGATGACCAATTAGATTAAAATTAATGGTTGTTTTTTTTTATTATAAAATACTATTGGACGAGTTCACCTACCCCATCAGGTAGTAGTCTAGAACCACCTTCTTGATACATTATTGTATGAAAGGAGGCTGAAAAATGATTCATCTAATTTGTTCCGAAAATAAAAACTTATACGCAGACCTATTGCCACAAATGTATCAGCAACGCTCATCGGTGTTTGTTGATCGGATGAAGTGGGACCTAGTTTGTGAAAATGGACAGGAAAAGGATCAGTTTGATACAGAGGATACAATTTACTTGGTTGCATTGGATGATGAAACTGGGAAAATTTTAAGCTCGATTAGGCTTAATCCTACCAACAAACCTCACCTCATGTCAGATATATTTAACGATTTATGTGAAGGCGGCGTGCCACGCGGGCCGACCATATTTGAAGGTTCAAGATATTGTTACAATCCAGAACTTAAAAGCAGGGCGGACCGTTTGATAGCCATGAGATACATGATTTGTGGGGTCATGGAATGCGCAGTTCTTAATGGGTGGGAACAAATAACTTTCGTAATAAATATGCCGTTGCTTTCACACTGTCTTAGGGCAGGCTGGAACATATATCCGTTGGGAATTCCTGAATATAGGAATAAATTAGCAGTGGGTGCATTTGCGATAGATGTCACCCATCAGGGGCTTGAAAGTGTTCGGGCAAATTTGGGTCTGTTCGAATCTCAGCTCATTGTCGAAACTAGTATCTCGAAGGTAGCTTAAAGGAATTCTATTGTGAACGAATTTGACCAAATATTACTGAGTATTAGACATTCTCTGCAGTCGCTTAATCAGACCCATCAGAGAGAACTGGCGATATTTATAGAGCATTATGCAAGTCAATACGGCATTCACGGCAATACCAATTTTCAACATATGGATATAGAGGTGAACTATGTTAAAAAAATTAACTGAGCAGGAAATTGTTTTCGAGGAACTCCGGAAAACTGGATACGTTATTTTTGAGGATCTTTTACGTCCAGAGGAAGTCGATAGCCTAAGCGAACAATTAAATCATTGGTTTGATAAAACGCCCTCTTGTCAGGGTGAGTTTTACGGGGAAACAACCACGCGCTTTGGATCTCTCCTTAGAAAAGCACCACTCACACAAGAATTGGTCGTGCGGCCAGAAATTTTATCGATCGCAGACGAATTTCTACTGCCGTATTGCGATTGCTATCAGCTAAATTTGAGTCAAGCCGTACGGATACACCCTGGTGCGCCGGAACAACCAGTTCACAGAGACGAGCTTATGTGGCCTTGTGCGAAAGAGAGTGAGTTTTTGATCAATGTGATCTGGGCCATCGACGATTTCACATTTGAAAACGGCGCAACAAGAATATGGCCCGCTCATAAAGATCAATCTCAAGCTTTTGAGTATAATAAAGATGACGCTATCGTTGCTAAGATGAAAAAAGGCTCCGCATTGGTTTTCCTTGGCTCTACAAGGCATTGCGGCGGTGCGAATATCTGTAACGAAGATAGAACGGGAATAATATTTAGCTATTCACTGGGATGGTTAAAGCAAAATGAAAACCAATTTTTAGCTTATCCCCCGGATATTGCATCTGGTTTTTCAAAAGAAATACAAGATTTGATTGGCTATAGAATTCATAAACCAAACCTTGGAGGGTATGAATACAATTGTCCATCAAATTTACTCGGCGGGGAGCATCCCGATGTGCTTCCCGCCGTCGATGCTATCCCTGACCACCTTCTTGAGGTGATCGAGCAATTGAAGCAAAAAATGGGGTGAGCTTGCTGGGGGGCGTTGAAAAGCTGGAATGAGCGAAGCATTAAAGGAACCATCATGTTCTATCATGCTTTATGGGAAGTGTGAGAAATGCGCGATGAGGAACATAAATTTATAGAGTATATTAGAGACAACAATGTTCTTCCGGCAATTGCTATCGAACGGGCGGTTCGCGCCAAGGAAGAAAGTCGCGAGCCGTTGGGCGAGTTGCTCATAAAGCTTGGACTACTTTCAGAAAAAAAACTAGTGGGCGTATATGCGGCCTACTGTGGCATTAAAATAGCAATCGATGATGACTTTCCTGAAGAAAAAATAAAGGTCTTGGATATAGAAGAGCAATTTTTCTCTGGGTCAAATACCATCGTACTTAGCGAAGGTGATGAGCTAATAAAGATAGCGACTAACAATCCCATTGATGATTTTGTCAAAAAAGCAATCAGTTATCTAACAGGAAAAAATGTTGAGTATTTAGTCTCCACGACAAGTGATGTGACGAGCTATTATGACAAATAATGAATTGTGAATGGCAAATCCAAATATTATCTCGATTCCCCGCTCGAAAAACTTAAAATGTTGGACTAGCATTCAATATCGAATCTAAGTCGAAAATAGTCATTCAATTCTCCTAATTTTGGTCATTTTTGTGATATTTGGGGTCTAATTTCGGTAATATGTATGAATTACATTGACTTGGGGGCAAAAAAGGTGTTTATGGCGGCCACGTTTGAATAATATATTTGCTACCCCATCCGCTTCTCTTTCCACGTAATTCGGTTCAGTTGAGGATAATAGGCGTAAGTCATTATCAAGCCGAAAATGTCAATCACAACATAGTGGTTGATTTAGATACCGAAATTTGCACAAGGAGAAATAACATGGCAACTGGTACAGTAAAATGGTTTAACCCAACAAAGGGTTTTGGATTCATCGAGCCAACAGAAGGCGGCAATGACGTGTTTGTTCACATCAGCGCTGTTGAACAATCTGGCCTTTCTACATTAGACGAAGGTCAAACTGTTGAGTTTGAAGTTCAAGAACAACGCGGCAAACAAGCTGCTTGTAACCTTAAAGCTGTTTAATTAAAATAGTTTTATAAAAATTTTAGAAAGCACGGGCTGGTTTTACCGCCCGTGTTTTTTTATGGGGAGTTCTAATTTAGCCCCCTGCCAACATCATCTTGTCGATTCGTAAAGTCGGCGCATCGGTGCCGTATTTGATCTCAAGATCATCTGCAGCGGTCATTTGCATATACATATCTTTTAAATTACCGGCGATGGTTATTTCGTTGACCGGGTATGTAAGCTCGCCATTTTCAATCCAAAAACCACTGGCACCGCGGCTGTAATCGCCTGTGATGCCATTGACGGAGCTGCCGATCAGTTCTGTGACGTAAAACCCGTCTTTGATATCACCGAGCAAATCTTTGACACTGACAGTTCCCGCTTCCATATAGAGATTGCTTGTGGACGGCGACGGCGGACTTGATGTGCCGCGACTGGCGCGCCCATTACTGGTAAGGCCGAGCTGCCGGGCACTGGTGCTATCCAGTATCCAGTTTTTAAGAATGCCATCGGCTACAATATCAAGTGGAGCATTGCGCACGCCTTCGCCGTCAAAGGGGCGCGAGGACGGACCACGTAGGATATGCGGATTATCGATGATATTGATATTTTCCGGAAAGACCTGCTTTTCCATCATTTCAAGAAGGAAGCTGGTGCCACGTGCGATCGATACCCCGTTAATTGCACTGGCGACGTGGCCAATCAATGTCCGCGACACCCGTGGATCATAGACCACCGGTATTTCACAGGTATCTGCTTTTCTCGGGTTTAGTTTCTTCAAGGTACGTTCTGCAGCTTCCTGTGCGATTTTATAGGGGCTATCCAAATCTTCGAAATGACGGCGCGAGGTCCAGGCGTAATCGCGCTCCATTGTCGTGTTCTCTCCGGCAATTACCGAAATACTACAACTAAAATTGCTTGAGTTATAATGGCCGACAAATCCATCTGAATTAGCAAGGGTGATTGCGCCGTGTGTGACACTGGCCCCAGCACCTTCCGAATTGGTAATGCCTGGCGTTTCAAGAGCGTGAGCCTCGGCCTCAGCAGCCATATCTTTTAGTGTTTCTTCATCAAGATCACGCTCGTCACAAAGATCAAGCTCCGGAAGATTATCAAGAGCGAGAAGTTCTTTATCAGCTAGCCCGGAGTAGGGATCTTCCGGTGTGTTTCTTGCCATATCAAGGGCGCGTGAAACCAATTCATCAAGGGTTGCATTCGACATATCGCTGGAAGAGACAATTGCCTGTTTTTTTCCGATAATCACCCGTAGGCCGAGATCAGCATTTTCAGAGCGCTCAATGTCCTCCAATTTTCCGAGCCGCCAGGAAACAGAGCTTGATTTTCCCGTGAAGAATACAGCATCGGCATGATCAGCACCTGCTTTTTTTGTGTTCGAGACAAGATCTGCCAAACGCTCAGACGACATCATATTTGCGCTATCACTCATAATATTCCTATTCGATGTTTAATTTCGACCATTTGGCGTCGACGGTTTTTATAATCTCTTCATCCATTGATATAAGCTCACCCCACTCGCGGTTCGTTTCACCGTCCATCTTGTTGGTGGCATCAAGGCCTATTTTCCCGCCAAGACCGGATACCGGTGAGGCGAAATCAAGATAATCTATCGGTGTGTTTTCGTTAAGTGTTACATCACGCACCGGATCCATCCGTGTTGACATGGCCCAGATCACTTCTTTCCAGTCGCGCGCATCAATATCATCATCAACCACAATAACAAATTTGGTATAGATAAATTGTCTTAGGTAAGACCAAACCCCCATCATTACGCGTTTGGCATGACCTGCGTAGGCTTTCTTGATCGACACGACCGCAACTCTGTATGAGCATCCCTCCGGTGGCAGCCAGAAATCAACAATTTCCGGAAACTGCTGCTGCAGTAGCGGGATAAATATTTCATTGAGGGCCTCACCAAGGATTGCCGGCTCGTCCGGTGGTTTTCCGGTATAGGTCGACAGATATATAGGGTCTTTGCGCATAGTTATGGCCGTCGCAGTAAAGACCGGAAATTTTTCAACACTGTTATAATATCCGGTGTGATCGCCAAATGGCCCCTCGTCGCCGTAATCATCCAGTGAGACATGCCCTTCGATGACAATTTCGGCGGTGGAAGGCACCTTAAGTGGTACCGTTTTACAGTCAACAAGCTCGGTTTTTTTGCCCCTTAAAAGTCCGGCGAACTGATATTCGGAGAGGGTGTCCGGCACTGGAGTTACTGCACCAAGTATCGTCGCTGGATCAGCACCGATGACAACAGCAACTGGTAATGGTTCCGATTTTTCCGCTTTCCAGCGTCTATGATGCTGTGCGCCGCCACGGTGTTTAAGCCAGCGCATCAGTGTCTGATTTTTATTCAGCACCTGCATCCGGTAAATACCGAGGTTATAATCATCCTCTTTGATCTTGCCGGGACCTTTTGAGACAACAAGTGGCCAGGTGATAAGCGGGGAGGCGTCATCAGGCCAGCATTTTTGTATAGGCAGCGTATTGAGATCAATATCATCACCCTTAAGCACCACCTCATGAACTGGGCCGTTCTTTACTGTTTTGGGCCGCATGGTCATGGCTTTTTTAAGCATGGGAAGCTTATCAAGGGCGTCTTTAAATCCGCTCGGTGGTTCGGGCTGGCGGAGTGCTGCCAGTGTTTCACCGATGCCGCGAAGGTCTTCGGGTTTTGCGTCAATGCCCATGGCAACGCGTTCAACGGTTCCGAATAAATTGGTTAGCACCGCCATGGTGCTGTTGCTGCCGTCACATTTGGTGGCGTTTTCAAATAGAAGGGCCGGACCGCCGTTTTGCAAAGTACGGCAACCGATTTCAGTCATCTCAAGATCAGCGGATACAGGTTCAGTTATCCTAACCAGTTTACCAGTTTCTTCAAGATGATTTATAAAATCTCTAAGTGATGAATAGCTCATGACTTCTTATAGGAGAAATCATCTCGAATGATAAGAATAAAATTATTCCTCATCACTTTCTTCGTCGCGGGCTATGGCTTCCAGGATAAGACGTTTTGCTGTCTCCGGACCTTCCCAGCCAACGATCTTGGCCCATTTGCCTTCTTCAAGGTCTTTATAATGCTGAAAGAAATGCTGAATTTGGTTTAGTAGTAGTTCCGGAAGGTCTTCATGGCTGTGAACATCCTTGTATGTTGGATCTGTCTTGAGATCCGGCACAGCGAGGATTTTCTCGTCTTCTCCTGCTTCATCTTCCATGAGTAAAACACCAATCGGACGCGCGCGGATGATGCATCCTGGCACCAATGGTTCACCGACGACCACAAGCACATCACATGGATCACCGTCACCGGAAAGAGTGTGCGGAATATAACCATAGTTTGCCGGATAGCGCATGGGTGTGTGAAGAATGCGATCAACGAGAATAGCGCCGCTGCGTTTATGCATTTCGTATTTAACCGCGGCACCACCAACGGGCACTTCGATAATGACGTTGATTTCTTCTGGTGGATTAAGGCCAGCGTTAATTTTATTTATATGGGGCATTTTTTATACTCATGCGAATCGATCTAGGTGATATGCGGGCAATATAGCCAATCATATAACTTTGTCAGCATGTTTTTGCATAAAAAAACCCCGCATGAAGCGGGGTTCTCTCAAATGTCTGTTAAAAGCTGTTAGCCAAGACCCATTTTCGCAACAATCGCCACCAAAAGAATAGCAACAATGTTGGTAATTTTAATCAGCGGGTTAATGGCGGGACCTGCAGTATCCTTGTAAGGATCACCAACAGTATCACCAGTTACCGAAGCTTTATGGGCTTCTGAACCTTTACCACCGTGATTGCCATCTTCGATATATTTCTTGGCGTTATCCCATGCGCCACCACCAGATGTCATGGAGATAGCAAGGAACAAGCCGGTGACAATAGTACCAAGAAGCATCGCGCCCAATGCCTGGAAGGCGGGGACGAGGCTACCAGTTACTAAATAAGCGGCGAAGAACAGGATAAATGGTGCAAGCAGTGGAAGCAATGAAGGAACAATCATTTCCTTAATCGCAGCTTTGGTAAGCAGATCAACGGCTTTACCATATTCTGGTTTGGCTGTTCCTTCCATAATACCCGGGATTTCCTTGAACTGACGACGTACTTCAACAACCACACTGGCTGCCGCGCGACCAACAGCAAGCATCGACATGGATGCGAACAGATAAGGAAGCATACCGCCAATAAACAGACCGATCACAACGAACGGATCCTGAAGCGGGAACGTAATGTCAGCATACTGCGGAAGATAATGTGCAATTTCCTCAGTGTAAGCTGCAAACAGCACAAGTGCTGCAAGCGCCGCTGAACCAATAGCGTACCCTTTTGTTACCGCTTTGGTGGTGTTGCCCACAGCATCAAGTTTATCAGTTGTGTTACGAACATCTTCCGGAAGGTTTGACATTTCAGCAATGCCGCCAGCGTTATCCGTAACCGGACCGTAGGCGTCAAGTGCGACAACCATACCAGCGAGCGATAACATCGCAGTGGCGGCAATTGAAATACCGAACAGGCCAGCTTGCGAAAAAGCAATGAAAATACCACCGCAAATGATAATCACGGGAACAGCCGTTGATTCCATTGAAATGGCAAGTCCTTGAATAACGTTTGTACCGTGACCGGTTTCTGATGCTTCAGCGATCACTTTAACCGGGCGGTATTCAGTACTTGTATAATATTCAGTGATCCAAACGATCAGCGCTGTAACGCCAAGACCGGTTAAAACACAGAAATATAGGTTCATTGAACTTAGAACTGTACCGTCGATCAACACAGCGCCAGAGAACATATCCCACTGATAGAACATACCGTAAATAAGCGCCGCAGAGATCACTGCACTGGCGATCAAGCCCTTATAAAGAGCGCCCATGATATTTTCAGATGAACCAAGTTTTACAAAGAAAGTACCGATGATGGTTGCAATAATAGAAAGTGCACCGATCATTAGCGGAAGAACCATCATATTAGTAACGGAGCTTTCAACAAACGCACTCGAAGCGATAAGCATTGTTGCCACCACTGTCACAGCATATGTTTCAAACAGATCAGCGGCCATACCCGCACAGTCACCAACATTGTCGCCAACGTTATCAGCAATAGTTGCTGGGTTGCGGGGATCATCTTCGGGGATTCCGGCTTCAACTTTACCAACCATGTCGCCGCCAACGTCAGCACCTTTTGTAAAGATACCACCGCCGAGACGGGCGAAAATTGAAATTAGGCTGGCACCAAAACCAAGACCGATAAGTCCTTCAAGGTTGTAGCGGACATCTGCACCAGATGACACCATATACATATAGTAAAGTGCCACACCAAGCAGACCAAGACCAACAACAAGCATTCCTGTAATTGCACCGGATGTAAAGGCAACATCAAGCGCCTTTCCAAGGTCTTCTGATGCGGCTTGTGATGTTCTGACGTTGGCACGAACGGATACGTTCATTCCGATGTAGCCGGCAGCGCCGGATAATACGGCACCTGTGATAAAGCCAATAGCAACATGGCCGCCAAGTAGTAGATACAGTCCGATGGCGACAACGACACCAACGATAGCAACAGCCTTATACTGGCGGTTCAAATATGCAGCAGCACCTTCCTGAATAGCTTCTGCAATTTCCTGCATACGCTCGTTCCCCGTGCCGTAGGCCATTACCTTGCGTGTTGCATAAATACCGTACAGCAATGCAAGAACGCCACAGCCAATAATTATTAAATTAATATCAGTCATTATTCCCTCTATTTTAGTTTATTTAAAAACAGTTTCCCTTTGATACAGCGCGCAATTAATCGCGCTTCGGGTTTCTTCCCTACAAAAGATAAAACACAATGCTCAATTATGATCAGGAAATCAAGGATTGATTAGGATTAGCCTTCAATTGATGATCAGAAGATGTGACCGATGAATAGGCTCAGAAATAGGATCAAACCAAAATGATGATTTGATTTGAAAAGTTTCAAACATATTTCACGGTTATTGATGTCCAGAGCACGGTACTGATAAATATAATGACCGCCGGCCAGTAGCATACCTGCGTAATACCCAACTCCGATATTTGCAAACCAGCCTGCTGCTAAATAGAGTAGAAAAGCAAATCCATAAAATCCGATAAGCCAGCGATGGGTATTATCGCCAAGGCGAAGGGCTGTGGATTTAACACCGACAATTTCGTCGTCCTCCCGGTCCTGATGAGCGTAGATAGTATCGTAACCCAATGTCCAGAATATGCCGCCAATATAGAGTAGAATGGCGGGAAGCTCAATGGTGCCAGTAACCGCGCTCCAGCCAAGAAGCGCCCCCCAGTTAAAGGTAAACCCAAGCATCAGTTGGGGCCAATAGGTGACCCTTTTCATAAGCGGGTATATAACGATAAGGATGAGAGACGCCGCACCAATCATCTGTGTGAAACTGTTTAACTGAAGTAAAATATAAAGGCCAACGAGGCATAGAAATGCTAGAAAGACAAATGCGCCAAAAACGGATACTCTGCCACTGGGAAGAGGGCGTGCTTTGGTTCGCTCAACTTTTGCATCCGCTTCACGGTCCCATAGATCATTGACGACACATCCGGCGCCGCGCATGACAAATGCACCCACAGAGAATAAAAGAAGCAATTTTAGATTGGGAATTAGTTCTGGATCACCGTAAAAGTGACTGGCGAGCATAATAGACCAAAGTCCTGGCCATAAAAGAAGCCAGGTGCCGATCGGCCTGTCTGCACGCATGAGTTGGAGATACCCCCAGGCAAAATCAGGCGATACTTTATGGACCCAGCTTGTCTGAACTGTGTCCTCAGGTGCTTTTTTTATGCGCTCATCTAATTTTGTCATTTGTCTTTGGGCAACTTGAGTTTATCATGTGAGTATAGTCATAACCAAAATTGAACAAATGTCGAATAAAAACCCGAAAACACGCCTCTATACTCCGCATGAACTCAAGGCCGGTGCAGTGCACTTGGTTGATGGCAATCAGGGTCATCATTTGGTTAATGTAATGCGAATAAAAATGGGGGACTATGTCAGCTTGTTTAACGGTCATGCTGGCGAATGGCTCGGTGAAATTACGAAAGTAGGTAAGGGAAAGGCGAAAGTAACGGTTCGCGAAAAAACGGCTGATCAGAAATGGGAACAGGATTTATGGTATCTTTTTGCGCCGATCAAAAAAGCTCGCGTTGATTACGTCATCCAAAAAGCAACGGAGCTAGGCGTGTCGCGCATATCACCCGTTATCACAAACCGGACAAATTTGGACCGTATAAAACAGGATAAGATGGTTGCTAACAGCATTGAAGCCGCTGAGCAATGTGGGCGTATGACTGTTCCCGAAATTGACGCCATGACGTCATTGGAGGATAGGCTTAAAAACTGGCCGGAAGATCGCGGGATCCTTTTTTGTGATGAAGCAGGAGATACCAGTACAATGCAAGACTTGAAGTCATCCTTTAAAAGTTGGGCTATACTTATTGGCCCTGAAGGCGGATTTTCACCAGAAGAAAGAATGATGATAAGAGACCATAAAAACACGACCGCTATATCACTGGGGCCTCGCATTTTACGCGCTGACACTGCTGCGGTGGCGGCACTGTCACTGTGGCAGTCTTATTTTGGAGATTGGCGGCGATGAACAATAACCAACATTCGCCCTGGGGACTGCCACCAGATGATAACGAACCACCACCAAGAAATAGTATGAAATTTTTTATACTGACGGTGATAGTCGTCGTGGTTCTGGTTTTTATTCTGGCGTGGTTTTTGAGCGATGGCCTTTCAAGCGATCAAGGTGCCTACCTAGCCTATGATTTTATGCTATTGGCATTGGTTGGTGCAGGACTGATCGGCCATATTGTCAGCAATCCGGGTCAGTCACTGCGTAATATGGCTGGTTGGGTGATTATATTTGGCGTGTTGGGGCTCGGATATTCGATCTGGAACGGAAACGGCCGCCTGGCGAGTGAATTAAATCCCGCTGCTGGCGAATTTGCCGAGGGGGCGATTACTTTTCGCGCTGATCTCAGTGGTCACTATTTTATCAGGGCAGAGGTCAACGGAGTAGAAATCGGTTTTATGGTTGATACTGGGGCGACTCATATTGTTCTTAACAAAGCGGATGCTGAGAAAATAGGATTTGATATTGAAAGGCTTGATTTTAATATGCCCGCCTCGACGGCGAACGGTGTCGTCTATAGTGCCGCTGTTAATCTGGGCTCGGTCACAGTCGGGCCAATCCGAATAGAAAATATTGATGGATATGTAAATCAGGGCGAACTGGGTGTTTCTCTGCTTGGCATGAGTTTCCTGAATCGCTTGAGTGGATATGAAGTTCGGGACGGACTATTGACTTTATATCCTTAATTCCCACATGATGGTAATCCGTTATTCAGGGCAATAATAAGAGGGCTAACCAGTGAGCAACATATCAAGAAATTCCCCCATCGAATCCAAACAACAATTGATCGATTATATCGCTTCTGGCTCTAAGCCTAAGGAACAGTGGACCATCGGCACGGAACATGAAAAGTTTGTTTATTGCGTCGATAGTCAAAAGCCAGTCCCTTACGAAGGCGAGCGGAGCATAAGAGCGATTTTGCAGGCGCTGCAAAAAGAATTTGACTGGGAACCGATCATGGAAGGTGAATATAAAATTGGCCTCAAAAAAGACGGTCAATCGGTTACGCTGGAACCGGGCGGTCAACTGGAACTGTCAGGTGCTATGGTAAAGACCCTTCATCAGACCTGCGCCGAAAGCACAAGTCATCTCAGGCAGGCTCAGGCGGTGAGTGAAAAGCTTGGCATAAACTACCTTGGTATGGGCTTTAACCCCAACACAAAGCGCGAAGACGTTCCGCTGATGCCAAAAGGTCGCTATAATATTATGCGTGACTATATGCCTAAGAAGGGAAACCTCGGACTTGATATGATGTTGCGGACATGCACGATCCAGGTCAACCTCGATTATTCATCGGAAGCGGATATGGTGAAGAAATTTCGCGTTTCACTGGCATTACAACCACTAGCGACAGCGATCTTCGCTGCCAGTCCCTTTACCGAAGGAAAACCAAATGGTTTTCAGAGCTATCGCTCGCACATCTGGACCGACACAGACCCGGACCGTTGCGGCATTTTACCGTTTGTGTTTGAAGACGGGATGGGATTTGAAGCATATGTTGATCATGTGCTCAATGTACCGATGTATTTTGTTTATCGCGACGGCATTTATCATGATGTCTCGGGAAAGTCGTTTAAGGATTTCATGAACGGCACCCTTGAAGGATTTGAAGGTCAAATCCCGACTATCGCCGATTGGGAAGATCATATGAGTACGTTGTTTCCAGAAGTACGTCTTAAAAAATTCCTCGAAATGCGCGGAGCTGATGGTGGCACATGGAGCCGCATTTGTGCGCTTCCTGCTCTTTGGGTTGGCCTGTTATATGATGATCAGGCTCTTGATGAAGCTTGGCATATGGTCAAAGACTGGAGCCATGAAGATCATCAGTATCTCCGTGATAATGTGCCGCGCGATGCGCTAAGCGTTCCTTTTAAAAACGGAACCGTTCAGGATCTTGCCAAACAGATGCTTGACATATCTGCTGGCGGCCTCGAGAGGCGTGCATTTCTAAATAATACTGGCGAGGACGAGCGGGTATTTTTGAAATCGCTCTATGAAACAGTGGAAAGTGGTAAAACAACTGCCCAACGTATGCTTGACTGTTACCACGGAAGCTGGAATGGTGACATCAGCAAAGTGTTTGAGGATTGTTCATTTTAAAATAAATCTGAAGGGGAATAGATGAAGCGCGAATTTGGTCTGGTCGGCGTCATTGCCACGGTCGTCGGTTATGTGATCGGTGCGTCTATTTTCATTCTTCCTGGTCAGCTTGCGGGCACCGTTGGTCCAGCGGTCGTTATCGCTTATAGCTTAGCAGCTGTGATTGCCTTGTTTGCCTGTGTGGCGGCTGCGCAGATTGGAAGCCTTTATCCGCAGCCCGGTGCTGGCTTTATCGCGATCACCAGACTGGTCTCACCGCTCGGCGGGTTTCTGACGATTTGGTTGATGCTCGCCGCCTATGTCTTCGCCATAGCATTGATCGCGGTTGGTTTTGGCGAATATTTATCAGTTCTTTTGCCCATGATCAATAAGACAGCTGCCGCTTACGGCGTCGTGCTTTTGTTCGGACTTCTCAACCTTGGCGGTGCTGATGTTCTGGTGCGGGTTCAGACGTTTATTGTGCTATTATTTATGATTGCGCTTGCCGCTGTCTCTTTTGGTGGGGTTTTTAATACTGAAGCCGCAAATCTCTCACCGATGGTTCCCACGGGCTGGAATAGCGTGATACTCGCTGTGGTGCCAGCATTCTTTTCATACGGTGGGTTTATGGTGGTCATGGAAATGGCAGGGGAGATCAAAAACCCCGCGCGCATCATTCCGCTCGGCCTTGCAGTAAGCTTTGGTGTTGTCCTGCTCACTTATATAGCACTTTCCTTTACTCTGGTTGGTACTATTAACTGGCAAACACTGGCGGAGATTGAAGCGCCGGTGTCTCATCTTGCAAAAATATTATTTGGTGACATTGGTGCAACATTTGTGACCGTCGCCGCTGTTGGCGCCGCTGCCACATCTGTCAACGCCCTTATCTTAGTGGCATCGCGCGATATCATTGCCCTGTCGGAAGCGGGACTTGCGTCATCACGGCTCCTCCCTGAAAACAGTGCAACTGGCAGACCCACGCTCGCCGTGATAGTGGTGATCATTTTATCTGTTATATCCCTGTTGCTCGGCCAAACGGTGATGGAATATGCGGTCTGGGTATCGGCAATCACCTTGATATATCAGGCGATTATCGGTGTGGCACTTTTATTTGTGTTTGCGAAGGCCCGCGACGAATACCAAAGATCAGCGTTTAAAATATCCAAAAACTGGCTCAGATTTTGGGGTTGGGGTTCAATTATCATCTCGCTCTCCTTTTTGTTTCTGGTGTTTCAGGACAGTCAAGGCCGGACCATGGGTGCCGCCATTTATCTGGGACTTGGTGTCATTTATTATCTGCTACAGACAAAAAAAAGCCGGAACTGATCCGGCCTTTTCCCCATTATGTTTTCTAAATTAATACCCGCCAAATGATCCCATTGAACCGGGGAAGACGATTGGGCTTTCGGCGCCGTTCTTGGCAACGGCGGCAACGCCGAAGTAGTAATTATCAATGACCAGATTTTCAAAGGTGTAGGTATCCACATCACCGACATATTTGCTGTAGGTCCATTGATTGCTATCGGTGAGACGCCAGTATACTTTATATCCAGCAAGGTTTTCCGCCATGTCACCTTCAGGTTTTTCCCAGCTGATCACTGCCGACGCGCGAACGGCGCCTTTTAAGGATACATCGGCAGGGAACGGCGGTGCTGCGGCCATTTCAGCGAGCGCTGTTATATTTAGCGCTGTAAGCTTTCTCGCATAGTCAAAATTGACGCCTTCAATTACGTCACCATACGCGCGCCCGTCTTCAACGCGGATGTCTTGATGCTGACGGTCATAATGTTCGTTTGTTTCCATTATGCGCACACCGGGAATACCAACTGCATTAAACGGGCGGTGATGACCGCCACGGCCAAATCGGTCAAGTCGGTAAACCATCATCACATCCAGGTTTGGAACGTATTTATCGGCCTGTCTGTCAACGAAGCGGGCAATATTTCGCGACGGGCTATCGACTTCACCACCAGCAAAGCGGCGTTCTCTTGCTTCATCCTCTGTTTCAACATCGCGGGTGCCTTCTGAAAATACCCGCGCCGTTGTGTTGTTGGTTACACCATTAATGCCGGTAATATTTCCGATCATGTCATTGTTTAGGACCGCTTTGATGCGCCAGTTATTTTCAAGCGCGTGTGCAGCAACGATTTGTCCACCAAAAAGCCCCTGTTCTTCGCCGGAAAGCCCCATATAAATGATCGAGCCGGCGAATTTATAATTGCTGAGCACACGGGCGGCTTCAATAACGCCGGCCATTCCTGAAGCATTGTCATTTGCACCCGGGCTTTCGTCTACACCGTTCAATGGATCGGAAATCCGGCTATCAATGTCTCCTGACATTGAAACGTAACGGTTCGGATCATGCTCGCCGCGCTGAATAGCAACAACACTAACCACTTCTGTCGGTTCAGGGATACGGTTTCCGGTTACGGTATCTGATACATACATAACCTCGAGACAGCCGCCACAATCAGCACTGATTTTCTCAAATTCCGCAAAGATCCAACGCCGCGCCGCGCCGATGCCCCGGGTCTCTGACTTTGTATCCGATAATGTGTGGCGAGTGCCGAAGCTCACCAGTTTGCGAATATCTGTTTCGATGCGGTCTGCCGAGACATCTTTAACCATTTGGTGGATCATAGGAAGTTCCTGCGGCGGAACCTCCTGCGCGGTGGCAATAGAACAGGCGAAAACCATGCTGCTCGCGGTTATGGCCATATTCTTGAACGATGGCATTTGAGTTTCTCCCTTATATATTTTTTATCTCAACCATAAAACCGTATCATAGCAGTCGCGTCAACTTACATTTTATTGCAAATTGTGTCTGCTCGTACTAAAAATGGTAAGGGGATCATGCATAGGGGTCAGACAATGAATAAAGTTCTGTTTAGTTTTTTATCACTGATAACCATCTTGCCGGGCGTAACAAGCGCCGACGAGGTGGAACTCAAGGCGGTTTTTGATCCGATAATTGAAGAGATGATGGCTGAAAAAAACATTCAGGGCTTCGTGTTTTCAGTCGTATCAAAAGATGACGTTCTTTATAAGAACACTTACGGCGTAAAAAATATGTATTCCCGTGAGCCGGAAAGCAATGCCTCCCTGTTTCATATGGCATCGGTGACGAAAACATTCGTCGGCACTGCCCTTATGCAACTCCATGAACAAGGAAAACTGGATATTGATCAGCCAGTGGTTGAGATTGTGCCTTATTTTGTGTTGGTGGATAGCCGCTATAAAGACCTTACGATCCGTCAGTTTGCATCGCATATATCCGGTATGCCCGATTTTGATAGTGATCCTTGGCATAATCCACAATATGATGAAGAAGCATTAGAGCGTTTCGTGCGCAATTTTATATCCCACAAATTTTTGACCCATGAGCCGGAAACAGTTTTTCAGTATTGCAACACGGGGTATGAGCTACTGGGCGATGTGATCTCCAAGGCATCTGGAATGTCCTTTGAAGACTATGTGCTCGAAAATATTCTGATCCCGGCAGGAATGGTAAACAGCACGCTTCTTCTTCACGAAGCCGATATGACCAATTTGAATAGTCTTCACCTCCAGAAGGATGGTGAACTCAGTATCGCCGATGTTTATCCTTACAACCGAATGCATGGCCCCAGCTCTACTTTGATTTCAAATATTGATGATATGGCACGATGGGTGCAGCTTAACCTCAATGGTGGGACACTGAATGGTAATCGCGTTCTTAGAAAAGAAACGCTCGATCATATGTGGAAGCCGGCGGTCGGAAAAAACGGCAATCAGTTTGACCGGGTCGGTATAAGTTGGCAACGCCGCGAACAAAATGGACATTTGACTATTTTTCATGGCGGCTCGGACGGATTTAGGGCATATATTATCATGATACCTGATGTGGATATTGGTTTTGTCTGGATGTCAAATACGGCAGGTCAGCCTTACCATGATTTTTCCATGAAAATCGCAGAGAAACTTATTGAATATAGAGGAAATGAATAATGGGCGCAGCAGCCGAACAAAGAAACTCTGAAGTAACAAAATTACTAGAAGACGTGAGAAACCTTGCCGGACCAGTTGAAGTGAGCAGGGAGAATTTAACAAATATCAAAGACGCTTTGGTAGCCATTGCATCAAAAGAAGAATATTGGGGCGAGGAAGAGTTTCCGGCTCCAACCGATGGCACGGTTCATAAACGATATCTCGTTTCGCAAGATGATGATGACAGCTACGCTCTTTATTTAAACGTTATGCATACGGGGAAAGTTACACCACCTCACAATCACACAACATGGGCCTGTATTGCCTCGGTGGAAGGCGAAGAAGCCAATTATGTCTACACTCCCGAAGAAGATGGCCCGCTCGTGCCAGGTGACCGCAAGATCAACCTGACCGAGACAATTGTCGTTAAACCGGGGCAGGGAATTGGACTTCTTCCGGATGATATTCATTCTATCGCTATCAACGATGGGGAAAGCACGCGCCATCTTCATCTTTACGGACGTGGGCTAGAAACACTTGAAAAACGTTTGATGTGGGACAAAGATCTTAGCTCATGCAAGTATTTTGTTATGGATGTTAAAACAACGCGATAACAGGAAAGCGCCATGTCAACCGCCCATGAAGTCGTAAGCAGAGAAGCGTGGACCGAAGCGCGTAAGGAGTTGCTGGTCAGGGAGAAGGAACTTAACAAGAAGCGCGATGAGTTGAGTGCTGCACGCCGCGACCTTCCATGGGTGGAAATTACCGATAATTATATGTTTGAAGGGGTCGAAGGTAAAGTCACCCTCGCTGACTTGTTTGCTGGTAAAAGCCAGCTCATCATACAACATTTTATGTTTGGCCCCGATTGGGAGGAAGGGTGCCCCAGCTGTTCTTATCTGGCTGATAGTCACGATGGCATCAACATCCACCTCAATCAGCGTGATATCAATATGGTAGTGATTTCAAACGGTCCTCTTGATAAGCTAGTGGCCTATAAGAAGCGCATGGGTTGGGCGTTCGATTGGTTGTCCTCAATGGGAACATCGTTTAATTATGATTTCGATGTTTCTTTTAGTGAAGATGATCATGAAAAAGGCACGGGTGTATATAATTATCAGCCGCTTCAGCGCCCTATGTCGGAACTCCCGGGGTTTAGCTGCTTCTATAAGGATGATGACGGAAAAATCTATCACACCTATTCCACTTTTGCCGGCGGCCTTGATCCTATAATTTCAGCAGATCAATATATGGATCTGACCGCCAAAGGTCGCAATGAAAGTGAATTTGATTTCCCCATGGCCTGGATCAGGCGCCATGATCAATATGAGTGATAAAGAAATGATAGTGAACCTCTTATTTTAAACTTGTCTTACGTGAAAAATAAAAATACAGTTGTAGAATAAAAAGTTGTTTAGAGAAATCCATGGGGGGATGGTATGCGGCGTTACGAACAGAATAAATCTAATCGCAATAATTCAATCAAAAAAGTAAAATCGATTTCAGCCTTTGCGGCAATATTGCCACTTGCTGCTTGCGGTGGTGGAAGCGTTGCTCCAACATCTTCGATACCTACCCCGGCTCCTGCACCTGATCCTGATTTTATCGAAAACCCTACCAACGTCTTTATTGCCCGTGATGATAGCGGTGGCACGTTGTCAGAAGGTGCAAATAACGCAAACCTTACCGTTACAGGTGGTGCTGGAAGTGACAGCATAACGACGGGGGCAGGTGCTGATAATATTTCCGCTGGCGCTGGAAACGATACTATTATTTCAAATAATGGTAATGATACTATTCATGGTGGCGCTGGTAATGACACCATCACCAGTGGCAATGGCGATGACCTGATCCGCGGCGGCGAAGGACGTGATGGTATTGATGGGGGCGCTGGAAATGACGCTATTATAGTAGTCGGGACAACCAGTGCCGATCAATATAACAATACTGACATCACCAATCCAGCGGGGTCTGGTCAGGATTTGTCGGATTTGATCACTTTGGCCGATCTCAATGATCGTACTGTGAGCGAAGTAGTATCTGGCGAAATTATTAATGGCGGTTCTGGCACAAACACGCTCTATATTTATGGTACTGTTGATTTGACCGGTGTGACACTTTCAAATATTACGACTCTTATCGTCAACTCTGATGTAACCTTAACTCCTGAGCAAATTGCTCAGTTTGCAACCATTGACGGTGATGGCAGTTCAGTGATTAACATTGAAATTCCATCTGGTTCGAGTGATACTTATATCCTCGATCTCAGCGCTGTGGACCTTTCCGATGTCGCTAATATCAATATCGATGGTGATATCACGGTCAAGATCGATGATGCATCGGCTCTTAATGGTGTTGGTGCTATTTCTTCCGGTTTGGGCGATAAGATTACCGTTGAAGTGATCGGAAACGGTTCCGATACGACGATCAATCTTGGTGACATTGCGGACACTTTTGAAAAAGTTGATATTATTGAAATTGAACCCAATGTGACACTGGAGATTGATAACGCAAGTGACGTTACAAGTCTGGGGCTGGAAGGAATTGCCGGGGACGGTGAAATAGATACCAATGGAGATCCGGATGTTCAAGATGCCCTCAATGATAATGTCGAAGTTTCAAAACCAAAAATTACCATCAATGATGTAGATGTTGATGAAGTAAATGAGTCAGCTATTTTCACTGTAACTCTTTCCAAAACTTACTTTGAGCAGATAACTGTTGATTATACGGCCCCGGATGGTACATCTGGCACCTTGACCTTCAATCCTGGTGAAATATCCAAAACTTTCGACAGTGATTGGAGTGATGATGACGTTTTCGAACCTGATGCTGAGATAGTGGCATCACTTTCCAATCCGACAAATGCAACCATATTGGATGGTACGGGATATCTTACTATTATTGATGATGACAGTCCTGATCCGGTCTTGGAATTGACAGATTTGGATGGTGAGAATGGGTTTCAATTGAATGGGATTGATTTCAACGGAGCTGCCGGTTTTTCTGTTTCCGATGCGGGAGATTTTAATAATGATGGATACGATGATTTTTTAATCGGAGCAATTGGTGGTGTAGACGAACCTTCTGATGTAGGTAAAACTTTTTTGATTTTTGGCGGGGCAAACGTTGATGGAGGAGATGGGGCATTCGAGCTTGCTAGCCTTCAGGCGGCTGATGGGAGTACGGGTTTCCAAATAAATGGCATAAACAGAGGCGATGAAAGTGGTAGATCAGTTTCCAACGCGGGAGATATAAATAATGACGGTTTTGACGATCTGATAATCGGGGCAAGTTATGCAGATACTAACGGTGATAGAAGTGGCGAATCTTATGTGATCTATGGCGGTGTAGGTGTTGACGGGGGTGACGGTAGTTTTGAACTTTCCAGCTTGGCATCGGGTGATGGCAGTGCGGGTTTTCAAATAAACGGCGTTGATGAAACGGACTTCTCAGGCGGGTCGGTTTCCAATGTTGGTGATGTCAATTCTGACGGCTTTGATGATTTTATAATTGGAGCAAGGTTTGCCGATTCTAATGGTGTGGCTAGTGGCGAGTCTTACTTAATATATGGTGGCGTAGGTATCGACGGGGGTGATGGTAGCTTTGAACTTTCCAGCTTGGCATCGGGTGATGGCAGTACGGGATTTCGAATTAACGGTGTGGATGATAATGATAGAAGTGGGGTTTCTGTCTCGGGCGCCGGTGATGTCAATGGTGATGGTTATGATGATTTTATTATCGGGGCTCGGCTCGGAGATTCCAATGCAGGTGATAGTGGAGAATCCTATATTGTTTATGGTGGATCGGATATTGATGGTGGCGATGGCACATTCGAACTTTCCTCTCTGGCTTCGGGGGATGGAAGTGCCGGATTTCAATTAGACGGAATTGATCTAAATGACTATAGCGGCTTTTCAGTTTCGAGCGCTGGAGATATCAATCGAGATGGTTATAGTGATATTATCATCGCAGCAAGTTATGCTGATGCAAATGGTGATAGCAGCGGTGAGGTTTACGTTGTTTATGGCGGCCAAAATGTAGATGGTGGTGATGGTGTTTTTGAACTTTCCTCCCTGGCATCTGGTGGTGGAACAGGTTTTCAATTAAACGGTATCAATGCAGGCGATGGAAGCGGTAGATCAGTTTCCGGTGCCGGTGATGTCAACGGTGATGGTTATGACGATCTGTTAATTGGAGCAAGTACAGCTGAAAGTAGTACACTAGGAAGCGGTGAGGTTTACGTTGTTTATGGGGGAGTGAATATTGATGGTGGTGATGGCATTTTCGAACTCTCCTCTCTGGCATCTGGTGACGGTAGTACTGGATTTCACATCAATGGTAAGAATATTTACGATGAGGTCGGAAATTCGGTTTCACTTGCAGGTGATGTCAACGGTGATGGTTATGACGATCTTATCATCGGAGCACGCGCGGCTGGCGACGCTGGTGAAAGCTATATCATTTACGGTGCATCCTCGAGTTATAATACCTACATGGGCAGTTTGAATGATGATGTTTTCACCAGTACATCAAGTGTAGAGAGCTTCATAGGGCGAGGTGGTAACGATACGCTCATTATTGAAGGAGCCAGCTCAGAAGATATATTTGATGGCGGTGATGATATAGATAGAACAATATATAGAATTCAGGGACCGGATGCGATCGATCTTTCTGAACAAAGTCTTGCAAATATGGAGCAGGTAGAACTGGATGGTGATTGGGAGCTAATCTTAACGGTTCAAGACTTGCTTGATGTTACAGACATTGATAACGAACTTTTGGTATTGGGTGATGAAACAGATACAATCACCTCGCTTGGTCAGGGCTGGGTTCAGGGCGTGGATCAAGTGATCGATACTGATACATATAACTCCTATTCCGTCGGAGGCGCCACATTACTGGTGGATGCAGATATTATCCAGGATATTTCATAATTTCAGTTAGATACAAGGATGAAATAAGGCGGCTGTTAAGCCGCCTTATTTATCATTCTTCTTCCGCTCGCCAACGCAGGACCGGATTTCTGGCTGCGCCTGTTTCATCAAGACGCTTGAGCGGCGCGTAATGGGGTGCGCCGGTAAAGCGTTCGACTTCACCAGCTTTTGCCCGCTCCACCAGGTGACGCATCATACCGATAAATTCATCTACAGACTGCTTGCTTTCCGACTCCGTTGGTTCGATGAGCATCGCGCCGTGCACCACCAATGGGAAATACATGGTCATCGGATGGTAGCCTTCGTCGATCATGGCTTTGGCGAAATCAAGGGTGCTGACACCGGTATCTTTTAAGAAATGATCATCAAACAGCGCTTCATGCATGCATGGCCCTTCAAACGGGACGCTCATGATATCCTTAAGGCTCGCAAGCACGTAGTTGGCATTAAGAACGCTGTCTTCCGCCACCTTGGCTAGGCCGTCGGCGCCGTGGGACATCATATAAGCAAGCGCCCGGATAAACATGCCCATCTGACCGTGAAACGCAGTCATGCGGCCAAAACTGTTTCCGGATGGATCATGTTCAACCAGCTCAAATGTTTCTTCGCCCGCAATAACGTATGGGATCGGTGCGTAAGGGGCCAGCGCTTCAGAAAGCACCACCGGACCAGCGCCCGGACCACCGCCACCATGCGGGGTAGAAAAGGTTTTATGAAGGTTGATATGCATAGCGTCCACACCGAGGTCACCTGGCCGTACTTTACCGACGATGGCGTTGAAATTGGCACCGTCGCAGTAAAAGTAACCACCAACTGCATGCACGGCGTCAGCGATTTCAATAATCTCACGTTCAAACAAACCACAAGTATTTGGATTGGTGACCATAATTGCTGCTACATCCGCGCCAAGTGCTTCTTTCATAGCGTCAAGATCAACCCGGCCGTCTTCAGTGGCAGGTATAGGCTTGACTTTATATCCACAAAGCGCAGCTGTCGCCGGATTTGTGCCGTGGGCACTTTCCGGTGCGAGCACCACAGAACGCGCGTCGCCTTTGGCTTCGAGCGCGGCACGTATGGCCATAAGTCCGCAAAGCTCGCCGTGGGCACCCGCTTTCGGTGACATTGCAACAGCAGGCATGCCAGTCAGCGTTTTAAGCCAGTGTGCCAGCGTATCAATGAGGTCTAAGGCACCTTGAGTGGTACTCACCGGTTGAAGCGGGTGGATATCGCCAAGGCCAGATAATCGAGCCATTTTCTCATTAAGGCGTGGATTATGTTTCATAGTGCAAGAGCCCAGAGGATAAAGCCCGAGATCAATGGCGTAGTTTTTGCGGCTAAGGCGCGTGTAGTGGCGCATAGCTTCTGGTTCAGTTAGTCCAGCGAGGCCAATTTCTTCGGTCCGTTCCATACCGCCGAGCGCGCTTTCAAAATCGTCCACTTCGGGCAGATCAACACCAGTTCGGTTGATATCACCAATTTCGTAAATGAGGCCTTCGACCTGTGAAAGCCCGCGACTTCCAGTGAAAGTTTCATAACCTTTGCCCGCGCTTTTCGCGCCTTCGGCACGTGTTGGCCGTCCTTGATTATTCATCATTTTAGCACCTCTTTTAGTTCTTCAACCAGAATGTCCATATCGTCATCCGATGTGGTTTCGGTGACCGCGATAAGCAGATCATTTTCAAGAGCTGTATTTTTTGGATACAGACGAGAAACTGGTAGTCCTGCAATAACATCACGTTCGACAAGTGCTTCAACCACGTCTGCGGCATTTTTATTGAGACGTACCGTAAATTCATTGAAGAATGTCTTATTGAGCACCTCAAGGCCGTCCATATCAGCGAGTTTATTTTTAAGCTTCACCGCGCTCGCATGATTGACTTTGGCGAGCTGGCGATAGCCTTTTTCACCAAGCAGTGTCATGTGAATAGTGAAGGCGAGGGTGCATAAACCAGCATTGGTACAAATGTTACTGGTTGCTTTTTCACGGCGAATATGCTGCTCACGCGTTGATAAGGTTAGCACATAACCGCGCTTTCCGTCGGCGTCCGTTGTTTCCCCGCACAGGCGACCGGGAAGTTGGCGTACATATTTTTGCCTAGTGGCGAAAAGGCCAGCGTAAGGTCCGCCGTAGCACAGGCCATTGCCGATGGACTGTCCTTCGCCAACGACAATGTCCGCGCCCATTTCACCGGGTGATTTGATGGCGCCAAGGGCGACAATTTCGGTGGTGACGACAACAAGCAATTTTTTACGTTCATGAAGGGCGTCTGCAAGTGCCGAATAGTCATGAATATTACCGAAAAAGTCCGGATATTGAACAATCACACAACTGGTATCGTCATCAACCTGATCAATTAAACTCTCAGTCGCATCAACCGCTGGATCGTTCACTATTACATCATCATCGGTATATCTTGTCGCGGATTTAACCACTTGGATATATTGCGGATGAAGATTGCCACTTAAGATCACTTTTTTCTTTTTCGTGACCCGGCGCGCCATGAGGGCTGCTTCACCGCAGGCGGTTGACCCGTCATACATAGAGGCATTAGCCACATCCATACCGGTGATTTGCGCGACCTGTGTTTGAAACTCATAAAGTGTCTGCAGTGTGCCTTGTGAAATTTCTGGCTGATACGGTGTATAGGCGGTGAGGAACTCGCCGCGCTGAATTTGGTAGTCAACAGAACTTGGTACATGATGGTGATAGGCACCAGCGCCAACGAAGAAGGGTACCGATCCGGCAGGAACATTTCTTGCGGCAAAAGCAGCAAAATTCTGTTCCACTTCCATTTCGGTCATATGGAGTGGTAGGTCCACTAATCCTTTTAAAAGCGCATGGCCCGGTACATCGACGAACAATTCATTGATGTCCTGGGCACCGATTTTCTCGAGCATTTCTGCTCGGTTATCGGATGAAAGGGGTAAATAACGCATGTGTTAAACCTTAATATAATTACTCAGGGTTTTTATTCCAGACCAGCAATAAAAGCTTTATAACCAGCGGCATCTAATAGTTCTACTAGCTCACTTTCATCAGCAATTTTCATTTTAAAGAACCAGCCATCACCATCAGGAGAGCTGTTTACCAGTGCTGCATTGTCTTCCAGATCTTCGTTCACAGCGGTTATTTCACCAGCAACTGGCGAATAGATTTCGGATGCTGCCTTGACGCTTTCGACTACGGCTACTTCGTCACCTTTAGCGAAATCATCGCCGACTTCTGGCACTTCTACAAAAACGATATCGCCGAGGGCATTTTGCGCGTAGTCAGTAATACCAACCGTGCCAACACCGTCCTCAACATTGATCCATTCGTGATCTTCTGAATAATAAATTGTCATAATAATTTCCCTTCTATTTTTGTTTTCTAAAGTAACGTTGCGGAACAAATGGCATGGCTTCCACTCTTGCGTCGAGCTTTTTCTTTCTCACAGCAAGGAAGACATCAGTACCATTTTCCGAAAATTCAGTTTTCACATATCCCATTGCTACGGGACCGCCGAATGTGGGACCAAACCCGCCACTGGTTATTTCTCCAATGACATTGTCGTCCGCATCCAAAATCTCAGTGCCTTCACGGGCAGGGGCGCGGCCAGCCGGCAAAATACCGACACGCTTTCTTTCTATATTTCCGCTTGCAAGCTGATCAAGGATTTTGTCGGCACCGGGAAAGCCGCCCTGTTCACGTCGGCGCTTACCGATGGACCATTCAAGTGCCCCTTCGATCGGGGTAGTCTCTGTTGTAATGTCATGACCATAAAGGCAAAGTCCGGCCTCAAGACGCAAGCTATCGCGCGCACCAAGGCCAATGGCTTCTACTTCCGGCTCACCAAGCAGCATGCGACAAACATCTTCGGCTTGGTCGGCTGGGATTGAAATTTCATAACCGTCTTCACCCGTATAGCCGCAACGGCTGATAAAGCAGGTTACACCGGCAATATCCGCTTCCATGTAAGACATAAAATTCTGATCTTCGGCACCGGGGGCAAAGCGCGCCGTAACGGCTGCGGCCATTGGCCCCTGAAGCGCAATGAGAGCACGGTCATCAAGTTCGGTGAGTTGCAGGTGATCAGGCAAATGTGCACGCATGTGAGCGATATCCTGCTCCTTGCAAGCGGCATTGACCACCATGAATATATCTTTTTCACGCTTGGTAATCATCAGATCATCAAGAATTCCCCCGGTCTCGTCCGTAAACATCGTATAACGAATACGGCCAGGTTTGAGATCGATGATGTTTCCTGGCACAAGTGTTTCAAGCCACGCATCGGCTCCATCACCGGTGATCACCACCTGTCCCATATGGGATACATCGAAAAGTCCGGCTTGTTCGCGGGTGTGGTTATGTTCACCCATCACGCCGAGCGAGTATTGCACTGGCATAAGATAACCCGCAAACGGCACCATCTTGCCGCCGAGTTCTTCGTGAAGTGTGTGGAGTGGTGTTTTTAGCAGATCGCTATCTTGGTCACTCATCTATTTTCTCCAGAGTTAGCACGTTCGGTACGCAAACCCGTACCATCGGTGCCCCCTCTGTCATCGATACCTGAGAGATTTGACTCAAAATTTGAGTTTACCCCGTCGGCGGAGGCTGAGGCCTCACTTTCCAGAGTGCTTGAATTCTTGGCGGTCCGGTTGCCTGAGAGTTTCCGGGGCGGTTGCTCCTTCGGCGCCTTTAAAAAAGGTCTCTCCCGCAAAGAAAATAGCAACGCTCATAATAAGGGGATTGCTTGAAGAGTCAATCGAAGTCATTATATAAAAATATGCAATTAAAGCTTCGATATTGTGTGATGACCTAATCTCACCATAATATATTGTTTTAGTTACAATTTTGATTAAATGAGGCTCAAATGAATTTTATAAAATCCTTCTGGAAATTTGTACAAAAGATGCAATCTTTTGTCGGGACATTAATTTTCTTGTTGTTGGCGGTGATTTTTACATCGCTTATTTTAGGAAATTTTGTTTTTGATTCGAGGGGAGATAAATCCTCTCCAAAAAACAGTGCCTTAGTTATTGATTTTAGAGGAGCAATCGTTGAACAGGAAACTTTTAGCAACGATCCTTACGAACAAATTATCGCTGGTCAGATCGGGGCGAATACTTTGCTTCGTGATGTGGTAAGGGCGATTGATCTTGCGCAGAATGATGACAATATTGACATGCTGGTGTTGAATTTTTCCCGTTTCGGCGGCGCCTACCCATCAAAACTTCATTATATTGGCCAAAAAATTGAGAAATTTAAAGAAAGCGGTAAGAAAGTTGTTTCCTACGGCAGTCTATATGATCAGTCGGCGTATTTGCTCGCATCATTTTCGGATGAAATATATATGCATCCACAGGGGGCTACCCTTCTTTACGGCTACGGCGGATTTCAAAATTATTTTCTAGGATTTCTTGAAAAAATAAAAGCAGAAGTGCAGTTGTTTCGGGTTGGCAAATATAAGTCCGCCATGGAGCCATTTATACGCAGTGATATGTCAGAGGAAGCAAGAGCGGCCAATCTTGAACTTTACGGTGGTCTCTGGGATGATTATGTTGCGCAGATCGCAGCCCAACGCTCACTCGACGAAAATATAATTAGAGCGGGGATTGAAAATGCCGATCAGCTTCTAATGGAACTTAACGGTGATCTTGGCCAACTGGCGTTTCGTAATTCGTTGGTTGACGGATTAAAAACTCGTGCGGAGTGGGTTACTTACATGCAGGAGCGGGTGGGCAAAGGTGAAAATAATCAAGGTATCAATCAAGTGTATCTGCGGGATTATCTCACCTCGAAGGTAAGCGTGTCTGATTTAACCCCAAGTAAAAATGTTGTCGCGGTGGTCTACGCAAATGGTTCGATAATGGACGGCGATATGCCGCAGGGCACTGTAGGTGGCGATACCTTATCAAGACAACTTCGTGATGTCCGCTTAGATGATAAAGTAAAAGCCGTGGTACTGAGAGTTGAAAGCCCAGGGGGAAGTGCTTTCGCATCCGAACTCATTCGGCAGGAAGTTTTACTTCTTAAAGAAGCAGGTAAACCAGTGATAGCGTCATTCGCGGGCGTTGCCGCATCGGGCGGCTACTGGATTGCCGCGAATGCGGACGAAATTTGGGCGAGTCCTACAACAATTACCGGATCAATTGGTATTTTTGGCGCGATCCCTAACATTGAAGGCACATTGGCTGAAATTGGTATCACGACCGACGGTGTGGGAACAACGCCTTTGGTTTCTGCGGGAATAAATAAGCCGATACCAGAAAAGCTTAGCAATATTATCCAAAGCAACATTGAAAACGGCTATCAAAGATTTCTGAATTTGGTGGCGGAAGGACGCGATATGACTGTAGAGCAGGTCAATGAAATTGCTCAGGGTCGAGTTTGGGGAGGACGAAAGGCGCAGGAGATAGGCCTCGTTGATCATTTAGGAAATATTGATCAAGCCATTGAAGCAGCAATAGCGCGAGCGGCCCTTGAGGACTATAGAGTGATTCATATTGAAGATGAAATTCCGTTCGAAATTCAGCTCATGTCTCGTTTGTTTGATAATCAGAGCCAAATGTCGAGCTATATTGCCGATAAACGAAACAGTCCTGAACAGATTCTATTGCGGAAGATTACCGAAAAACTGTCGATTTTTAACAAATTAAACGATCCACATCATGCATATGTTCTATGCGTTGATTGTTTGGCGCAATTTAACCCCGAATATTAATTTAGGTCGTTTTAATTTACGTAAACAATGTGTATAAGGTCCAGTTATGAGCGATAAGAATATGAACCTTTATATTGCCAATCCACGCGGGTTTTGTGCAGGTGTTGACCGCGCCATACAAATTGTGGAAATGGCACTGGAAAAATACGGTGCGCCCGTTTATGTGCGCCACGAAATCGTCCATAATAAATATGTGGTCGAAGGCCTGATAAAGCGAGGGGCGGTATTCGTCGATGAACTTCACGAAGTGCCCTCGGACAAGCCAGTTGTTTTCTCGGCACATGGTGTTCCAAAATCGGTCCCCGCTGAAGCTGAAGACAGAAATATGCTTTATATTGATGCCACGTGCCCGCTGGTGAGCAAAGTTCACCGCGAAGCGGAGCGGTATGACAGGCAGGGAGCAGAGATTGTTATGATCGGCCACAAAGGCCATCCGGAAGTCATTGGAACCATGGGGCAACTTCGTGACGGGGCAATACATCTCGTGGAAGGTCCTGAGGACGTTGAAAAGTTGTCGCTTAACAACATTGATAATGTTGCGTATATCACTCAAACCACATTATCACTTGATGATACATCGGAAATAATCTCAGCTTTGAAAGACAAGTTCCCATCAATTCAGGATCCAAAGAAAGAAGATATTTGTTATGCAACCACGAACCGGCAACATGCTGTGAAGGCGCTTGCGGAGAAGGTGGAGATGGTGCTAATTATTGGCGCACCGAATAGCTCCAACTCCCGCAGACTGGTTGAGGTAGCAAGAAAAAACGGGTGTCGTTCAATGCTCATTCAGAGGGCGGCTGAAATTGACTGGGACTGGTTTGAAGGCATCAGCAATGTTGGAATATCAGCTGGGGCTTCGGCACCCGAAATCCTTGTTGAGGAAGTTATGGATTCTTTCAAGAAACGATACGACACGAAAATTGAAAATATTCTTACCATTGAAGAAAATGTTACGTTCAAGGTTCCGGCAATACTTTCAAGAGAAGATGGGTAATGGCCGTATATACAAATGTCAGCGCAGATGAGATATCAGCCTTTATTGCAGACTACGATGTTGGTGAAGTTGTATCTTTTAAAGGAATTGCTGAAGGCGTTGAAAACTCCAACTATCTACTCTCGACCACGAAAGACAAATTTATTCTTACCCTCTATGAAAAGAGGGTAAATGCTGACGAGCTGCCGTTCTTTCTGGGACTTATGGATCATCTTGCCCACAAAGGCATAGACTGCGCGACACCCATTGAAGATAAAAACGGCATCGCCTTGAAAGAGTTATGTGGACGACCAGCAGCACTTATAAGCTTTCTTGACGGTCTTTCTGTAAGTCGGCCAAATGTGGAAAACTGTAAGCAATTAGGTGCGGCACTAGCCGAAATGCATCTTGCCGTTTCGGACTTTGAAATGTCACGAAAAAATGATCTCTCCCTTTCTGGATGGCAGAAACTCGCCGCCTCCTGCGAAGATCGCGCGGACGAATGTGCAGCTGGCCTTGGTGATATTATCCATAATGAAATTGAGTATCTTTCGAATGAGTGGCCTAGAAACCTACCCACCGGCATTATTCACGCCGACCTCTTTCCTGACAATGTTTTTTTTCTTGATGGTAAGCTTTCGGGACTGATTGATTACTATTTTGCCTGCTCGGACATGTTGGTCTATGATGTGGCGATTTGCCTCAATGCCTGGTGTTTTGATACCGATGGTTCTTTTAATGTCACCAAAGCCACGGCCATTATAAAAGAATATGATAAAATTCGTTCACTGTCTTCAGATGAACAACAAGCTTTACCACTTCTCTGCCGCGGTGCAGCACTCAGATTTATGCTTACGCGCCTTTATGACTGGCTCAATAGAGTGGAAGGGGCACTTGTGAAAACCAAGGACCCGCTTGAATATCTGCAAATGCTTAAATTTCATCAACAAGTATCTTCTGCTGGTGAATATGGTGTGGATATGACCTCATGAAGGAAATAGAGATCTATACGGATGGAGCCTGCTCCGGAAACCCTGGTCCAGGCGGATGGGGCGCGCTTCTGATATACGCTGACCATACAAAGGAAATTATGGAAGGTGCGTTTGAAACCACAAATAACCGCATGGAGCTCACCGCAGCGATTGAGGCGCTCACTGCATTAAAAGAACCGTGCAAGGTCACATTGCATACGGATAGTACCTACGTGAAGGACGGTATTACCAAGTGGATTGAAAATTGGAAAAATAACGGTTGGCGTACGGCTGCGAAAAAGCCGGTCAAAAATTCGGATCTTTGGCAGGCCCTCGATTTGGCAGTGCAGCGCCACACTATAACCTGGAAATGGGTTAAGGGTCACAACGGCGATGAAGGCAACGAACGCGCCGATGAGCTTGCCAATATGGGGCTTAATAATTACAGGATACTATAAATGACACGCGATGACGTCTTTAAGGCCATTGATGTGGCCGATATTGATGCTTTAAAGGCACTTCTCGATGCGGACCCCGGTCTTGCGTCATGTCGCAGCAATGACGGACTTTCTGCTGTATTATTCTCACTTTATATCCAGAAGCCAGAACTTACGGACGTTTTGCTAGGGTATGAACCTGATCTGGATGTTTTTGATCTGGCCGCCCTAGGTGGTGTTGGGCAAATTTCAGTTATTCTCGCGACCAATCCAAAGATCGTCCACGAATATAGCGGCGACGGGTTTACCGCGCTTCACCTTGCGAGTTATTTCGGGAGTGCAGACGTTGCTAAGTTGCTTCTTGAAAATGGTGCTGAAGTGGATAAACTGGCCATGAATGGTAGTGACCTTCGCCCGCTTCAAAGCGCTGTGGCAAGTCTTCATCTGGATGTGGTGAAAATATTGCTTGAATTCGATCCGGATGTGAATGTTCAGATGATGGGTGGTTTCTCACCGCTTATGTCTGCAGCGGCTTTAGGGTCATCTGAAATTGTAGCACTGTTGATTGAAAAAGGGTCTGATACAACTCAGAAAGCTGACGATGGCCGCATGGCAACCGACTTTGCAGCCTCTGCTGGTCACGAAGAACTTGCTGCGATTCTTTCCGTTTAAAAAATATACTCCACTTAAAAATTCCGGCAAAATTACCGGCTCACAAACAAAAAGCCCCCCGTTTCCAAAGAAACGAGGGGCTAATCTTATATTTTAGTATGTGAGCAACCGAAGCTGCTCACACAATTCTAATCAGATTAGAATGATGCGCTAATACGTGCGTAATATTGACCACCTTGCCAGTCCATACCATCAGAAAGATATTGACGACCACGTCTTTGTGATGTCTCAACAATTTCAGGTTGGGCTTTCGGGAATGTGTTCAATAGGTTGTTCGCACCGATTGTTACAGCAAACTGCTCATTCACGTCATATGTAAGTGCGAGGTCAAAGAATACACGACCTGGTTGCTTATCAATACGATATGCTGAAAGTGGTTGGCTGCTTCCGATGAATACACCGGCGTCATCTAGACCAGCGTTAAGTTCACGTGTTGCAATCCAACGTCCACGAGCCATAACGCTAACGTTGTCCATGTTCCAGTTCGCTGTGAATGTTGCTCTGTAAGGAGCAGTTTCATTCTCTTCATTGAACAGGTCACGGTCACGAAGGTTATGCTCAAGCATTTTAACTTTCACATGAGCCGCAGCAAGAACCAATCTCAAAGTAGAGTTTTCAAGATCGATATTGTGTGAAGCGACAATCTCGATACCACGAACACGTCTTGAACCCTGGTTGGTTGGGAAGTCAACACCAGTAAGTGTTGCAGCACCTTGGAAACCAGCAGCAGCAATAGCCGCGAATTCCGCAGGGAAGTCAACCACATCAAAGTCAGGTGTTTGTGCAAGTGAGTTACGTAGTTTAA